>Ga0308169_10000444_pt1 | contig 62834 bp, 63 predicted proteins | sample PhyBR1_2_FD_202139 | JGI IMG/M metagenome (GOLD analysis project Ga0308169, IMG submission 202139) | Phyllosphere microbial communities from UC Gill Tract Community Farm, Albany, California, United States - DLSLSB.R1 | ecosystem: Host-associated > Plants > Phyllosphere > Unclassified | place... | reverse complement strand
CTGTCCCCGGCCCGGCGGAAAGGAGCGGATTCCTTTCCTTCCGGACCTGGAACAACTGCTTGCGGACGCGGACCGGCTCCTGGGCGTGACCACGCACGCCTTCGACGGTGCACCCTTTTCCGATCTCGTCCGGACGCGCCTGTCCGCCGTGGTCGACACCGGCCGGGCACCCGCCTACCGCGTCCAGCCCATGCCGCTCGCTGTCCACCGGCGTGCGGACGGCCGCCTGGTGTGGTCAGGCTCCGACGTCGTCATGGGCGATGTCACCCGGGAAAACCCGCAGTTTGAACTCTTTGATGAGTCGTTGGTGACCCGTGTGCTAGTGGAGGATGGCATTGCCGGCGGCGTTGAAGTCCAGAACCGCCGCAGCGGCACCACCCACCGGGTAGGCGCCCGCTACGTAGTGGTGGCGGCCGACGCCTTGCGAACCCCCCAGCTGCTGTGGGCTTCGGGCATCCGCCCGGACGCACTGGGCTGCTACCTCAACGACCAGGCGCAGGTGGTGTTCGCCAGCCGGCTGCGCGGCGTCACAGCCCCCCAGGGTCCGGCCGCCGCCAACGGCGCCCTCAGTGAACAGAGCGGGGTGGCCTGGGTTCCGTACACCGACGAGGCTCCCTTCCATGGCCAGATCATGCAGCTGGACGCATCGCCCGTTCCGCTGGCGGACGATGATCCCGTTGTTCCGGGGTCCATCGTTGGGCTGGGCCTGTTCTGCGCCAAGGACCTGCAACGCGAGGACAGGGTGGCATTCGACGACGGCGCCAGCGACTCGTACGGCATGCCCGCCATGAGGATCCACTACCGCCTCACGGAGCGGGACTACGAGGTGCAGGAGCGGGCAAAAAAGGAGATTGTCCGCCTGGGCAAGGCGGTCGGCGAGCCGCTGGATGACCGTCCGTTCGTCCTCCCGCCGGGTTCATCGCTGCACTACCAGGGCACCACCCGCATGGGGGCGGCGGACGACGGCGAGAGCGTCTGCTCGCCCGACAGCCAGGTCTGGCAGGTCCCCGGCCTCTTCGTGGCCGGCAATGGCGTCATTCCCACCCCTACCGCGTGCAACCCTACGCTCACGGCTGTGGCGCTCGCAGTGCGGGGGGCCAGGAAGATCGCGGCCGGGATAAGCAACGCTTTACTTATGTCGGAATCAGACAATACAATGTCTAAATAATGAATAAGCGGTCTAGGGCCGCTTTCCAAGCAAGCACAGGCAAGGCATGCCGCAGACAAGGAGGTCGCGATGATCGCCGACCGCATCATTGAGCAGGGAACACTGACCACTGGCAGTGGCCGGACCGCCGTCGAAGTCCGCATCCCCTGGTACAGGGCCCTTCCTGGGTCCTGCATCGCAGGAGCGGCCCTGACGGTGGACGGCGTCGCCGCCCCCCAGGAGTCGCTGCGCTGGACCATGAACAACCGCACCTTCAGCTTCGACGAGCTGGTGGACGAAACGGGTGAATGGTGGTTCCCGCTGGACTCGGCCGTCCTTTCCGGCGATCTTCCGGTTGTGGAGGACCAGGTGGAGCACGAGGTCCGGGTGGACCTGAAGCTCTACATCCCGTACATCATCACCGACCACGGCGTGCTGCACATTGAAGAGCACGACATCAAGACCATGAAGGCGGCACAGCGATGACCAGCCCCGGCACGCCCATCCAGGGCGTCACCCTCTACAGCTTCACCCGGGCCTTCCACGGCCGGCAGTACGACCTTGAGGGCCTCGTCCGCAAGGTCGCGGCCGAGGGCTTCGGCCCTGGGCTCGAAATCATCGGCTTCTCCAGCCTGCGCGGATTCCCGGACCGCATCGATGATGCCTTTGTCGGGCAGTTCCGGGACCTTGTGGAAGAAGTTGACCTGGTCCCCACCTCGCTGGCCGTCAACGTGGACACCGGCATCCGGCGCGACCGGCTCATGAACCACGACGAGCTCGTGGAATACATGCGCAAGCAGATCGAAGTGGCCGCCAGGCTCGGCTTCCCGATCGCCCGCGTGCAGATCTCGCTGACTCCGGACGCCATGGAGAGCCTGCTGCCCGTAGCCGAGCAGTACGGCGTCACGCTTGCCCTGGAAGTCCACGCCGACCAGCACGGCGCGCACGAGCGTGTCCTTGCACTGCGGGACCGGTACGAAAAACTCAACTCACCCCTGCTCGGATTCACCGCCGACTGGGGTGCCACCGTCACCGGTTTTGCTCCCTCCCTGCTCGAGGCCTACCGCCGCCGCGGAGCTTCCGAGGACCTGCTTCAGCAAGTGGTTGAGATGTGGAACGGCTTCTACGCCGAGGGCCCGCCCAACACCCAGAAGGTGCACGGCGAACGGTTCGGCGCCTTCATCGGCCTCGCCGCCCGCAACGGCAGGCCGGACCTGGGCATCGACTTCGGGATCAACGGCACGGGCTTGTTCGGGCCGGCCCCGATCGACACCTGGCTGGAAATCATGCCGTGGGTCCGCCACGTGCACGGCAAGTTCTTCGGCATCGACGAGAACGGCGAGGAACCCTCGGTTCCGGTGCGGGACCTGGTCCGGCAGCTGGTGGAGAACGGCTACTCGGGCGCCATTTCCAGCGAATACGAAGGGTGGCACTGGAACAACTGGCAGGACCCGTTCGACATCATCCGCGGCGAACAGGCCGTCCAGCGTTCGGCCGCCGCCAACGCCGGCTCCAGGATCATCACGGATCCAGCAGAAGCCCGCCGCATCCTCAGCAGCCACCTCACCCAGCCCGTCCTCGGCTGACACCGAAGGGACCACACCACCATGACTGATGGAATCGCCGGCTCGGGCATCGAGCTTGGCATCACCCTGTACTCACTCACCTCCGAATTCGCCGCAGGGCTCTACACGCCGGAGACCCTTATCAAGGCTGTGGCCGACGAAGGCCTCGGCCCGGGAGTGGAGTTCAACATTGCGCAGATGCTGCGCACCTATCCCGACGTCGACGCCGACTTTGTGAAGCTCTGGCGCGACAGCATGGACCGCTACGGCCTGACCCCCAGCGCCGTGGGCACCAACCTGGACATGGGCCGGCGCAAGGACCGCGACATGACCCCGGACGAGGAATTCGATTTCTTCGCCAGGCAGCTCAAGACCGCCAACACGCTCGGCTTCAACAAGATCGTCATTCGGTCCGCCGGCAAGGAACTGCTGCGCCGCCTTCTTCCGTTGGCCGAAAAGTATGACCAGAAGCTGGGCTACGAGATCCATGCCCCGCAGGGCCCCAACGATCCCAAGATCCTCCAGATCCGGGAAATGTACGAGGAACTCGGCAGTAAGCGCCTGGGTTTCACCGCCGACTTCAGCTCCACCATGCACAGCCTGTCACCCACCCTGTTCCGCACCCTGACCCAGATGGGGCTGCCGGAAGAGCACTTTGCGGTGATGCAGGATATCTGGCGCAAGCCGCTGCCCATGCAGGAGCGGAACCAGGAATTCGAGGACTACCTGCGGGCCAACAACTTCGATCCTGCCCGGCTGGGTCCCTTCACCCGGCTGGCCTTCAACATGCACGGCCTCGTGGCCCCCGAGGAGTGGCTGGATATTATGCCGCAGATGTTCCACGTCCACGCCAAGTTCTACGACATCGACGAGAACGGCAACGAACCCGCCATGGACATCCCCAGAATCGTCCGGCAGTTCGTCAAGGGCGGCTACACCGGGTTCCTGTCCAGCGAGTGGGAGGGCCACGCGTTCGCCGACCTGGGTGAATCCGACCCGATCGACCTGGTCAAAAAGCAGCATGCGCTTATGCGGCGGGCCATCGAAGAAGCAGTAGATCCGACTGTCTCGCACTCCACCCTGGTCGAGACTGCGAAGTAAGGACCATCATGGCAACCCATAACTCCCTGTTCCAGGACGCTGACGTCCGCCGGCACCCCGAGGGTATTTCCGTCGGCGTCCAGCTGCCCTGGTACCGCAGCCTGTGGCTGTCCGCCGTTGACGATGTCGCGGCCACTGTCGACGGGAACGCAATCCCCAAGGAATCGCTCCGCTTCGAACTGCAGGGCAAGTCCTATTCCATTGCCGAGCTTCCGGACCAATGGGAAACCCTGTGGTTCGTCGCCGACAAACCGGAGATCATCATTCCGCTGGACAGTGTCCCGGATGCAGGTGAGGAAATCGACGTCGAAGTCATCCTGACCCTTCGCCTCCTGTATATGCAGATCGCCCCCATGCGCTACGTGGGCAACCGCGTAGCCGTCGAACGCAAGGTAGTGCTGGCATGACACGCCTGCGCGTAGCCATGATCGGCTATGGCTTCATGGGTGCAGCCCATTCGCAGGGCTGGCGCACCGCGCCCCGGGTCTTCGACCTGCCGGCGGAGCCGGAGATGGCCGTCGTCGTTGGGCGCAACGCGGTGGCGGTGGCAGCGGCCGCGCAGAAGTGGGGATGGGCTGAGTCAGCCACGGACTGGCGCGAGGTCGTGGGCCGGGACGATATCGACGTCGTCGACATCGTCACACCTGGCGACTCGCACGCGGAGATCGCCATCGCCGCGCTCGAGGCAGGCAAGCACGTGCTGTGCGAGAAGCCGCTCGCCAACACGGTGGCCGAAGCGGAGGCGATGGCGGAGGCAGCCGGAAAGGCAGCGGCCCGTGGGATCCGCGCCATGGTGGGCTTCACCTACCGCCGCGTCCCCGCCGTCACATTCCTGCGAAACCTCATTGCCGAAGGAGCCGTGGGCACGGTAAACCAGGTGCGCGCCTCATACCGGCAGGACTGGCTCGTGGACCCCGATATGCCGCTGGCGTGGCGCCTGCAAAAGGAACATGCGGGCTCCGGCGCCCTGGGCGACATCGGCGCCCACGCGATCGACCTGGCACAATTCGTGACCGGGCAGAACATCGACAAGGTGTCAGGCGTGATCGAGACCATCGTGAAGGAGCGGCCTCTTTTGGACAACTCCGCTTCCGGCTCGGGACTTTCCGGCACGGCCGCAACCGGCCGTGGCAAGGTGACCGTGGACGATATCGCCATCTTCACGGGCAGGTTCGAATCGGGCGAACTGGCCTCCTTTGAAGCCTCGCGCTTTGCCACCGGCCGCAAGAACGCCCTGCAAATCGAGGTATCCGGGGACAAGGGCGCCCTCGCCTTCGACCTGGAAGACCTCAACAGCGTCCAGTTCTACGACCGTACCGCCCCTGCCGACCGGCAGGGATTCCGGAAGATCCTGGTCACCGAAGCGGCGCATCCCTACGTTTCGGCGTGGTGGCCGGCCGGCCACATGCTGGGCTACGAGCACGGCTTCTCCCACCAGGTGAAGGACCTGGTGGAGGCCATCTCCAACGGCACCGACCCCCACCCCACCTTTGCTGACGGGCTGACGGTGCAGCGCGTGCTCGACGCCGTCGAGCGCAGTTCCGAGAATGACTCCGCCTGGACGCGCGTGGCCGCCAGTGTCCCCGCCCAGGCCGGCTAGGAAAGGGAAAGTACATGGCACGACCAATCACCCTGTTCACCGGCCAGTGGGCCGACCTCCCCTTTGAAGAGGTGGCGCGGCTCGCCGGCGAATGGGGCTACGACGGCCTGGAAATCGCCTGCTGGGGCGACCACCTGGACCCATGGCGCTGGGACGACGACGCCTACGTCCAGGGCAAGCTGGACATCCTGGAGCGGAACAACCTGAAGGTATGGACCATCTCCAACCACCTCAAGGGCCAGGCCGTTTGCGACGACCCCATCGACGAGCGGCACCGGGGGATCCTGCCGGACGTCGTCTGGGGAGATGGCGACCCCGAGGGCGTCCGCCGCCGAGCAGCCGAGGAAATGAAAAACACCGCCCGCCTCGCCGCGAAACTGGGTGTGAAAACCGTCACCGGGTTCACGGGCTCCTCCATCTGGAAATACGTGGCCATGTTCCCGCCGGCCTCGGAAAAAATGGTCGACGCCGGCTACCAGGACTTTGCGGACCGGTGGAACCCCATCCTCGACGTCTTCGACGAGGAAGGGGTCAGGTTTGCCCACGAGGTGCACCCGTCAGAGATCGCCTACGACTACTGGACCACGCAGCGCGCCCTGGACGCGATCGGACACCGCGAGGCATTCGGGCTGAACTGGGACCCGAGCCACATGGTGTGGCAGGACATCGATCCCGTGGGCTTCCTGTGGGACTTCAAGGACCGGATCTACCACGTGCACTGCAAGGACACCAAGAAGCGGCTCAACAATGGCCGCAACGGACGGCTGGCATCCCATCTGGCCTGGGCTGACCCACGGCGCGGCTGGGACTTCATCTCCACCGGCCACGGCGACGTTCCGTGGGAGGACGCCTTCCGGATGCTCAACTCCATCAACTACCGCGGCCCACTCTCCGTGGAATGGGAGGACGCCGGAATGGACCGCCTGGACGGAGCGCCCGAAGCGCTGCAGTTTGTCCGGCGGCTCTCCGGGTACGAGCCCTCAGCAGCGGCCTTCGACGCCGCCTTCAGCACCAAGTAACCTCGCCCACAAAGAACAGCCGGTCCTGGAATGAACCCAGAACCGGCTGTTCTTCGTTTATTGAGCCTGTCGAATTCAGGGTTTCAAAGGCCTAACCACCCATGACGGGCAGCTAAACCGCCGACGCGACGGGCTCCACCAGCGCTTCCTTTGCCAATGAAAGGTGACGCCGCGTCATGACCGTGGGATCGGCCCGCAGCCACTCATGGCCGCCCCATTCACTGGTTAGGGTACCGGTGAAGCCGTTGGCGCCCAGGAGGCCGCCAAGTTCCCGCAGCGGCCGGGAAACCCGCCCGCCGTCATCTTCCAAATCCCAGAACTTCAGGTGGAAAGCGCCAACCAGCGGCAGGATGCCCTGCAGCTCCGCGGCATCGCTTCGGCCAAACCGGATCAGCAGGTTCATGAAGAGGGTATGGATCCGAGGCGGGACACTCCCGGAACGCAACAACGCGGTGACGGCGTCCAGGGTGGCCGGATCGCGCCAGTCGTCCTCGAGGCGCGCCATGAAGTCCTTTGGCAGGCATACCTGGCGCAGTTTCTCCAGGTAGGTGACGGGAAGGGCGGGCATCAGCATGCTGATATCAACCAGAACCCGGATATGGTCATCGTCCAGCCCGGCAATCACCTCCAATGCAGGTTCGACGGCGGGACTTCCCGGCGCCTGCTGCCCCTGGATCTCTTCGTGCAACACCAGGTCAAGGTCGTGCAGGAACGGCTGGAGCAGGGCGAGAAGGTCGGCCCCCGCCTGGCCGATCGGAAGGCGGATGCCGCGGGCTCCCACGCGCCGGGCGGCATGCAGCTGGGGGACCAGGAAACTCAGGCGCTCCTGCAGGGAACGGCGCTGCGCAGGCGGGGAGAAATCGTCCAGGCTGGCCCCTACGATGCTGACTGAGCCGCCCCGTGCCGCCAGCGATGTACGCAGCCCATCGACTTCGTCGTCGTCGGGGGTGGGGAAACCGCGCCACACCAGGCCCGGCTCGAGTTCGATCACCTTCACAACGGCATCGGCGATGCCTGTAACGGTGTCCTGGGCCGTCCTGCGGGCCGCGATGATGTCCGGGGCCCAGTTGAACGAGCTGGCGCAGAAGGTCCAGCCATGCGGTATTTCGGGAGTCATACGACGCCTTTCCCCATATGATGATTTATGACAAACTTACGTCGAATTTAGGATAAAGGATGGCTTTCATGTTGGAAACCGCTCTGCGCGAAGATGCGCTGACCGTCAGTCCCGGGGGGTTTGAAGTCCGTGTCAGCCTGCCCTGGATCCGTTCCATGCCCCTGTCGAGCATCGCAGGACTCAGGCTGGAGGTGGACGGGCATCCGTTGCCAGCGGGCGGGCCGATGGTGATGCTGGGTTCCCGGCTCGTGCCACCCCATGCACTGGAGGCGGAGCGGGGCTGGTGGTTCGTGCAGGACAGGCTGGTCCTTGCCGGTCCGGGCGGTCTCTCCGCCGGCACGCATGACGTCATGGTCGAGTTCCAGCTGATGGTGCCGTACCTGCAGGCGCGGCCGGGTGCTCCCTTGGTCCTGCCGTTCCATCTGGAGGCCCGGCTGGAACTGGACGCAGCACCGGTCCAGACCGTCTCGCGCGACGTGGCCTGAGTGGATGAGTCCGGGCTTGTCCGGGGAGCCCTAGGCGGGAACTGCTGCCCGTTCCGGGGAGGGCCGCCCCTCGGCGAACCAGCGCGGGAAGGTGACATCGAACAGCTGCTCGCGCGCCAGCTCGGCGCCACCGCGGAGGGGCTCGCGCTCATCCTTTACTGACATGGTGATAATCAGATCCCGGGTGGCAAGCGGCAGCGACAGCTCATAGACCCGCTGCCGCACTTCCGCCAGGAAAACCTCGCCGGCAGAGCCGATCGCACCGCCGATGACGATGACTGCAGGATTGAACATGTTCACAAGGGCAGAAATTGTCTCACCCACCACACGCGCGGACTTCTGGACCAGCATGATGGCCAGCGGGTCGCCGGACCGGACCGCGAGGGTAATTTCCTCGAGCGTCAGTTTCCCCTTCTCGGCAAGCGGGGCCATGGAGGTGCTGGCACCCTCCTTGACGGCCTGCTCGACATCCCGGACAAGGGCCCAGCCACTGGCGACGGCTTCCAGGCAGCCAATCTTCCCGCAGCGGCACACGGCCGTGGAGTCGAGGACCCGGACATGGCCGATGTCGCCCGCAGCGCCATTGGCGCCGCGATGGATCCGGCCCTGGGACAGCAGTCCCGCACCGATTCCCGAACCAATCTTGCAGTAAATGAGGTCGGCAAGGGCATCGCGGCGGCGTGCGCGTTCGCCAAGAGCCAGCAGGTTGACGTCGTTATCCACCCAGACCGGGGCGTTAAACCGCTCCTCGAATGGGGTTCGAACATCGAAGCCGCTCCAGCCGGGCATGATCGGCGGGGATACCGGCTGGCCGGAGTTGAAGTCGACCGGCCCGGGAAGGCCTACCACTACGGCCCAGACGGGTATTTTGGCGTCTTTTGCCAGCACCTCGTCCACGAGGGTCATCACGGCGGCTATGGTCTTTTCCGGCCCCTGCCCGATGTCCCAGGCCCGGTGGGTGTGCTCCAGGACGTCGCCGTCGAGGGCGGTGACGCCAACCCGGATGTGGGCGGCGCCAAGGGCACAAATGACGATCCGTCCCTGCTCTGCACGGAAACGCAGGGTCCGGGGCGCCCGGCCGCCTGATGAGGCGCCAAACTCGCCGTCTCCGAGGAAGCCGATCTGGATGGCCTGGTCCACGCGCTGGCTGACCACGCCCCGGCCGAGGCCCGTGACTTTACCAATCTCCGGGCGGGTGGTGGCCTCGCCGGTCCGCACCAGGTTGACGATCCGCAGGAGGCTCGTCACTTCGTCTGTCTGGGCTCCGAAGCGGAGGGTGGACTCTGTTGACATGCTCCCAATTCTCACACATTTACCGGTACTAAGGCGCGGTTGGGCGCGACTATAGCCAAAAGCCTCCTGACTTATGAATAATAAAGACATAAGTGAGGAGGCGCCGATGCCTTGGAACGTAGGAATTCTTGGTGCCGGACCCGGTGTTGCCGCGCTTCACCTGCCGGTTTTGGGCCGGCTGTGGGAGCTGTTCACAGTGAAGCACATGGCCGACTCGGGCAGCGGGCGCGCCCGGAACCTGGCAGTCAGCCTGGGTGCCACCTGGTCCGCGGCAGAACGGGAATTACTGGCTGACCATGAAGTGGAGGTGGTGGCAATCTGCAGCCCGCCGGCTGAACATTCCCGGCAGATCATCGCTTCGGTGGCGGCCGGAAAACGAGCCATCTTTTGCGAAAAGCCGCTGGCCACCAGCAAGGAGGAGGCCGCGGAGGCCATCGCCGCCTGCCGGGCCGCGGGAGCAGTCCTGCTGGTAGGAACAAACCACCTTTTCGATTCCGCCTGGGGCAGGGCGCGGCACCACCTGGTCGCGCTCGAGGGCCATGTGCAGTCCATCTCTGTCACGCTGGCGCTCCCGCCGAACGACAGGTACCACCAGCTGGTGGCGGAGGGCGGTCCATTCGTGGCCGCCCGCCGTGGACGGCCTGACCTCACTGATCCGGCCGTCGCTGCCAGTGTTCTGCGCCAACTGTTGATGGGCTTGGCGATCCACGATCTTCCGGCCGTGCGGGACATCGCACCCGGCATTGATGAGGTGGTGTACGCACGCGTTGCGTCGCCGGTCGGGTACCTGGTGGGTTACCGCGCAGGAGGCGTGCTCGTCCAGCTGGCGCTCACTATGCTCCCGCAGGGTCCCGATGCCCTGTGGCGGATGAGCATCGGCACCACCCATGACCGCGTGGAGGTGGACTTTCCGCCCGCCTTCGTCCAAGCGGGAAGCGCCACGGTCCGGGTGCGGAACGTCGACGCACAGTGGGTCACCTACCCCAGGGACCCAGAGGACGGCTATGAGGCCGAGTGGCGGCTGCTGGCCGCGCTGCTGCAGGGTACAGTCCCCATGGAGTACGACGAGCTGCTGGCCGACGCGCACTATGGCATCGACCTTGCGGACGCCGCCGCCGCGAAGCTTCTCGAAGGGGTGCGGCCTTGACCTCCGCAGGCCGCCGGCTCCCAGTCTTCGCCCACCTGCCCCGGTATCGGGCCGCGCTCGCCCAGCTTTCCGTCAGTGCCGGGTTGGTGGTGGACGATGTGCGCGGCGCGGTTGCTGTGGTGCCGGGCTCGGGCGACTGGTGGCAGGCCATGGGGGCTGCCCGTGCCGGCGGTGCGGTTGCGGTGGTCCTGTCAGATCCCGGAATGCTTCCGCCGGGAGCCATGGACGGCAGCTTGTGGCCTGCGGACCTGCCGGTCATCGTTGACCGTCCGGGCCTGCGCGCAGATGTCATCGTTGACTCCATGCAGGCGCGCCGGTCCAGCCCGCCCCGGATGGTCACTATTGACTCCGCCGCCCCTGCGGCAGGCATGGCCGGCATCATCCTTGACGGCGTCGGGTGGGCCCGGTCGCTGATGGGGGCCGGGCTGGAGCTTCGTTCCGGTGCATCAACGCCGGGCGCCACCATGGCGCTTCTCGAGGCGCGGAAAGCGGGGGCGGGCATGCCGGCAACCCTTATGGCAACCCGCACAGGCGGCCGCCGCCCGGGGGGATTGATCCGTCTTGTGGCCCACGGCGAGGTCCGGACCGAAGTCACGATCGACCAGCCCGCAGGGCTGGTGCGGGTGGAGACCGGCGGGGAGGACGGCGTATTTCGGGCGCCCATTCGTTATGAGGAGCCTGCGCGACTCGCGCTCCGCCGGGCCGTGGAGGCCTGCACATCCGGCGAACCGACCCCGGATCTGGCCGACCTGCTGGCTGACATGGCCGTTGCCGCTGACATTGGGGCTTTGTGAACCGGGGAACTGCTACTCGGAGCTCTTAGGTCAAACCACAACACACTTATGTTGTTTTTGGGCGGAAGTGACGGTATGCTGGTAAGTGGCGCCGGGGTCCATTCCGGACCCGTTCTCCGGCGTGATGCAGCGCCTGAGGCACACCACGTCGCGTCGACGGCCCGATCGTTCGGGCAGACAACTATGCCACTCTCGCGTGTCAGGCTTCGCTTCCTCGTTGCCTCCCTTTTGACTGTTTCCTTCCTCGGGGCTCTGGACCACACCGTCGTTTCCACGTCCCTGGCCACCATCGCCGGTGAGCTGGGCGCGCTGCAGCTGATGAGCTGGGTGGTGGTGGGGTACACCCTCGCCAGCACCGTGCTGCTGCCCGTGCTCGGCAAGCTCGGCGATGTCCTGGGCGCACGGCGAATTTTCCTGGCCTCCCTGGTGACGTTCCTTGCCGCCTCACTCATCTGCGGCTTCGCCACGGACATGGTGTGGCTGATTGCTGCCCGTGTCCTGCAGGGAATGAGTTCCGCAGGCCTGCAGCTGATGTCGCAGACCATCATTGCCCGCGTCACCACCCAGCGTGAACGGCCCCGCTTCATGGCCATCATCGGGGCGGCATTCCCCGTCGCCATCCTGGTGGGCCCCGTCCTGGGCGGCGCCATCACTGATAACTGGGGCTGGCAGTGGGTCTTCTGGATCAACATTCCGGTAGGGGCGGCGGCCCTGGCCCTCGCGCTGGCTGCCGTTCCGCACCTCGAGCCTGGCCCGGCGCCCCGGAGCTTCGACATCGCCGGCGCGGCCGTGTTCACCACGTCGCTGGTGTCGCTCGTCCTCGCCGCTTCCTGGCTTGCGGATCGCAATGCCGGTACTGCCACCCTGGCCGCGGGCGGCATCTGCCTGCTGGGATTCACAGCCTTCTTCCTGATCGAGCGGCGGGCGCCGGAGCCTGTCGTGCCGCTGCATTTCTTCGCCAACCGCACCATTGCCGCATGCACGGCACTTTCGGCGATCATCGGCGTCGGCCTCTTCTCCATCACCGCCTACCTGCCTACGTACTTCCAGATGGCGTACCGGACCACGGCTACGGTGTCCGGCCTGGTGCCAATCGCCACCGTGTTCGGCATGCTGATCGGCAACCTGCTCACCGGGTGGCTGGCAAGCCGCAGTGGACGGTACCGGATCTTCCCGATCGTCGGCACCATGCTGGGGGCCGCCGGACTGCTGGTCATGGCCGCTCTCCCCGCCGGGCTTCCGCTGTGGGTGCCCATGATCGTGATGGGTGTTGTCGGCATGGGCACCGGGGCCTTCATGAGCCTCATCGTCGCCGTTGTCCAGGGCGCCGCGCCAGCCAGCCAGACCGGTACCATCACCGCCACCATCAACCTGGTGCGGCAGGTGGGATCGACGGTGGCAACGGCGGTCATCGGCGGGGTGATCGGATCCGCCGTCGCCGCCATGCTGCCGGCGGGGCTGGACGCATCCACCCTGACCCCACAGTTGGTCCACGCGGCGGCGCCGGCGGTCCAGGCGGACGTCGCAGGGATCTACAGCTCGGTCTTTACGCCCATCTTCATCGCCCTGGCAGCCGCCTACGCCGTGGGAATCGTCGCGGCGTTGCTCCTGCCACACGGCCGGCTCTCCGATGAACCCGTTCACGCTCCCCGTCCTTCGTCCGAATCCCTCCCGGCCTGATCTCAAAGGAGACATCATGTCCAATTTCACTGTTGCCATCGTCGGCAGCGGACCCATCGGTTCCACCTACGCACGGGTCTTGCTGGAACAGATCCCCACCGCCAGGGTGGTGATGTTCGAAGCCGGGCCCCAGCTCACCGCCGTTCCCGGGGAGAGCGTGCGGAACATCCCCGACCCCGCCGAGAAGGCGCGTGCCCGCGAGATGTCGCAGGGCCCGCAGGCCGGCGCCTACCGCGAGTCGCTCGGCATCCCCGCGGGAACCGTCACCGAAGGAATGTTCACCGCACGCCAAGGCACCCACCTGCTCGATTTTGGCGGGGAAGGCTCAGCCCACGCCCCCACCTTTCCGGCAGCGGCTGCGGCGACCAACGTGGGCGGCCAGGGTGCGCACTGGACCTGCGCGACGCCGTCGCCCGCCTTCAGCGAAAAGATCCCCTTCATCGCTGATGGCGAGTGGGACGGACTGATTGAGGAGGCCAAAGGCCTCCTGCATGTCCACAGCGCCGCATTCGCCGACTCCAAGGTGGGGGAGGCCATTCGCTCCCTGCTCGACGAAGAGTTCGGCGCCGAACTCCCCGAGGGCTATGGTGTGGGCACGCTGCCGGTTGCCGGCGACCCGCAGCCGGACGGCTCCGTGCGCTGGGCCGGGGCCGACGTGGTCCTGGGACCGCTCCTGGACAAGGACAACCCGCTCTCGAAGCAGTTCCAGCTGCGCGACCTGACGCTGGTCCGCCGCGTGGAATTGGAGGGGCAGCGCGCCACCGGCGTTACCGTCCAGGACCTGCGCACGGGTGAGGAATCCTTCGTGGCCGCCGATGCGGTGGTGGTCGCTGCGGATGCCTTCCGCTCGCCGCAGCTCCTGTGGGCCTCGGGCGTCCGGCCCAAGGCGCTGGGCCATTACCTCACCGAGCACCCGGTGGTGATTTCCACTGTGGCGCTCGACGCGGAAAAGATGGAGCGTTACGCCACCGGGGAAGACCTGAAGGCCGAACTCGCACGCCGCGCGCAGAACCCGGCGGATCCGGTGGCAGCCGTAAACCGGATCCCCTTCTCCGAGCCTGAGCACCCGTTCTCCGTGCAGGTGATGTATTCCGAAACCACACCCTTCCCCATGGATGCCGGTGCCCCCTATGCCGGGAACCGGTGGGGCTACGTCAACATGGGCTACGGCATGCGCAAGCACCCACGGTACGAGGACGCCGTCACCTTCGACGACAACGAGCCCGACTACCGCGGATTCCCCAACATGACCATCGAGTACGCGCTCACGGAACGGGAAACCGTGGAGATTGACGAGGCCACCGAGCGCCTGCGCCGGGCCGGCAAGGCCTTGGGCGCCTTCGTGGCCGAGCCCCGCCTGATGCCGAACGGATCCAGCCTGCACTACCAGGGGACCATGCGCATGGGTGAAACCGACGACGGGACCTCCGTCGCCGACCCCTGGTCCAGGGTGTGGGGCTACGAGAACCTGCTGGTGGGCGGCAACGCCCTTATTCCCACCGCCACCGCCATGAATCCCACGCTGATGAGCGTGGCCATCGCGGTGCGCGGCGCCCTGAAGATGGCCGGGGCGCGCCGCGGTTAGGAACTGCCGTGCCCTGCCACCGGGCAAAGAACCGGCGGCAGGGCACGGCTAACCTGTGGGTATGAAGAACCTGGACCTGAACCTGCTGCCCCACCTGCAGGTCCTGCTGGAGCTGCGCAACATCTCCCGGGCAGCGGAGCGGCTGCAGCTCAGCCAGCCTGCCACGAGTGCTGCGATGGCGAGGCTCAGGCGCCATTTCGACGACGAACTCCTGGTCCGCAACGGCCGCACCTATGACCTCACCCCCTTCGCCCAGTCCCTGGTCCCGCTGGTGGACGAAGCCATGCTTCACATCCAGCGCGCAACCCGGGTCCGTTCCGGTTTTGACCCGGCCACCAGCGAACGCGAGTTCGTCATCGCAGCCTCCGACTACGCCGCCGCGCTGATCGTGGGCCCGCTGCGGGGCATCCTGCGGGACGAAGCTCCGGGGGTGTCCGTGGATTTCGTCCCGACGGCGAAATCCGGCATCCAGGGCCAGATGGCCGACTACTCGAAGATCGACCTGCTGGTGGGCCCCACGGGCTACCAGATGCAGGGGGCCAGCCGGCAGCTGTTCCGGGACAGCTTCATGGCTGTTGCCGACGCCGGCAACCCGCTGCTCCAGCAACCGCGGCTGACCCTGGCCGACCTGGCCACTGTTCCGCACGCCGTCGGCTATTTCGGCGAGGGCATCAGCACCCCGGCCGACAAACTGTTCGAGGCGCGCGGCATCCAGCGCCGGGTTGCTGCAGTGGTAGCCGGCTTCCTGTCCCTGCCGCTGCTGGTGGAGGGGACGGACCTCGTGGCGCTGGTGCCGGGCATGCTTGCGGCCCGGGCACAGCGCGGTGCCGACATCGCGGTGCTCGGCTTCGCGGAGGGAGCCGAGGCCTCCCTGGTGGAGGCCTTGTACTGGCATCCCTCGCAGGCAGAGGACCCGGCCGGTGTTTGGTTGCGCTCGGTGGTGCAGCGGTCCTGCGCACGGCTGCACGAGCTCTTCCCGGTCGATCTCCATCCGCTGGTTATCCACGCCGCGGATACCACCTAGAGCGGAGACGGGCTTCTCCGTCCGGGTCCTTCCTGCCAGAGTCGAAGCAAGAGATCCCCGAAAGGAACATCCATGCCCGTTTCCAGCCAGCGCCTTGCCGGCAAGACCGCCGTTATCACCGGGACGGCCAGCGGCCAGGGCAGGGCCGCTGCGCTCGCGTTCGCTGCCGCAGGGGCAACGGTGCTGGGTTGCGACATGGACGACGACGGTGCTGCCGCCACGGTCGCGCAGGTCATCGCCGCCGGGGGCAGCATGAGCAGCAGCCGCGTTGACCTGGCAGACGAGGCCGCCGTCGCGGAATGGGCCCGGAAGGTCGCCGAATCCCACGCGCAGGTCCACATCCTTTATGCCAACGCCGCCGTTACCCGGTTCGCGCCGCTGGAGCAGCTCACATACGCGGACTGGAAATGGAACGTAGAGCACGAAATGGACGTGGTGTTCCTGCCGGTGAAGTACTTCTGGCCCCAGCTGATCGCCGCGCCGCATGCCGCCATCGTTCTGGTTGGCTCAACCGCGGGCGTTACGGGCTCGATGACAAATGGCCGGCTGGCACACACCGCCACCAAGGGCGCAGTGGTGGCGATGACCAAACAACTCGCCGCCGAAGGGGCGCCGCACGGGATACGGGTCAACGCAGTCAGTCCCGGGATGATCCGTACTGCGGCCACCGAGGGCAACCTCCTTGCGCCGGACCATCCCATGAGGACCATCGCCGGCAGCATCCCCCTGGGCCGGATCGGGGCGCCGGAGGAGGTAGCCAAATGCGCCCTGTTCCTCGCCTCGGACGAGGCCTCGTACGTCACCGGGGCCAACCTGATGGTCGACGGCGGCTGGTCGGCAGTGCTGCCGGGCTGACCGGCGCGGGAATTATCAGCGCAGGGCGTCGGAAACCGCTTTGGCGCCGCCGTGCCCGGACTGGCCGCCGTCCACAGGAATTTCCGCGCCGGTAACGAATGAGGACAGGGGGCTGAGGAGGAAGAGGACGACGGCGGCGACCTCTTCAACGCTGCCGGTGCGGCCCAGCGGGGTTTCGGCCAGGGTGGCTTGCCGGAACTCCGGTTTGGCTCCTTGGGTCATGGGGGTTTCGATGAAGCCGGGATGGACGGTGTTCACCCGGATTCCGCGCGGACCGAGTTCCATGGCGGCCACCTGGGACAGCCCGCGCAGCGCCCACTTGCTCGCGGTGTAGGCCACCGGATAGTGGGCGGTGATGCCCGCGACGGAGCCCACGTTCACGATCGACGCCCCGCTCCCCATGAACGGTTCCAGTGCCTGGATACCCAGCAACGCGCCGGCAACATTGACGCCGTAGACCTTGTGCAGGTCGGACGCCGAGGCCTCCAGCAGGCGGCTGCGCTGCGTGATGCCTGCGTTGTTCACCAGCCCGTGAACGGTCCGGCCTCCGGCCCGGATCCACGTGGCGAGTTCAGCCCACGCGGAGGCGTCTGAAACGTCCAGCCGCCGGTACACGAGGGATCCGTCCGTGGACGGGACCAGGCCGGCCAGTTCTGTGGGGATGCCGGGGGCGAGGTCGGTCGCGATGACGTGGGCCCCGGCTTCCACGAGCATCCGTGCCTCCGCTGCGCCCTGGCCCTGTCCGGCACCCGTCACCACCACCGTCCGGCCGGTGAGCTGGAAGGACATCACCCCTGGGAACCGGCGGGGGCCGGCTGGAGCGTCCGGTTGCGCGGCCGGTTACGGGCCGGGACCCGGGTTTCGCCTTCGCGCCGGCCACCCACAGTGTTCTCGATGGTGCCGATGCCTTCCACGGTCATCCGGACCACGTCGCCGGTGGTCAGGGGCGGCGGTGTCTGGGACCCGTTGCGGCCCCAGAGTTCTGCCAGGCAGCCGCTGCCACAGGTGCCTGAGCCCAACACGTCTCCCGGGCGGACCACGGAGTCCTGGGAGGCATAAGCCACCAGCTCGGCGAACGGCCAGCCCATGTTGGAGAGCAGGTCTTGTCCGATCTGCTTGCCGTTGACGTCGACGGACATGGAGATGGGCAGGAACCCCTCGGCGTCGTGCCGGTCCTCGAACTCGTCGGCGGTGACAATCCAGGGCCCCAGGGTGTTGGCGAAGTCCTTGCCCTTGCAGGGTCCCAGGCTGACCTTCATTTCCCGGCGCTGCAGGTCCCTGGCGGACCAGTCGTTGAGGATCGTGTAGCCGAAGATGTGGCGGTGCGCCCCTTCCGCGGACAGGTTCCTGCCGTCGCTGCCGGGGACGTGTCCGACGACGGCGGCGACCTCCGTTTCAAAGTCCAGGTCCGTGCAGCCCGCGGGTATTCCGATCACCTCGCCGGTTCCGCTCACGGTATGGGGGTTGGTGAAGTAGAAGGTGGGTGCCTCGTACCATTCGGGCACCACGCCGGCGGCGCCGTCGATGCTCTTCCGGACCCCTTCGACGTGTTCCTCGAACGCCACGAAGTCCCGCATGGTGGCGGGTTGCAGGGGTGCGAGCAGCTGCACGTCCGCCAGCGGAACGCCAGGACCGGACCCGATAAAGCGCCGGGCAACGTCCAGCGCCTCATCGAGCCCGCCGTCGAGCAGCGTCTGCACGTCCTGGCCCTGGGGGAGGGCGTAGCAGGTATCGCCGTCAACAAAGCCGGACTGCGTCCCGCCGTCGTGATTCCAGCGTGCAATCTTGACCATGATTCTGTTCCTTAGGCTGGGTGGCTGGCGGTGACCGAAGCGGGCGTGATGCCCAGCGCTGAGGCGTTTCCTGCCAGCACGCCGGCCTGGTGGGCTGCGGGGAGCTGCGCCTGGACCACCTCCGCCACGGGCTGGTCTGTGCCCATGTCGAACGGATAGTCCGAGCCGAGCAGCACCTGCTCCGGACCGGCGGCCGCCACGAGCGCCCGCAGTTCGGCCGGGCTGTGCACCAGGGAGTCGAAGTACAGCTTTTGCAGATAGGACGACGGCGGCTGGGCGCAGCCGTGTGCCTCGGGCCGTACCTTCCAGGCATGGTCCGAGCGGCCCAGCGTGGTGGGGAGGTAGCCGCCGCCATGGGCAGCCACGACCTTCAGGGCCGGGTGCCGGTCCAGGACGCCGCTGAAGATCAGGTGAGACAGGGCAACGGCGTTTTCGGCTGGCTGGGACACGGTGTTGGCCAGGTAGAAGCGGTCCAGCCGTTCATCCAGGGAGCAGCCGAAGGGATGCAGGAACACCACCGCGCCGAGCTCTTCGCAGCGGCTCCAGAACGGTTCCAGCCGGGGGTCCGAAAGCTCCACCGTGCTGCGGTCTGAATCACCGGGAGTGGCGGCGTAGGAGCCGATCTCCACGCCCAGCAGTCCGCACTCCAGCACCGCGTGCTCCAACGCCTGCACCATAAGGTGCGGGTGCTGGAGTGGGACCAGGCCCAGGCCGTTGAGCCGTTCCGGCGCACGGTCCACGAACTCCCGTACGGCATGGTTGGCCTGCCGGGCCACTTCGAGGGCCAGTTCTTCACCGGCGAAGTAGTAGAAATGCGACGGCGAGGGCGAGACCAGCTGCACGTCCACGCCCTGCGCATCCATGTCTGCCAGCCTGCGGTCCAGGTCCGTCAGCTGCGGCCAGCGTTCCTTGATCATCTTCCCCGAGGCAGCCATGGACCCGGGCCCGTTGCGCCGCACCTCCAGGGCCTGCAGCGCGGCGAAGCCGTCGGGGTCCGCGTCGGCTACGAGCTGCTGCAGGGCCGGGAGCAGGATGTGCGCATGGACGTCCAGGACGGGGTTTTCAGACGGGCGGGGACTCATGCGGGTTCCTTCAACATGACGGAGAGACCATGCATCAGCCCGGGCACGTCGGCGTCCCGGACGCCGTCGAGCATCCACTGGCCGAGCTGGACCGAGGCGTTGACCACTGCCCTGGCCCGGTCGAGCCGGCGGTCGGTGAATTCCTTGAACAGCGTCTCGGTGACGTCATCGGCTTTAATCAGGAGTTCGGCCAGTACTGCCGCGTCCTCCAGCGCCATGGCCGCCCCCTGGGCCACCGTGGGCGGGCAGCTGTGCGCGGCGTCGCCGATGATGACCGTTCGTCCGCGGTTCCAGGGACCGTCCACCAGGTGGGTGGTGAACCATGTGTAGTTGATGCGGGCGCCGTGGTCCAGGTTTTCCCGGATCTCCTTCCAGGCACCGCCGTAGGCGGCCGCGAGCTCGGCCATGATGCGGGGACCGTCCTCGTGCTTGCGTTCCTGGGCTTTTTCCACAAGGTAGGCGTAGATGGTGTCCGGGCCGGTGGGGCAGTACCCGGCAATGAAGCAGGGGCCGCCGTAGGTGAGGTCGGTGCGGACAACTTCATCCGGGCGCTCCACGAAGGCCCGCCAGATGCCCATGCCGGTGGGCTTGGGTTCCACATCGATCCCGATGGCTTTACGGACAGCGGAGTGCAGGCCATCAGCACCGATCAGGAGGTCGTAGGTGGCCCGGCCGCCGTCGGCGGTGCTCACGGTGACGGACCCGCCGTCGTCCTTGATCCCAGTGACCGCCCTGCCGTAGCTGATGGTGGCCCCTGCCTGTTCGGCCCGTTCCCGGAGGATGGCGGTGAGGTCAGGACGGTACATGCCCATGGTGGCAGGCAGGTCGTCGCCGCCGGTACGGATGTCCTCCAGGACCGCGATGACCGTCCCCGCAGGGTCGGGGGCGCGCAGGCCCAGCGTGCTGAAGCCGTAGCCCTTGGCCTCCACCTGGCCCCAGACACCGAGCTGGCGGAGCACGCGCAGGGCGTTGCCCTGCAGGGTGATTCCGGATCCGAGTGTCTGTGGTTCGGTTGCTCTCTCAAGGACTTCCACCTGGACTCCGGCCTCGGCCAGGAGGATGGCGGCGGCCAGTCCCGCGGCTCCCGCCCCCACGATTCCGACGTTCTGTACTGCTGCCATCGCTGACTCCTTTGTATTGACGGCGGTTCTGCTGGTTGTCTACTGAAAATTACCTGAGGGCGATGGGGTTGACCGGAGATCCGACCGCCCCGGTGATGGGCAGCGGTGCCGCGGTGAGCAGGAAGTCGTACCTGCCGTCCGCTGCGCATGCCTCCGCCAGTTCATCCGGGTCCCACATCTCTCCGAGGAACAGGCCGAGGTTGGGGATGGCGATCTGGTGGAGGGGCTGGAAGGCGGCGTCGAACTCGTTCGGCCGGACCTCGAAGCCCCAGGTGTCGGTGGCGATGCCGGCGATTTCGCTGCCGTGCAGCCACGGCGCCGTGCTGAACGAGAGCCCTGGGGCGGCGCCGCCGGCGTAGTCGCCCCAGCCGTCGCGGCGGACCCGGCTGTATTGGCCGGTGCGGATCACCACGATGTCGCCCCTGCGCACTTCGGAACTGGGACCTTGGATCCCGATGGTCCGTTGCAGGTGTTCCGGGGTAATGGCAAAGCCGTCCGGCAGCTCGCCGTCGTTCCGTCCGAGTTCGGGACCGAGTGCCCGGCCGACGTCGAGCAGGACGCCGCGGGTGACGATCTTGGCTGCGGCCGTTTCGATGCCGGTGACCAGGTCGCCTTCGGAGGTGACTACGTCCCCGGCGGCGCGGCCGTTCCAGGCCTTGCCCTGGTCGAAGATGTGTCCCAGCCCGTCCCACTGGGTGGAGCATTGCAGGGGCATGGCGATGACGTCGTCCGCGCCGCCGAAGCCGTGCGGGAAGCCCTGGTTGCCGCGCTCGGCGTCCACTCCCGTGTCGGTCATGGTGTGGACCGGGTTGGTGCGCCGGCGCCAGCCCTTTTGCGGGCCGTTGGTGTCAAAGGGCTGGGACAGGGAGAACGCCTCGCCGGTCTTGACCAGCGCCGCTGCTTCGACGCGCTTGGCGGCGTCGATGAAGTTCAGGGTGCCCAGGACGTCGTCCTCGCCCCAGCGGCCCCAGTTGTTATGCGCCCGGGCCATGGCGCGGATGCTGCCGAGCGGGTCTTCAGGCCGGATGATCGGGGTATCGGCTGATTCCCCGGTGGCGGTGGTCGGTGCGGTGTCCTGGGTGGTCACGGCCTGCTGCTTTCAGTTGTCACTTCGTCCTTGCAGTGGATGAGCTGGGTGCCCAGCCCGGTGATGGTGCCCTCCATCACGTCGCCGTCCTGGAGGAGCCGCCCCCAGTGCTGGCCGTTGCCCGCCGGGCTGCCGGTGAGCACCAGGTCGCCCGGGCGCAGCGGCATGATCTGGGAGGCTTCGCTGACCAGCTTTGCCACGCCGAAGATCATGTCCTGCGTGGACTCGTCCTGCATGGCCTTGCCGTTGAGCTTCAGCGTGACCTGCACGTCCTGCGGGTCGCCGAAGAACTTCGCGGGGACCAGGATGGGGCCGGTGGGCAGGAAGCCGGGGGCGTTCTTGGCCCGGTACCAATCCGAGCCGATGGCGGGCATGTCCTTCCGGAAGACGTATTCGCGCGTGGTGATGTCGTTGACCATCGTGTAGCCAAAGACGTATTCCAGCGCCTCTTCGGGGGTGACCCGGAACGCTGTCTTCCCAATCACTGCTGCCAGCTCCAGCTCCCAGTCATGGCTGTTGGAGTAGGACGGCAGGGTGAGGTCGTCGGTGGCGGACGCAATCGCCGTCGGAAGTCCGATGAAGAAGTACGGCGTGCCCTGGCCGGTGCGCTTGTCCATCATCGCGGCGGTTTTGGCGCGGACTTCCTCCTCGTCCTGGCCGGGCTCGCGGTGCGCAGCGGCGAGGTCGATGACGTGCTTGCGGTAGTTGGCACCGGTCTGCAGGACCTGGGCAGGTTCCACCGGGGCGAGGATCTCGACGGCGGCACGGGGCAGGCCGGTGTCCGCGTCTGCGGAGGCGGCCAGTGCGTCCAACTGGGCTTCGGTGGTGTCCCAATGCTCGATCAGCGAATTGATGTCCCCGTCCAGCGGCAGGACCCGGTCATTGACCAGCAGGCCCGCGCGCGCCTTGCTGTCGCCCGGCTCCTGGAACCGGACCAGTGCATACGTTGCTTCAGACATGGCGCCTTAGCCCCGGCCCTGCTTGGCGTACGGGTTCAGCAGGGCTTCCTTCATTTCGGGGGAGGCGCCTTCTTCGGTGGCGGTGAAGCCCTCGGCGGGCGGGAAGGATTCCGTCATGGAATGCGGCATGGCGCCGTTCTTGTAGAAGTTGTTCGAGCCCTCTGACGGCTTCCAGGTGTTGGCTTCCCAGTCCGGGACGTAGTTGCGGTAACCGCCGGAGTTCAGCTCGACGCGCAGGCCGGACGGTTCGCGGAAGTAGAGGAAGTTCTGTTCGCCAACGCCGTGGATGGACGGGCCGTATTCCATGGGTGTGCCGTTTTCCATCATCACGTCCGCCGTGCGGAGCAGGTCCTCGGTGGTGTCCACCCAGAAGGCGATGTGGTTGACGCGGCCGGCGCGGTTCGAGGTGTCCAGGACCACGCCGAGGTCGTGGGACTTTTCGTTGGTGGTCAGCACGGAGAAGACGGTGATGGGGGCTTCGTCCAGGTCAACGAAGGCCATGACGCGGAAGCCCAGGGCTTCGTTGTACCACTTGGCGAAGCCACGGACATCAGAGCACGCCACGGTGACGTGGTCCAGGAAGCGGGGTGCTGCGGCGTGGCTGCTGCGGCGCTCGGGCCGGTCCGGGTAGGTGGACTCGAAGCCGGACTCGGCCACGAACTTTTCCACGTCGTAGAAGAGGCGCATGGGGTGGCCGTACGGGCCGGTGAATTCGTAGGCCTTGCCGTAGCCGTGCCCGCCGGCGGTCCAGGTGCCCTGCACGCCGGTCGCTTCGATGCGCTGGGCGGCGGCTTCAAGGGCTGCCTGGGAGTTGGTGCGCCAGGCCATCCGGCCCAGTGACGCTTCCGGGCCTTCGGTAACCACCAGGCTGTAGCGGTAGTAGTCGCCCCAGCAGCGCAGGTAGACGTTGCCGTCCGCACGGTCGATGATGCGCATGCCGAACTTTTCCTCGTAGAACCGGGCCGACGCTTCGACGTCCGGGCTGGTGATCTCGAGGTGGGCAAGATGGGAGAGGGGAGTTTCCACGGTGAAGTCCTTTTGGTTACTGGCTGCGGTCTGATTGGTGCAGGTTCTGTAACTACTGTGAGGCACTTCATATATTCGGGGAAGACGACTTTTTCGATATCAGCTATCCATGAAGCTGATACTCAAAAGGAAGGTTGCTGCCGGGGGAGCGGTCCGGCAGCCGCTACAGCTGCGGCACGCAGGGGCCGGCGCCCAGCAGGGCAAGTCCCGCCCGGTCCCCGTCTGCGAAGCCCATAACGCCCATGTTCTCGGCAGACATGAGCTGAGCCGGATCATTGACATGGTTGAGGCCCAGCACGTGTCCGAGTTCGTGCATGATGACCGCCCGCACCGCAGCTGCGCCGTCGGGGCGGGTGGCGGCGACACCGGCAAGGTCAGGTGCGTCGAGACTCACCTGGCCGGCGGCGAGGACCAGCGGCACCAGCGGCTGCCCGGGTGCCTGTGCGTAGCCGCTTCCGCCGAGCCCGGCGACGTCTCCGGCAAGGCCGGGAGTTTCCGCAGGAGTCGACCATGCGATCAGCACAGGGGCCCAGCGCTTCCCGTAACGGTCAGGCTGGAATGCCTGCCGGTCATCGCTTGGAGCCTCTGCAGTGGTTCCGTCATACACAAACTGCAGGCCGGATGCCTGCGACGCTGCCGCTACCGCTTCCCGGATAAGGATGTCCCCATCTGCCGGAGCGTTGTCTGGCCGGACAACGTAATGGACGGGGCGGCAGGGATCGTACGCAACCAGGGGCTGGTCTGCCCTGGGCGATTCCTGCAGTACAAAGGCGGTGGAACCCGTGCTTGCCGGAGGGGTACCCAGGGGCGAGGGAGCGGCCTCATATCCCGGTGGCGGCACTTTCGCTCCGGGGAGGTAGGGTGCCGCGAGGGGAAGGACTACGCGGTCGAAAAGCGCGGGTGTGAAGTACAGGCCAACAACGACGGCGATCCCGAGGGTGGTCCGGAACCGCACTGACCGGCCGGCCGGACGTGGCCGCTTCCGGTACCACCCGCGGGCTTTCCTCCGATGCATCGGTGCGGGGGTAGAACTTCGCCACGGTTCAGGCGCCCCGGCCTTGCCAAAGGCCTCATCAATGGCCCATTGGGGGATCCGTCCACTGGCGGAACGCCGAACCATCGGCGGTGCGGATACACCGGACATATCCGGCCGCGAATTGCTGTTCTTCCCCAAACCGGTCACCGGCACCCCCTGAAGCGCTGCCGCCCGCCGACGGGCAACCCCATCAGCGTAGCGGCGCACTGCCCAGCCTTAGCACCGTAAATGCGCAGTATTTCCGCAGGAAGTAATAGCGCCCCGGCCGGCCTCGGGCCTACTCCCTGCCCAGCCCCGCTGCCGAGATCTTTCCGTCCGACACGCTGTTCAGCGCCCGCAGGTCGAAGATGCCGTTGATATCGGCCTGTTTGGTGGTGCCGGCAGTCACGCCGTCAGCCAGGAGTTTCTTGTACGTTCCGGCAAGGGGGTCCACGGTGAAGACGATGTTCTTCAGGGACCGCTCGATGACGTCGGCCTTGAGCTCCGCGCCGGCCGCTTCCTTAAGCGCGGCGTTGATGACCGTGGCCTTCTCCGTGGTGGAGGCGTGGTTCAGCCAATCGACCGACTTCACGTGGCCCTTCAGCAGTGCCTTGACGGTGTCCGGGTGGTCGGCAGCGAACTTCTGGTTCACGATCAGGATGGTGGTGGGGAACTCGCCCGGCTTGCCGGAGAGCGAGCCGTCCCATAGGTCCTTCTCGTCCACCAGCACCTTGGCGCCGGCGGTCAGCACCAGGCGGGACGCCCACGGCTCAGGCAGCCACGCGCCGTCGAGCTTTCCGTCCTGGAACAGCTTCAGGGTCTGGGCGTTCTCCGTGGGGTTGATGGCGACATCGCCGCTGCCGTCAACATTGGTTTTGTAGCCCTGGGAGGAAAGCCAGGCGCGGAGTGCCACGTCCTGCGTGCCGCCAAGCTGCGGGGAGGCCAGTGTCTTGCCCAACAAGTCCGCGGCGGACCTGATCTCCGGTTTGACCACCAGTTGCGCGCCGCCGGCCGCGGCGCCGGCGATGATGTTTACCGATTCGCCCTGGCTCTTGACGAACGAGTTGATGGCCGGGTTGGGGCCAATGTAGGTGGCATCAATGGCACCTGCGTTCAGGGCTTCGATGGCCGCGGGGCCGGCGTTGAACACCTGGGTGCTGAGCTTGGTGCTGCCCAGTTCATCGGCGATGAAGCCTTTGCTGACGCCCACCAGGGCCGGGGCATGCGTGACGTTGCCGAAATAGCCGAGTTTCAGTTCCGCGGCGGGATTACCCGCGGGAGCCACCTCGGCCGCCGGTGCCGTGCTGCCGTTATTGACGGCGGAGGCGATGGCGGCACCTCCGCCGATGAGCGCCAGAACGGCTGCCGTGATGCCGATCTTCAGGACCCGGGGACGCTTGGGTTTCGCGGACTGCCCGGCGACGATGCGGGTTGAGGAGGACGGGGTGTGCGGGGTCTTGTCCTGCTGGTTTGCCATCGGAAAATCCTTTGCTGGTGCGGATGCTGAGACGAGATTACGGAGCGCCCGCGGGCCCCACAATCAATCACGTAGCGGGGGTTCACGCAGCGACGTGAACGCTCAACGCGGCGTAGCGCGGCGTTAAAAATCGTCGCGCGGGGTCTCTATCCGGAGGTACCAGCGCGTTTGGCGGCGGCCATGGATGCCATCAGCAGGTCTGGACATTGATTTGCGCCCGAGGTTGGTGGGTACGTAGACCCCATGGGGATTTTGTAAAACTAATAAAGGACACTCTCATGTTGCTTTGGATTGCCATTATCATCGCCGTTCTCTGGCTTCTTGGACTGCTCGCGAACATCGGCGGCGGCCTGATCCACATTCTCCTGGTTGTCGCAGTGGTGGTCCTGATCATCCACTTCGTCCGTGGCAGGTCCCGCGTCTAGCAGCCTGCTGCTCCCGCCGCCGGCAGTCCGGCGGCGGGGCCTGGTGGTTCACGCAGCCTTGACTGGCTCATGCAGCCTTGACCAACGGCAGTTCGTCCCAATGCGTGGTGTAGCGGGGCGAGCGCATATTGCGTTTCATGGTCCAGTCCAGTCCCGACCTGATGCCGGCGTGCCCCAGCCCGATGGAGCTCCGGCCAAACTTCCGGCTCACATCCTCCAGAAGGGGCCCGATCCCGCGTTCCTCGTGCCGGTTCACGAACGGCTCCAGCGGCGGCTGGTTCCCCGTGGGGCGGAGGTCGGTGAGCATCAGGCCGGCCTTGGCGTATTTGAGTCCGTCCCGGATGTGGGGCAGCAGCGCGTGGGCGGCCTTGGTGAGCAGGACCGGATCAGCCGTGGGCATGGGGAGTGAGACGCAGACCGACGGATACGCCTGTTCGTGGTTCCTGAAGGGGGACGTGGCAGCGAATGCCGTCAGGACCTTCGCCTGCAACCCGTGCTTGGATAACCGGGCGCTCGCCTGCTGCCCGTAGATGCTGAGTACCTCGCGCAGGCCGGCCGCCGTTGTTACGGGGGTGGCGAAGGAGCGGGAAAAGATCAGTTGGTCGCGGCCAATTCGTTCCTCCTCCATGGGGATGCAGGGGGTTCCCCGCAACTCCAGGACGGTCCGCATCATCACCACCGAGAACCGGTCCCTGATCACCACGGGGTCCGCGCGGACGAGGTCAAGGACGCTGAAAATCCCCAGGCCATTGAGCCGCCGGGTAAGCCGCCCGGCGATGCCCCAGATCTCGTCCACGGGCAGCCGTGCCAGCAGCGCCTCCCGCACAGCCTTCGGGACTGCGTCCCACAGGCAGACTCCGCCGAAAGCTGCATTGTTCTTGGCCCACTTGTTACAGAGCTTCGCCAGGGTTTTGGTGGGGGCAATGCCGACGCACACCGGCACCCCCACATGCCGCCGCACGGCGTCCTTCATCCGGCGGCCCAAGGCCAGGAGCTCTTCCGGCCCGCCTTTAACGCCCAGGAATGCCTCGTCGATGCTGTAGACCTCAAGCCATGCCGAGTACCTGCCCAGCAGTTCCATCACCCGGGCGCTGATGTCCCCGTAGAGTTCGTAGTTGCTGGACTTGGCCACCAGGCCCCATTCCTTGGCGTGCGGCGCAAGCTTGAACCACGGCTCCCCCGTGGAGATGCCCAGGGCCTTCGCCTCAGGAGAGCGGGTCACCGCGCAGCCGTCATTGTTGGACAGCACCACCAGGGGCCGTCCCTCCAGCGAGGGGTCGAAAGCCCGCTCGGCCGAGGCATAGAAGCAGTTGACATCAACGTGGGCAATCTGCGGCATCCGCCGCATCAGGGCGGGCTTAGCCATGCTGCTCCTCACACATGGTGGAGGCATCTGGTGGCGACGCCCCAGATGGTCAGCTCGGACAGGGCCGGAACATGGATGTCCGGATACTTTGGGTTTTCCGCCTGCAGCACCACTCCCGTCCGGGTGACGCGGAGCCGCTTCACTGTCAGTTCTCCATCCAGCACGGCGATCACCACGGATCCGTCCCTGGGCTCCAGCGCCCGGTTCACGATGAGTTCGTCGCCGTCGCTGATGCCGGCGCCCTCCATGGAATCGCCGGTCACCCGGACCACGAAAGTGCTGGTGATGTCCTTGATCAGGTGCGCATTGAGGTCGATGCGGCCGTCGAAGTAGTCCTGTGCCGGCGACGGGAAGCCGGCAGCTACCGCCACGGGGGAGAGCAGCACCGAGAACAGGGAGGCGCCCGCATCTATCACGCGGGGACCGACTATAACGCCCACAACACACCTTTATTCGAAAATATGTTCGATAGTTTCAGTGTAGCGCCGGTGGCTGACAACGGGCACTCCGCACCCGCTGTGAACGTCCGTGTGCTGCAGCAGCCACTGGTGACGACGCCGGCGCCCCCGGCGCGAAACCCGGTGGGAGCGGCGGGAGGCGTCATGCCGCCGCTCCCGATGGTTCTTGAGCCATTCTTTACCGGATCAGGCCGCGTCCTTGTGCTTCATCCCCCATCCTGAGCCTGGGTGGTTGTCGGTTTGCCATGCGGGTGGACGGGCAGCTCCCTGGCCGGATCGAGGAAAGGACCTGTGGTGAAATTTGAAGTCGCGGACCGTGGTCAAGGGCCGTCCTGGTGGCTCTCCGAAAACGGTGAACTGCTGGCATGGCCGGGGCGGTATTTCGCATCGATGGCCTTCGCCGAACGTGAGGCAGCCGCCTTTAAGGCAGCCGCCGCCAGTGCCACCTTCGAAATCTTCCGAAGTTCGGAGGGATGGCGGTGGAGGGCTGTGCAGCCGGTGGACTACTTCATGGCCTACTCGCCGGGCGCCTTCACCCGGCCAGCCCAGGCCCGCAAAGCCGGAAGGGAAATCAGGCACAAGGTCCAGCACGCCGTCGGTCCTTAGCAGGAAGCAGCGACCGCCCGCAGATTCCCAAAGCCACCCCAGGCCAGGCACCACGCTGCGCACCGGGACCGAACGCCCACGTAGACTGGCAGGATGCGGCTGGTTGCAAGCGATATCGATGGAACAATCCTTGGGCACGATGGAAAAATCAGCCCCCGCACCATCCGCGCCTTCCACGCCTGCCGGGACGCCGGCGTCGAACTTGTCTTCGTGACCGGCCGGCCACCGCGGTGGCTGCACCCGCTCGAAGAGCAGCTCGGCCACACCGGGCGGGTGATCTGCTCCAACGGCGCCGTGGTCTGGGACCTTGAGGCGGACCGCCTGGTCTCCGCCCGCGCCCTTGCCATCGGGACGGTCCTGGAACTGCGCCGCATCATCAAGGAGCTCCGGCCGGCCGCGCTGTTCGCCGCCGAAACGCTCACCGGATTCCACCTCGAGCCCGGCTTCATCGAAAACGAGTCCAGTGAACTGCTGGCCGAGTTCACTCCCGCGCCGCTGAAGGACACGCTCACCGATGACGATTCGGTGGTCAAGTTCCTCGCCATCGTCCGCGACGGAACACCGGACGACTTCCTCGCGGAGGTGGCGCCCGCCGTCGCACACCTGGCGGCCGCCACGCACTCCTCGCCCGGTGTTGCCATGCTGGAGCTGTCCCTGCCCGGCGTGAACAAGGCGGTTACCCTGGCTGAATATGCCGCAGCGCTGGGAATCGACGCAGCCGACGTGGTGGCCTTTGGCGACATGCCCAATGACATTGAGATGCTCCGCTGGGCCGGCCACGGTTATGCCATGGCCAGCGGCCATCCGGAAGCCATCAGGGCAGCAGGGCAGCAGGCGCCCCATTTTGACGACGACGGCGTCGCCCAGGTTTTGGAGGCCAGGCTGGCTTCCCTTGGCGTCCAGTCTTCCTGATTTCCGCCCCTAACTCCCAGCTCCCGCTCACCTGGCGTTTACCTTTCCGCCGTAGCGTCAACCGTGGAAAGCAGGCACCTCTTACGCCGGCTCTTAGGGGGCAACCATGGCAAAGAACGTCAAGCAGCACCTGGCCGATGCACCGCTGCGCACTGCGATGCCGGCTCCGCACTGGAAGCAGCTGCGGCAGGGCGACCGCGTCCGGGTCCTGTTCGCACCCGGCTTTGAGGCAGGCGGCGTAGTGGACACCATCACGCCGGATCACACTGCGGTGTGGGTCCACCTGGACGGCGGCCGCGGCAGGACCCTGCTGCACTGCGGTGATGGCGTGGACATCGTCGCGTGTGGGGAGACGGACTGCCGGGAGTGACCGCGCAGGCCTGATCCGCGTGCCGCTGGCGGTACGCTCGCAGTGTGACCCTGCCCTTTTTCGAGCATCAAGACCACGCCGGGCGGCAGCTTCCTATCGCCATGGCCCACCGCGGGTTCTCGACGGAGGGGCTGGAGAACTCCATGGCCGCGTTCCGTTCCGGCGTCAGCCTGGGCTTCCGGTACCTCGAAACCGACGTGCACACCACCGCGGACGGCGTACTGCTGCTCTTCCACGACGAAACCCTGGACCGGGTGACGGACGGCCAGGGGCGGGTGGCGGACCTGCCGGCCGCGGACGTGGCAAGGGCCCGGATCAACGGCCGCGAGCCCATCCCCACGTTCGATGAACTGGTCACCGCACTTCCCGAGGCCCGGCTGAACCTCGACGTCAAGGACTGGGGCTCGGTGCACAGCACCGCAGCTGCCATCGAGCGGCACCAGGTGCACCACCGGGTGCTGGTCACCAGTTTTTCGGACCGGCGGCGGCGGGCGGTGCTGAAGCTGCTCAGCCGGCCGGTGGCCTCCTCTGCGGGAGTCGGCTCAACGGCACTTTTCACCCTGCTGGGCCCTGTGCTCCCGCGCCCGGTGTTCCGGCTGTTGATGCGCCCGGTCCTTCGGGACGTCCACGCCCTCCAGGTTCCCGTGCGTTACGGGCGCGTCCGTGTTGTCACTTCCGGCTTCCTCATGCGCGCCCATGCCCTTGGCCTGCTGGTGCACGTGTGGACCATCAATGACAGCGACGAGATGCACCGGCTCCTCGAACTGGGCGTGGATGGCATCGTCACTGACCGGGCGGACCTGCTGCGCGATGTGCTGCTGGCCCGCGGCCAGTGGCCGCACCGGCCGGAGGACTAACCCCGGCCCGTGCTGGTGGATGGATCCTCGTCGCCTTCGGTCGGGTCTGCGCGCAATTCATCAGGATTGCTGTCCGGAAGTCCCGCAGGTCCCGCTGTTGTTCCCCCGCGACCGGTGGGTGCCGTGGCATCCCCGGCCAGGCCGCCGTCGTCCGGGCTGCCGGCGTCCCTGTCGTTGGTGTCGCTGTCGTTGTCCGTCTCGTCGACGTCCCCGCCGAGTGGACTTTCGGACACCGGGGCGGGCGCAGCTCCGGTCTTCAAGCCGGGAGCCTTCTGCTGTTCCGCCGACATGGCGTTGGAACCTTCGCTCAACGACGAGTGGACCTCCACGTCGTCGTTGGGGTCGGTGGGATCGGGCACATCCATCTTCTCCGTTGGCTTCGATGTCCCGGCCAGGTCCTCCATGGCGTTTTCCGCTGCCTTGCCAATGCTGTCGCCGATTCCCATCTGACTGCTCCTTCCGGCTTGCGTGCCGGCGCCCCAGCGGCATACCGGCCCTACTCCTCCAGAATTATCAGCATGCTTACAATTAGTCCAGTGCTGGGGAATCAAACCGCAGCCGGAGAGGAAGGAAGACCAGCGTGAGCACTTATCATCCGGAAAATGATCCCGCCAACCCCGACCGGCCGGGACAGGAAGAGGTGGGCGCCGCCCAGCCGCACCTGGACAAGCAGCGCAGCAGGGAGTCTGCCGGTTCACCCAATCCGGACCCCGCGGAGGGCAACGTCACCGGGCTGGAGCCTGGCGGGGGTGTGCCCCCCGGCGAGACTCCGCCGGCAGAAGACCAGATGAGCAGGGACCAGGGGCACTCGGAATAGCTCCCGGAGGGGCGGGGTCAGGGCGATTTTCTGCCGCGGGAGACCGTGGGGGAATCGCCCGGGCCGGCCAGCTGGCGCTCCAGGCCGTCAACGTCGAGGCGGGTGTTCCAGTTGGTCCAGTCCTCGGGACGCACGGACGGCCGGCCCAGCAGGTAGCCCTGCCCGGCGCTGATGCCCAGTTCGGTGAGGACCTTGAGTTCGCCCACCGTCTCGATGCCCTCCGCCACCAGGGTGATGCCTGCCTGTTCCGTGAAGTCCACCAGGCAGGCGGCCAGCGCCCGCTGAAGGCCGTCCTTGTCCACGTCCCCGATAACGTTGCGGCCCACCTTAAGGAAATCAGGCTGGAGATGTAGCATCCGGCTGAGGGCACCGGCACCGGTGTGGGTATCGTCGACGGCGATCCGCAGCCCTTGCTCCCGAAGCGGGTTTATTGCGGAAATAAACTGCAGGTATTCCTCTTCCGGAATGTCTTCCGTCAGCTCGAGCACCACCCGGTCGATGGGCAGTTCGATGTGCTCGAACAATTCCGGCAGCCGCGGATCCAGGCAGGACGTCGGGGAAATATTAAGGGAAACGTAAAGGTCTTCCGGCAGGTCCTGGGCGGCGGCGGCCGCGGAGCCCAGAGCCGCGAATTCGAGGTTTGCGCCAAGGCCCACCGCCGCTGCCTCGGCGAACCACAGTTCGGCGGCGGCGCCGTCATCGCTGACAAAGCGGGAAAGGGCTTCGGCCCCGACCACGGTTTTTCCTTCCAGCCCATAGATAGGCTGGAACGCGGTCATGACCATCTGGTTCTGCAGCAGGGCCCCAATCCGCGAGATGCTGCGGATCGCGTCCAGTTGCTCCGCGAACTGTGGCGGCAGCGCGGGCGGGCCCAGGAGCATGTCCCTGGCCTCCAGCGATTCCACCATGCTGGTGTCGCTGCGCCTGGTCTCGAGAAGGTACTCCAGCAGGGCCCTCTCGGGCACGCCGGGATTCTCATCGAGGCTCTTGCTCAGCCTCTGCCGAATTGCGGCTCCCGAAGGATCCGTATCCGCAAGTACGGCGGCGATAATTCCCCATGCCTGTACCCGAACCGACATTAGCAACGCCCCCAGTTGACGAAGTAATGACCCGATGGCCCAATAATGTTCAAATGTCCAAACGCCTTATAAAAGTACGGTGCTGCCAGACCTGAATTCCGCGGCGGCGAAAAACCAGACACCGCACGCTGATCGTATAACGGCGGCCGGAAAAGCGCAGTAGTTTTTACGTTACTGGTTAGCGCTTTCCTGCTGGTCAGCCAGCAGTTCCGGGATCTGCTCCGGGGGAACCGGGCGGCTGAAGTAGTAGCCCTGCGCGCTGCGGCAGCCCAGGTCGCGCAGGATGGCGGCCTGCTCCGCCGTCTCCACTCCCTCCCAAACGGCCTCCAGCCCGCAGGCCCGAACCAGCTGAAGGACCGCAGCCACCAGGGCCGGCTGGCTGGGATCCGTCTCCAGCCCCGTGATCAGCGACCGGTCCACTTTGACCCGGTCCACGGGCAGCCGCCGCAGGTAGCTGATGGACGAGTAACCCGTGCCGAAGTCGTCAATTTCGATGCCCACGCCCAGTCCACGGAGGCCGCCAAGCGAATAGCGGTCCAGCTCGTTGCCTTTGACGATCGCCACTTCCGTCAGTTCAAGCACTACCTGCTCCGGCTTTACGCCGGTCTCCTGGAGCGTGTTCCGCACGTCCTCGATGAACTGCAGGCTCTGCAGGTCGGTGGCCGAAATGTTGATGCGGACCGAGAACGTGCCGTCCACCAGGGCGGCGTCGAGCCACGCCCGCAGCTGCCGTACTGCCGTCCGAAGGACCCACAGCCCCAGCTCCGAGATGAGCCCTGCCTCCTCGGCGAGGGGAATGAACTCGTCCGGCATGATGAAACCCCGCGTGGGATGGTTCCAGCGGACCAGTGCCTCCACGCCTTCGATCCTGCCGGTGCCAAGTTCCACCACGGGCTGATAGTGCAGTGTCAGCGCGTCATCCTTGATGGCGGCGCGCAGGTCCTCCACCAGCTGGCTGCGGAGCCGCCGCATCAGGAGCAGGGCGGCCTCGAACCGGTGCAGTTTGTTCTGCCCCTCGGCCTTGGATGCGTACATGGCAACGTCCGCCTCCATCAGCATGTCCTCCGGGCTTTGGCCGTCGCCGGCCACGCTGAGCCCGATGCTGGCGCCGCAGCGCACGCTCCGGCCGGGCAGTTCAACGGGGTCTTTGAGGGAGGCCAGGATCCGGTGCGCCACGACTGCAGCCTGGTCCGCCGACGCTGACGGCATGACAATGGCGAACTCGTCACCGCCCAGGCGGGCCACGACGTCGGACGTCCGGACCGCGGTCCGCAGCCTTTCGCCAACGGTCACCAGCACCTGGTCGCCGGCAGTATGCCCCAGGCTGTCGTTGATGGATTTAAAGGCGTCCAGGTCAAGGAGCAGGATGGCCGGGCCTTCCTGCGCTGCCTCGCCGTCGGCTCCCGGCTGCCCTTCGAGTGCGGTGCGGAGCGCGTCCAGCAGCGCCGAGCGGTTGGCCAGCCCGGTCAAGGGGTCCTGCATGGCCATCTTCTGCATCTCGAGGTGTGCTTCGTGCAGGAGCTGGGTGCGGATCTGGACCCGCTGCTCAAGTTCGCCGTAAATGATCTGCAGGTCCTCGGCCAGCAGGTTGGTGCCCATGATGATCGCGTCGAGCTCGTCCCGTGCGGGCGAGACCTCGATCCGCGAGGAGAGGTCACCGGAAGCAAGCCGCACAATGCCTTCCAGCAGCTGGGAGAGCCGGGGGTCGTCGTCGGCAAACATGGCCACTCCTCCTTCGGCGCCTAGTTGGCCTGGGCGCGGTCAGTGCCGAGGGGAAGGCTGACCGTGACGGTGGTCCCGGCACCCAGGGTGGAGGCGACGTCGATGCGGCCGCCGTGGCGGTCCACAATGTCCTTGGAGATGGCCAGTCCCAGGCCGGTTCCCGGGATGGCACCGTTCATGGCATTGGAGGCCCGGTAGAACCTGGTGAAGACGTGGTTGATTTCATCGCTCGAAATGCCGATGCCGGTGTCGGCAATCCGGACGGTGGCCCACTTGGAACCGTCGGCCGTGGCGTGCGATTCGCTCCCGACTTCGATCCGGCCGCCGCTTGGCGTGAACTTGATGGCGTTGGACACCAGGTTGGTGAAGACCTGCTGCAGCTGCACCTCATCGGCGAGTATTTCCGGATCCTCGGGAACGGGGTCCACGTCGATGGTGACGTTTTGGAGCGTGGCCAGCGGGCGGAGGGCCGCGGCCACCAGGTCCAGGGTGTGTCCCAAACGGACGGGTGCCAGCTGCATTGCGGTGTTGTCCAGGCCGCCGCGCGAGACGCTCAGCATGTCTTCGATGAGCGTCCGGAGCCGTTCGGTGTTGCGGACCACGATGTCCAGCATCTGGTGGACCTCGTTGGACACCGGGTGTTCGGTGCTTTCCTGGATCATGTCCAGGTAGGCCATGATCGAGGTCAGCGGGGTGCGGAGCTCGTGGTTCACCGTTGCCAGGAAATCGGTCTTGGCCTTGTCGAGTTCCCGCAGCTGCTTCACCACCTGCTGCTGGCTGTTGATCAGGTGGCTTTGGATGAGCCCATAGGCGGCGTTCCCCGCCACGTGCCGGATCAGCCCCAGTTCTGCGCTGGACCAGGTGCGCTGTTTGTCCATGGTGGCGATCAGGATGATGCCCAGCGAGGAATTTCCTTCGCCGATGGGCACGGCCAGGGTCGACGCCGCTCCGGCGACGGCGGGCGCCGGCTTGTCGTCGGCCCCTGCATCGGTGTCGCCGCCATCAGCAGAGAGCGTTTCCGTTCCGGCCCAGAGGGCGTCGGCCGTGGCGCGTGCCTCGTCCTCGCAGGGCAGGGCGCCCGGGGGCAGGTCCGAAAGGCCTGGCCGGTGCCAGGTTGCCGTGATGACGGGAACACGGTGGTCCTCGAAAGTGCAGAGGACCACGTGGTCGGCCTTGAAGGTGCGGCCGAAACCCGAAACCACGTGGTTGGCGATTTCCTGCGGATCGTTGGTGGCGCGCACCGCAGCGGACACTTCCCGCAGCTGTTCGCGGAGCCCCTCGGCCTCCTGCCGTGAGGCCCGGCGCCGGGATACCTGTTCAATGAGGACGGTCGCGCGGTGGACCAGTTCCTTGGGCGCCGGCGGCTTGGTGATGCAGTCGTGGATGCCCGGCGGCTTGGCCGCTGCTATTTCGGCGGTGCTGTCCAGGTCCACCATGACCAGGACGGGGGCTTGGGACTTGACGGAGGAGAGGAAGGCGTCCGCGACGATGACGGATGGTTCGCCGGCCAGCAGTGCGGCGGCCAGGGTGCCGGCATCGGAGGCTTCCAGGACGGTGTATCCGGCATCGCGCAGTGCCTGTGCGTTGCGTGCCAGCCGGCGGGCGTCGGGATCGGCGACGACGGCGGTCCGGAGCAGGCGCGCGTCACTCGGCACAGCCGTCACAGTGCTCCCTTCCCTCCCAGTTGAGTACATTCTAGGGGGATGCGCACTGCGCAGGTCCACAGTTGACGGACGTCGAACCCGCCGACTGACGCGCGGCCCGGGGACATGGCGCGCCGTAATGCACCGCAAGAGTGCACCCGCTGCGCCCGGGGGAACATATATTTGAGCCGTGCCCTACCCGACAAAGCCGCCGCGTTCCGCCTGGCAGAAGTACCTGATGATCCCCAAGCTCGTCAGGCTCTCGCGGAGCGCCCCCAAGGACCGCAACGCTGCGTGGGACAGTTATTGGGCACGCATCACCGCCACCGGCCCGGGCGGCGAGGTCCTCTGGGATTCGGGCAACGACCATGAGTTCCTGGGCTACAGGGACAGCCTCCTGCGCCACCTTGACCCCGGCCTTCCCGTCGTGGACGCCGGCTGCGGCCACGGTAGCTTCACCCGGGCGCTGGCAGGGATCTTCCCGCGGGTCATCGGCGTGGACGTCTCACCCCATGCCGTCGCCAAAGCGCGGGCCGAGTCTGCCGGGACTGCCAACACAACGTTCGAAGCACGGGACATGACGGCGGAAGGCGCAGGCGCAGCCTTGGCGGGGTCCATCACATCGAAGGACGAGGGCGCCAATGTCTTCATCCGCGGCGTGCTCCACGTCCTGGACCCCGCCCACCAGGCGGCGCTGGTGGAAAACCTGCGGACCCTGGCCGGACGCCGAGGCACTGTTTTCATGGCCGAAACCAACTTCCAGGGGAACGCGGTGGAGTACGTATCCCATCTGGGCGCCACCACCAAAGCCATTCCGGCGCCGTTGGAACTGGCCATCCGCGGACTCCCCATGCCGGGCCACTTCGGCCCCCAGGAGCGCCAGCGCGCCTTCCCGGCGTCGTCCTGGGAACTCCTTGAGGATGGCCACGTGACCATCGATACCAACCCCGCGACCGGAGTCCCCGGCCAGGACCAGGTGCCGGGATATTTCGCCGTAGTCCGCCCCCGCCGCTAGCGCTGCAGCGGTTCAGTCCTTCCACTCCCACGCAGATTCCCCGCAGTTCCGCACGCCGTCCGCAGAGTCCCTGCCCTGCCCTTGACACAGGGGCGGGTCCGGAGGCTACATGGTAAGTAGACTTACTAGTTAGCCGGGGAGGGAGAGGAGGTCCGCTATGGCAGGGGATAAAGACACCAAGAGCCGTGAAGCGGATGAAGGCAGGGACCGCGGGGACCTGGGCGCTGGGCCCGAAGGCGGCAAGATCCGGCGCGGACCGGACTCCTCGAAATCCCTGAAGTATTCGCAGGAAGTCACCTCCACCGATGACGAGCCGGAACGCGAAGGCCGGAGCCTTGCCACCACCCACCACGAAGTGATCAGGCAGTGGGCGGAGGAGCGCAATGGCGTTCCTGCCACCGTGGAAGGCACCGGGCATGGCGACCATCTCGGCGTGCTGAGGATCGACTTCGGTGGCAAGGACGACAAGCTCCGCCACATCAGCTGGGAGGAATGGTTCCACACTTTTGACTCCCGAAAACTGAATTTCATTTACCAGGAACAGCGCAGCGACGGCACGCAATCGAACTTCTTCCGGTTGGAGAATCCCAACCGCGAAGACGCCTGAGCCGCACCCGCGCCCCAGCGTCCAGCCGGCGCCGGATCATCCTCCGGAGCTGGCCCCGGCCGCCGGCGCAAGACCTACAGGACCAATCATGAGCAACCTCATTCCATCCGGGGCACTCCGCCGGATGCTGCTTCCCCCAACCTACGGACGGCACGTCACGTCGAATACCGAATTCACCATCCTCTCCGTTGAGGTGTGGGCATCCGGACTGGTGGTGAATATCCACCTTCCCTCGGATGACGCGCCCCAGCCCCGGATTACGCTCCAGGACCACTTCGGGACCGAATACACCCTGCAGGAGTCTGCCACAGTGGGTTCCCGCAACCTCCAGGTGTTCACCCCATCGGTTCCGCCCGGCACCAGGAGTCTGACCGTGCGCTCGGCGGACGACTCGGCCGGCCGGCCCGTGGTGACTTTTGCCGTCCCGTTGATGGCCGTCCCCGGGCCGCCGCGGGAGGCCGAGTCGGCAGGCCCCCGTTCCTCCCACGCTCCTGCTGACGAGTACGAGCCGGAACTCCGCCGCCCTGCCTGACATAAATGCTGCCTGATCCTGGCCCGCCGGCCACCAGCGCCGGCGGGACGCAATTGCCCTCCGCACCTTCCGAAAGGCCCCACCATGCCGGACACCAGCAACTTCACGCCCTCCACTGCCATCGTGACCGCCTCCGATTCCGGAATTGGCAAAGCAACCGCCGTGGCCCTGGCTCGCGCGGGGATGGATGTGGGCGTCACCTGGCATTCCGACGAGGAGGGTGCGGAAAAGACGGCCGGTGAGATCCGCGGACTGGGGCGCAAGGCCGTGGTCCGGCACCTGGACACCACCGAACTCCGCTCCGCTGCCGGCGTCATCGATGACCTCGCCGCAGAACTGGGCGGCCTGGACGTCTTCGTGAACAACGCGGGGACGGGCGCCAGTACCGGATTCCTGGACATGGGCATTGACGACTGGATGCGGATCCTGGACACGAACCTCAACGGAGCGTTTGTCTGCCTGCAGGCGGCGGCCAGGCGTATGGTCCAGGCCGGAACCGGCGGCCGCCTCATCGCGGTGTCCAGCGTTCACGAATTCCAGCCCCGCGTCGGCTCGTCCGCATATGATGCGTCCAAGCACGGCCTTGGCGGCCTGATGAAGACCATGGCCCTGGAACTGGGCCAGCACGGCATCACAGCCAACACTGTTGCTCCCGGTGAGATTGCCACGCCGATGACCGGGCAGGAGGACCAGGACCCGACGGCGACGCAACGGCCCGGAGTGCCTCTCGGGCGTCCCGGGAACGCGTGGGAAATCGCGAACGTCATTGCGTTCCTCGCCTCGCCAGCGTCCAGCTACGTCACCGGCGCGGCCTGGGTGGTGGACGGGGGGATGCTGCAGATGGGACCGCAGGCGGGCTCGCACATCACCGGCAACGATTGGCGCGAGGCGTAGGCAGGTGTCGGGCAGCGGCGGCCCATCGGGCAGCGCCGCCGGATGACAGTCATATAGGCGCCGGTTCCTCTGCTGGCAAGCGCTTTCCGACGCGTTGCTGGCATGATGGAGCGCATGCGCATTCTTATCGCTCCGGACAAGTTCAAGGGGTCCCTGACGGCAGTCGAGGCCGCCGCCGCCATTGCGGAGGGGGCGTTGCGGGTCTATCCGGACGCCGTAGCCACCCAGTTCCCCATCGCCGACGGCGGGGAAGGCACCCTTGAGGCGGCCGTCGCGGCAGGCTACGAAGAGCGGTTGAATGCCGTGGTGGGTCCCATCCTCGCTCCGCTCGGGGCCGCTTGGGCCATCCACAAAGCGGCCGGCGGCAAGGTAACGGCAGTGATCGAGACCGCCCAGGCTTCGGGTCTGGCCGACATGGAGCCGACCGCCGAAAACGCGCTGCGCGCGCACAGCTACGGGTGCGGTCAGCTCATCGCTGCGGCCCTGGACGCCGGGGCCACGGAGATCGTCCTGGGACTGGGCGGATCGGCGATGACTGACGGCGGCAGCGGCGCGTTGCGCGCCCTTGGCCTGAAACCCCTGGACTCCGCCGGCAACATGGTGCCGCTGGGCGGCGGCTCGCTGGCCGACGTCGTCGCCTTGGACACAAGCGCGCTGGACCCGCGGCTCACCGCCACCACCTTCCGCATCGCCGTGGACGTCCGCAATCCGCTGTATGGTCCGTCCGGCGCGGCGCACGTTTTCGGCCCCCAAAAGGGCGCGGACCAGGACAGTGTGGAAAGGCTCGACGCCGGGCTCCGCAACTGGGCGTCAGTGCTGCGGGAAACAACGGGCCGGGACGTGAACGTCCCGGGCGCCGGCGCCGCCGGCGGCTTCCCGGCGTCGTTCCTTGCCTTCACCAACGCCAGCCTGGAAGGCGGCTTCGCGCTGGTGGCCGGGCTGACCGGGCTGGCCGGGCAGCTGGACCAGGCAGACCTGGTGATCACCGGTGAAGGATCGATGGATGCCCAGTCACTCACCGGAAAGGCGCCGATCGCGCTCGCGGAAGCTGCCCGGGAGCGTGGTATTCCCGTCATCGTGGTGGCCGGAAGGATCCTCGTGACCTTCGAGGACCTCGCGGCGCACGGCGTGGTGGCAGCGGCGCAGCTGCTGGATGTCGCAGCTGGCCCCGACGACGCCGTCGCTAACGCCGGCAAGTACCTGGCCTGGGCCACAACCCAGGTACTCGAAGGGGCCTAGCCGTACTTTGTGCTAGCCCACGATCGTGGTGTTGCGGCGGCGCCGGAAGGCCAGGTGGGCCGGAAGGGTGGTTCGCAGGAACGTTCGCATGCAGTCTCTCCTCGCGGATGGGGCTGGCGGAGAGTGCAGGCTCTCAAGTTCCGGTTTCGTAGTGCGGCTCGGCAACGGGCTTGGACTCAGGGGACCCCTTTTCCCGCAGGTACACCGATGCGCCGACCAGGACGGCAACGGACAGGAACTCGCTCTGCCAGTTCTGGAAGGACTCGAACCAGAAGCGGCTGGAGCCCAGGTACTGCACGAAGGTGATGCTGGGCTGGCCGTGGCTTTGCTGGTCCTGGTTGTACTCGTCTACGCCACCGGCGGCGTGGAGGAGGAACGAAGCCAGGAACAACGCGAAGAGCAGGATCGACAGTGAGTGCTCGTAGAGCTTGAGCGCCGCCCCGCCCCGCCGGATCGGCCACGGCGTGGCCCTGCTGATGTTGGCATCGCGCGGATCCTCATCCTGCGGGGCCTTCTTGCCCATGGGCTTGGATTCGGACGAGCCCTTCTGGAACAGGAACACTGTCAATACGACGTACATGGCCATCTGAAGGAACTCCGATTCCCAGTTCTCAAAGGTGGCTTCCACGAAGGCGCCCGTGCCCAGGAACTGGAGGACCGAGACCGCAGGCTCCCCGTGCGCCTGCTGGTCCTCGCTGTAGGAGGCGGCTCCCGACAGGATCATGCCCACGAAAAACGCCAGGAAAAGGCCGGCGTTGGCCAGCAGCAGTCCGTGCTCTTTTGCCCACCTGCGCATGTCTTTACTCCTTCTCAGATTGGGGCGGGAGCATCCTGCCTGATGCCCGCTTGTTCAGGCGGAGCGGCACAAAGACCAGCATGACCACCATGACGCCCAGCAGCGCCCCGCCTGCGGTAACGCCCGCGGAGCGGCCCGCAGCGACGTCGAACACCAGGGCGGCCGTGCCTGCACTCAGCAGGGCGATGCCGCCAAGGGCAATTTTGGTAATGCTGTCTGCACTGGATACAAGTGTTTCCTTGAGCCGTTTGCGGAAGAGCCGGCGGTGCACGCTGACCGGAAGCAGGATGAAGGCGGTAGTCAACGCGGCGATGACGACATTGGTGAGATACAGCCCCACCTCCCAGCCGTCCAGCTTTTCGAACCGCTGCTGGAACGGCAGCGTCAGCAGGAAGCCGGCCAGGATCTGCACCCCGGTCTGCAGTACGCGCAATTCCTGAAGGAGTTCCGCCCAGTTCCGGTCCAGTTGCTCCTCACGGGTTTCATTCCGCCCCGTCCTGCCGGTGTAGTCCTCAACTTCGGACATGTGCGCTCCTTCCTCTCCGCCCAGGGCCCAGGCCTTCTTTCTACTCCTCCCATACCCAGAAACAAGGCTGGCCGTTGCGCGCGCCACCACATTTGATAAGTTTACTGATTATTACCCGAAGTGGTGGACTTGCTCCGCTGCCCGGGATAGCTTCGAAGGGCCGGGACATGGCGGAGCCTTTTCCAACCGACACAGGTCAACCGACACAGGCAGGCGGACTATGAGCGACAGTGACAAGCAGACAGACCAGCCGAAGGATCCGCGCGGCGGCTACCACTCAGGCCCATTCCCCGAGCAGGAACAGAAGCAGCCCGGCCTGACCGGGCCCATGGATCCCAAACCTGACCATGGGGAGTTCAGTTACGAGGGCCATGGCAAACTTGCCGGGAAGGGCGCGCTGATTACCGGGGGTGACTCCGGCATCGGCAAGGCAGCGGCCATCGCCTTCGCCCGGGAAGGTGCCGACGTCGCTATCTCCTACCTCCCTGAAGAGGAGGACGACGCGCAGGACACCGCAGAATGGATCCGAAAAGCAGGACGCCGGGCACTGCTTCTTCCCGGTGACGGACGGGAGGAGGAGTTCAGCACGCGCATCGTGGAGGAGACCGCAGCCGAATTCGGCCGCCTCGACATCCTGGTCCTGAACGCGGCCTACCAAAAAAACCGTGAGAGCCTGCAAACCCTCCCCACCGAAGAGTTCGACCGCGTCTTCCGCACCAACCTGTACTCGCTGCTGTGGTCTGCGCGCGCAGCGGTACCGCACCTGAAGGCCGGCGCGTCCATCATCACCACGGCCTCCATCCAGGCCTTCAACCCCTCGCCGGGTCTCATCGATTACGCCATGACCAAAGCCGCGCAGGTGGCCTTCACCAAAGCCCTCGCGCAGGAGCTCGGGCCCAAGGGGATCCGAGTGAACGCGGTGGCGCCGGGTCCAATATGGACGCCCCTGATTCCTGCCACCGAGTGGCCGGACAAGCTCCCGTCCTTCGGCCAGGACACACCCCTGGAACGGGCAGGGCAGCCCGCGGAACTCGCCGCCGCCTATGTGCTGCTCGCCTCCGAGGGTGGTTCCTACATCTCCGGCGCCGTCCTCCCCGTCACCGGCGGCAAGGGACTGTGACGGCGCAGGAGAAACCACAAAGACCAGCAATATCGGCAACGAACAACAGGAGGAAGCATGACGCAGGAAAACCAGCAGGCTGAACCCGGGGCCGCTCCCGGCGGCTACGGCACCCCCACAGCCGAGCAGGAGGCGGCCGGAGCGCAGGGCGGCCAGGGACAACAGTCCAGCGGCGGCACTTCTTCCGCCGGCGTGGACACCAACGAGCCCCAGTCCGGAACGGGCCAGGAGCCCGTTCCGCATGACATGGACCTTCCGTCCAGCGCAGCCGAGATCGATGAGTCCAATGACGATTCCCAGGGCTCGGCGCCGGTGTCGTCCGAGTCCGGCCAGGAGGCCACGGGCATCCCGGACGGCAGTGGAAATGACCTGCCGCAGGAAAAGTCGCCCAACGACGACGGCGAGAACTTCGACGCCGGCTAAAAAGGGCCCGATCAGCCGGCCCCTGCCGCCACTGCCCTCCCGGCAGCGGCAGCAGGGGTTTTGCTGTTTCCGGGGTATCGGAGGGGGAATAGATCCTGCCCGGCTGGGTACGGAATATGCAATACCAACGTGCCGGGGAACGGGCAGCAGCATGCACCGGGTGCTGCCTGCCGGTGCCAACTTCGTTGCCGGGAGGGTGGACTGTGGCCAGGAGAACTTCGGAACAGTGGGCGCGGCACCAGGACCGGCCGGACAAAGTGGCGGTGGACGTCCTGATACCCACCTGCAACCGTCCGGCAGAGCTCGCGGTCACCCTCGCGGGACTGGCCGCGCAGTCGGAGCCGTCGTTCGCCGTCCTGGTCAGTGACCAGTCAGCGGGCCAGCCCGCTTGGGAACACCCTGCCGCCGCCGCCATGGTGCGGGTGCTGGAGGCGCAGGGCCGTTCCGTGACGCTGCTGCGGCACCTGCCTCGGCGCGGACTGGCCGAACACCGGCAGTTCCTGCTGGACCAGTCCACGGCCGGGCAGTGCCTCTTCCTGGACGATGATGTGTGGCTGGAGCCGGGAGCGCTGGAGCGGCTGAGCGGGGCACTGGACCGGCTGCAATGCGGCTTTGTCGGTATGGCCCCGCAGGGGTTGTCCTTCCTGGACGACCGGAGGCCGGAACAGACCGCCCCCTTCGAGGCGTGGCAGGGCCCGGTGGTCCCTGAGCGCATCCGGCCCGGTGACCCGGGTTTTGAGCGGTGGCCGCTGCACAGCGCTGCCAATCTCAGCCACCTCGGTGCGGACCTGTCGCTGCAGCCGGGCGAGTGGGTGCCCTACCGTGTAGCGTGGTTGGGTGGCTGCGTCCTGTACCGCCGGGAGGCGCTGAACGACGCCGGCGGCTTCCGCTTCTGGACAAGCCTTCCGGCCGACCACGCCGGCGAGGACGTCGTGGCGCAGTGGCGGGTGATGGAACGGTACGGCGGGGCGGGCATCCTGCCCTCGGGTGCGGTCCATCTGGAGTCACCCACCACCGTCACGGACCGGCGCGTTGAGGCGTACGACGTGGTCCTCGGGCAGGAGTCCGCCCGGACGCCCTAGCAGTACCCCCGGGTCCCGTCCTGGTGCCCGGGGGAACCACACGTCGTCGTCCGTGATCCGCGTGGCCAGCCCGCCGGCAGAGGACGCCCGGTAGATATGCCCATCATCCCCTGAGGCAAGCCGGATTTCGCACTGCTGGCCCGGCTGCAGGAGGCGCCCGGCGTGGATCAGTCCTTGCTGCTGAAGGCGGCGTCGAAGCTGGTCTGGGAGGCGGGGAAGTCGAACTTTTTGAGGTTGGCGAGGGCTTCGGGCGCGCCGTGGAGGCGGTCCATGCCGGCGTCTTCCCATTCGATGCTGATGGGTCCGTCGTAGCCGATGGCGGCCAGCGCCCGGAAGGAGGCTTCCCAGGGGACGTCGCCGCGGCCTGCGGAGACGAAGTCCCAGCCGCGGCGAGGGTCGCCCCAGGGCAGGTGGGAGCCCAGGACGGTGTTGCGTCCGGTTTGGCGGATCTTGGTGTCCTTGCAGTCCACGTGGTAGATCCGGTCCCTGAAGTCCCAGATGAAGGAGACGGGGTCGATGCCCTGCCACATCATGTGGGAGGGGTCCCAGTTCAGGCCGAACGCTTCGCGGTGGCCGATGGCTTCGAGGGTGCGGACGGTGGTCCAGTAGTCGTAGGCGATTTCGGAGGGGTGGACTTCGTGGGCGAAGCGGACGCCGTTTTCGTCGAAGACGTCCAGGATGGGGTTCCAGCGGTCGGCGAAGTCCTGGTAGCCGGCGTCGATGACTTTCTCGGGGACGGGCGGGAACATGGCGACGTATTGCCAGATGGAGGAGCCGGTGAACCCGACGACGGTGTCCACGCCGAGGGCTTTGGCGAGCCGGGCGGTGTGTTTGAGTTCCTCGGCGGCGCGGGTGCGGACGCCTTCGGGGTCGCCGTCGCCCCAGACCTTGGATCCGACGATGGCCTGGTGGCGGAAGTCGATGGGGTCATCGCAGACGGCCTGGCCTTTGAGGTGGTTGGAGATGGCCCAGACTTTGAGGTTGTACTTGTCCAGGATCTCCAGTTTGGCGTCGACGTAGCCGGGTTCGTCCCAGCGCCAGGCGTCCAGGTGGTCGCCGGAGACGGCGATTTCCAGGCCGTCGTAGCCCCAGCCGGAGGCGAGCTTGGCGACTTCTTCGAAGGGCAGGTCGGCCCACTGGCCGGTGAACAACGTAAACGGGCGGGGCATGGCGGGGCTCCTTGACTAATGCGGCGTTAGTGGCGGACGACGGTGAGGGTGCTCTTGTTGGCGGCGGATTCCTCCACCGCGTTCAGGACGTACTGGACGTTCAGTCCTTCTTCGAACGACGGCGAGGGCTGGCTTCCGTCCCTGATGGCCAGCAGGAAGTCGCGGACCTGGTGGGTGAAGGTGTGTTCCCAGCCGATGATGTGGCCCTGCGGCCACCAGGCCTCGAGGTAGGGGTGGTCGGGTTCGTTGACCAGGATACGGCGGAAGCCCTGTTCGCGGGGTGGTGCCGTGGCGTCGAGGAAACCGAGTTCGTTGAGGTCTTCCAGGTCGAACAGCAGGCTGCCCTTGTCCCCGTAGACCTCGATCTGCAGGCTGTTCTTCCGTCCGGTGGCCACCCGGGATACCTCGACGGAGGCGATGGCCCCGGAAGCGAGGGACAGCGTGGCCCAGGCGGCGTCGTCGACCGTGACGTCCTCGGTTCCCTCTGACCCCGGCCGCTGCCCCACAAAGGTGTTGAGCCGGCCGGAAACCTCGGTGACCTGGTCGCCCAGGAGGAACAGGACCTGGTCGATGGCGTGGGAGGCGATGTCCCCGAGCGCGCCTGACCCGGCGGTTTCCTTCCGCAGCCGCCAGGTCATGGGGGCCCCGGCGTCCGCGAGCCAGTCCTGCAGGTAGGCGGCGCGGACGTGCCGGACGGTACCCAGCCGTCCCTCTGCGATGAGTTCCCGGGCCAGGGACAGGGCGGGAACGCGGCGGTAGTTGAAGCCGACCATCGACTGGACGCCCTTGGTGCGGGCCTTGGCTGCCGCGGCCGTCATCAGTTCCGCTTCGGCGAGGGTGTTGGCCAGGGGCTTTTCGACCAGGACGTGCTTGCCTGCCTCCAGCGCCGCGATGGCGATCTCGGCGTGCATCCAGCCCGGCGCGCAGATATCCACGATGTCGATGTCATCCCGTGCGATCACAGTACGCCAGTCCGTGGCCGATTCGGCCCAGCCGTACTTGGCTGCCGCCTCAGCCACCGCGGCGGCGTCCCGGCCAACGAGGACCTTTTGTTCGAAGGCCGGGACGTCGAAGAAGCTGGCCACGTTCCGCCACGCATTCGAGTGCGCCTTGCCCATGAAGGCGTAACCAATGGCGGCCACACCCAACGGGCGGGAGGCCGGGTGTTCTGACGGGTGTGCGGGTGTGGTCATGAGGCGTTCCTGCGTGCTTCCTGCTTGCTGGATTGTGCTGGGGATGCTGGCTACTGGGTGGGTGCCGGGCTGGCGTCCCGGTCAGAGGGTGGCGGACTCCGGGCCCCAGTCCTCGGGGAGTGCGGTGGAGGCCGGGGCCGAGCTTTCGACGTTCACAAACGTGCCGGCGTCGATGGACTCGGAGATTGACACCATGGTGTCCAGGACGTGGTACGCCAGTTCGCCGGTGGCCCGGTGCGCTGTTCCAGCCCGAAGGGAGCGGGCCATGTCCAGCACACCCATGCCGCGCCCGTTGGCGGGGCCGGTGGCCGGGACGGTGGTCCAGTCCTCGTCGCCGGCGCGCCAGAGCTTGATGTCACCAGTGAAGTAGTTCGGGTCGGGCAGCGAGAGGGTGGCCTCGTTCCCGGTGATTTCCACGAAGCCCATCCGGGTGCGGGGGGACTCGAAGGAGAACACGCTGTGCGAGGACGCGCCGGATTCGAACTGCGCCATGGCGGAGACATGAGTGGGGACTTCGACGATGAATTCTTCGCCGGCCTTTGGCCCGGAACCGATCACCCGCACGTCCTTGGCCTTGGACCCGACGGCGGCCACCTTACGGATTGAGCCCAACGCCTGGACCAGGGTGGTGAGGTAGTACGGGCCCATGTCGAAGAGCGGGCCTGCGCCGTGCTGGAAGAGAAAGGCGGGGTTGGGGTGCCAGGACTCCGGGCCGGGTGTCTGGAACGTGGTCATTGCGGTCAGCGGCGTGCCGATGTCGCCGCGCTGGATCAGCCGCAGGGCGGTCTGGATGCCGGCGCCCAGGAAGGTGTCCGGGGCGCAGCCCAGGCGGATGCCGGCGGCGTCTGCTGTCTTGAGCAGGCCGAGCCCGGATTCCCGGTCCAGGCTGAACGGCTTTTCCGTCCAGACGTGCTTGCCCGCGTTCACGGCTGCAGTGGCCACTTCCACGTGCGCGGCCGGGATGGTGAGGTTGACGATGATTTCGACGTCGGGGTGGTTCAGTGCCTTGTCCACGCCGCCCCACTCGGCGATGCCGTACTCCTTGGCGCGTGCCTCGGCCGCGTCCTCGAACAGGTCGGCGATGACGTGGACCTTAAGGTCCGGGAAGGCGGTGAGGTTGTCCAGGTACTGCTTGCTGATCACTCCGGCGCCGATGACGCCGACGCCTACCGGTCCGCTGCGGACGGGCTTGCCTGCGGGGGTACTCATGCCTTGGCTCCTTCGGCTGCGGTGGTGGCGTTGTTGTTCAGGAAGGCCAGGCTTTGGGCGACGCCCTCGAAGATATCCCCGGCGTAGTCGTCAAACTCCACCACGCCCACCTCCAGGGACTTTGCGGCTGCGATGACGTCCAGGACCGGAACCTTGCCCTGGCCTGCCGGCTGCTGCGCCTTGTTGTCCTTGTTCAGGGGGCCGTCCTTGATGTGGATGAACTTCACCCGGTCACCGAACTTGGTGAGGATGTCCACCGGGTCCTGGCCACCCACGGCCACCCAGTAAGTGTCCACCTCCAGGACCAGTTCCGGGTCCAGCAGGTTTTCAAAGTACTCCAGGGCGGTGCGGCCCTCAATCATGGACTGCAGTTCCCATTCGTGGTTGTGATAGCCCACGCGGATGCCGTATTCGGCGCCCTTCTTCGCGGCGGCGTTCAGCTTGGCAGCGGTGGCATGGATGTCTTCGGCCTTCTGCCAGTGCTCGGCGGGAAGGAACGGATCAATGACCGTGCTGATGCCCAGGTCCCGGGCGGCGGCGAAGATCTCGTCCTGGTCCTGGCTCATCAAGGGTGCATGGCCCGATGGTGCGGTGAGGCCGTTCTCCTTAAGGGCCGCGCCCAGTTCCTTGGCGGTGGCCACGAAGTTGTAAGGCTCAACCTGGGTGAAGCCGATCTCCGCCACCTTCCTGATGGTCCCCGGAAGATCCTCCGAGATGGCGTTGCGGAGGGTGTAAAGCTGCAGTGAGTAGGACATTGGTTTCCTTTAGCGGTTCTGGTGATCGTTGAGGGCTGTGGTCAGCGGCCGGCGAGCGAGCCGCCGATGCCGCCGACGCTGAAGTACTTGTTCAGGGTGGCGAAGACAATGACGGGCGGGAGCATCATCACCACCGCGAGGGCCATGACGGATGTCCAGTCAGTTGCATTCTGCTGGAAGAAGGACTGAACGCCCATGGGGAGCGTGAAGATTTCGTTCGAACGGAGGAACACGATGGCAACCAGGTAGTCGTTCCAGGCCAGGAGGAAGGCGAAGATCGCCGTCGAGAGCACCCCGGGGAGGGAGTTCCGGAGCACCACCTTGGTGAATGATCCGAAAACGGAGCACCCGTCGATCCAGGATGCTTCCTCCAGGCTGATGGGGATGGAGTCGAAGTACGCGGCCATCATCCAGGTGGCGACGGTCATGGTGGAGCCCACGTAGATGATGGTCAGGCCCAGGAGGTTGTCCACCAGGCCCATGCCGGCGAACAGGATGAACAGTGGGACCACCGAGGTGATGATCGGGAGGGACTGCATCACGAACAGGAGCAGGGAGTACCCTGACACCGCCTTGCTGCGGCCGCGGGAGAGGACGTAACCGGCCGGTGCGGCAACAGCAACGGACACAACCACCGTTGACAGGGTGGTGACCAGGCTGTTTTTCAGCCAAGTGGCGGCCAGGGTCTTGGAGAAGACGTTGCCGAGGTTCTCGAAAGTCAGCCCGGTGGCGGTGCTGTTGGGTCCGGGGGTGAATGCGAGCAGCACGGTGACCATGATGGGCACCAGCACGATCCCGGTGATGATCAGGATCGCGGCGAAGCGCCACCAGCGGCCGCGCTGGCCCGCTTCGGACAGGACCCTCCGCCGTCTGCCGGCGTCGATGCCAAGGGCGGGCCCGGATTCGGGATGGGCGTGAAGGACTGCGCTCATTATTCGACGCTCGACTTTCGGATCTGGCGGTACAGGATGACCGAGATGACCACCAGGGTCATGGTCATGAGGAAGGCGATGGCGACGCCGGGTCCGGTGGCGAAGTCCTGGAACACGGTCCGGTAGGCCAGGACCACCAGGGAGGTGGTGGCGTTGACCGGGCCGCCGCCGGTGAGCAGGTAGATGGTGGGGAAGTCGTTGACGCAGAAGATGGTCATCAGGATCCAGCTGATGTACGTGGAGCGGGCAATCAGGGGCAGCGTGATCTGGGTGAACTGCTGCCAGCGGCTTGCCCCGTCCATGCTGGCTGCCTCGTAGACGGTGGTGTCAACGGATGCCAGCGCGGCCGAGATCATCATCATCATGAAGGGGAAGCTGACCCAGACCTTGAACACCATGACGGTGACGGAGGCCAGGGTGGGATCCGCCAGGAAGAGCGGGGTGCCCATGCCCAGGCTGCGGAACAGCGACGGGATCAGGCTGTCCGGGGTGGCCACCAGCCAGTTCCACGCGGTGGAGGACACCACGATGGGCACTACCCAGGGCAGGAGGAGCAGGACCTTGAACGTGTTGCGGCCAGGGATCCTGGTGCGCAGGAGCAGGGCCAGGCCCAGGCCAACCAGCCAGGAGCCGAAGACGCCCACGATGGTGAACCACAGGGTGAACTGGGCAGCTTTCCAGAACGCCGGGGAGGTCAGGACGGTGGCGAAGTTCTGGCCGCCCACGAAGTTGCCGGTCTGGAGCAGGTCTCCGTCATGCGTCGCCTGGACGGCGGCGTAGATCAACGGGTAGCCGTGGATCAGGACAAGGAGGACCACGGAGGGGAGCAGGAGCCAGAAGAACGTCCTGGTGGCCTGCGCGGAGAGCTTGCTCTTGCGCTTGCCTGGGGCGGCCCCGGACCCGCCGGGGGCAACCCCCCGGCGGGCCCGGCTTAGGCCGGACTGGGTGGTGGTGCTGGACATGGGCGCTCGGTCCTACTTCTTCAGGACCGATTCGAGGCCGGACTGGAAGGTCTGCAGGGCAGTCTTGGCGTCGGCCTTGCCGGTGATGATGGTTTGGCTGAACTGGTTCAGTGCCTGGCCGCCGTCAAGGGCCGCGAGGTTGGCATTGAGCCTGCTGCCCTGGGCGGCGAAGGTCTTGGCAATGGGCTGCCAGTCCTTGACGATCTTGACGTTGTTGGGGTCGTTGGCGAACTCGGGAATCTCGGTGATCGACTTGAAAACCGGCAGGGCGGACATCAGCTTCTTCTGCCACAGCTGCTTCAGCTGGCCCAGGTAGTACACCAGGAACTCCTCCGAGGCGTCCTGGGACGGGGTGTTGGTGTACATCATGATGTTGTTGGGGAACACGATTGTTGCCTTGTCCCCGTGCGGTCCCTTGATCGGATCCGCCACCAGGAGGTCGCCGGAGGTGTCGCCCACGCGCTGCGGTACGTTCACCTGGAACAGCCCGTAGCCTGCTTTCCCGTCCTTCCACTGGGCGGACATGTTGTCCGTGGTGTAGCTGACGGCGGCCGGGTCCACGATGCCGTTGGACACCAGCTCCAGGACGAACTCCATGGCCTCGACGTTGCGGTCATTCATCAGGTCCAGCTCGCCGTCCTTGTTCCAGACACCGCCGCCGTTGTTGACCATCATCATGATCATGGAGTGGTTGGCGTAGTTGTTGCCCGCGCCCGCCCCGGTGGTGAAGCCGAACGCGCCCACCTTCTTCAGTGCCTTGCCGGCTTCCAGCAGGGACGGCCAGTCCGTGGGCAGCGCAACGTTGGCCTTTTCGAACAGCGACTTGCGGTACCAGAAGACGCGCATGTCCAGCTGCCAGGGAACGGCCACGTAGCCCTTGTCCGACTTGAACGGGTCCAGCACGCCGGGCAGGAAGTCATCGAACTGGCCGTTGGCCTTCAGCTTTTCGATCACCTTGTCCGCATAGGCGATCTGGCCCTGCTGCTCGAACTGGAACGCCTGGAAGCCGCCGCCCGTGGACACAGCCGGGCCCGTCTTGGAGGCGATCGCGGAGGAGAAGGTCTGGTAGAAGTTGTTCCACTGGATGATCTGGTAGCTCGCCTTGGCGCCGTTGGCGCCGGAGAAACCTTCCGCGATGCCCTTGGCGGCATCGTTGTAGGCCGGTGTCGCCCAGGGCATGTCCCAGAACTTCACGGTGCCGCCGGCCCCGCCCCCGCCGCCTCCCTGCGATGCCGAGCCGCCGCCGCAGGCGGCGAGTAGGGGTACGGACGCTGCGGCAGCCGTCAGGCCCAGGAAACCGCGCCGGGAGAAGGAGCGGCGCTGTTCGGAAGTTGCGTTCATGATGTGTCCTTTCGGGACCGTCTTGCGCTGTGCGCCGTTGGTGCGGTCCTGCTCATCGTTGAGAGTGGAGGTGGGACTGGACTGCTTGTTCGGTTGCGTATCGGTGGGTTGGTTACGTGGCAGCGAGGGTTGAGTAGAGGTCGGCCAGCCGGGCGAACCCGGCCAGATCGTCGGGAAGGGTTCCGGCGCCAAGGTGATCCTTCAGGCGCCGCCACGCTGAGCGGTGGGCGGATTCGTAAAGCGTGGGAAGCAAAAGTTGGCCGTGGGCCCCGGTGACCCTGACTTCGGCGGGCCACGCGGCGTCCGGATCCGGGACCCGGACGTCCACGCCGCCGTCGGCCGTGTAGAGGTGGATGCCGACGCCGGCCGGGCGGGCTGCGGTGAGTACGCCCTGGGCGGTGAACGGGGCGCCGTTGGGCAGCCTGCCGCCGACGGTGTACCCGGTGGCGTCGCTGCGGATGACGCGCACGTCCCCCAGCTGCCCACTGACGGCCAGCAGGGCGGCAAGGTGCGCAGTCAGAAGCTCCGGGAGTTCGGTGCCTGGCATCGAGGCCGCAACACTGTCGAGCAGTGCGGCGGAGCCCATGGCACTGCGCACCGCACCGCGGGCGTCCGGCTGGCCGTTACCGGCCACCAGCGCAGGGTTCGAGGCCCAACGGAGGTCAAGGACGACGGCGGTTCCTGCGTTCTTCGCCGCTGCTGCCAGTTTTGTGGTGTCCTCAGGAACCGGGTTGACCACCACGATGCCCCGGGTGCCGCCCGCGACGGCGGCGAGGGCGTCAGCGGTCCAGCCTGCTCCGCCGGCCATCACCAGCACGTCGGCCGTGCCGGCATGGGCTTCCGCGACTGTCCGGAACGTTGCGGGCAGCGAAGCCACGGTCTGCGTGACCGCTCCGGCCTTCAGTGCGGCCTGGGTTGCCGACACCGTGTATTGGCCGCTCATGCGGAAACTCCTGCCCGATGGGCGGCGGGTGCATGCCCTGCCGCGGCGGCCGCCACCGTGGCCCGGGCGATGTCGAGGGCGAAGGTCAGGTCGTCGATGAGGGCCTGGGCGGAGGGTGCCTGGCGGGTTCCGCGGGCCAGTTCAGCCAGTTCCCGCCATTCGCCTTCATAGCCGTTGTGTCCGTACGGGCCAAAGGTCTTGGTTTCGCTGCCGCCGGAGAAGGTGGCGACGGCGGAGCCGGCCTGTACATAGGACGGGGTGAAGTCGATGCGGAGCGCCTCATCGTCGGCGATCGCCTCGAAGGTCCACTCCGGCTTCCAGGTGCTGTTCATGACCGCGCGCAGTTCGATGGACCGTGTCGGGGTGCGCAGCGATACGGCGTACCCGAAGGGCCGGACGTGGGACACGTGAAGTACTTCGACGTCGCTGAAGTCCGGGGTGAACCGGCGGACCAGCGGCAGGTCATGGATGGCCAGCCCCATGATCCCGCCCCGGAGGGCGCCTTTGATGACCTCAATGTCCGAGTGATCCACGTTGCCGGCGACAGGACGGGTGATGATTTCGGTGGCAAAGTCCTCGAAGCGGGCGTTGGGCGGCAGGACGATGGAGGAGCGGATCGTGTGAACCCGCGCCGGAAGATCGCCCCAGTGCTGTTCCGCGGCGAGCCAGCCGGGATCGAAGGAGTGCATGGCCCCGACGACTATCGGTACGCCGGTTTCGGCGCTGACCGCCGAGATGCGTCCGGCTTCGCCGGCGTCCATGGCGAAGGGCTTTTCGCAGAGCACCGCTTTCTTACCGGCCCGGCATGCGGCGATGACCTGCTCTGCGTGGAACTGGTGCGGGCTGCAGATCGCCACGATGTCCACGCCGGGGTCCCCCAGCAGCTGATCAAGGCTGGTGGACGAGGCCGCGCCTACCCTCGCCGCCACGGAGGAGGCGACGGCGGGATCCACGTCCATGATGTGCCGTACTTCCAGCAGGTTCCGGAGCCGGGCCAGCGCCGGGAGGTGGATGGCCTGGGTGACAGGTCCGGCGCCGAGGATGCCGGCGCCCAGGGGCCGGTCTGTTGGCGCTGCGTGGTGGGACAAGTTCAATTACCTCTTTGTAAGCGGACTCAGGGGACCAGGGATAACTGCCGTTGATGGAAGGCATCTGACGAACGAATGTGCCGTGAGTCACAACCTAGAACCACTTTTGACGCGCGTCAAGCAAAAGTTGTTTGTTGCGCGTCATTCTTCTGCAATCGTGACAGCCATAAGTAAGAGTGTTATGACTTAGGCATGACTTCTACAGGCGCGGGGAGACAGCCCGGAAAAGATGCCGACGGCGGCAGCCTGTCCCGTGCCGGGGACCTGTTCCAGCTCCTGCGGGACGGAAAAGCCCGGACCCGTGCCGAACTCGCGCTGAGCACGGGTCTCGCCCGTTCAACCGTCGCCTCCCGCATCGACGCACTGATGCTGTCCGGACTGGTGGGTCCGGCAGGTGAGGCACTCTCCAGCGGCGGCAGGCCGCCGTCGCGCTTTGCCTTCAACCCGGCCGCCCGCCTGGTGCTGGCTGTGGACGTGGGTGCCACGCACGTGATCGTGGCAGTGACTGACCTGGGCGGGAAGATTCTGGGCGAACACCGGCTGGAGCAACAGGTGGCCGCCGGGCCGGAAGCGGTGCTGGACCAGGTGGTGGCGCAGGGCAAGGAACTGTTGGCCGCTGCCGGACGCAGCGTCGCGGAGCTTGCCGGGATCGGAATCGGGCTGCCCGGGCCCGTTGAACACGACACGGGGAAGCCGGTGAAGCCGCCCATCATGCCGGGCTGGGACGGATTCGACGTGGTGAGCTACGTCCAGCGCTCCCTGCCGGTACATGTGCTGGTGGATAATGACGTGAACATCATGGCCCTGGGGGAGCAATCCGCCCACTGGCCTGAGCACGCCAACTTCTTCTTCGTGAAGGTGGCAACCGGTATTGGCTCCGGGATCATCAGCAACGGCGAACTGCAGCGCGGCGCCAACGGTACCGCAGGGGACCTTGGCCACGTCCAGGTGGCGCGCGGTGCGGAGGTCCTGTGCGCCTGTGGCAACTATGGGTGCCTGGAGGCGCTGGCGTCCGGGCCCGCCGTCGTGCGTTCCCTACAGAACCAGGGACTGGAGGTGGCAAAGGCCGCGGACGTTCTCCGGCTTGCCGCTGACGGCAACCTGCAGGCCGTCCAGGCGTTGCGCCAGGCAGGCCGGGACATCGGCGAGGTACTGGCTACGGTGGTCAACCTGATCAACCCGTCCGTAATTGTGGTGGGCGGCAGCGTGGGCGAGACCGGGGAGCACCTGGTGGCAGGCATCCGTGAGGTGGTGTACCGGCGCTCTCCGCCGCTGGCGACCTCGCACCTTCGCATCAACGTTTCCCGGGCCGGCGGCCACGCGGGCGTCCTGGGCGCAAGCCAGCTGGTCACCCAGTATGTCCTCTCGCCTGCCGTCATCGAGGCCACGCTGGCCGGTGCCATCGCCGGGTAACGCCCGGACCCGTGGTCCCCGGCGTTACCCGGCAGATTGCCTTAGGCTTCCTCTGCCTCTTCCGCTTCCGGTGCCTCGGTCAGGACCAGCGCCGTCCCGCCGTACGCGGGAAGTTCCAGGAAGAAGCTGTGCAGGTCGTCCACCTGGCCGACGGTCTCGCCGCTGAACAGGTCCTGCACATTGGCGCCGGACGGCAGTTCGTTGGACTGGATGCTGCCGGTGATGTCCTGCCCGGAGAAATTGAGCGCCGTAACCTGCAGGGTGCCGTCCTTCAGCCGGTTCACCAGCACCAGCGCGCCACGGTTGGAGACCTCCGGAACATCCAGCAGGGTGCCGGTGGCGATTCCGTTGTCCTCACGCACGGCAAGGATCCGCTGGAGCCGCCGGGCAAATGAGTCGGGGTCCTTCAACTGCTCCGGCAGCGGGCCGTAAAGGCTGCGGGCCCGCGGCATCCCGGCTGAGGAGGTGGTCGCGTCCGGGCTGGTTCCCATGAGGTCGTGCGCGCCGCGGTTGATCCAGCGCGTATCGCCCTGCGAGGTGAGTTCGCGGACGCTGCTGCGGTCCAGGGCCATAATGCCGGTGAGGTCCCAGCCGGAAAGGGCAAAGACGCCGGGCTGCAGGGCGTTGTACATGGCCAGCAGCAGGTGGACGTCCCGGATCTGGGCTTCCTGCTCCGGGGTGACCGTGGCCGGGTCCTTGATCCCCAGCGCGGCCATGATGAAGCTCACCGAGGTGCAGGCGATCCCGTTCGTGGTGAACACGGCGTTGTAAGGCCCGTTCTCACCGGTCAGGCGGTCCCGCAGGGTCTGCTGGACCTGTTCGGCCAACTGGGCGCCGGTGAGTTCCTCGCCGTTGAGCTCAAACATCTCGTCCCGGTGGCCCGCGGCGAAGTGCAGGAGTTCGTAGGTGAGCTCGTCATGGTTCTGCAGCGCGTGCACCAGCGAGGCCTGGTCCACCCCGATTTCCATGGACAGGCGGAGGGTCAGCCGCAGGAACTCGGTATCCGAGGTGACCAGGGCGTAGTGGTACGCCGGCCGGGTGATGAAGTCGTAGGAGAGGTCCGGGCCGGACTCCGAGGTTGCCTTGATGTCATCAATGGTCAGGTTCAGTTCCTGGAAGGAGAACCCGCCCACCTTGCGGATCATGGAGCCGATGAGCTGGTTGGCGGCCTCGGACAACGGGTGCCCCTCGGACCAGCCGGGCTGCTCTTCGGCGCTCTTCTCCACGCCCAGGAAGCCGTTCGCGTCCAGGCGCAGCGCCCCTGTGCCCAGGTCCACCAGCGAGTGCAGGGCATCGCCCACCACCAGGCGCATCCCGGCGAAGGTGGGGTCCAGCCAGTTGATGGACGGCTGGCCGGCCTTGAAGTAGTGCAGGTAGACCCAGCGGCGGGTCTTGCCGGTGGTGTCAACGATAGGGCGCGTGGCGCTCCAGTTGGTCTCCTTCACGCCGGGCTCGTAGAAGATAACGCGCTGCAGCCGGCCAATGATGTAGCCGGCCTTCTGCAGCGCCTGCTCGGAGTCGGGGCTGAGGTTGACCGAGTCGGCGCCCTCGGGGACATCCGGGAGAAGGTGCCAGTCCTCCTCCGGGATATCCACCATGTGGTAGATCCCGGGGTAATCCCGGAAGTTCATTTCAGCCAGCCGGAAGTCCGCGCCCTTGCCGGTGTGGCCCGGGACGATGTCATCGATGACGGTGCCTTCGTGATCGGCGGCTACCTCGCACATGCGGCGGAATTCCTCTTCCGTCCCGAAGACCGGGTCGATGGCCATGCTGATGCGGTCGAAGTGCCCGTCCACGCTGGGTGTGTGGGACCAGCCGCTGATGCCGCCGGCGAGTTTCACGGGTCCCGTGTGGATGCCGCGGATCCCGATTTCGCGGAACGCCTTCCACATTTCCGGATCACCCAGGGCCGAAAGGAACGATTGCCCCGTCCGGGTGATGAAGGACAGCGGGTAGGCGGTGAACCAGACAGAGGCGCGCTCGACGGCGGCCCGCGGGTTTGGATGCGCATAGGAGTTCTGCCACATGCTGGCCTGGCCGGACAGCTGGCGTGCCAGCGTGTTGGCGTCCCCTAGCATTGCCTGGTTCCGCAGCCACTCCACGTACGCTGCGTTCCGCCCGTCGAATTCAAACGAAGGCCTGGTGCCTACGAACTGGCGCCGGCGCGCGATCGGCCGCAGGGCCTTGGGCCGCGCCGCGAAGAACTGTTCGTCGAAATTGACATCCAACTCCGCTGAGGGCTCGGTGCCGGCTTCCACTTCCCCATTACCGGCGGGTGCATCCGCTTCTGAAGTGCGCTCGCTGGTATCTGGTTCCCGCATAAGCTCCTCTTTCCCTTGCTCGTTTCCGTGCTGGCATGGATGCTCCAAGACCCCTTGCTCAAGGACAGGTACCCAAGCGAACAAGGGACTACTCGGCGTTCCCTCTCCCGATGCTACTGTGCAGCGGAGCCGGTGGCGGGGCCACCGGCGCGCCGCCTGCCCCTAACGCGGCCAAACCCCCTTGTTTCGCCACGGTTCACCTCCAACGGCCCATCCGGTCGTATTCTTAGAGCACAGGTTTTGCAGTGGGCCCGGAGCTCTAATAGCAAGGCTGGAACATGGCCGCTGATCCCACGGGGCAGGTTGGCTGGGGACCGCTTCCAGTTACCCCGGAGCCGGTTTTCGACAGCAAGGATGTCGAAAACTATCTCTGGGAAGTCACCCATGACCTGATGGTGGGAATCGACGGGGACCGGCGCGGCATCGGCTGGGCAGCCACCCTCTTCCGGCTGGGCAAAGGCCGCGCACTGGCCGCCAGCACTGACCAGGCACGCGAGGCGGACCGGGAGCAATGTTCGTTTTCCGACGGCCCGGTCATGGAGGCGGTCCGAACCGGGGAGTTCGTCCTGGTATCCGACCTGGCCATGGACCGCCGCTGGCCGGGTTACTCCAGTGCCGCCGCCGCCCACGGAGTCCAGTCCCTCCTGGCCGTCCCCATCCTCTCCGAGGGCGGCACCAGCGCCGCGATCAGCCTGTACGCGTCACAGCCGCACACCTTTACCAGTGCGGACCTGGTCAACAGCCGGAATTACGCACGCGAGGTGGCCCGGGCGCTGCGTGTTGTGCTTCGGGTGGCCGGACGGGCGGAGGCGACGGCAGGCCTCGCCGTCGTCCAAAGCTCCCTGGTCCTGGTGGACCTGGCCGTGCGCAGCCTCATGAACGAATACGGACTGACGCGGGAGGGCGCGTTGCGGTTCCTGCAGACGCAGGCGCTGCACCATGAACTGGACCTCCGGGACGCGGCCCTGAACGTTGTGGCCTCCGGCGGCCTGGACCGCGGGGCCGGGCAGCCTTCGGGGCTGCGGCAGGAAGCGTACGACGGCGTGGCGGAGCTGCCGCGGCCGTCGGCGGCGGGGCGGGACTTTCCAACCGGGACGTCCCCTCGCAGGAATGCCCGGGCGGGGAAGGAACCTCCGTCCGCCGCAGAAGGGAGGACGGCATGACCGTCGAGAAGCAGGAACTGCGTTCCGTTGCGGAAGGACCGGGCAGGCACCCCTGGCACCGGTTCGTTGCCCTCGGAGATTCCTACACCGAAGGGATTGGCGATCCCGAGCCGCACAGCCTGGGCGGATTCCGGGGCTGGGCTGACCGGGTTGCGGAGGAACTGGCATCCAGCGATCCGGACTTCGCCTACGCCAACCTTGCCATCCGCGGGATGCTGCTGAAGCAGATCCTGGACAGGCAGCTGGCTCCTGCGCTGTCCCTGAAGCCGGACCTGGTGGCCGTGGCCGCCGGTGGCAACGACATCATTTTCAAGCGGGGCGACCCCGACAAGCTGGCAGAAGAGCTCGACCAGGCCATAGGCGCCCTGTCAGCCACGGGTGCCACCGTGGTCCTGTTCGCGGGACCGGACTGGGGCAACACACCGGTCTTCGGCAAGATCCGCGGCCGCGTGGCCATCTACAACGAGCACCTGCACAGGATCGGGGCCCGGCACCACGCCATCATGGTGGACCTGTGGTGCCTGCCGGAACTCCAGCATGCGCTGATGTGGGATCCGGACCGCCTGCACCTGTCACCACTGGGCCATCACTCGGTGGCTGTGGCAACCCTCGACGCCCTGGGCGTGGCCCACGCGCTCAAGCCGCTCCACCCGCGTCCGCTTCCGGCCCATGGGTGGACCCAGGCCCGGGCCGAGGACCTGGTGTGGGCGCGGCAGTACTTTGTGCCCTGGGTGATCAAGCGGCTGCAGCCCCACCAGGCTGACGACCTCCTGACGGCCAAGCGCCCGCAGCCGGTCCCGGTGTTCGGCCTGGGCCGTCCCGGACCGTTTCCTCCCGGACACCCCGCCTCCCAGGCCGCCGCGCCCGGCACGGTAGCCAGCCTCCGGCAGGGACCGGAAACGGGGGCACCCACGGACAGGGTTGCCTGAGGTCCCTAGCGTTTCCTGGGGGAACGCTTGCCGGCGGCCTTGGCCGCGGCTCTTGCTGCGGCCTGCGCCGCAGGGGGCAGCGCGCCCGGCTCGGTTTCGGGTTCTGCCACGGTCCCGCGTGCCTTCGCAATGGCCTTCATGCCGTGGTAGATCACCAGGGCCGCCGCGGACCCCAGGGCGATGCCGGTGAACTTCAGGTCGCCGATGGTCCAGGTGTAATCGGCGATGCCGATGATCAGGGCCACTGCGGCGGTGGTCAGGTTGACCGGATTGGCGAAGTTCACCTTGTTCTGCACCCAGATCTTCACGCCCAGGAGGCCGATCATGCCGTACAGCATGGTGGCCGCGCCGCCCAGCACACCGGCCGGGACGGTGGCAATCAGTTCGCCGAACTTGGGCGAGAAGCTGAGGAGGATGGCGAACATGCCGGCCACCCAGTAGGCCGCCGTCGAATACACCTTGGTGGCAGCCATGACGCCGATGTTTTCGGCGTACGTGGTGGTGCCGGACCCGCCGCCGAGGCCTGCCAGCACGGTGGCGGCACCGTCGGCCATCAGCGCACGCCCGGAGACGCCGTCGAGGTTCTGCCCGGTCATGGCCGCAACGGACTTCACGTGGCCGATGTTCTCCGCCACCAGCACCAGGACCACCGGCACGAACAGGCCCAGGACGCCGATGTGGAACTCAGGCGTCTGGAAGTGCGGCAGGCCCACCCAGGCTGCGGCGTCCATTTTGTCGTATTTCACCTCGCCGCGGAGCATGGCCACCAGGTAGCCCACCACCACGCCCACCAGGATGCTGAGCCGGCCCAGGATCCCGCGGAACAGGACGCTGACCAGGATGATGGTCACCAGCGTGACCAGGGCGGTGATGGGCGCGGCGTCGAAGTTCTGCTTGGCGGCCGGGGCGAGGTTCAGGCCGATCAGCGCCACAATGGCGCCGGTGACGATGGGCGGCATCAGCCGGTTGATCCAGCCGGCGCCGAACTTCTGCACCACGGCACCCACCAGCGCCAAGGCTGCGCCGGCGAGCACCACGCCGCCCAGGGCGCCGGGGATGCCGAACTGGGCCTGGGAAGCCGTGATAGGGGCAATGAAGGCGAAGCTTGAGCCAAGGTAGCTGGGCACCCGGCCCTTGGTGATCACCAGGAAGAGCAGCGTGCCGATACCCGAGAAGAACAGCGTGGTGGCCGGCGGCATCCCGGTGATGATGGGAACCAGGAACGTGGCGCCGAACATGGCCACCACGTGCTGCATCCCCACGCCGATGGTCAGGGGCCAGGCCAGGCGCTCGTCCGGTGCTACCACCTGGCCGGGGTTGATGGTCTTGCCGGTGCCGTGCAGCTTCCATTTGATTCCGAGCATGCTCATGGGAAGGAATGCCTTTCAGGGGGTGCCGCGAGGGGGCGAAGAATAACTCGGTCAAGAATACCGCCAAGTAACTCCAGGCTCCCCGCTGTGGCCAACGTCACCTGCCGTCATGGGAAGAGGACCGAAGCAGTTGAAGTTGCAACTATGGAAAGCACAGAGGCCACCCCCGCTGCGGGGAGGCGCAGCGAAAGGTAAGCCAATGACCATTGCCCATGAAGAAGCGGTTATCGATTCGGCAGCCGTGGACGCAATCTTCGCCCAGGCCCGCACCGCCAACTCGTTCACCGGCGAGGTGACCGACGAGCAGGCCCAGGCCATCTATGAACTCACCAAGTTCGGCCCCACGGCCTTCAACTCCCAGCCCCTGCGCGTCACCTACGTGCGCTCGCCCGAAGCGCGCGCCACCCTGGTGGACGCGCTGTCCCGCGGCAACCAGGCCAAGACGGCCTCCGCTCCGCTGGTGGCCATCCTCAGCTACGACACCGACTGGGCCGGGAAGTGGGACGAGTTCCTCCCCGGCTACAACGCCCCCAAGGCCATGTACGACGCCGACCCGGAGCTCTCTGCGGCCACGGGCAACAACAATGCCCACCTGCAGGCCGGCTACTTCATCCTGGCCGTCCGCTCGCTCGGCTTCGCTGCCGGCCCGATGACCGGCGCTGACTTCGCTGCCATCGACGCCGCCTTCTTCCCGGCCGGCGACCAGAAGAGCTTCCTGGTGGTCAACATCGGCCAGCCAGGAGTCGACGCCTGGGGCGGCGCCAAGCCCAAGTTCTCCTACGACGAGGCCGTCCGCACCGTCTGACTCTGACGCCCGCTCCCTTTTGACGTCCTTTCGGCAAACGCCCGTTCACTCTGGTGAGCGGGCGTTTGCTGTTGTGCCGCCAGAGGTGAGCGCGCGTTTTGAATTTGGCTGCGAAAGGTGGGCGGGCGTCTGAGGGGAGTGGGAGACTGGGGCATGCCGATGCGGAACCTCATCTTCGTGGCCTTCATGGAGCCTGTGGCCGAGGGACAGGTTTTTCCCCGGACGGACTGGCCGCTGCACATCACGCTGCTGAGGTTTGACGTGAGGTTCGACGCCGGCACCACAGAGGGTGCGGACGTCGCCGAACGCATCGCCGGGCTCGCCGACGCCGCGGCTGCCGCAGCCCTGGGTACTCCGCTGACGGTGGGGGCGGACGCCGGGTTCGGGCGCGACGGAAGCGTGCCGGTCAGTCTCGTGGCCCCGCACCCCGCCCTGCAGCAGCTGCACGAGCAGCTGGTGTACCTCGTGGCGGACGCAGGAGGCAGGGTACTCACCCCGGGCCACACGCTCGCCGGCTACCGGCCGCACATCTCACACCACGGCAGCAAACGCCTCCACCAGGGTGACGCCGTCGTGATTGACCGGGTCGCCCTGGTGGACATGGCCCCCGGCGGGGACCACACCATCAGGCGGGTCCTCCGGCTGTGGAGCCTTGGTGGTGGTGGCTAGGCGATGACGCTGTCCACCAGGGCCTTGGCTTCGGCCTGCACCTGCTTCAGGTGCTCCTCGCCCTTGAAGGACTCGGCGTAGATCTTGTAGACGTCCTCGGTGCCGGACGGG
>Ga0308169_10000442_pt1 | contig 63144 bp, 64 predicted proteins | sample PhyBR1_2_FD_202139 | JGI IMG/M metagenome (GOLD analysis project Ga0308169, IMG submission 202139) | Phyllosphere microbial communities from UC Gill Tract Community Farm, Albany, California, United States - DLSLSB.R1 | ecosystem: Host-associated > Plants > Phyllosphere > Unclassified | place... | reverse complement strand
GCAGGCCGCTCTGCGCCGCACCGCCCAGCGCACGCTGCAGTCTGCCCGCCCTCAGCTGTGCAGCCAGCACGCGCGCACGCTCGCGACGACGGTCGTCGACTCGCCCTTCGACCCTCCCCTCGCGCGCAACCGCACCCAGCCCTCGACCTCGCGCTCGACCGCCGAGCCCCTCCCGGGCAACCCGTACGTCGTCACGCCCAAGGCCTCGTCGTCGTCTAGCGGCGACGGCAAGGGTGCCGCGAGTAGCCCCGCCGCGCCCCGGTACGCCGCCGACTCGTCGCGCACCAAGGGCCGCACCCCGCGCCGCGTGCGCAAGGCGACGTCGCCCACTGTGCTCAAGGCCGACGGCGCGCTCGGCGAGTACGAGCAGGCGACGCAGGGCCACGTGCGCGTCTACCTCCCGTCGGTCTTTGTCCGGCTCGTGCGCAACTCGGGCGAGCACAAGGACGACCCGTACACGGCCACGTTCCGCACCTCGCTCCAGCTCGCCAAGCCCGACATCACCAACTACCTCAAGAACGTGTACGGCCTGCACGTCACGTCGGTGCGCACGATCAACTACCTGTCGCCCCTCAAGCGCTCGCCGCTCGGCGGCGGCTACTCGCGGTCCGGCGGCACCAAGAGCTACAAGAAGGTCATCGTCACCATGACCGAGCCATTCTGGTACCCGCAGGAGCGCACGCGCGGGTGGCTCAACGAGCACTTTGAGCGCGACCGCATGGACGAGATGCGCGACCGCAAGATGCTCAAGATTGGCGACGGCCACAAGTACGGCGTGTCGTCGCCGAGGTACCGCGGCGCGCGCAAGCCCGCCGCCGAGCGCGAGCGCCTGCGCCAGGTCAGCAAGCAGGGCGGCAACGACGTCGACGCGCGCGAGGTCGGCGAGCAGGTCGCTCAGCGGCGCGCGACGGGCCTGCGCAAGAAGCGCAACGTCTTGCGCTCGCGCGAGGAGCGCGTCGTCGAGCAGCGGAGCGTCATCGAGCAGGAGGTGGCTCGTCTGCGCGAGGCTGGGTGGTAGTCGGGTGCGTCGCTCGTTTCCCCCGTCCCTCTCCTTCCTCCTGCTCGACCTGACGCTCTCGGTCCTCATCTGCAGGTTCCTCTCCTTCGTAGACTTGTACTCTTCCCTTGCCCTCATGTCTGCAAACGCATCTCGCTGTCCGAGGAGCCCGAGCGAGACCGTGAGCGCGAGTCGGGAGCGGGAACTCGAGAGCGAGCGAGAGCAGCACCGCCCCTCGTCGTCTTCCACACACTGCTCCTCCGCCATAGAGTACGAGCCTGCTAGTCAGCTCGACAGCTCAGCCAGCCAGCCTCGCCCACGGCACGCACCGCTCGTCCGACAGCGCGTCGCCGCCTCATCGACATCGGCCAACCTCGACCTCGCCTCTCTCGACGACACGGCCTCGTGAGGGCAGCGCACACGTGCACAGATGGTGCGTGGATCTCACTGGGCCTCTGCATGGCCGCGCAAGCTGACCCTGCAGCCGCTATGTGCAGCCCGACCCTCAGACGACGACGCCTCGTTCAACGGTGCGTGTCTCCTCTCCTGCGGCACGAGCAAGCGCGGCGGGACTACGCTGACTGTGCCCTGTTCCTCCTCTACAGCGCACAGCAGATGCGGCGACTACCCCTGTGAGCCGCCGCCCTCCTCCCACCGCTCACGCCTCCTTGTCCCCCTTGTCCGTCCCCCGGCTGACCTCGACCCCGCGCACAGCACCGCCGCTCGCAGCTCGAGCTACTAGAGCAGCTCAACACCCTCTTCGACTCGCTCGATGCGGCCAACCCGACCTCGCCGCTCCTCTCGCCGACCGACTCGACCACCACCAGCACCTCCTCCTCGTCCGCCCCACGCACCGCGCCTCTGCACCTCCTCCCCGCCCTCCTCTCGGCCTTCGAGTCCAAGCGCGGCATCCACATCCTCGACGCCGACCTGCGCGCGTCGCTCCTCGCCCAGATCGCCGCCCTCCCGCAGGGCATGGAGCACCAGCCCGTCGGCGTCGAGCAGGTCCTCCAGCTCCTCGTCGGCCTCGGCGCGACGAGCGAGCCCTCTGCGCCGGCCTCGACCGCGTTGACGCCCACGCTGGTGAGGGGCGCAGGCGCAGGCGCGACCGACGAGGGCTCGCCCCGCCCGAGGAACCGCCGCACGCCCTCGTCGTCCTCGGCCGGCTCGTCCTCCTCGAACCTCGGCTTCCCGCCCCTCTCGTCGCCCTCATCCACCTCGGCGCTCTCCCTCTTCCCCGCCTCGTCATCCACGCCCGCCTCGTCGCGCCGCCGCTCCGCCCTCTTCACCTCGATCTCGCGCTCGCCGCACGGCGCCGCCGGCGGCACAGGCGCAGGCCGGTCGCTCCGCCGCCGCGCGACGTTCGAGGACCTCGCGGCGCTCGTGCACGCCCAGGGCGGGACGTACCTTGGGGCGGGCGTCGGAGCAGAGGGCCCGCTCGGCGAGGGGTGGAGCGCGGAGGAGCTCGCTGGGAAGGTGAGGAGGACCATGGGCGGCAAGGGACCGGTGTGTCGCGCGGTCTTCCTCTTCAACTCACTGGCTCCTGCCTGTCAACCCGCGACGCTGCAGTTGCGGGCGATGGCCTGGACGTTGTCGAGGCACAGGGACTGACGCCCGCTCGCACCCCGTCCGCAGACCCGCGACAAGGACCTCGTCGCGCTCGTCGCGCCGCTCTCGCCGCCGCAGCTCAAGGCGCTCGACAAGGCGTACGCGACGGGCTCGGCGCACGGGCTCGCGCAGGGCAGGTCGCTCCTCGACGTCGTCACGGGCGACAAGGCGTTCAAGGGCAACGGTGCGTCGGTCGTGCCTCTCTCGGACCAGCTTGCGCAGCGCGCGCCACGATGCCGCTCGGCGTGTCTGCGCATACTGTCCTCGTGATAGGCTCGACTGACGCCCCGTCTCGCGCTCGCAGTTGACTTTGCGCTGCGCGGGCTCCTTATGGGCCCTCTCGCGTGGGACGTCTGGCTCCTGCAGAAGGCCCTCGACTCGACGACGACCAACGACGTGCGTCCTCCTATCTCTCTCTCTCTCTCTCTCTCTCTTCGACCTGCCGACCGAGCTGACCCAGAGCGCGCCGCAGACCCTCCTCGTCGACCTCCTCATCGGCCGCGAGCCGGCCTCGCTCGCCCTCCTCCGCGCCGCCTACGCGCACCGCTCCTCGTCGCGCGCCCTCTCGTACACGTCCTCCTCGACCAACTCCTCCTCGACGACGCCGACCGCCTCGCCGAGCCCGGCGCCGACCCAGCCGACCCGCTCGCTCGACGTCGCCGTCCTGAGCGCGTTCTCGAGCAACGTGCGCCTGCGCAAGGCGTGGGAGGTGGCCCTCCAGGGGCGGTGGGAGGACGAGGGCGACGACGAGGCGGCCGAGGGCGACGAGGTGCGTGCGGCGGAGAGGAGGGAGAGGCTCCTGCGCGAGGATGTCGACCAGCTCAAGGTGGCGCTGCGCCGAGGCGGCAACACCGAGATCGTGTGCGTCCCCCTCTCTCCCTCTCCTCCCCTTTGCCGCTCGTGCTGTGCTGACTCGACGCCGCCCGCCCGCAGCGCCAAGGTCCTCCTCGCCCGCTCGCCGACGCACCTGCACGCCCTCGTCGCCGAGTACCGCAAGTCGACCGGCGGCCACTCGTCGCTCACCAAGGCCATCAAGCAGTGCGTCCCGCTCGCCACCCTCCAGCGCCTGTTCCTCCACGCCGTCGAGGGCGCCAAGAACGTGTCGGCCGAGTTTGCGCACGGCTTGTGGCGCGACGCAAAGGCGGTCGAGCGCGCAGTCGGCGTTGAGAAGGGCGGCAGGCGTGACGAGCTTCTTTGGCGGTGCGTTCTCGTCTCTGCTCCCTTCACCTTGCTCGTGGAGCTTCACTGACGCGCTGCCACCCTCTCGCTCGCAGGCTCATCCGCCTTCACTGGGACCGCCCTCGCTTCCTCGCCGTCCAGCTCGCCTACAAGCACAAGTATCGCCGCCCGCTCTCGGACCGCCTTCACGCCGCGCTCCCCGCCGGCGCACTCGCCGACCTCGCCGCCGCGCTCGTCGCCTCAGCGAGCGTGCCCGAGCCGCAGCCCTCGGCCGAGGACGTCCGGCGCGCCGAGGAGCACGACGCGCTGCGCCGGCGCGCGCGCACGACGAGCCAGAGCAGCCTTGCCTCGATGATCGAGGGCGAGGAGGGCGACGCCGTCGCGCCTTTCTCGGCGGGCAGCGAGGCCGAGTCGGGCTCGGACGCAGGCGAGGGCGCGGGCGCCCAGCTCGCCCGGCTCGGGCACGGGCGCGGCGTGAGCCAGTCGAGCTCGTCGGAGCACGAGGCGGGCGAGCTCGAGGCCGACGGCGAGATGTCGGACCCGCCGTCGCCGAGGTCGCCGCCCTTCCTCGGCGGCGACGCAGGCGCAGCCGACGACGCGCTCGCGCTTCCTCTCGACGAGGGCGACGCCGCTGTGCGTGCTGCCTCCCCGCACCTCGAGCGCGTCCTGAGCCCCGAGACGCCGACCCTGCCGACGTCGGCCTCGAGCCGAGACCTCGCGCGCTCGACCTCGTCGATGAGCAACCGGTCCGACATGAGCGTCGGCCACCGCCCGTCCTCGTCCCTGTCGCGCACGCGCCCTATCGACCTCGGCGGCGGGCACCGGCCGCCCTCGTCGGCGGGCGGCAGCGCCGACAGCAGCAAGCTCTCGTCGTCGCTGCGGCACGCCCGCCCTGTCGCACCCGGGCGCGCCAAGCGCCGCAGCGAGGAGGCAGCTCGGCGCGCGACGAGCGAGGACCCGATGAGCCCGACCATGTCGTCGGCGGGCATGCGCAGCCCGACGCCGTCCGGGATGGACTCGCGCCGCGCGAGCCTGTCGCACTCGACGTCGTCGCGCTCGGACCTGTCGTTCGCGAGCTCGACCGACTCGGGCCGGGCCCTGTCGCGCTCTGCGTCGAGTGCGCCGAGCGAGGCGACGACGTTCGGCTCGCCGCAGCTCCAGAGCAGCATCGACACGTCGTCCTTCTTCTCGACGCCGCTCTCGCCCATCCGCGACGAGGGCTCGCGCCCGTCGTCGTCCTTCTTCCCCAACCCGAACGAGACGCCGCCGCCGGCCTCGACCACCCCAGCGTTCGACCTGTCCGACACGAGCAGCACCGACCTGTTCGGCACCGCCGGCGGCACGCCCGACTCGCCCGAGCGCTTCTTCTCGTCGGCCGCGATGCGCAGGGACCCGTCGAGCCAGTCGAGCGGCGCCGGGAGTCGGCCGTCGAGCCTGTTCGGCGAGGGCGGCCTCGACGCCCTGTTCGCGTCGGGCAGCCCGGTCCAGTCGAGGGACGGCAGCAGCGGTGGAGAGCAGTTCCAGCAGCTCGTACGGCACGCCCAAGAGTGCGTCGGCCGTTCCTCCCTTCCCTTTCTCGCGGTCGAGCGCGTCCGGGAGACTGACTCTTTTCCCGCCCTGCAGCCTCGCCCGCAAGCTTCGTGAGACCGAGGCGCGCTTCCAGGCGAGCGCGAGCGCTTACGAGGAGGAGGTCTCGGACCTTGAAGGTCGGCTCGAGGAGGTGCGTCCCCTCTCTCTCTCGCCGGCGCTGTCCCTCGAGCTGCTACTGACTCGCCCTCTCCTCGCCCGCAGGCCCGCGCCGAGCTCCAGATCAAGCGCCGCGAGGAGAAGGAGCTGCGCAGCGTCGACAAAGAGCACCTTCAGCAGATCAGCTCGCTCGAGAGCGACATCTCGAAGCTCACCAAGAGCCTCGAGCGCAGCCGCGAGGCGTTCGACGGCATGAAGCGCAACTACACGGCGACGTGCGAGGAGGCCGAGCGCTTGAGGACGCTCGTTGCCGAGACGCGCAGGGTGCGTCCACCGTTCTCGCTCTCCAGGTCGTCCTTCGCACAGTCCCGTTCGCTGACTCGGCCCCTGAACCCGCCCGCAGGAGAACCGCGCCGCCGAGGAGGCGATGCAGAGCCACGCGCTGCAGGTTCAGCAGTTCGAGCACGACCGCGAGCTCCTCCAGCAGGCCATCGCTCGCCTCGAGGCCGACCTCGCCGACGCGCGCCGAGCGCAGGACTCGCTCGACGACCAGAAGCAGGAGAACGTGCGTCCACGGTCTCGCTCTCGCTCTCTACAGCCTCGACCGTCACTGACGCTTTCTCCCTGTGCCCTGCAGCTGCTCCTCAAGGAGACAATCGACAAGCTGCGCTTCGAGATCGAGGAGATGCGGTCGGTCGGGCGCAAGTCGGGCTTCCTCGAGGGCGGGTCGGCGGGCCCGGGCGGCGCCTTCGCCTCGCCGCGCAAGACGCTCGACGACTCGATCAACAAGAGCCTCGGGCGCGAGATCGCGAGCCAGATGGCGGCGCAGCAGGCGGACGAGTCGAGCGAGGAGGAGGAGGAAGACACGGCCGGCGAGAGCGACGTCGACGACATCATCGTCACGACCCACCGCCGCATCGTGCGTCCCTTCTCTCTTCTTCCTTCCTCCTTCCTGCATCGTCGTCCCACTGACGTCGCGACCGTGTCTGCAGAAGAAGCGCGGCAAGAAGAGCGGCACGGCGACCGAGCCGACCGTCACGCACGTCGAGACTTCCGTCAGCGTCTGCGACGCCGACATCCAGACCGACCCGGTCTCCTCGCACGAGATGACCGTGCAGACTGACCTGTCGGCCGTCGCCGACGACCTCGTCAAGGCGTCCGAGGTCAAGCCCGAGGTTATCACGGTGGAGGCGCCGCCGCCGCCGCCTCGCACGGCGCGCCAGATGCAGGAGGACCTCGCCTCGAGCCTAGGCGTCCAGGTCGACCTCGTCCAGCAGTTCGTCGAGGCGCAGAAGAACCCGGCCAAGGTGTCGGCGCGCTCAGTCCTTGAGGCTCGGCCTCCTCCTGCGACGGCAAGTCGCTCGCGCTGGCGGTCTCGGCTCCCGAGCCCGCTTCCTCACGCACCCGCCTACCTCGTCAATGTGCGTTCCCTCTATTTCTCTCTCACGCTCTCTCGCCCGGCTGAACGGCTGCTGATGCTCTCGGCGCGCGCAGGTCTTCCCGCCGTCGGCTCGCCCGGTCGTCGCCCAGGTCCTCGACTCGAGCGTCAGCCTCATCTGCTACACCGCGTCCATCTACCTCCTCGGCATGATTGTGCGTCAATGTCTCCCTGCCCTTCCTGCCGCACAATCGCTGACTCGGCCTCTCCTTCGTCCGTGCGCAGAGCGGAAGCTACCTCCTCCCCTTCCAGCACCGGCACACGGTCGCGATCGACGCCGTCCTCGCCTCGTCCGACTATGCTTGGGAGGGACTCGCGCTCGGCGCAGGAGGAGACGGCGGCTTTGCGCCTGAGGGCTTCGGGCAGTACTTGTTCGAGTGCGTCCTCCTCCTTCGCGCCTCTTTCTCTCTCTCTCTGTCCTCGAGGCCGTCAGCTGACTCGCCTCGTCGCCGCGCAGGATGATCTTCAGCAGCGTGCGCACTGCGCGACGCATCCCTATCTAGTTGTTGTACCCACTTCGCCTTTCGCACCTTCCTCTCTTTCTCCTCGTCGTTGTCGCCTCTCGATCTCTCCCCTCGCTCGCTCAATGCAATCTCTCGTCCTCACTATGAGCCAGGACCTGTAGAGAGACGATGCGTGCACTGCACAGCGAGGACCAGCTACAACAGCGAGGAGAGAGTGCTACAAGGAGAGAGCGACTCGACCTCATCGCGACGGCGTGCTCGCCTCGAGAAGGCCTCGACCGCCTCGCGCCGCCGTCCCTGCCCGCCCAACCAGCCGATCCGGCACCGCCGACCACCGCGCAACCTCGAGTCCCACCATGCCGCCGCCGAGCTCATCGACCGACGCACCCCAACCCCTTCCACCGCCGGTTCGTCGTCTCACTCGAGTTGAGGAGAAGCTGACGAGGGCGAAGGGAGGAGAGAGAGTGCGTCAGGAGAGCAGGGAGAGGCGAAGGAGGGTCGAGAGGGCGAGGAGGAGAGGGAGGTGTCGAGCCGAGAGTGGAGGGAAGGCGAGGGAGGAGGTGGAGGTGGGAGAGGAGGTTGGACGAGGAGCTGCGGGAAGAGAGCAGCGTTAGGCTTCAAGTCCTCTGAGTGAGGGAGAAGAAGGAGAGGAAAGAGGACGCACAGCTCGTGTCGGTGAGAGGAAACGAGTCGGGGCGGGAGGCGCGCCGGCCGTCACCGCCTAACAGACAGCCGCAGCCGCGTCGTGGCGCAGGAACTCGAACAGGTCGAACTCGTGCTCCTGCTGCTCGACGGGCGGCGGCGGCGCTGCTGCGAGGTCTGGACCCGACGCCTCGAGGGCATCGAGAGAGAGCCCGCTCGCCCAGTCGACCCACGCCTGCGCGACGACGTCGTCGGGCAGGTGCTCGTGGCCGACGGCGAGACCGTGATCGACGACAGGATCTGGTGCAGCGACGGGCGCGTCGAGGGGCACGGCGCCAAAGTCGAGGCCGAGGAGGGCGTCGAGGTCGAGCTGAAGGCCGAGGCCGAGGTCCGAGCGGGGAGGGACGGGCGCGACATCGACGGCGTTGGCGGCAAAGGGAGGAAAGACGGGTGGGACAGCTTCCGCGGCAGGGAAATGTCGTCCTCGCGTGCTACGAGGCGAGAGCTGTCCGTCTCCGTCGATCCGAGGACCTGCGCCGCCGGTGCCGTCGAGCCGAGCGCGCCGTCTTGCTCGTGCTGGACCTGCTCGTACCGGTCGCCGTCGTTGGCGTGCGACAGGAGCTGCTCGAGGCGGCCGAACTTGGCCTCGAGCGACGAGAGGCGGATCTGGAGCGACTGCGACTGGAGCTGCTCGAGGGCGAGCTGCGTCTTGAGCGACTCGTTCTCGTCCTGGAGGCGCTCGACGAGGGCGTCTCCGGTCGATGTCGAGGTGGTGGGGAGGGTCGTCGTTGTGAAGCTGGCCGGGGTCGGCGGAAGGGCGAACGAGGGCGACGCCGAGGAGGTCGAAGGCGCGGTCGAGGGCGAGTCGACGACGAGCTGGGCCTCGAGTTCGGCGACGCGCTTAGCGAGGAGCTCGGCTTCTTGCCGCTTCTTGTCGCGCGAGACCTGGGCGGCCACTGCGAGCGAGGGGAACGGCGTCAGCGCTGTCGAGAGAGAGGGAGAGAGGAGGAGAGAGGGGACGCACGGCGGTTGCGCTCCATCCTCGCCACCTTCTTGGCCTGCTTCTCGGCTGCGGTGGACCGTGGGGCGCGCTTCTTCTTGGCCGGGCCCTGGTCGACGGGCTCGGGGGCCGTGTCGAGCGAGTCGGAGGCGGCGAGCGAGGTGGCGGTGCGCTTCCTCGACGAGGTGCGGGCAGGCTCGGTCGTGTCCATGCTGGTGGTGGTCGAGCGTGTAGGTGTGTGGGTGCCCTGTGCGGGCTCAAGCCAGCTCTAGGGCCGAGTGGAGGGAGGAGGAGAGAGGGCGACACGCTGGAACCTCCACGTCGAACCTTCCGCCGCGCGCCGCGCCGCCGCCCTCACGGCCAAGTCGGGCAATCGTAATCAACCCTAATCCGCATTACCGCCCAGAAGCTAATCAGCTCCGCCGGCTCGCCTCGAACCTCGCTCGCTCGTCGCTCTTCCTTCGAACGAGCTCGTAGTGAGCAGAGGGGGTGCGAACAGTCGGGCACGACGAGGCTGGACGAGCCACGAGTGCGCAGGGTCAAGAAGAGCGGCGAGCGCAGGGCGCGCACTGACCCTCTCGCGCTCGCTCTCGCGACAGCTGCGCTCTCTCGCCGCGCGCGCATCGACCGAGGAGCTTCTGCACTGCAAAGCACTACACACAGAGCACGACAAGCTGGTACACCAGGGAGTACAGAGGGAGAACGAGACCGAGCAAAACGAGGAAAAGCCGCCGCCGCCGCTCAGTCCGAGTCGTCCTCGAGCGAGCTGAGCCCGCTGTCGTCGAAGGCGGCGCCGTCGGCCATCTTCTCCATGACCTTCTCGAGGGCGTCGTCGTCGTCGTCGTCGAGCTCCTCGGGCTCGGTCGCGCGCGCCTTGCCCTTGCCCTTGCGCTTGACGTCCTTGACCTCCTCGCCGTCGCCGTTCGCCTCGACGACAGGAGGAGCGCGCACGCCAGGCTGCTTGGGCAGGGCACGCTGGATGCCGCCCCACATGCCCTTCTTCTTCTTCTGGCCGGGCTGCTGCTGCTGCGACAAGGCGGGCTTGATGAACGTGCGGCTGACCGACACGACGGCGGGCTTGGCCTCGGGCTTACCGCCGACCATGGGCGCGGATGCCGGGACGGCCTTCGAGGACGAGGTGGACGTCGAGACGTTGGTCTGCAAGGCCGACAGAGGACGGTCTGTTGGCATAAAAGAGCGTCGGCCGACATCAGCTGAAGGATCTCGTGCGGGCGGCGGCGGCAGAAAGACTGGACGCACCGAGGTCGGGCTTCTCGTCGCGGCGGTCAGGAGCGCCAGCGGTCGTCTTGCTCGAGCTCGTCTTGGTCGACGCCGAGGAGGACGAGCTCGCGCGCGGCTGGGGCTTGGGCTCGTGCTGCGTCTCGCGCTTTTTCTTGACCTGGCGGCTGTCGGCCTCGGAGCGCTTGCGCTTGCCGCCGTCCGACTTGTCCTTCTTGCGGTTGCTCGTCGACGCTGTAGCGGAAAGGGGTCAACGCTGTTCGAGGGGTGCGAGCGCGCGGGCGAGCGAGAGGGGACGGACCGTCTCCTTGCGGCGCACGCGCCGCGTCGGCGTTGAGCGTGAGGTCCCACTTGTCCTCGTCGAGCCTGCGGCCGTTCTTGACGCACGCCTCGACCCAGTCGGGCGGGAGGATCCAGACGCGCTGCGGCTGGGAGGAGGGGGAGGACCGAGTCAGCTTCAGGTCATCGAGCGCGAGTGAGAGGCGGTGAGGAGCAGGGACGCACCTTCTGGTCGGGTCCGGCCTCCTTGCGCTTCTGCTCGTTGGCCTTGAGGACCTCGGTGAAGACCGGGTCGAGCGTCGAGGCCGAGTGCTCGGCGAACAGGTCGCGCTCGCAGACGAGGTGGCTGAGGTAGTCGGACGAGGCGTGGCGGGTCGTGGCGCCGCCGTGCAGCTCGATGAACTTGGTCATGAGCGCCTTTGTGCGCTTGCCCTGGTTGCCGTGGACGAGGAAGGTGAGGCCGTGGAAGACGCCGGCTGATGGCGCCGGCTCGGCGTCGCTGGACGACATGGCGGGCCGAGGGTGGTGGCCTGGCGAGTCGGGAGGCGCTCGGGGAGGCCTCCTGGAGCTGTGACGAGGTAGAGCGAGCGAGTAGGTGAGGGAGGAGGGACAAGGCCCCGGCTGGTCGGCGAGCGGGGAGGACGACGGACACTCCGCGGCGTCGTTCTCGCTGAGCAGCTCGACTCTCTGCCGCTGTGCGCCAGGCTGCTCACTCTGGGCGCCTTGACGGCGAGGCTCGTCGTCTTCCGGGCCTTGCAGCGCTTCTCGTCGGCGAGAGGCCTGAGCGCACCTCGTCCTCTCGAGCAGCTGCAGCCACTCGGCTCTCCAGCTCTCTCGGCTCACGGTGTTGGGGCAAAAAAGTACTGCGTTACGAAAAGCGAAAAGGCTATGCACAGGCTGCTCGGGGGGATCATGCGCGCTTCCTCCTCTTCCTCGACGGCTCGTCCTCGGCCTCCACCGACCCGACCACCTCGTCGGCTTGACCGGCCCTTCAGTCGAGCTCCTCGACCTCGAGGTCGTCGTCCTTCATGTCGTCGTCCGTGTCGCCGCCGTTGTCCTCGTCCATCGGGACGCTCGGCTCGTGGTTGGGCACGACGACGAGCCGGTTCGCCTTTGCGTCAAAGTCGATCCGGGCCGTCTCGCCGTCGCGGATCGACTCGTCGAGGATGAAGCGCGACAGCGGGTTGAGGAGCTCGGTCTGGATCGACCGGTTGAGCGGCCGCGCGCCAAACAGCGGGTGGTACCCGACCGAGGCGAGGAAGTCGAGCGCGGCCGGGGTCGGGTCGAGCTTGATGTCGCGGCCGTTCTTGCGCAGGCGCTGCTGCACCTCGCCGATGCGGATGTCGACAATGTTGCGCACGTTCTTGCGCGACAGGCGCTCGTACAGGATGATCGAGTCGACCCGGTTGACGAACTCGATCGGGAGCGCCGTGCGCAGCGCCGAGTGGACGAGCTCGCGCGTCGCCGGCGGGATCGTGTCGGCCTCGTCCGGCAGCTCGTTGAGGTACGACGCGCCAATGTTCGACGTCATGATGATGACCGTGTTCTTGAAGTTGACGATCCGGCCCTGCGAGTCGGTGAGGCGACCGTCGTCGAGGACCTGCGGGGAGCGAGAGGATCGTCAGCGCCTGTCGACAACGAGGTGCAGTGAGTGGAGCCGTGAGAGAGGGACGCACCTGGAGGAAGAGCTGGTGGAACTCGCGCGCCGCCTTTTCGATCTCGTCGATGAGGACGACGCTGTAGGGCTTGCGGCGGATGTACTCGGTGAGCTGGCCGCCCGACTCGTGCCCGACGTACCCAGGAGGCTGCGACGAGGGAAGAGGAGAGACAGAGTCAGTGCCAGTCGCTCAGGCTCGACGTAGGAGGGAGAGAGAGGGAGACGCACCGAGCCAATGAGCCTCGAGATCGCGTGCTTCTCGCTGTACTCGGACGCGTCGATCCTGAGCATGGCGTCGCTCGAGTCGAACAGGAACTTGGCGAGCGCCTTGGCGAGGAGCGTCTTGCCCGTGCCGGTCGGGCCGACGAAAAGGAAGCTCGCGATGGGCCGGTCCTGGTTCGAGAGGCCCGAGCGGTTGAGGCGGATCGCGTCGGCGACGGCCGAGACGGCCTCGTCCTGGCCGACGACCTCCTTGCGGAGCGACTTCTCCATGCGCAGGAGCTTCTGCTTCTCGGTCGTCTGCAAGAGCGAAGGAGGCGAGGAGGAGAGGCGGGAGGGGAGGGGAGGGGCCGAGCGTCAGCGATGCGGCGCAAGGACAGCGAGCGAGAAAATGAGAGGGACGCACCTTCATGTTGGAGACGGGGATGCCCGACCACTGCGAGACGACGGCCTGGATCGCCTCGGGCGTGACCGTGTCGCCGGCGAGCGCCTCGCCGCCCTCGGCGCGCAGCTGGCGCTCCTCGGCCTTCTTCTCCTCCTCGAGCTTGACGAGGCGGTTGTTGAGCTCGGGGATGGCGTAGTGGCGCAGGTCGGCGGCGGTCGCGAGGCTGTTGCGGAGGAACGAGAGCCGTCAGCATGAGCGCGACCGAGCGGGGCAAGAGAGGGAGGGAGGGAGAGGAAGAGAGGTGCGCGACGTACTCGTACTTGCGCTCGGCGTCGGCCGCCTTGGCCGTGAGCTCGTCGATGCGCTTGCGGACGCGGTTGAGCTCCTCGGTCTTTGCCTTCTCGGCCTCGAAGCGCGCCTTGATCGGGGCGAGCTCGTCGTTGATCTTTGCGATGGCCTGCTTGCACTCCTCGATCTTGGCCTTGGACACCTCGTCCTTCTTGTCGCGCGCGAGCTCGCCCTGGAGCGCGTGCAGCTCGATCTCGAGCTGGAGCTTGGCGCGCTCGAGCCGGTCGACGTCCTCGGGCGCCGACTCGCGCGCGATGCGCACGGCCGAGCACGCCTCGTCGATGCAGTCGATGGCCGAGTCGGGGAGGCGGCGCGAGGTGAGGTAGCGGTGAGCGAGGGTGGCGGCGGCGACGAGCGCCGAGTCGAGGATGGTAACCCCGTGGTGGACCTGCGGGGCGAGCAGCGAGTCAGCTTCGTCGTCTCTCGAGCGTGCGCAAGAATGAGCAGCGGGACGCACCTCGTACTTCTCCTTGATGCCGCGCAGGATCGAGATGGTCTCGGCGGCCGACGGCTCGTTGACGATGACCTGCTGGAACCGACGCTCGAACGCGGCGTCCTTCTCGATGTACTGGCGGTACTCGTTGAGGGTCGTCGCTGCGATGATGCGGATCTTGCCGCGCGCCATGGCGGGCTTGAGGAGGTTGGCCGCGTCCATGCCGCCGCCGGACGAGCCCTGGCCCGCCATGAGGAGGTGGACCTCGTCGATGAAGAGGATGACGCCCGACTCGGCCTTCTCGCACTCGTCGATGACCGACTTGATGCGCTCCTCGTACTGGCCCTTGTAGCTGCAAGAGGGAGAGGTGATGCGGGAGAGAGAGCGAGGGAGGGAAGGGGGAGGGAGCGAGGGGGAGAGGGCAAGGCGTCAGTGACGTGCTCGACGTGATGGGAGGGAACGAGACGGAGAGAACGAGACTCACGAGGCGCCCGCCATGAGACTGCCGACGTCGAGGCTCCACAGGCGGCCGAGGAGGTTGGGCGGCACGTCGCGGTCGACGATGCGCTGCGCGAGGCCCTCGGCGACGGCCGTCTTGCCGACGCCCGGCTCGCCAATCAGGACCGGGTTGTTCTTGGTGCGGCGCGAGAGGATGCGGATGCAGCGGCGGATCACGTCGTCGCGCCCGATGACCGGATCGAGCCGTCCTGCTTCCGCCTCGGCCGTGAGGTCCTTGGCGTACTTCTTGAGCGCCTCGAAGCCCTCCTCGGCGCCCTTGGAGTCCACCTTCTTGCCGCCGCGGACGGCAGCGGCGGCGCGCTTGACGGCGTCGGGCGTGGTGCCGGCGTCCTTGAGGATGGCGACGATGGACGGGTCCTGGCTGCACGCGAGGATGAGGTGGTCCTGGGCGATGAACGAGTCGTTTTTGTCCTTCATGATCTGCTCGGCCTGCTTGATGACCTTGGCGCAGGCGGGCGTGAGGGTGACATCCTCGGGAGGGGGTTCTTGCGACGGCAGGCGGACGATGTACTTGGCGAGGCCGCGCTGGACGATCTCGGGCTGTGCGCCGGCTGTTCGAGGGGGAGGGTGTGTCGAGCGGTTGGAGTAGGACGAGTGGCGGGGCGAGGGAGAGGAGGATGGGGTCAGCAAGTTGAGCCGAGGTGGGGGTCAACGACGAGGAGGAGATGAGGGTGAGGGGGAGGGAGCGCATCCCTCCCTGCGCCCCCAGGATGCTAGAGGAACGGCAGGACGCACCCTTGTTGAGGATCGAGTGGAGCAGGGTCTGGCTCGTCTGGCCCGTCGCGCTCGTTGTCGGCGTGAGAAGGGCGGAGAAGAGGTGCACTGGCGCGACCTGCGGGTGCGCGTTCTCCTTGGCGAGCTCGACGGCCTGCTGGAGGGCAGATGCGGATGCTTCTGTGAGCTTGTCCATGCTGCTGGTGCTGGGGTGTGCGGTGTGCTGGGTGAAGGAGGGAGAGCGAGAGGCGAGGCGACGACGTCGTTCGCTCCGCTCCCAAGTTCGGCTCGCGCGAGTCGCTCCCCACCTCACACTCGCACCTCCCCTCAGGCTGCGATCGCTCTCGAACGCTCGCGCGCTTTCCAGCACCGCCTCGAAGCCGCACGGGCCTTCGACTGCACCCTCGACGGTTCGGGTCTCTGCGAGGCTGATCGCGAAACTTAAGCTTGCGCTCGACGCTCATGTTGCACAAGCGAGAGCTACACGAGCTGTACCGACATGGGCATGCGCGAGGAGGAAAAGGGCGAGGCGAGATAAAGGAGGAGGAGGAGGAGAAGAGGAGAGGAGGGCGGCGCCTCACCGCTGCGCCGGGCGGAAGCCACCTCCTGCAGGTAATACAGAGCGTCAGTGAGAGCTCGTCAGCAGACGGGGAAGGGAAGAGAGCGAGACGCACCGCGACCGCCGCCGCCGCCCAACCCTCCTCCGCCCGCCGACTGCTGCCCGAGGAACCCGCTCGCCGCGCCGCCGCCGCTGCCGCGCGAGGGGCCGTATGTCCCGCCGCCGCGCTCCTGCCTCCCGCCGCTGTCGGCGCTGCCCGCACTGCCGGGCGTCCTCCCGCCGCCCGAGCCCGAGCCGCTCGCGTTCGAGAAGCGGCCGGCGCCGAACGCGCCCGACGAGCGCTGCTGCTGCTGCTGCGGGTGCGGGTGCAGGTGCGGCTCGGGGACGAGTGTGCGGCGGGTGCGGCTCGACGAGTGCTGCTGCAGTGGGTGCGACGCACTCGAGGGCGCGTAAGGGCCGGCGGCGTGCGAGGGCCCGTGCGGCGTCCAGCTCGCGCCACCGCCCTGCTGCTGCTGCGCGTGGCTGAGCGTGCTCGTCGGACGGTACTGCTGCTGGTGCGGCTGCGGGTGCGCGCCGCCGGCGACGAACGTCTGGCGCGCAGTCGTGCTGCCGACGCGAGGCGTGTGCGCGGGCGTGCTGCCGACGCCGGCGCCGTGCAGCGCGGCGGGGAACGCCGCCGCGTCGCCCGGCTGCAGGAGCGCGCGCTGCTTGGCCTTGTCGTACTGTGCCTTGAGCTTCGAGTACGCCTTGGCGTTGGCGCGGTGCGTCTCCTGGAGCTCGTGCGCGCGGCGGCGTTCGAGCGCGAGGCCTTCCTCGGCCGCCTTGACGCGGTCCTTGAGCAGGCGGATCTCGGCGTGCGCGTCGCGCGTGATCGTGTTGCACTGCGACTCGAGGACGGCGATGCGCTGCGAAGGAGAGAGGCGTCAGGGTCGTCCTCCCGAGCTGAGAAGGTGGAAGCGCACGCACCTCCTGCGCGTTCTTGGTGATGAGTGCCTGGAAGACGCCTTCTTGCTGGACCTGCAGAGCACGTCGTCAGCGCTTTCGTCGCGGAACGAGCTCATGAGCGTGAGGAGGACGGACCTGGTACGTGTAGAAGTTGAGCGCCCGGCTTGCGATGTCGAGGATGGTCGTTGGCGACATGCCCGACAGGATCGACGTCTTCCACGAGTCGTGAGGGTTGAAGGTCATCTGTGCGACGTCGTCGCTGCGGGACGAGCGTCAGCGCGAGTGCGTCTGGAGAGGAGAAAGGATGAGAGGGAGCGAGCGCACAGGTCGGGGAGCGACGTCTCGCAGGCCGGGCACACTTGCGGCGTCGAGAAGAGCGCGTTGGCGCACTCGATGCAGAAGATGTGAGAGCTGTGCGGATAGGGAAGCAGGAATGAGGACCGAATTCGACGAGAGCGAGGCGAGTTCGAGCGAGCGAGCGGCGCACCAGGTCGTCACGACGGCCCTGCGAGCAAGAGAAGGGGTAAGGGTCAGCACAGCTTTACCTCCTGCTACCTGCGACTCCATAGAGCCGATTCGAGCGGGACGTACGTTCCCTGCGGGCGAGAGAGAGCAGAGTCAGCGCGCGTCAAGTGCGAGTCGCCCTTCAGCGAGTCGTCCTCGACCAAGACGACGTGCACAAGCCAACGGAGGACGCACCTCGACTGCGAGAGACTTCCTGCAGCGCAGACTGTTGCACCTGAGCTCGTCCATGACGGTGCGAGCGCGAGGCGAGGCGACCGAGTCGGCGAGGCGGCGGGCGGTGGGGCGGGGCGGGGAGGCCGGTGCAGGACGTGTAGCTCGGGGCGGCGTGACTGAGTAGCCGTCTGCTGTGCGTGTTGAAGCGGGGAGAGCTGGGCCGGCGAGAGCGAGCGAGCGCGGCGCGGGGCGAGAGGGAGAGGGGGACGACGGCCCGGCGGGCTCTTCCTCCTCTCGCTCTCGCGGAGCTATATCGACATCCTCGAAAGCTCTCGAGTCTGCTGCTTCCCTGTACGCCGTCCATAGCCGAGAGCGCCTTCCCCCGAGTCGTGCTCGCTCGACCTTCTCAAGTTCCCGCTCCTCCCGGCTCGCGTTCAGCTTCGAGTCGCTCGCAGCCGCTGATCGAGAGTGGCATATCAGGCACTACCAAGCTGGAGAGAGACGTAACGAGGGGAGAGGAGAAAGAGAGGCCACAGAGGAAGTAGTGCAGAGGGGTGGACAAAAGCTGTACAGAGCGGCTCGCTCGTCACACGAGCGGCTCGAACGCCTCGTCGCGCTCGTCCTCGTCGGCCTCGCCGAGCGGCACCATGTCGTCGTCGCCGTCGCCGTCGTCGGTGCTGTCCTCGTCGTCGCCCGCAAAGCCCTGGAAGACGGGCGCGGCGCCGTTCTGCGCCGGCGGCGGAGCGGGCGCCTCGGCCGGGCGCGCCGCCGCAAAGGCCTGCTGGTGCGCAAACACGAGCGTCGCCGCCGCCTGCGCCTCGTCCATCCTGCCCTGCTCGCGCTCCTCGGCCGCCTGCTTGTCCTGCGCCGACGCGACGCCGGCCTCGCCGCGCCCGATCGCGGCTGCGACAGCGTCGACCTGCGCCTGCACCTGCGCCTGGACCGAGTCGGCCCTCGCCGCGCCCATGCGCGCTAGCGCGTCCTCTTGCGCGCGCAGGAAGTCGACGTGGATGTGCGACGCGCCACCGTCGGCCTCGTCGAGGAACGAGTAGTCGACCTCGAGCTTGTCGGCGTCCTCGGTCGAGGAAGTGCCGGTGCTGCGGTCGGCGGCGATGGCGTTGGTGACGGCGGCGTGCTGCTGGGCCGGGGCGAGGGGGTGCGGCGCGACTCGGGGTGCGAGCGCGGCGGGAGGGGCGGAGGCGGAAGGGCGCGGGGCCGGCGAGTAGGTGTGCGGCTGCTCGTGCGCCGAGGCGGCTTGCGCAGGCGACCATGGCTGGTGATGTTGGTACGGGAGGAGGGGCGGGAGGCGCAGCGACGAGAGGTCGGTCGGCGGGCGAGGAGGGAGGGGCTGCTGCTGCTGCTGGTGCCGCATCGGGATCGAGGCGGGGAAGGGCGAGGGCGCGGGCGCGTTCTGGTGGAACGGGTTGAAGGGAACCCAGGTCGAGTGCGGGTGCGGAGTGGGCGCGCTGCGCGGCGGGGCGAACGACACGGACGGGCCGATCGCGCTCGAGCCGACCAGCGCGCCGCCGCCGCCGCGACTGCCGCTGCTGCTGCTCCCGCTGCTGATGCCGAACGGGTTCGGCCTGCTCGCCCGCGCGCGCGCCTCGAGCTCGCGCCGCTCTTGCTCGGCCGCCTCGAGCTGCGCGAGCAGCGCCTTGTGCTCCCACTGCTCGTCCTTCTTGCCCTCCTTCACCCACTTGCGCCGCGCGTCGACGTCGTCGACCGGGCCCGCGCCCTCGTAGTCGCCCTCGTCGCGCTGGAGGACGCCGACAAAGTCGAGCCAGTCGTACGCGGCCGTCGTCGGCCCGTCGCGCGTCGGCGGGTCGACAAAGACCTGCTCGACCTTGGACTGGCCCTCGTCGTTGAGGTCGCGGATGCGCTCGACCATGCGCGCGACGCCCTGGGGCGACACCTCGTCGCACAGGCGGACGTCGAGCGTCTTGAGCGACGGGACGAGGGCCGGCAGGCGCGCAATGAGCCAGTCGGTGACGGACGACTGGTACAGGTCGAGCGACGTCACCTTGGCGGCCATGCTAGCGAGGCAGCAGTGCACCTGCCAGTCGCTCGTGATGAGGCCTTGGAGCGTGAGGTGCGTCACGAGCGGCGCGTTGCGGCCGAGGACGGCGAGCGGAGCGAGCGCCTCGTCCTCCCACGTCTCGACGTCGACGTTGTCGATGAAGCACCGGTCGAGGTTGGGCATGCGGAGGGCGGGCGTCGGGTAGTAGTCGTCGTCGTACGAGTAGGACGAGTCGGACGTGTCGAGCGAGGCGAACAAGGGAGGGGAGGGTCCGACGACGTCGAGTTGGCGGAGGGCGGGGAGGAGGATGGGGACGGCGTCCTGCCAGGTGCTGGCCGCCGACGGCGCGACGTCGCCGGGGTCGAGGAGCGACGGGTGCCGGACGTGCACGTGCTCGAGCCAGTCGTCGGCGGGCTTGTACACCGGCGGGAACGAGACCTGGTCGATGCTGATCGTCTCGAGGGTGCGGCGGGCGAGGCGCAGGAGGAGGAAGATGCCGTAACCCTCCCACGACGAGTGGCGGATCTCGAGGCGCTTGAGCGCCGGGAGCTGCGGCAGGTCGACGTCGGTGATCGTGACCTGGCTGAGCTTGAGCGTCTCGAGGTGGTCGAGCGACGAGACGGCGTAGACGTGCGGGTTCTCCCACGTCCAGCGCGACGTGTCGAGGGGGACGACCGAGTACGAGATCGGGTCGGCCGCGAACTCGAAGGTCGTGACGGTCGGGAACATCTTGAGGAACGTGCCCGACAGGTCGAGCTCGGGAGCCGCAACCTGGAAGCGGACCCTGCGCACGTAAGAAGGAAGGAGATGACGTCAGCTCCAGGTACGAGCGCGAGCGAGAAAGAGAGGCGGGATGGGACGCACTCGCGCAGGTCGGAGAAGAGCGGCATGAGGCTGTTCCTGCCGATGCAGTCGAGCACGTACAACGAGGCGACCGTGTTCGGGTACAGCTCGACGTCCATCGTGCGCAGGGACGACCAGGTGCGCGGCGGCGCCGCTGCTGCAGCCGCCGGGCCGTGCGCGACCGCCGGGGCCGAGACGGACACCTGGGCGACGAGGTCGAGAACATGGCGGACCCGCCGAACGACGGCCTCGTAGAGCCGCGCGTCGACCCGACGGCCTTGGCGGTCGCACGCCGAGCCGAGGACGATACGCAGCGAGCGGATCCCGCCGCCGCCGCCGACGCCGACGCCGCCCGGCCGCTTGATGCCGCCGCCGGCCGAGCTCGCGCGCATGCACACGGCGCGGCACATGCTGTCGTCGTCCGTGTCGAGGTACGTGACGAGGCTTGACCACAGGCGCGCGTCGTGCGAGATGTGGTGGTTCCACGAGCGCGAGACGCGGCAGAGCGGCGCGGCGTCGCGCTGCGAGAGGTACGACAGGACGTTGCTGAAGACCTCGGCGGGGAAGGGCGGGAGCGGCGGGGTGACGCTCGCGCTGGGCGACATGGGCGGCGCGTCGGACGGCATCTGGGCCGGCGAGATCGTGGCCGGGCTGCTGTCGGTCGACGCGGCGGCCGAGACGTCGGTCAACGGCGGCGAGAGCGGGAGCGCGTCTTGCAGGACCGGCTGCTTGTTGGTGCCATCTTGTACGACGGGTTGAGCGGCTGCGGGCGAGCGAAAGCGCGTGGCAGCAGAGTCAGCGGGCTTGTTTCGCGGACGATGGGGCGGTGCGACAAGGTGGGGGCTGGGTCCGCCTGCGCGGCACGAGGCAGGGATGCACGACCACGAGTCGGCATGCCAGCAGTACAAGTTCCTCGCGCGAGGCCTGCACTGCCCCTCGAGCCGCGAGAATTCGACCGGACGCCCGCTCGAGGAAGGGCGGGAGGAGACGGACGCACCTGCTGGAGCTCTCTCACCCTCTTGGCGAGCAGCTGCGACGCCTGCTTGATCTTGTCGCTCGCCGTCCATGCTCCTGCGCCGGGTCCCACGGCCGCCTGGGCGCTGTCGAGGTCGGGGCGACGACGCGTCGGTGAACGGGCGGGGCGAGGCCGCGAACGCGGCGACGACGCCTTGGGCGGGCGGTGTGGCCGGCGTGCGGGCTTGCTGATGCTGCTGGGTATGGCTCGAGCGGTGCTAGAGGGGCGCTGGGCGGACAGCGAGTGTGAGGAGCGAGAGCGAGAGAGCGCGACCACCGATGACTGGCGCCAGCTCCGCCGACTACGGCCGCCCTCTCGGGACCCAGGAAGACGTGCCATGCGAGCTCATAACGACGATGCAAGGGTATCTCGACACAGGAGAGGCGACCAAGTGGGGGTATCTTCATCAGCGCGTCCGACTCCTTCACCGCCTCCTCGCCCGCTGGATCGCCCAAATCTCCCTCCGAGACCTTCCCGCCCGCCCTCGCTCCGCCCTCTCGAGTCTCCCACCCCCACCTCGTGCTACTCGACGAAGCGCACGGCGTCGATCCCGACCGCGCGCCGCACGTACACGATCGCGGCCGTCTCCTTGACGAACTCCTCGAGGAGGATCACGTTGTCGAGCACGGTCGACAGCGACACGGTCGTCGGTGCGGCGGGCGTGCGCCTCGTCGCCGACGTCGAGGGCGGAGGGAACGACGACGAGGCCGACGAGCGCGCCGAGGGCGAAGGCGCACGAGCCCCGGGCCGGCCGGACAGCCTCCTCGTCGGCGAGTCGGGCGGCCCGACCGCCTCGCGCTCGTCGCCCGCTTCCTCCTCCTCCTCTCCCCGCCGCCGCGGCGCCGGGCTCGCGACGACGACCGGTGTGACGTGGATCGCGCCCGTCTCGCGGTAGTGCGCCGCGAACGGCGACGCCGGGCCCTGCCCTGCTCCCGCTCGCGGCGGCGGCGGCGCGAGCCCGCCTCCTCCTCCTCGCGGCGACGGCGACGCCGGCGCGAGCGACTCGTCCGACGCCGAGCGGCGCAGCGTGCTCGCGCGCTGGGCGTGCGAGCGCGGCGGCGTGTGGAACGACGAGGGCGGGGTCGACGGCGTGCGGCGGTGCGCGGCCGACGGGCGGCGCGGCGAGAAGAAGCCGCCGAGGCCGCCGAGCGTGGGCGACTTCTTGGGCGCCTTGTCGAGCGCAGGCGAGTGCATCGGCGGCTGCGGCTGCGGCGCGGGCCTGGGCGGCGCAAACGCGTTGTCGTCGAGCGCGGCGCCGAGCTCGTCGCCCTCGAGCGCCTCGGCGAGGTTCTCGGCAAAGAAGAGGCCCTTGCGCCGCTCGGCGAGGTACTCGTCGAACCGCGGGATCGTGCGGCGGTACTGCTCGATCGACTCGGCGAGCGCGTCGAGCGTCGACAGGAGCGAGTCGGACGAGGCGAGGGCGGCGCGGGTGGCCGACGGCGGGGCGGCGCCGGCGTGCGTCGGGTGCGGCGAGAGGAGCGCGGCGTGACGGCTGCGCTCGTCGATCTCGTAGTCGTCGCTGCGGTCGTCGCCGTCGTCGCTCCTCCCGCCGCCGCGCCTCGGCCGCGGGCTCACGCTCGAGACAGCGGCCTTGCCCTGTCGGACGACAGGAAGGAGCCACCCCTCGAGCGAGCGGTACGGCGACAGGGCGAGCGCGGCGAGGACGGCCGTCAGGGCGAGGTTGACGTCGGGCGAGTGCGAGAAGAAGCCCGCGAGCGACTCGAGGAGGAGCGCGACGAGCTCGGCCGTCGGCCGCAGCCGGTGCCGGTAGCCCGTCCTGGCCGCCGCATAGTCGCGCGCCGACAGCGACGGCTTGCTCGGGCCAAAGAGCGTGCTGCGGCGCCGCGGCTCGACAGGCGGGACGGCCGCCTCGCGCGCCTCGGCCGGCGACGCGCGCAGGCCCCGCCGGAACCCGAGCTCGCTCGCGAGGCTCGCCTCGGCGTCGCGCAGGTAGTTGGCGAACCCGGTCGTGACCATCTCGGAGCCGCCGCCGACGGCGCGCATGCGGCGGTAGGTCGGGTCGATGCGGCCCACGAGCGAGAGGAGCGTGTCGAGGAGGTCGAGGTGGAGGGCGACGGAGGGCGTAGAGGGGAGGGACATGCCGAGGAGGGGACGAAGAGCGGCGGCGGGCGTCTTGGCGAAGGCGGAGGGGCGGCCGGTGCGAGGCGTGCTCGGGTCGCCGCCGCTCGGGTAGACGAACTCGTCCGAGTCCGAGTCGTCGTGCGCAACGGGCGGCACGTACTCGAACGACGGCTCGTCGTCCGAGTCGTCGTCGTCGTCGAGCGCGAGAGGCGGTGCGCGGAGCGTGATCGGAAAGCTCGTCGCCGCCTCGTCGAGCACCGGGTCGAGGAGCGCCATGCTCCACCGGTCGTGGCGCACGAGGACCGTCTGGAGGAGCTTGAGCGCCGCAGCGGACGTCGGTGCCGACGCCGAGTTGACGTGCGAGACGAGGAGGTCGTGCAGGCTGAAGCGGCCGTGCGAGGTGTAGTAGGCGGCGGCGGCGGCGGGCGAAGGGGCCGTGCGCTCGACGAGGAGGAGCGCCGACGACTTGCGCCGCTTGACCTTGCTGAGGAAGGTCGGCGGCGTCGACGCCGACGACGAGGCGTGTGGCGGGCGCGGCCGGCGCGCGGGCGGGGCGGCGTGGTCGGCCGCCGAGTCCTCGGCGAGGAGGTACCCGAGCACGGCCGCCTCGAGCTTCGAGCCCTCGGGCACGACGGCGAGGAGCGCGTCGAGGTACGTGAGGACGGCGACGGCCGACCCGTCGGCGTCGGAGCACTCGAGGACGGACGGGTACAGGACGCTCTGGAGGAAGAGCTCGCGCACGGCCGACAGGATGGCGCCCGTGAGCGCCGTCATGACGAGGTACTGCTGCCGCGCGTCGTCGCTGTCGTCCTTGTCGCCGAGCGCGAGCCCATCGGTGCTGCGCCGCAGGACGTCGCGCGTGAACTCGACGAGCTTGAGGAACCCGTCGAGCGCGTCGCGGAACTCGGCCGTGCCCGTCACGCCGTAGCCCTCGGCGCGCAGGCGCGCCTCGTCATCCTCGCGCCGCCGCTCGGCCGCCTCGGCGTCCGCCTCGTCGCCGTGCAGCGCACCCATGCCGCCGAGGACCATGCCGCCGGTCACCTGCGCCTCGCCCGCTGCGGTCCCGCTCGCTGCGGTCGTGTCGACGCGCACGACGAGCTTGGTCGGCAGCAGGCCGTACAGCGCGCCGAGGCCTGCGCCGAGCACGTCGGCAAAGTCCGAGTCGAGGAGGTACTCGGCAAAGGCGAGCACCGCCTCGCGAGCGGCGGGGGGCGCGGTCGTCATGGGCGACAGGCCGCCCGACGTGTCGAGCGACGGCGCGTACTGCGCCGGGTAGCCGAGCGCGACGTCGACGAGCGAGAGGACGCCCTCGCGCGCCGAGTCGCCGACGTCGCCCTCGCGGTGGATGAACCGGAGGAGGTACGAGAAGAGGAGGAAGTCGTGCTCGGCTCGGCGGCGCGGTGAGCCGGCCGACGTGTGCGACGTACTGAAGGCGAACGAGGTGTCGCTCATGGTTGCCTGCGAGAGGGTGGGCGAGACGGGCGGGTCGGACAGGGCGGACAAGGGGACGGGGCGAGGGGCGACGGCCTCCTTCTTGCTCGGTCGGGTCGCCTTCTCGCGGAAGAAGATGGCGAGGAGCTCGGGTCGCTGCGGGAGAAGACTGGGTTAGCTACGGAGCGCGGGAGAGCGCGAGGGAGAGAGAGCGACGCACCGTCTTGATCCGAGCGGCGACCGTGCACATGACCTGGACGACGGCGAGCTCTTCTGCTCGACCGAGCCCGCCCTCCTCGTCGACGCATCGTCGCAGTAGCCGCACTCTGCAGGAAGGGCATTGAGTCAGCGAGGTGTGCCGGCCGGCGAGTCGACCGGGACGAGGTGGAGGAGAACGTGGAGCGCACAAGGGGCGGTTGACGGCGCTGTGCGACAGCCAGCCCTCGTCGAGCTCGATGATGGCGCGGCCGTACCACCGCACGAGCTCTTCGCGCAGGCCGGCGTCGTGCTCGACGAGGCCGACGAGCGTGCCGAGGCTGCCCTCGCGGAGGAGGTGCTCGATCCCTTCGGGGAGCACGTCGGCGGTCGCCGCCTGGGCCGAGTCGGCCTTGAGGGCATCGAGGAGCTGGTCGAGGAGGCTTGCGGCGGCTGCGGGCGAGGGCGACGAGGCCAGGAGCGACTCGAGTTGGGCGACGAGTGCCGGGGTCGAGAGCGGTGGGGCGGTCGGTGTGGAGGGCTTGCGTGGCGCAGGGGACGCGAGCTTGGCGACCCTGGACCACATGCAGCACGGTCGCAAGCCGGGATGCGAGGTGACTGCGCGTGAGGAGCGACAGAGAGCCGGCACCGCCTCGTCCCGGTCCTCTCGTCGCCGTTCTGGTGTCGGCTCGCCTTTGCTCTCGGGTCAGAGTTTTTCGCAGAGCACAAGGACAGGCACAGGCACTCGAGCGCAATGACCGAGAGAGCGGAACAGCGGATGCATTGCCAGCTCGTCCTCCTCGTCCTCCTCGTCTCGCCCTCCTCACTTCCTGTACATGGTGCGCCTGCGGGAACGAGCAAAAGGGTGAGCCCGCCGAGCACATCGTCGCACAGAGCACCGGGAGGGAGGGACGCACCTGAACGAGAAGTGGAGCTGGAGGACGCCGCGGTCGAACGAGCTGCGGAAGCCGCGCTTGTGCGAGTGCTCCCACTGCTTGTTGACGATCGTGAACGCAATGTCCTCGTACGGCGGGCCCGACGAGAACGTGATGGTGCAGATGTCGGGGTTCTCCTTGTTCTTGGTGATGCGGTACTCTGCGGGCGGGCGGGCGAGAGGGGTCAGCATGTCCGGCGAAGGGGCTTGAGGACGGTGCGAGGGAAGGACAGGGACGCACGAGGCGCCTTGGTCTTGTCGATGAGGTCCGGGTAGAAGATGTTGAACTTGTAGCCCTGCACGACCTTGGGCGGAGGGTTGTCCGAGCTGCGGTCGAGCGCGAGAGGGGGTTCGAGAGGTCAGCTCCCACCTCGCCTCGGCCCGTAGGCGACGGCGACGACGACACGCAGTACAGCGAGAGGAGAAGGTGAACGCACTCGTAGTGCGTCTGGTTGTACTTGTTCCACTCGTAGCCCGTGTGCACCTTGTTGAAGTACCTGGGCTTGCGCGGGCGGTACTTGTCCTCCCAGCTGTAGCTCGGCCTCGACATCTCGGCCTCGAGGTTGAACAGCTCCTCCTCCTCGTCGAACCCTTGGCCGACCGCCGCCTGGTAGATCGCCTCGTCCTTGCTCGCGGCGCCGTCGCCCTGCGCGCCCGAGGGGCCGCGCGGCTTGACGACGAACCGCGCCTGGGCGACAGCGCGCCGCGCCGCGTACAGCTGGTCGCGGTCCGACTGGTAGTCGACGACCTGGCACAGGCGGTACTCCTCGGGGATGCGCTTGAGGAGCGCCGGCTCCCACTCGGGGTTCCACGCCTCGGCGGCGACGGCCGGTGCGGCGGGCTCGCTCGCCTCCTCGGGCTCGTCGTCCTCGACGTCCATCTCGTCGTCGTCGTCGTCCTGGTCGGCACCGGCGTTGGCCGACGTAGAGGGGAACGAGAGCGCGTTCTTGACCTCCTCGGCGTAGCGGAGCGCCTCGTCGCGCTGCTTCTTGCGCAGCTGCTCGAGGCGGTTGAAGAGGACGACCTCGTGCATGTCGCGCAGCTTGGCCTTGGCCTTCCACACGACGAGCTCCTTGAGGAGGCCCTCCCAGTACTCGACGTCGATGACCTCGCCGCTCGCGAGCTTGCCCTGGACCTGCTGCTGCAGCTGCACGAGCTGGTCGAACGACTTGCCGCTCAGCAGGCGCTGGATCTCGGCCTTGACGGCCGCGTTGGCCCGGCTCTGGGCCGCGTAGGCATTGACGCCGATGGCGCGCTCCTCGCGCAGGGCCTCGAGCGACGCCGACGAGACGATGAGGAGCGCGCGCCAGAACTCGGTGTGCGCGTCGATCTTCTCGAGCTGCAGGTACATCTTGATGTCGTCGTGGAGCTCCTCGGCGTCCTCGAGCGTGAGGTGCTGCGGGCGGGCGTGCGGAGCGTCAGCTTCGCGTGCGGGGAGATGAGCTCGAAGCGAAAGAGAGGTAGGGGACGCACCTCGAAGATGGCGTAAGGCTCCTCGAGGTCGACCTCGAGCCCCTCGCCCTCGTCCTCGTCGTCCTCGTCGTAGCCCTCGTCGCCCGGCTGCAGCGGCGGCTGGCTCCACTTGAGGTTGAGCGCGAGGTAGTCGATCGGCTTGGCGCGGCGCTCGCGCACCCGGATCTCGGCGCGCTTCTTGGCCTGCTCGAGGTGGAAGTCGTCCTCGCGGTCGATCCAGGCCGCCATCTGGGCCGACTCGGCGTCGCGCGCGGCGCGCATCGACTCGGCCTCGCGCAGCTTGAACTCCTCCTCGCGCTGCGCGCGGCGGACGTTGAGGCGCTCGATCTCTTGCTGTAGGCGGGGAGGGTGCCGGCGAGAGTCAGCTACTGAGCCTGGGGAAGCGGGCAAGACCGGAGAGAGCGAGACGCACCTGGCTCTCGTACGCGCGCTCGCGGTCCCGCTTGGCCGCCTCCTCGGGCGTCATGCCCATCTTGCGCTCCTTCTCGCGCTTCTTGCCCCACACAAACTTGTCGCCGAGGTTGGCGTCGTGGAACGGATTGTCCTGCGCCGAGTAGAACGCGACCTCGGCGGCGGCCTGGCGCGCGTCCTCGGGGAGCAGGAGCGCGGCGTCGGCGGCCTTCTCGGCCTTGCGCGCGGCTTTGCGGGCGCGACGCTCCTCGGACGTCTCGCGGTGGCGGTGTCTGCGGGCGTAAAGAGGGGAGGGGGTGGTAGAGCAGAGAGGGTCAGCCCGGGTGCTCCTGGCCGAGCAGGTCCCACCTCGACAGGACAGCGAGAGAGGACGAAGGACGCACTTCTTGGACTCCCTGTCCTTGTCCCTCGAGCTGCGCTCCTGGCTGCGGCTCCTGCTCCTCTCCCGCCGGCTGCTCCTGCGCTCATCTCCCCCGCGCTCCCGCTCGCGGTGCCGCTCCTTGTCGCCATCGCGCGTGCGGTCCCGGTCCCGGTCGCTGCGGCGCTCGCGGTCGTGGTCGTCGTCGCGGCGGTCGCGCTTCGAGTCGCGGTCGCGGTCGTCGCGGCGAGACGAGGTGCGATGAGAGGGGCGGTCGGGCGAGGCGGAGCGGCGGCGGGACGAGGAGGGGCGGTCGCGGGTGCGGTCGTCGCGGTCCGAGTCGCGGTGGTCTCGCGAGCTCATGATGGGCGAGCTTGAGCCGGGCGGTGAGTGGGAGAGGCTGAGCCGGCGGGAGCGGCGAGGGGTGATGAGACGGCGAGTGGCCTCGCTCGCTGCTGGATGTGCTATGAGCTCGCAGATCTTCCAGTGACAGCGTATGAAGAGTCCTGGGCGGGCTCGCTCAAGCAGCTGGTGATGTCGAAGCGGCGCTCGCTCTCGAGCTCGCCGGCGACGTCGCATCGCTGACGAGCGGCTCTCGAGCTGGGACATCTGGACAGCTAGCGTGGCAAGAGCGAAGACAGTGCTACAAGGTGGGAGAAGGACACAAGGGGGGACGGACGAAGGAAGCCAGCGAGAAGAGGAGGAGGTCCGGCCGCGGTCGACGAGCGAGGGGCGCGCGGCTACTGCTCGGCCGACGGGACCGCCGCATAGCCAGGAGGAGCGGGAGGGGCGCCTGCACGCAGTGAGGGGGAGTCAGCTTAGCCCGTGCGAGAGGACGAGACGAGGGAGAGAGGCGGACGCACTCGAGAAGAAGCCCGACTTGGCCTGCTGCCCGCTCGCCTCGCCCGCCCAGACGTCGCTCGCACCGTCAGCCGCCGCCTCCGACGCCGCCGCGCCGGAGCCTGCGCCGCCCTCGCTGCCCTCGCCCGCGCCGCCGTCGGCCCGCCCCTCCTCGGCCGCCGACGCCCGGTCTGCCCTCGCCGCCGCCGCCGCCTCTTCCGCCATGGTGCACCGCATGATGAGGAACGTGACAAAGATGTGGAGCGCGAGCCCGATCGGGTACACCTTGTCGCGCACGTTCTCGGCCTCGTGGGAGGTGAGGACGAGGAGGAACCCGAGGAGGCCGACGAGGATGATGCCGCTGATCGCGACGGCCTGTGCGACGGCGAGCTTGCGGCTGTCGGCGACATAGGCGACCTCGACCGCGGCGCAGTTGACGGCGACGAGGAGGAGCGACATGGCGAGGAAGCCCAGGCCGTTTGAGGGCGCGAGGAGGAACGCGTTGGCGGCAAAGACGGCGAGGCTGAGGGCGACGACGGCCCGGTCCGACAAGTAGTCGTGCGAGCGGGCGGGCATGACGGCTGGCCGACCGGTTCGAAGAGGTGGATGCGGGCTGGGCGGTGGTCGAGCGGGTCGAGGGGGCTTTGCTCAGAGCCTCGAGGCGAGTCGCCGTGGGTGTGCTCGGTCGGCGGATGCGTCGGCGGTTGTGCGAGGGTGGTGGAGGGAGGGAAAGAGAAGGAGAGGAAGCTGGGAGCGTCGCCGGAGGTACTGAGCCAGGAATAGGCGAGCGGCAGGGCCGAACCTTGTCGACGGCCGAGTCGCTCAGCGCGGACGAGGCAGTGCAGTCCTCGACACCGCCTCCAGTACCGCGCGGCCGTGCGCATGGACCTTGTAGCCCAGCTCGTCGGCACCCTCTGCGACGGCATCCTCCAGTCGTGCGCCGAGACGCGTGCGTCCCCCCCGCTCCTGCTCATCGCCCCCGCGCCCCTCCCCGCTCGCGACCTGACCCGCCTCGCCCGCGCGCGCGCAGAGACGAGCCTCGTGCGGGACCTGTGCGGCAGGTGCTGCCCGTGCGCGGCGCCGTACTGCAGCCAGGAGGCTGGGTGGGACTCGCTCGGCGAGCCGGGCGACGAGGATGACGACGAGGCGGCGGTGGGCGAAGGCGAGGCGGATGGCACGGGTGCAGCGGGCAGCTCGGCGGCTGAGCGAGCGCAGGAGCAGCAGGGGCTCGCGCGCGATGCTCGAGCTGGGTACGGCGCAGTCAGGAGCAGCCGGCGGCTCGGGCGAGGATGGGAGCGCCGGGCTGAGGTCGGCGGTCGCCCTCCTCTTCCGCCAGTGCGACCAGGTCCAGCCTTTCCAGCACTCTCTCGCTCGCCAACGAGCTCGCCGACAAACGCAGCGCCGCGATGCCGCCTCGGCGCGACCGACCCGAACCAGCTCGGCTCGGACCTGTCGCTCTCGCTCTCTCTCCCTCTCGCTCTCGACGAGCCCGACGACGTGTAGTGCAAGATACTGCATTTCGATGTCGTATGTACCTTTGTGCGAGCTGTGCAAGTCGAGAGAGCTGGACGGCGGTGCCGCAGGAAGGACCTGGGCGTCGTCGGCGAGTCCGGCGCTCTACTGCAGAGCGGCGAGGATGGCCTTGGCGACGCCCGACGCGGAGGCCGGGTTTGCCCCAGTGATCAAACGCCCGTCAACGACGACCTCCTCGCCCCAGGCCTCGCGCTTGTTCTGGAAGTCGGCGCCCTTGGCGCGGAGCTCGTCCTCGACGAGGGCCGGGATCTCGTCGACGAGGCCGGCCTGCTTCTCCTCGTCGTTGCTGAAGCACGTCACCTTCTTTCCCTTGACGAGCGGCTCGCCCGTCTTGGGGTCCTTGACGTTGACGAACGCGGTCGGGCCTGCGGGCGCGGGGGAGGAGGGGAGGTCAGCTGCCGCCCGCCTGCACGCACTCACGAACGACGGGGAGCGAGAGACAGCCACGCACCGTGGCAGACGGACGAGACGGGCTTGCCGGCGGCCCAGAACTGCTCGATGAGCGCGATGCTCTCCTGGTCCTTGTTAAGGTCTGCGCGGTCGGAGGGCGTCAGCGACGTGGTCGGGACTTTGCAGCGCACGAAGGAAAGTATATACCAAGGCACGGGCCATGCCCTCCCGGCAGCTTTGTGCCGTGCGTTAATACATGTACGGGCTGGCGGGGAGGGGAGAACGAGCGGGACGCACGAAGATGGCGGCGTAGTCACTCTCCTTGACCTCGGACAGCTGCGTACGTGCGTGCGTGAGCACCAGATCGCGGGCACAGCATGCGTGAAGGAGTCGCGCACCTTCTTGGTGTTGGCGATGAGGCGCTTGGGCTCGTCCTCGTTGAGGAACTTGACCGACTCCGAGTCCTCCCTGCAGGCGCGGCGGCGGCGGCGAGTCAGCTTTGCCTCTCGTGCGGCTCGACGGCAGGGGGAAGGGAAAGGGGAGAGACGCACTTGAAGGCCTCGACGCTGGACGGGTCGAGAGGAGCCTTGCCGCCCTGCGCGCGCGGATGAGAAGGTCAGTTTCGGACGGCGTGAGCGGGAGGGGACGGGATGAGAGAGGGACGCACCTTGGGCGAGGCAAAGTCGATGGTGTAGCCGGCCTCCTTGAGGATGTAGTACGGGTGCGCGGCCTCGGGGCTGCGAGGAGGGAAGAGGTCAGCGAGGCGGGACCAGGAGAGCGAGCGACGGCGGCGCGAGCGCTGCACTTGAGGGCGAGAGTAGGGACGCACAGGTACCAGCCGGTGGGCTTGCCCGAGAGGAACTGGTCGTGCGAGGTGAAGACGAAGAGGATGTTCTGCAGCGGGACGGCGAGGAGGAGAGAGTCAGCGACTTGCGCACAAGGTGTGCGCGTTGCTGGCCGTGCACCCTCGAGTCGGTTCCCCCTCGAGCCGTGCGCCCTGCAGCTGTGCCAACAGGACGGCGGGAAGACGGGCGGGACGGTGCGCGTCATAGGGGAGGAGCGAACGAGGGTGCGAGGGATGCGGGGCGGCGAGGTGGGGAGGGGGGAGAGGGAGGGCGACGGCGAGCAGGGCGCACCTTGTTGGCGGCCATGGTGTGCAGGATAGCGAGTGGTGTGAAGGAGAGAGAGAGAGAGGGACTCGGACAGACTTGGCCTTGCCCTCGCAGCTGCCCGCTCGCCGAGAAGAGCGACGCCGACGGATCGGTCGCCTTCTCGGACAAGTCCCCGCGCTCCTCCCTCCTCCACCTCGAGCCGCGCTTACATAGCTCTCCTCAGTCAGCAAGCTTGAGCAGCAGCCATGCAGCACGGCACCCTCCCGCACGGCCTCCCGCTGCGCTTCGCCGACCTCGCCGTCCCAGATCCTGGCGGCCGCGCCGGCGGCGATCAGCTCGTCGATGACCTCAAGGCCTCGCTCGTCGACCTCGCCACCGGTGGACCGCTCCGCAGGGCCTACGCGACCGTGCGGGCGGGCAAGGGCCAGCGCGCGCAGGGCAAGCTCCTCGTCGCGGGCGTCGAGGGAGTCGTCAACCAGGTGCGCTTCCCCTTCCTCGCTCCTCGACCTCGCTTTCGCGCGCGATGAGTCCGGTCGGACGCGCAGTACCGGTGGGAGCTCGAGAGGAGCGTGTTGGAGCGAGAGGAGGCGCGCAAGGAGCCGCACAACAGCCACACCCGCTCGTTGACCTCACTCGCTGACCTCCACCTCTTGCGCGTGCGGCAACAGGGCGAACTGCTCCTCGTGATCGGGCCACCGACCGCCAACGCCTCGATCCTCGTCCGCGCCCTGTCGTGCTCGGACGACCTCCCCCTCTCGCCGGCCTCGCACCTCGACTACGGCCTCGTCGGCCACGACAACGCGCACCGCCCGACCTTCTTCCCGAGCGCCGGCCGCGACAACCTGCGCAACCTGCGCTCCCAGGTCGTCTACATGGACGACCGCGACGTGCACTTTGCGAGCCTCTCGCTCGAGGCGACCCTGCGCCCGGCCGCCGAGGCCAAGACGCCCGAGCACCGCCAGGACGGCTCGACCCGGCGCCAGTGGGCCGACCGCCTCGTGCGCGGCGTCGTCGACGCGCTCGGCCTCGCGCACGCCCTCCAGACGCCCGTCGGGTCCCCGCTCGTGCGCGGCCTGTCGGGCGGCGAGCGCAAGCGCGCGTCGCTCGCCGAGGCGCTCCTCGCGCGCGCCGCCGTCCTCCTCCTCGACGGGCCCTTCAACGGCCTCGACTCGTCGACGGCCGTCGGCATGCTCGAGTACCTGCGCGCGTGGGCCACAGACGGCCGGCGCTCGGTCGTCGTCACGACGCCGCACTGCGCCGACGCCCTGTACGACCAGTTCGACAAGGTCCTCGTCCTCGACTCGCGCGGCCGCCAGGTCTTCTTTGGTCGGACGCAGGACGCCCAGCCGTACTTTGAGCAGCGCGGGTTCAGCCGCCGGGTCGACCTCGGCGAGGGCACGGCCGAGTTCCTCGTCGGGTGCATCGAGGGCCGGCACAACGACGTCGACCTCGAGCGCAGGTGGGCACTCTCGCCGCAGCGCAAGCAGCTCCTTCACGAGCTCGACGAGACGTACCCGGCGACGTACCCGCTCGACACGTGCGCCGACCCGCTCTTTGCGGCCCTGCACGACGAGAAGAGCACGTTCACGCCCCGGTCGTCGCACTACACCGTCTCGTTCGGGCGCCAGGTCGCCCTCCTCACGCGCCGGCAGTACGCCCTCATCCGCGCCGAGCTGCCGAGCTACACGACCAAGACGGTCGTCAACCTCCTCCTGTCGGTCACGGTCGGCACCCTCTTCTTCCGCCTCCCGGCGACGACCGAGCACGCCTTCACGCGCGGCTCGCTCCTCCTCCTGTCGATCATGTTCAACGCGTACCTGTCGCTCGCCGAGCTCGGCAAGACGATCGAGGGGCGCGACATTGTCAAGCGCCAGGGCGACTACGGCCTCTTCTCGGCGTCGGCGCTCGCCGTCGCGCGCGTCCTCGGCGACCTGCCCCTCATCGGCGTCCAGTGCGCCCTGTTCGGCACCATCACTTACCTCCTCGCCGGGCTCCAGCCGACCCTCAAGGCCTTCGCGACCTACCTCGTGTTCGTGTACGCGACGGCGCTCAACCTGTCGTGCCTGTTCCGCATGGTCGCCGCCTTCAGCCCAAATTTCGAGGGCGCGATCCGGTTCTGCGGCGTCGCGCTCAACGTCCTCGTCATGTACGCCGGCTACTTCATCCCGACGCCGTCGATGCGGCCCTGGCTCAAGTGGGTCCACTACGTCGTCGACCCGATCTCGTACTCGTACGAGGTGCGTCTCTCTCTCTCCCTCTCTTTCCCAGCTCACGCTCTACTTGGCAGCTGACGCCCCGCCCGCCCCCCTCGTCCCGCAGGCCGTCCTCGCCAACGAGTTCCACGGCCTCTCGCTCGCCTGCTCGCCCTCGGACATTGTCCCCTCCGGGCCCAGCTACGACGCCCTCTCGCCCCTGTACAAGACGTGCGCCCTCCCCGGCTCGACCCCAGGCGCGCTCGCCGTCTCGGGCGACGCCTACCTCGCCCTCACGTACGACTTCCGGTACGACCGCGTGTGGCGCAACCTCGGCGTGCTCGCGCTCCAGGCCCTCGTCTTCCTCGTCGTCGGCGTCGCCGCGACCGAGGTGCTGCACTTTGCGCCCGGCGGGAGCAGGCGCGTGTGGAACCGCACCCGGGCGGTGCAGCGGCGCTTGTTCGGCGAGAAGTGGAGGCAGGAGAGGGGGAGCGGCGACTATGGGGAGCGCAGCTCGGTCAGTGTTGGGGCGGGCGGGGCCGAGAATGGGCATGGGGCGGCGCAGGAGCGGGCGAGGAGGCCGTCGGCCGAGGAGATGCGGCTGCTCGATGAGGAGGAGGGACGTGACTGGCGCGAGGAGGGCGTCGAGGAGGACGAGGGCGACGAGGGCAGCATCGATGGGACGCCGCTGTACGGCTCGGAGCAGGACGAGGGCGAGCCGGTCGAGCTCGAGGGGTCGGTGCTCGCAGTGCGTCCCCTCTCTCTCTCTTCACCTTCGCGACCTTCTCAAGTTCGGACTTGGGGCTGACGCCTTCCCTCGCGCGCTCGCAGTGGAACAACGTCTCGCTCTGGATCGACACCGACCTCGAGACGCGCCGCCTGCTTGACCGCGTCTCGGGCTACATCAAGCCCGGGAGGGTCTGTGCGCTCCTCGGCGCGAGCGGCGCCGGCAAGTCGTGCTGTGCGTCGCGCTTCCTCTCCTTCTCGTCCTCGAGCCCGTCTCATGTGCTGACCCTCTCGTTGTGCGCGCAGTGCTCAACACGCTTGCGGGGAGGAGCCCGGGCGTCGTGCGAGGGACGATCCGCGTCGACGGCGTCGAGCCCGACAGCGACTTCTACCGCAACACGGGCTACGTCGAGCAGTTTGATCTTCACGGCGCGTCCCGTCCTCCCCTCTACAGCTTGTCCCAGATGCGCAGGACGCTAACTCGCTCTCCCGCCTGCAGACGACCGGTCGTCAGTGCGCGAGGCGCTCGAGTTCTCGGCCCTCCTCCGCCAGGACGCCTCGATCCCGGACGCCGACAAGCTCGCCTACGTCGACCACGTCCTCGACCTGCTCGACCTGTCGCACCTCCAGGACGCCATCATCGGCACGCCGTCGGCCGGGCTTAACGCCGAGCAGCGCAAGCGCCTCACGATCGCCGTCGAGGTCGTCAGTCGCCCGGCGATCCTGTTCTGCGACGAGCCGACGACGGGCCTCGACACCAAGAGCGCGCTGCGCGTCGTCAAGCTCCTGCGCCGGCTCGCGAGGACCGGCCTCGCCGTCATCTGCACGATCCACCAGCCGGCGAGTCTTCTCTCTCTCTTCCTCTCCTCGCGCTGAATCCAGGGCTGACTCTTCTTTCCCCTGCGCGCAGTCGGCCGAGACGTTTGGCATCTTCGACGACCTCCTGCTGCTGCAGCGCGGCGGCAAGCAGGTCTACTTCGGCGCTCGGAAGGACGCCGTCTCGTACTTCTCGCGCGACTCGGACGTCAACGAGGCCGACGCGCCGTCGTTCACCAACCCGGCCGACTTTCTCCTCGACGTGAGCAAGACGGGCGTCGATGTGCCGGACGACGAGCTCGGCGAGGTGGACGACCTCGACGTCCTCTCGAAGCGGTGGTCGAGCTCGCCCGAGAGCAACGTCGTCAAGCAGGAGCTCGTCCAGCTCGGCGCGCCGGTCAACACGCACGACGACAAGACGACGCGCCTCATGCGCAAGGCGCCGCCGCCGTCGGCGTCGGTCTGGCGCCAGTGCGCCCTCCTCACCAAGCGCGTCTCGCGGCACTACTACCGCGACCCGAGCTTCTCGTACACCAAGCTCTTCACGTCGACGATCGTGCCCCTCATCGTCGGCCTGTCGTTCTTCCTCGTCGGCCGCGAGCGCACCATCGTCTCGTTCCAGAACCGCATGTTCAGCGTCTTCCTCCTCCTGTTCGTCCCCGTCGTGTGGATGAACGCCATCATCTTCAAGGTGCACGCCCTGCGTGGTCTGTGGGAGGCGCGAGAGCGCCCGAGCCGGATCTACGGCCGCACGGCGTTCGTCACGAGCCTGCTCGTCAGCGAGGTGCCCTACTCGGTCGTCTGCGGCGCGGCATACTTTGTCTTGTGGTACTTCCTCGGTGCGCCCTCCTTTCACTGCTTCCTCTCGCTCACGTTGAGCGGTGGCTGACATTCGTCTCGGTCGCAGTCGGGCTCCCGTTCAAGGCGTCGACGATCGGCTTCTCGTTCCTCCTCATCCAGATCTTCTTCTTCTTCCAGGTGCGCTCGCTCTTCCAGCCTTCCTGCTCTCTCTTCGTACATCGCTGACTCTCACACACCACCGCTCGCAGTCGACCTGGGCGCTGTGGATCGTCTGCCTGTCGCAGTCGCTCGGCACGGTCGCCAACCTCCTCCCCTTCTTCCTCGTCGCCATGGAGGCGTTCAACGGGTCCCTCATCTCGTACCACCAGATGCCCGTCTACTACCGGTGGCTCTACTGGGTGTCGCCGTTCCAGCACTACGTACGCGCCATGCTCGGCGCCCTCTTGCACGGCCAGCCCGTCGAGTGCGCCGACTTCGAGGTCGTCTCGTTCCGCCCGCCGCCCGACTCGACGTGCGTCCTCTCTCCCTTCGTCACGCTCTCTGTGCCAGCATTGACTCCTGGGCCGACACAGCTGCGCCACCTACGCCGCCGAGTACCTGCGCACCCACGCCGGCTACCTCCTCTCGCCCAGCGCGACCGACTCGTGCGACTTCTGCCCGATGAGCACCGGCGACGACTTTCTCTCGACGCTCAACATCTCGCACGGCGACCGCTGGACCTCGCTCGCCGTCCTCGCCGCCTACTCGCTCTCCAACATCGCCATCACCTACTACCTCGTCTTTGTCCCGCTGCGCGTGCCCGACTGGCTGTCGGCGCTCGTCACCAAGGCGACGGGGCGCACGGGCGTCGGGAGGAAGCGTGCGGAGCAGGTCGCGGCCGAGGAGTGGGCGCGCGAGCTCGCGTTCGAGAGGGAGCACCCCGAGGTGCACGCGACGGCGATGGTGCACGACCCGTTCGGTTAGACGGTGGCGCTGCTTGCGAGGACGTAGACTTGTGGATAGAGTCCCCGCTGTCGCAGGGACGAAAAGCAGCTTCGATCTGCAACTCGAGGCGCACCGTCCTCTTGTCGTCCCCCCGCAGCGCTCGCGCCTTGTCGGCGAACGAGGCGGCGCCTCTTTCCGGACGAGAGCGGGCTCTCTTCTCGCTAAACGCTCCGCTGCGCTTCTGCATGAGCAAGCAGCTGGTGCAGCTGTCGCTGCCAGGCCCAGGCGGCGCAGCCTCGGTGCATGCGACGTTCGCCTCGCTGTCCGACTCGCTCGCCGCACTCGTCACCGCCCTCCTCGCCGAGGACGGCCAGCAGATCAAGCGCACCGTCTGCGGTCGGGCGCATCCTCAGGCCGACGACCTTGCGCTCTGGCGGGTCCAGCAGGTGTACAAGAGCTCGCCCGCCGCCGAGTTGAGCGATGAGGACCTGGCCCGACTCGCTGATGACCGTGAGCCCCTCGCCCCCGGCGCAGAGCCTGTGCAGGGCACAGTCGCTGACCCAGTCTTCGTGTGCAGGCCTACTACCACCCTCCCTCACGGTCGGCGAGGCGCTCGCCTTGACCGGCTCCCCTCCCCCTCCTCACCCTTCCGACTCGCCCCACTCGACCAGCGCCGCCGACGACTCGACCCAGTTCAGCGACTTCCTCCTCTCGAGCCACCTCCACGCGCCGACACTACGCGTCGTCTTCACGCCCCACCTCATCGCCCTCACCTTCGAGCATGTGCCCGGCTTCCCCGAGGGCCAGCACGTCCGGCTCTTTGTCGGCGCCGAGACGACGGCGGGCGAGGCCGTCGAAGCGCTCGTCGAGGAGCTCGCCGTCAAGAAGTTCGTCGTCCAGGGCCACAAGTCGGCGCGCGTCGAGTACTGCATCCAGGCCCGCAACGAGGACGGAGGTGCGTCCGCTCTCCCTTCCTTTCGCTCTCCTCGCGCTCAGCTGACCCTGCTCTTTCGCAGTCATCCACACGCTCTCTACACCGACCCGCATCCTCGCCCACCTCCAGGCGCAGCGCCCTGGCGCCGACCCGCCCTACTCCGCGACGTTCACCGTCTCGCCGACCTGGCTCAAGAAGGCGGGCACGGTCGCGCTCGCGCTCCCCGGCGCCGGCGCCGCCGCTTCGACGACGACGTCGACCGGCGATGGCCCTCGCCGCGGCATCACGAGCCGGGACGGCGGCGGCTGGCGGCCGAGCAGCCTCTTCGGTGGGCTCTTAGGCGGGGCCGAGGTCGCGCCGTCAGCGGTGGACGAGCCCGATGCGGCGTCGAGCGACAGGGAGGACGGCGAGGGCACGCTCAAGGCCGACAAGGGCGGCGGCGCAGGGTCGGCGGCGGCGGCGGCGGCGGGGACGGACACGACCCGCTCGAGCGTCGGCGGCCGGTCCCGCCTCTCGGCCCTGTTTACCGACTGGATCGCACCCGAGCCGTCGGCCTCGACGCCGCCGTCGCCGTCTGCACGCCCGACCAGCCGCATCGTCGGCGCGCCCGTCGTGCTCTCGTCGGACGCGAGCCGGCGCTTCTCAAGCTTCACGCCCGGGCAGCGGCTCTCGGCGATCCAGCTCGAGGAGCAGGACGAGCGCGAGGAGGACGAGGAGAGCGAGGAGGGCCTGCAGACCGCGCTCGAGCAGCTCATGGTGCGTCCGTCTCTCCTGTTCTCCTTCTCGACCACCTGCGGACGACGTCCTGACGTCAACCTCGACAGGACGACCTCGGCCTCAAGGACGCCCAGCGCACCGCCATGCACCAACTCCCCGACGACGGCAAGCGCTTCCTCGTCGTGCAGCACCGCGCGTCGCAGCCCGCCTCGCCCGCGCCGCTCCGACCCGTCTCGACCGGCCCCTCCCCTTCGTCCGACTCGAGCCTCCTCGGCAACGTCAAGCGCTTCTCGCTCGCGAGCGTCGGCTGGGGCGGCTACGCCCCTTCCTCTGTCGACTCGGAGCCCTCGCCGACGCCCGCTCGGCCCTTGACGACGGCCGGCGCGCCGGCGAGCAGCCCGTCGAGCCGCATCGCGTCGGCGCCGCAGCGAGACGTAGCGGGCGCGGCGCCGCACCTCCAGAGCCAGGAGACGGGCACGTCGTCGTCGTGGACGTCGTGGTGGTCGTCGCCGTCGCACGCGACCGGGACCGGCCAGTCGACGAGCGAGGCCAAGGACTCGCCGCAGTTTTACCGGGACCAGCTTCGCTCAACGTGCGTCCGCTTTCCCCCTGCGCGTATCTCCTTCCACGACCTGTGCTGACTCATGTCATGCCCGCTCGCAGCAAGATCACCAACCGCAGCCTCGCCAAGCACCTCATCGCGCTCCGGGTCCGCCTCTCGACGGCCAAGCTGTCATGGACCGAGGAGTTCGTCGACAACGCGCAGGGCCTCGAGGCGCTCGAGGCGCTGCTCGACAAGGCGGCGCAGAAGCCGGGCAAGGACGTCGTCGTCGCCGCGAGCGAGGAGGGCAAGATGGTCCAGGTCGAGTGCGTTCGCTGCCTGCGCGCCCTCATGAATACCGACGTGCGTCCTCCTCTCTCTCTCTCTCTCTCAACTACTTTCTCGCCAATGCTGACCCTCTCCTCGTGCTCGCAGATCGGCTTCTCGCGCGTCGTTGCTCGCCCTTCGCTCGTCACCTCCGTCGTGTTCAGCATCTACTCGCCCTCTCTCAAGCTCCGCTCGCTCGTCGCCGACGTCCTCGCCGCCATGTGCCTCCTCTCGCACGACGGCCGTCGCCTGGTCCTGTCCGCCTTCTCGGACGCTCGCCTCGACCACGGCGAGAAGTACCGGTTCGAGTGGCTCGTCGACCGCATCAAGGTCGTCGACCTGCCCGACGACCGCACCATCGACGGCTCGAGCGTGCTCTCGGGCGCCGACGAGGAGGACGACGCCGACGAGGCGAGCTTCTTCGAGTGGCGCACGGCGGCCATGTCGCTCGTCAACGCGCTCGCCAACTCGCCGCACGACCTCGAGGAGCGCATGATGATGCGCGACGAGTTCGCCCGGCGAGGCCTCAACGAGGCGATGCAGGGTCTGCGCTACGTCGATCCGCCCGATGCGCTCTTGCGCCAGCTCAACGTCTACGTCGAGGAGCGCCAGGAGGACCAGGAGGAGCTGCACGAGAGGACGGCCGGCCGATCGCGCGACGAGTGCGTCCTCTCTCCCCTCTCGAGACACGCTTTAAGGCGCCTGTACTGACTCCTGAACACCTGCAGCACGTCAGACGTCCCGCTCGGCGAACTCATCAAGCTCGCGCAGGAGCACTCGGACCTCTACCCCAAGCTCGTCGACACGATGGGCGCCTACATCAAGGTCTTTGAGCGCCAGGACATCGACGAGTGCGTCCTATTCTTTCCAGCTCGCACTGCATGCGTCATTGACTCGCTCCTACTGCTCGCAGCCACCTCCGCGCCGACCTCATCACCGTCCTCAACAACTTCGTCGAGCACGCCGCGCACCTCGAGGACTTTGATCACGGCTGGCGCGTCTTCATGCGGCAGTACCTGTCGAGCATCGTCCACATCGTCGGGCAGCAGTCGCTCATCCGGTCGTCGAGGGTGTCCGACACGGCGAGCGTCCCGACGAGCTTCCTCGAGGAGCTCGAGGGCCTTCGGGCGCAGGTCGACGAGCTTTCCGAGGAGCGCACCGCTCTGCGACGAGAGCTCGACGCGCAGATCGCCGAGACAAACACGCTGCGAGCGCTGCCGGCCGAGCGACAGGTCGAGCCGGGCGAACGGGTGCGTCCAGCTCGAGCCGCTCTTCCTCCTTCTCCCACAAGTTCCTGACCCTGCTCTTGCATGCTCGCAGTCGCCTCGAGGTTCGCAGCTCAGGAAGGGCGACAAGGAGGTGCGTCCGCTCGTTGCCTCTTCCCAACCCGCAGTCCTCGCTGACGCCTTTCCCTCTCCTGCAGAACTTTGCCGGCGTCGTTCAGCGCCTCGTCCAGAAGGAAAAGGAGGTCATGGACTTGCGGGCCCAGCTCGAAGGCGGCGCGAGGTCGGCACAGGGCGACGAGGACGCGAGGAGGGACCGTGCGGGCCAGAGCCGGCGGTGGGAGGCGCTTCTCGGCGAGATCGGGCAGAGCAAGGTCAAGGTGCGTCCGACCCTACCTCGCGCGTCTTTTTGTACTCTCGCTGATGCCCCTCGTTGTGCAGATCGCCGACCTCGACACGGAGCTCGAGACGCGCAACAAGGAGATCAAGTTCCTCAAGCGCACGCTCGAGTCGGTCTACTCGCGCTTCCAGTCGTCCGTCGCAACCGCCATCGCCGTTCCAGGTCACGCTGCGTCGCCGCCGGCCGTCGACGATCACGAGCTGCTCGCGACTCGCACGCTCGAAGCGCTCGGTCAGCGTGACGAGGAGATCGCCGTCCTCAAGGAGCAGCTCGACTCGGCGCGGCGAGAGCTCGGCGAGGCGCGTGCGGCGCCGCCCGTCTTCGCTCGTCGGGCGCCTCTGCCGCCGGGAGCGGCTTCGGTCGAGCCGCTCGTCCAGGTCGGCCCCGCGGCGTCGGCGCATCGTCCAGCTCCGCCCCTCTCGAGCCCCGCCGCCCCGCCTCCTCCACCACCAGCTCCACCTCCTCCGCCGCCACCACCTCCTCCACCACCGCCGCCGGCGCCTCCGCCTATCGGTCATCCCTCCTCGATCGGGCTCGCCGCGCCCGGCGGTACCTCTCAGCCCGCCGCAGCAACTCTCGCACCACCGCCGGCGCCACCACCACCGCCGCCACCACCGCCCGCGCCACCTCCCACTCCACCTCAACTTTCTCTCCCGCCAGCAGCTGTAGGAGCAGCCGCGAGCGCAGAGCAGGAAGCGGTCCGTGCGCCTCGACCTCCTCCCGGCCTGCCTCAACCGCCGCCACCGCCTCCTCCTCCTGCGCCTTCGTCGTCCACTACCGGCCCACCTCCTCCACCGCCGCCGCCGCCGGGCCCGAGGTCGACGCCGCCGGTCGCTCGTCGTCTGGTCGCCAAGCCGCCGCCGCCGCAGAAGAAGATGAAGGTGCGCGGCCTCTCTCTCTCTCTCTCTCCTCGGGCGTGCGCGACGCTGATGTTGAGCCCTCCCTGCAGCCCTTCTTCTGGACCAAGCTGCCGCCGAGTCGGATCGGCACGTCCATCTGGTCGTCCAACGACGCCGCGCCGCTCGACCTCGTCGACCTGGACAAGGAGTTTGCGGTCGGCCCGCCGCTCGTGCGCGAGGCCAAGGTCGACGCGCAGATCAAGAAGAAACAGGCGACGACGAGCTTGCTCGGAACGACGCGCGCCCAGAACGTCGGTGCGTCCGCCCTTTCAGCCTCTCGATCCTTTCCCTCTCGAGCGCACCCTGACGAACCTGTCCGACACAGCCATCATGCTCGCCCGCCTCCGACTTCCGCACACGACCATTCGCACCGCCATCGTCGAGCTGGACGACGTCAAGCTGTCCGTCGACAACCTCAAGGCGATCAAGCACCACGCGCCGACAGCCGAGGAGGTGCGTCTCTTCCCTCTTACGCATGCAGCTTGCGCTCCAGTCGACGTAACGTAGCTGATGCCCACCACTGCAGATCCTGGCGGTCCAGAGCTTCGACGGCGACATGAAGACGCTCGCACCGCCCGACCAGTACTTCCTCGAGGTGCGTCCGTCCACTCGAGCGGCTGCGCGACTCGCTTGCTGACTCCTTGCGACGCAGATCTCGACCATCCCTCGCCTCGACGAGCGCCTCTCGGCCATGTTGTACCGGCGCCGGCTCGACATGGACATGGAGGAGCTCAAGCCCGACCTCTCCATCTTGCGCGCGGCGTGCGGCGAGCTGCGCACCTCGAAGCGCTTCCAGATCCTGCTGCAGACTGTCCTCGCTATCGGCAACTCGCTCAACAACGGCAGCTTTCGAGGCGGCGCGACCGGCTTCTCGCTCGACTCGCTCCTCAAGGTGCGCTCGGTCCTCTCCCTCGGGCTCGAGCGCAGGATGCTGACTCATCGTCTTCTCGCCCGCAGCTGCAAGACGTTCGCACTGCGACCGGCTCGACGACTACGCCGACGCTCCTGCACTACCTCGTCCGCGTCGTGCGCCGACAGGACGCGTCGCTCCTCGCCATCCTGGACGACCTCCCGCATGTCGAGGCCGCATCAAGGAGTGCGTCCCCCTCTGCACCTGCACTGCTCCTTATCTTGTAACTGATGCACTGCCTCTGCAGTCTCGAGCTCGACGGTGCAAGAAACTGTGCAAGCTCTCGTCGCCGGCGTCGCCCAAGCCGAGCAGGAACTCGACATCCTCAAGACGACGTCGAGCTGGCTCTCGCCGCAGGACCGGTTCGTGACAGTCATGGAGGTGCACTCGACCTTCCACTCCCTCTGACCGTCTCCAGCTTGTCGCCCTTGCTGACCCTTCCTCGCCGCCGCCCGCAGCAATTCGTCCGGCACGCCTCGCCCGCGATGTCCGCCCTCTCGGCGTACGGTCAAGCCGTCGGTGACGAGCTGCGCGACCTGCTGCTCTTCTTCGGCGAGGACCCGGCGCAGGCCAAGCCCGAGGAGCTGTTCGACCTCGTCGCGCAGTTCGCGTCCCTCCTGCGGGTGCGTCGCTCTCTCTCGCCGCCTCTCTCTCACTGCTTCCATGCGGGAGACTGACCTATCTCATCTCCTACAGCGCGCCGACGCCGAGGTGCAAGCTGCCGACGCCAAGGCCGAAGTCGAGCGGCAGAAGAAGGCGTCGTCGCTCAAGCCCGCTCAGCCCTCGCCCGCACCACCGCCGACGACGCCGCCTACCTCCTCTCGCCGGCCCTACTTTGTACGTCTCTCGCTCGCTCTTTGACCTCTGCTGCGCTGTCGACCATGCAGCTGACCCTCGCTCGTCGTCGCAGGCCTCGCTCAGCCCCGGCTCGCCCTCGTCGAGCGGCAGCAGCTCGATCGGGCGCGGCCAGTTCGACACGGCGATCCGCGACCTGCGCAACGGCGTCACGAGCCGCCGACAGCGCTCGACCGCCGAGCGCGACCGGCCTTTGTCGCGGCTCTTCCTCACGAGCTAGTCGCCCTCTCGCCCTTTCTCTTCCTCCCACTTGCCTCCTCGCACCCCTCTCGCAGTCTCTCCACTTTGTCTCTCTCTCTTTCTCTCTGATCGTGTGCACTGTGTAGATCTCGCTGTCTGTCACTGCATCTAGTACTACTTGCCCTCGCACCTCTACTTCTACTTCTGCGCGTTGAGCGGCGAGACCTTGTCGGCCGCATCGACCGTCTGCTGGAAGAGCTTCCAGAACTCGGGCACGTCGAGCTCCTCGAGCACGTACACGTTCTTGCCGAACCGGCCCCAGCTCGCGCGGCTGTCCGGGTCCTTGTCCCACTCGACGAGCTCGGCCTTCTTGTAGTCCCACAGGTCGACGACCGTCGTGCCCGCCGTGTGCTCGCCCGTCAGCTCGACGTCGACGCGGTAGCGCTTGCCCCGGAAGAGCTGCGGGCGCGCGAGGTACGCGATGCAGAGCGCGTCGTGCACGGGCGGGCCGTCGTTGAAGGCAAAGACGTCGGCGTACGTCTTGGCGAAAAAGGTCATGAGGGTCGAGAGCGTGTGCCGCAGGGGCGTGTGCGCCTTTGCGGGCGAGGCGGTCGCGTCGGGCGTCGTGGAGGGGAGGGAGGGGAGCGCCGAGGGAGGGACGAGGAGGCTGGTGTGGTCGTGCGAGCGGAAGAGGGCCGTGTGGGTGACGTTGAGGGGCTGTAGCGAGGCGAACGTCAGCTCTCGTGAGCTTGAGGCTGAGCTCGAGCGAGAGAGAAGGAGGAGAGCGGACGCACCGCCATGATGACGGGCACCTCGGCGTCAAACAGGATGCTCGCGGCGTGCGGGTCGATCATGATGTTGAACTCGGCTGTCGGAGAGCGATTCCCTCGGCCCTCTGCGCCGCCCATGATGACGACCTGCGCCACCTTGTCGCGCACGAGGTCCGGGAACATCGAGACGAAGAGGGCGACGTTGGTCATGGCGCCCGTCGCGACGAGCGCGAGCTGCTCGCCGTCCGGGAGCGCGCGCGCCGCGGCGGCCATGGCGAGCACTGCGGGCTCGCCGCGCGTCTCGTCGAGCTTGGCGACGACGGCCGGGTCGTCGCTCGCCGGGAGGCCCTCGACGCCGCCGAGCCCGTCCTCGCCGTGGATCTCGTCGTCGTGCCGCACGAGGCGGATGAGGGGCTTGGCGGCGCCGGCGTAGACGGGCGTGCGCTGGGCCTGGTCGGGCGAGCCGAACGCGACGAGGCAGCGCGCGGCGTTGCGGGTCGTGTGGTCGAGCGGCGCGTTGCCGAAGACGGTCGAGATGCCCTTGAGGTCGATTTCGGGGAGCTGGAGCGCCATGAGGATGGCCACAGCATCGTCGTGGCCGCTGTAGGGGTGAGCGGGGTCAGCTCGTCGTGGTGGTGCGGGGCGAGGAGGGGAGAGGCGAGGGGAGCGCAGAGGGACTCACGGGTCGCAGTCGAGCCACACAGGAATACGCTTGGCTGCTGGCATGGCAGCTCGTCGTCGCGCCGTGGTGGAAGAGGAGAAAGAGCGTATCGAGATGTCGACCGCCCGCGTCGGCCGGGATGAGAGCGGGGTCGACGTCGGCGTGGTCCAGCGAGTGGACGGGCGAGCCGAGACTGAGCGGGTAGTGCTGCTGAGCAGTGTCCTCGAGCGACTAGCCATGGAGAGGGCCGTTGTGCTGGCCGGGCGTGCGAATGAGGACGACGAGGTCGACTCGCTGGGCGAGGCGGTGCTGGCGGCGGCCGGGCTCTGTTACCGAGTCGCGCAACCGATCAAGTCGCACTCAGAGCTCGCGCGATCTGCACTTTGGCGGGGCAGGCGGAGCGCAGGTGCCGCCTCGGCGAGGGCGGCGCTCGGCTTCGTCCTCGGTCCCGCTCTCCCTCTCCCTCTCTCGCTCGCTCCTCTCACCAGCACCAAGCAGCGCTCCAACGCCAGCATGCTCCAGTCGGCTGCCATCGCCGTCGCCGCCGCTGCGCTCGTCGCTGCCCAGGCCCCGTCGTGTGAGCTTGGCCTCGCCTCTCCCGACCTCCTCCACCCAGCTCCACCTCGGCCTCGTCGTCGACCGGCGAAAACCCCCTCGAGCTCGCCTCTAGCCGGGTTTGCACCTCCCCAGGAGGACCAGGGCAGCTTGGGCCGTCGCAGGGCCGGTCGCAGGCTGAGCAGGCGTCCCCTCGCTGGAGCAGACCTCCCGAGAGGGGAACGTCGGGACCGAGCAGCACCTCGCCGAGTGCGCACAGCAGCACCGCTGACTCTCTCAACTCGCCCGCAGACGCCCCGATCCGCGTCGACTGCCCGTCTAACTCTCTCCTCGGCCGCCTCGGCGACCCGACGCGCGGCAACCAGACCCTCCCACCCGACGAGCAGCAGTACATCGACAACCGCCGCAACAATGTCCTCCCCGAGTTGTGGCAGCAGTACCTCAACGACAACGCGACGGGCTCGACGGGCTACTCGGCGTCGGAGGTCGTCGGCGGTCAGCCCAACCTGTGCGTCCCTCGTCCCTCCTCGTCCTCTCTCTCGCGCTCTCGCCCTCGTCAACCTTGTCGCCTTCCCTCCCTCACACTACGCTCCCTGACACGTTCTCCACCCTGCAGCGGCATCGCCATCTCGGGCGGCGGCTTGCGCGCGTCGCTCTACGGCGCCGGCACCCTCTCGGCGCTCGACGGCCGCAACTCGAGCACGGCCGGCCCGCTCCTCCAGCTCGCGTCGTACCTCGCCGGCCTCTCGGGCGGCTCGTGGACCGTTACGTCGGTCGCGCTCAACGACCTCGAGCCCATCTACTCGCTCGTCACGGGCGCCAACAGCTCGAGGACCGGCGGGTGGCAGCTCGACCGCGACATCCTCGCCCCGAGTGGCCTCCTCGGCTTTAGCGACAACTCGAATTATTATTCCGCGCTGGAAGACGACGTCAGGGCCAAGGCGGCGGCCGGCTTTCCCATCTCGATCACCGACCTCTGGGGACGCGCCCTCGCGTACCACTTCCTGAACGGCACCAACGAGGACAACTTCTTCAGCACCGACGCCGCGCACGACCAGGGCACGCTCTTCTCGTCGATCCGGTACACGTCGTCGTTCCAGGCGGGGCAGATGCCCTACCCGATCCTCGCCACGACGTCGCGCATCAACGAGAACCAGCAGCTCACGAACGACTCGACGAGCGTCATCCCGCTCGAGAACACGGGCTTCGAGATCTCGCCGTACACGTTTGGCTCGTTCGAGGCGACCCTCGCCGCGTACATCCCGCTCGAGTACCTCGGGACCCAGCTCTCGAACGGCCAGCCGACCAACCGCTGCGTCAACTACTTCGACAACGCAGGCTTTGCCATGGGCGTGCGTCCCTCCTCTCTCTCTCTCACTCGCTCCCTGACGTCGAGGGGATCCGGCTGACCCTCATTGGGCGGCTCGCGCGCAGAGTTCGGCCAGCCTGTTCAACGCCGTCCAGGAGGGTTTCGTCGGCGCTACCTTCTCGTCGCTCCTCTCGAACCTGCTCCAGGCCGTCACCGACCTCGACCCGCCCGAGGGCTCTGTCGCCGTGCGTCCCTCTCTCGCTCTCGAGCTCCTTCCCTGCCTCGCACGGACCCCGGACCTGACTCGGGTCCCTCCTCGCTCCCCCAGCTCGTCGCCAACTACCCGAACAGCTTTGGCAACTTTACGCCTAACACGGGCTACTCGTTCGAGTCGGCCGGCGAGCAGATCCTCCAGGTGACGGACGGCGGCGAGGACGGCCAGAACGTGCCCCTCATGCCCCTCCTCGCCAAGGCGCGCGCGCTCGACGCCATCTTTGCCGTCGACGGCTCGGCCGACACGAGCGAGACGTACGCCAACGGCACGTCGCTCGTCGCGACCGCGCAAAAGGTCGAACTCCACGCGCACAACTTCACGCGTGCGTCCTCTTCGTCCTTCTCGATCCTCTCGCTCTCGCTCTGCTTGAGCTGACGCCTCGCCCCGTCCTGCAGGCTTCCCCGACATCCCGCACAACCAGCAGGAGTTTGTCGACCAGGGCCTCACGACGCGCCCGACCTTTTTCGTGCGTCGGATCTCGCCCTTCCTCCTCCGCGAAGAGCCGCACTGACTCGCTCGCTCGACTTGGCAGGGCTGCAACATCTCGGACGCCAACATGGGCAACTACTCGAACTACCCGATGATCATCTGTGCGTCGAGCTCCCCTCGCGCGCCGCAGCCAGCTCGAGCCTGACCCCGGCTCTCCTCCCCCTCCCTCGTGCGCAGACCTCCCCAACTCGGCCGGCGCCAACCCGGGCGCGACCAACTACAGCACCTTCAAGCTCTCGTACGACGACTCGGAGACGATCTCGTTCCTCGACGCCGCCAACCTGTACGCCAAGCGCGGCTACCCGGACCCGCAGACGCCCACCCAGCCCGACGAGCAGTGGCCGCTCTGCCTCAAGTGCGCCGTCGTGGACCGGGCGCGCCAGCGCGCTGGCGTCGCGCGCACGGACGCGTGCCAGGCGTGCCTCAGCCGCTGTGCGTCCTCCCTCTCTCCCCCTCTCCCTCGTGAAGAGGCTCGAGCGCGCCTTCCCGCCGAGCACCGACTGACCCTGCCTCTCTCGCTGTTGCCCCGCACAGACTGTTGGAGCCCCGAGATCGCCGACCAGCTCGTCAACGCGACGCAGACGGCGCAGGGCAACACGCCCTCGACGGGCGGCGGCGGCGCCTCCCCCTCGAGCGGCGCAGGACGCGCGCTCGCGCTCCCGGCCGGCGGCGTTGTCGCGGCGGCGGCGGCGGTCCTCGGCGGGCTTGCGCTCCTCGCTTGAGTGTGAGCTCGTCGTTGCGAGCTGGTGGTCGAGCGGCGGGCTCGGCGCAGATGCGTCAGGAGGTGCCGAGCCGAGCAGGAGATGGACACTGCTTCCCTTTCTCTCCTTTCTCCCTCCCTCTACTCTACATCCTCACCCTGCATAATACCGCACGCCCTCATGTCGCGTCTGCTTGTATCGCCCCTCTCCCTCTCTCTGGAATGCAGCGCTGCGCCCTGTCAACCTCGACCTTGCCTCGGCTCGACTCGTTCCGGCTCTCGCTCTCGCTCTCGCTCCCTCGCCTCTCGCCTCGCCCTCACGCACACCGAGACAGTCTACGGATGCGTTTTTGCAAGGGTGAGATGGTACAGAGAGGGGAGGGTTCGTCATCGTGCAGGTCCACCGACAAGCGCTCGCCGGTCCCGGGTCGCGGATCCCGCTCAGTCCTCGTCCCAGTTGCCCTGCTGCTTGGGCGGCGCCGGGCCACCTGCGGCGCGGCTCATGCTGCGAGAAGGAAAGGGTGCGAGGGCGTCAGCTAGTGGGCTCTGAGGGCGGCAAGGGCGGGCGAAGGGCGAGAGGGAGAGGGACGAGCAGGAGGAGGGACGCACATGATCGAGTCGACGCGGAGGACCGAGATGGCGGCGTCGACGCCGTACCGCAGCGCCCAGCGCGTCGCGGCGAGGAGGTCGTAGATCTCGGCGGCGGGCGCGTCGAGGATGCCGCCGTTCTCGCCCTGCGAGGAGCAAGCGCGCTCGGGGCGAGGTCAGCGCGCGCTCTCGAGCCGACTCCAGATCCCGCGCGCGACAGAGAGGGAGAGAGCGAGACGCACCTCGACGTCGACGCCGACAGCGCCCGTGTCGTCGGCCTGGTGCGCGGCGTACAGCTTGCTCAGGACGTCGGTCGCGTCCAAGCCGGCGTTCTCGGCGAGCGTGCGCGGGACGACCTCGAGCGCGTCGGCAAAGCGCTTGATGGCGTGCTGCGCGAGGCCGGGCGTCTTTTCGCCAAAGTCGGCGATGCGCTTTGCGAGCTCGAGCTCGGTCGCGCCCGCGCCGGCGACGAGGCGCGCGTCCTTGAGGACGCCCTTGACGACGTTGACGCCGTCGTCGATCGCGCGCTCAATGTCGTCCATGTGGTTGGTCGTCGCGCCGCGCACGACGACGGTCGCCGTGCGCGTCGTCTCGTCGTCCGACTGGCGGAACACCGTGACGCGGTCGCCGCCGATCTCGACCGTCTCGACGACGTCGCAGCGGCCCATCTCGTCCGGTGTCGGGGCGCCGAGGCGCGCGAGCGGGGTCGCGCCGACGACGCGGCACAGGCGGCGCAGGTCAAACTTGCTCAGGACCTTGACGACGAGGATGTTGTGGCGGTTGAGGTAGTGCTGCGCGAGCTCGCCGACCGACGAGCCGGCGACGACGACGTTCAAGCCCGAGTCGGCGAGCTCCTGGAAGATCTTCTCCATGTGCTGCTCCTCGCCGCGCGAAAAGTTGAGCAGCTCGTCCGAGTTCTTGAGGAGGACCGTGCCCTTGGTCTCGGTCTGCGCAATGTCGATCCCGCACGTGAAGACGCCGACCTTGGCGTTGGTCGCCTTGCGCACCGTGCCTGTCGTCGCGGGCGGGTCGGTCGTCAGTCGGTCGAGCCCTTGAGGGAGGCAGGCGCACGTCCAGGACGGGGAGGGAGGAGAACGCACCCTCCGGCTCGCGCCCAAACACCATGCCGCGGATGACCCTGCTCTGGCTCAGCCCGCCGCCCATGATCTTGACGACGCGCACGTTGTCGACGTTGAACTGCGGGCGGGCGAGCGTGCGGGCGCAGCTGCGTCAGCGGGTGTGTCCTCGCAGGCCTCACAAGCCGCCTCGACGAGGAGAGAGGGGGAGCAGGTTCGACGCACGGCGCGCGGGTCCTTGGGCATGACAGCCATGACGGCCTCGCTGACGAGGCGCGACAGGAGGTCCTCGGAGCCGTACTGCTTGGCGGCGAGCGTCGGGCGGAGCGCAAGCGTGAGGCTCTCCTGCGTCAGGGGCGTCTCGAGCGTGCGGCACACGAGCTCTGCGGGCGTTCGTGGGGGCGCGCGTCAGCTTGTGCACTGGAGGAGAGAGGGAGGATGGAAGGAGGGGGGAGAGGGGGAGCGGACGCACTCTCGAGCTCCTCGATGGCCCTATCCCGCGCGAGCTCGTACCCGAGGACGACCTCGGACGGGTGGAGGCCCATGGTCAAGAGGTACTCGGCCTTGCGCAGGAGCTCGCCGGCGAGAATCAGGACGAGGTTGGTGCGGTCGCCCATCTGCGGGCGGGCGGGCGAGAGGGAGAGGTCAGCGTCCGGCGGGACGAAGAGAGAGGAGCGGAGGAGAGGGAGGGGCCGCACCTCGTGCTCCTGCTGCTGGCTGGCCATGACGAGGACCTTGCCCGCCGGGTGGACGACCTCGAGCTCGCGGATGATGGTGGCGGCGTCGGACGTGACAAAGAGCTTGTCGAGGTGGTTGATGACCATCTTGTTGCGGCCATTGGGTCCTGTCGCGGGTGAGTTGGGTCAGCTTCGAGGTGGACGTGAGAGCGACACGGTGCGAGAGCGAGAGCGCACCGAACGAGCTGTGAGGAGGGAGTGGGACGCGTTGCGACGGGTCAGCTCGTCGTGGTCGAGGCGAGGGGGACGAAGAGGTGAGAGCGACGCACGTGCGGACGATCTCTGCGAGCTCGGCGACAGCGTGGATGTTGCTGCGGTGCGGTGCGTGGCATGGGTCAGCTCTGCAGGCGCGAGGGCGCGAGAGGGAGCGGAGGGGGAGCGAGAGACGGACCGGATGACGGCCTCCTCGATGCCAGAGTGCATCTGTTGCGGGCGGGATCTGGGTCAGTCGAGGTGCTCGAGTGGCGTGGCCCGGCGCATCGAGCTCCAGAGGGTGTGTCGAGGGCAGGGTGGTGCCGGAGCTGATGAGGAGAGGTGCGACGAGGGAGAGAGACGGGGGGCGACTCGCGTTGTAGCCCTCCTTGAAGAGGTTGGCGCCGCCCTGGGGGATCTTGAGAGCCATGGCTGTGCTGGAGCTGAACCTGGTCGTGGAGGAGAGAGCCGAGCCGAGGGGAGCGCTCGTCGCCGCGACGAGCTCGCCTCGGGGCAAGGAGCAGCTCGTCGTCCTCATCTCTCTCTCCCGCTCCACCTCGCTACCCTCGACTGCTGCTCCAGTCTACTCGGCCAGCGCCACCGCCGCGCCGACACCGACCGCCCCATGGCGACACCCTCCGCACCATCGCCAGCCGCTGCCCCTCCGCCTCCTCCTCGTCCCGCCGCCATCTCGACCGTCAACCGCTCGAAACCCCCACCGGCAGTCCATCTCGTCGCAGGAGGGTGTGTCCCTTCTCTCTCCTGTCTTACTCTCCCGCACCCACCAAGCTGATTCTCGTCCTCGTCCACAGCCTCGGCGGCATGGCGGGAGCCATTGTCACCGCCCCCTTTGACGTCGTCAAGACGCGCCTCCAGAGCGACCTCTTTGCCCGCGTCGCCGACACATCGTCCCGCACCGGCCTCCGCGCCCTCCTGTGGAACTTTGTCGACACGGGCAAGATCCTCCGGTCCGTCCTCTCCCCCTCCTCTTCCTCTCTCGCAGGCGCCACCAGCTCTCGAGACTGACGCCCATCACCTGCAGGGACGTCTACAAGTTCGAGGGCGCTTCAGCACTGTTCAAGGGCCTCGGGCCGACCCTCGCCGGCGCAGTACCCGCACGGTGTGCTCCCTCTTCCCCTCGAGCCCCTTCTTCCCCTCGAGCGCTTCAGCTGACCCTCCCTCTCCTTCCCCTTGTTCTCCCAGGTCCATCAACTTCTTCGTGTACGGCAACGGCAAGCTCTTGTACGCCGACTTGTTCAACCACGGCAAGGAGAACACGGCCGTGCACCTCGCGGCGGCGGCAACAGCAGGTGCGTCCCTCTCGCTCCCCGCTTTGACCTCCTCGTGAGCTGCACCCGCTGACTCGGCTCCTCCTCACAGGTGTCGCGACGGCGGCGGCGACCAACCCGATATGGGTCGTCAAGACCGACATGCAGCTGCGGCAGCAGGAGCACAAGGCGGCCAAGTCGACCTCCTCCTCCTCCTCCTCCCCTCCTCGACGACCGCCACCCCCTCCCGCGCCCAAACCGCACCACCAAGTCTTCTCGCACTCGTTCCGCTCCCTGTCGTCCCCGCCAGGCGCGATGCAGGGCCCGCCACCACGCCCGACGTCGTTCTCGACCGCGCTCCAGATCTACCGCGCGCAGGGCGTGCGCGGCTTCTACCGCGGCCTGAGCGCGAGCCTCCTCGGCGTCACCGAGGGCACGATCCAGTGGTCCCTCTACGAGCAGTTCAAGCTCGTCGCGCGCGTCGACCCCGCGCGCCCAGACGACCCGGCCGCCGGCGCGTCGTGGCGCACGAGCGCCGCCGCCGGAGCGGCCAAACTCGTCGCGACCGTCATCACGTACCCGCACGAGGTCGTGCGCACGCGCCTGCGCCAGCCGATCCCCGCCGGCGGCACGGCCAGGTACACGTCGCTCGTCCAGTCGTTCCGGCGCGTGCTCGCCGAGGAAGGGTGGCGCGCCCTGTACGGCGGCATGAGCGCGCACTTGCTCCGCGTCATCCCGAACGCGGCCGCCATGTTCTACGTGTACGAGACGTGCGTCGGGTTCGCGGCGAGGTCGCAGGCCGTGCGGCTCGTCGAGGAGAACGACCTCGTCGTGCGCGAGTGAGACCGCCCTCGCACCTCTTTCCCTCTCCTAGATCGACACTATCCTCTTCCTACTCGCACTGTCCTTGTCTGTACGCCCCTGTGTAGCCTTCTCCTCGCCGCTCGCATCCTTCGCAACTCGCATCCCTCATCCTCGCTCTCCTCCGCTGTACTGTGCGCCCTTCTCTCGCGCTTTCCGAGCAGGGTCGACGAGAGCTTATCGCGAGCAACGTGTAGCTCGCCGTGCAGCACTGTGCCGCCGAGCAGCGCACGCCGTCGCCGTCGACGTTGAGCGCGAGGCTGGCTCTTACCGCGAGGCGCGAGCACTTTGCCGGCCCAAATTGAAACCCGGCTCGTCCTTCCCCCTTTGTTTTTTGCCTTCTCTCCGCGGCCGTGCCGCGATCGTGCCGAAGCTCCTTGACTGCTCTGGTCAGCGCCGCTCCCTCAGCTCTCCTGCGTGCTCTACACGGTCCTCGATGGCTCGAGCCCACCCGCCAGATCCGCCCTCGCAGACCACGACCATCCATACGCTCGTCGACGAGAGCGGCGCCGCGACGATGCGCCCCTCCTCACCTCGCGCTCTCGAGTCGCCGGCCGACGACCTCCACAAGGCCACCTCGCGCACCTCGCGCCTCGACGTCGTCGACCCGCAGGACGTCGCAGAAGAGTGCGCCCCGGCCGACGTCGTCTGGGTCGAGTGGGACGGGCTCGAGTGCGTCCCCGCCTCCCTCGTCGAGCTTGCCGGGCGCGCCGTCGGCCGCGCGGGTGAGTCGCCTGCTGACCTCACTTTCTGGGTCATCCTTTCGCGCAGTGATCCCGCGAACCCACTCAACTGGAGCAGGCGGCGAAAGGTGCGTTTGACTCGTCCGCCGAGTGCAGGAGGGGAGGAGTTCAGAGCGCGCGGGAGCTGACCTTTCCAAACCGCCGCTCCCTCTCCTCGTTCTCGCCTCGCTGAACGCGCCACAGTGGATGATGAGCAGCGTCGGCATTGCCTTCTGTTCGGTCGTCTCGATATCGGTCTCAGCCTATAGCATCGCCGCCGTCTCGGTCGAGAACGAGCTGCACACGAGCAAAGAGCTCTCTCTGCTCGGCGTCACCATGTACACTCTCTCCTTCGGCGTGCGTCTCGCTCCCTTCATCTCACATCGACATGCAGGAGCTCTTTCGCTGACCCAGAACCCGTCGCCCGACGCCCGCAGGCCGCCCCTCTCCTCCTCGCCCCTCTCTCCGAGGTCTACGGCCGCTCGAGCATCTACCTCGGGTCGGCCATCGTATTTGCCCTCTTCTTCATCCCGCAAGCCCTCGCGCCCAACATTGCGACCATGCTCGTCGCGCGCTTCATCAGCGGGTGCGCCGGCTCGACCGCCGTGGCGCTCGTCGGCGGGACGATCGCAGACGTGTGGAGGGCCGACGAGCGAGGGACGCCGATGGCCTTGTTCAGCTTCGCGGCGTTCGGCGGTACGTTCCTCTCTCTGCTGGCTCGAGCTGGGCCCAAAGCTGGCTCGAGCCGCGAGCTCAACCTCCTCGCGCTCCCGCGCTGACGCCGTCCCGTCCATGCAGCTACCGGCATCGGCCCCGTCGTATTCGGCTACCTCGCCCAGATCAAGGGCTTCCGCGCCGTCAGCTGGGTCCTCTTCGCCATGTCGGCCGCCTTCGCCGCCGTCCTCCCGCTCCTCCTCAAGGAGACGCGCGCGTCGGTCCTCCTCTCGCGCAAAGCCGCCAAACTGCGCAAGGAGACGGGCGAGAAGCGCTACGTGTCGCGCGACGACTTTGAGCGCGGCAGCATCAAGCAGATGATGAAGACGAGCCTCGGACGGCCCGTCAAGATGCTGCTGCACGAGCCCGTCCTCATCGCCATGACGGCCTTCATCTCGTTCGCCTGGGGCGTTCTCTGTACGTCCTCTCTCTTCTACTCTCCCTCTCGGTTGGTCGTAGTCGTCATCGCTGACGACGCTCCTCCCGCACAGACCTCTTCCTCGTCTCGATCCCTTACGTCTTCACCAAGGTCTACGGCTTCAGCACGGGCGAGGCCGGCCTCATCTACATCACCCAATTCCTTGGCGGCCTCATTGGCATCGTCGCCGACCAGTACTGCCAGCGGCTCTACCTCGCCAACGTCGCCAAGCGCGGGCCCGAGGCTCGCCTGTACACGGCGTTCGTCGGTGGCGTCTGCGTCCCCGTGGGCGCCTTCATCTTCTGCTTCACCTCGTACTCGTTCGTGCACTGGATAGCGCCGACGATCGGCATCACCGTCCTCTGTGCGTTCGAGCCCCGCCTCGCCTTCTCAAGTCGAGCAGCGCTGACGGGCCTCGCCCTTGCAGATTTTGGCCTGTACCTGATCTACCTGTCGGCTTTCAACTACGTCGCCGAGGCCTACACGCTGTACGCGTCGTCGGCCCTGTCGGCCATGTCGTTCGTCCGCAACATCGTCGGCGCCGTCTTTCCTCGTGCGTCCCTCCCTCCCAGACCTCCTCCTGATCCGTGCTGACCTCGTCCCCCTCTTCCTCGACGCAGTCTTCACGAGCCAGATGTTCGAGGGGCTCGGCATCCGAGGAGCCTCCGGGCTGACGGCAGGGCTCGGGACGCTCGTCAGCGTCATCCCGTTCGTCCTCTTCGCGTACGGCGCCCGGCTCCGAGCGCGCTCGCCGTTCGCGCAGGAGCTCCTGCGACGAGCCGAGGAGGAGGAGCGGCGGACGAGGCTGGGCGATCAGAGCCGGCGGCCGAGCAGGGCGCCGAGCAAGGAGAGGACCGGGAGCGACGTCGACAAGGAGGGAGCCGCGGAGCTTGCAGTTTAGGCGCAGAAGCATAGATCCTCTCTCTCCTCTCTGCTTACCCCCTCTCGGTGTATCGATACCTCTTACCGCTTCTTGTCGCTGTTGCATCGTACACGTCGTTCTCGCCTTCTCGAGCCGGACTTAGTCCTTCTCAACTTCTCGAGAGCGTGTGAAGGGAGTGGGAGAATCGAGAGACGTTGCGTATGCTCATATACAGCCCACTGCGGGCGCTCTTGGCGCAGGAGTGCGCTCCCTCCTCGGTCGCAGGACGTAGCCCTCCCTCGCCCGCCCGCCCTCGCCCCGCTCACCGCCACCTCGCGCCGCTCGCCTCCTGGAACGGCCCGACGTGCCCCTTGACGGGCGCGCACGTGCTCGGGCGGTCGCGCAGCACGTCCTCGGCCCACTCGCGCACCTGCTTGGTGCGGTTCTTGCTGCTCGGGTGCGTCGACAGGAACGACATGTCGACGCCGTGCGCGCCCTCCTCGGCGCTCATGCGGTGCCACAGGCCCTCGGCGGCGCGAGGATCGAAGCAGGCGTTGTTGGCGAGGCGCAGGCCGATCAGGTCGCTGCGCGCGGGAGGGACGACGAGTCAGCAAGATCCTCAAGAGCGAGAACGAGGGCGAGGGGACGAGCAGGGGCGGGAAGATGACGAGGTGTCGTGAGGATAACGAGGGGGAGGAAGGGAGGCGAGAGGGAGGAAGAGCGACGCACGCCTCGGTCTCGTTCTTGCGGCTGTTCGGCAGGCTGAACACATAGTTCAGGAAGACCTGTGAGAGGCCCATGTCGATGCCGAAGCTCGAGAGGAGGAACGCGAGCCCATAGAAGACCTGCGCGCACGAGGAGCGCGAGTCAGTTCACGACCGAGCCCGAGCAGAGGTCGACCTGACGCACCTTCATGCCGCTCATGCGCTCGGCCGAGTGCCGTGCGACTTGGTGCGCGATCTCTGCGGGTGGCGATACAATGTCAGCGGAACGTAGCTGGAGACAGACGAGGTCGGGCAGGCGAAGGAAGAGGTGGAGAGCCGACGCACCGTGCCCGAGCACGCAGGCGAGCGAGTCCTCGTCGTTGGCGACCGAGAGGATACCCGTGAAGACGAAGATCGAGCCGTTGGGCAGGACAAAGGCGCTGCGCGGGAGACAGAGCGTGAGCTTCCGGCCGGCGATGGTGAGGATGGAGGAGAGCGCGGCGACGCACTTCTTGGTCCCATCCTCCTTGACGACGTGCGTCTTCCAGCCCTCCTTGTCGCCGCCGAGCTTGTCCTCGAGCCCATTGGCGCGGATCAAGCGCTTGACGACGCTTTGGACGTGCCGCGCCGTCGGGTGGTAGTCGGGCAGGACCTTGCCGCCGTACTCGCCCATGACCTCCTGCAGGCCCTGCGCGCCCATCTCCTTCTCCATGTCGGGCGAGACGTCCATGAACCGCCACCGGCCCGTCTCGGGCACCTTTTCGAGGTGCAGCACGTAGTACGTACCGCCGCCGGCGACTAGCACGAGGAAGACGGGCGAGCCTGCCGGGGGAGCGGGAGCGGGAGGAGCGTCAGCGCGCGCTCCCAGCGAACTCGTATGTAGCTCGACCGTAGGGAAGGTGGACGCACGGAGGTACGCCTTGAAGTTGTGCAACGACGGCCTGCCCCCTCCGCCCGCCCGGAACCCGCTCCTGCCCGCGCCCGCGCCGCCGCGCCGCCCGGTCGCCGACCGCAGCAGCTCAAACACCTGCTGTGCGCTCGCCGCCTCGTTCGCGCGCGCCGAGCTCGACAGGTGCTCGGGCTTGGAAGCGTCGAGGTCGGTCGGTCCGGGGCGGGAGGAGGGCAGGGGGTCGCGCCGATCGCCGAAGCGGCGGTAGGGGGCGGGCGTGGATGTGCTGGAGGTGAAGGGGCGGAACTGGGCCGTGCGCGCGGCGTGCGAGGGCGGGGCGAGTCGTGCTGTGGGGCCGAGAGATGATGACGCCGCGAGCGAAGGGCGGAGGAACGCTGGCGGGCGCATGGCGGGCGTGTGTGGGTGCTGTGCTGGTATGAGTCGGGCGAGAGCGAGCAGGTACGACACTCGAGAGGAGCGGCGGTGTCGACGAGGGTCAACCTGCTCCCGGTGCTCGCGCGCAGTCCAAGTCTCGCGCCTCGCTCGCGCACCGACGACAACGACGACCATGCTTCGCTCTGCTCTCGCTCGGGACTCGAAGGGCACAGAAGCATCGTCATTGCGAGCCCTCGCTCTACGGCCCACTGCCCGCCCGGCCCGGAGAGCTTCAGCACACGAGCTTGCCGTCGCCCTTGCTCTCCTCGACCGGCTCGCCGAGGTCGCGCGCGAGGATCCGGTTGAACATCTCGAGGAGGAGCTCGAAGCACACCTTGGCGATGGCGCCGTCGAAGCGGCCCTGCGGACGGAGAAGCGGGAGGGTCAGCGTGCGCCGAAGGAGGACGAGGGAGGGAGAGGGTCGAGGGAGAGGCGCACCTTGGACATCTCGTCCCTGTGTCGCCGTCGCAGCGCACCACGTCAGCACTCTACGGTCGACTGTACGGCGATCGAAGGTGAACGAGAGCGGCTGAGAGCGACGGACGCACCGGATGAAGGCGTGGTTGGCCTGGAGCTCGAGGAACGTGAGCTTGAGCGGCGGCTGGACCGACTTGGACGTGAGGCGCTCGCGGATCAGGCTGCGGCCCTCGATCGGCTGAGAGCGGAGCGCGAGAGGGGAGGAGGGACGGGATGGGTCGTCAGCGGGTGCTCGTCCTCATCGTCGAGAGGGGCAGGAGGAGAGGAAGTGGACGCACAACGTGGCCGTCCTGGGTGCCAAAGATAAGCGCCACCTCGCCCTTGATCTCGCCCCTCGACGCGCGCTCGAGCGAGTCGTCGCCGTCGGGCGAGAGCGACGCCGAGTGGATGTCGGTCGGGAAGTAGCCGACGGCGGCGCGACAGCGCGGGTCGAGGGCGGTCTGCGGGCGTGAGGTTGGGCGGCGGGGAAAGGTCAGCTCGAGAGTGAGGAAATGGAGGGACGAGGAGGACAGGAAGGGGCGAGAGCAGAGACGCACCCGGAAAGCGAGGTGGCCGCCGTAGCACATGCCGGTCGACCCGATCCGCCCGTTGCAGTTCGGGTGCTCCATGAGCGTGTCGATCGCCTTCTGGATGTCCTCGTCGGTCGCGCTGAGGAGCTTCTTGACCTTGTACTCGTTGCCGGCGTCGGTCCCCTTGACGTCGTACGGTATCGGCGCCGAGCCGTACTCGAACTCGTGGAAGCACGCGGGCGCGGCGACGATGTAGCCCTGGGCGGCAATCTGGTTGGCGAAGCGGAGGACGGGGCCGGTCACCTGCAGAGGAAGGGTGAGGGTGAGCGAGCCGGCCGGGCGGAGGGAGGAGGGGAGGGGGCGAGGGAGAGCAAGTCGGCGGTCGACAGCGGCGGCGCACCTGGTAGATCTCTGACCAGACGACGACGCCGGGTAACTTGGCGTTCGGGTAGCCGGGGATCTCTGCGGATGCGGGTGAGGGTCAGCGAGGTCGAGAGAGCCGAGCGGGGTGGGGGGAGAGGGTGAGCTCACTGGGGACGACGAGGGTGATGGCCATGGGCCCGGTGGCCGTGGTGACCTCGACAGAGTGCTCGGTGATGATCATGGCTGCCGTCGGTGGTGGTGCGAGAGCGAGAGAGCCGGGCGAGAGTCGCGAGCTGATGAGGACGACCTCGTCCCTCGCCCCGCTCTCACACCCACCTCGAGCAGCCTGCTACCGCCATGAGCTACCCGCCAGGCAACAACCAGCCACGCAGGTCGGCCCCGCTCATCAGCCGCCCCTCAGCCCGCGCACCTCCCGCCCCTCCTCAACCTCACGGCGCACCGCCGCCCTCGGCTCTCGGCGCAGCCATCCACGGCGCACTCGGCGGCGCGTCGTACTACCCTGGCGCACCGCAACACGTCTATCCGAGCGCCGCACCGCCAGCCGCTTGGAGCGCGCCCGCCCACCACCCGCACCAGCTCGGACAGCCGCACCTCGGACACCCTCAGGCCTACCCGCCGCAGCCGCACTACGCCCACCAGCACGCACAAGCGCTCCCCTACGGCTATGGCACTCCGTCGGGCCCGCCGCCGCAACACGCCTACGCCGGTCACCCTCCACCGCCCACCTCGTACGCCCAGCACTACCCGCCGGCGCACCACCACCTTCAGCAGCCCTTTCCTCCCCCTTCTGCGCCGAACCACTACGCCGCCAGTCAAGCTCAGACGACCGCCGACGGCTACACCCTCTCCTCGACCTACTCTGGCCCCGCGCCCTCCTCCTCCTCGTCCTCCTCTCGCGCCGCCCGTCCCGCCGCACCTCCTCGCCAGCAGCAGCAGCAGCCGCAGTCCCGCGCGCCCAAGCCCCGCGAGCAGCAGCAGCCGCTCGTCGTCTCGTGCTCGCAGGCCGGGTGCACCTTTTCCGGCCCGCGCAAGGTCGTGCGAGAGCACGAGGAGGACCGGCACTTGATCTACCAGCCGGGCAAGGAGCCCAAGGGGTGGGACGGGAACCTCAAGCCCAAGGAGGGGTGCGTCGCTGTCTCCTCTCCCTCCCTCTACCTCTTTGCGGCGGGCGCGCGTCGTCGACTGCGGGACCAGCACTGACGCGGTCTCGCTTTTGCCGCGCTCGCAGGGCCGTCATCGAGGGGACCGGCATCGCGCTCGACACGCCCGAGGCTGTCGCGCGCTGGATCGAGGAGCGCAAGAAGCGCTGGCCGTCCAAGAAGGTCGTCGACGAGAAGGTGCGCCTCGTCTCCCTCTCCCCTCCTCTCCCTCCTCAATCTCGCACAGCGGCGCTGACGCTCGCCCTCCACCCTCTCCCTCCTCCTCCTCCCGCACCCGCACTCGTCCACTCCCACCGCAGGAGCGCGCCCGCGCCCAGCGCGTCGCAGCAGGCCTCGAAGCGCCCCCGCGCGAGCGCAACGGCGCGCGCGGCCGGGGCCGGGGCCGGGGGCAGCCCGACTCGCGCGGGCGCGGGCGCGGCCGGGGAGGGTTCGGCGGCGGCGACGGTGGGAGGGACGCTGGGTGGGGCGCGGGCGGTGAGGTGAGGCCGGCGGAGGAGGGCGCGCGAGAGGAGGAGCGGGGGAGGGACGAGCCGCCGGCTAAGCGGGCAAGGGTCGACGGGCCGGCGCCGCCGGCGAAGGACGCCGAGCCGCTCGACGATGCGCACTCGTCGTCCGATGACGGCGGCGGCGAGGGCACGGCGAGCGAGGGCTCGGCGGACGAGGACGAGGGAGACGATGGGCCGCCCGAGGAGACGAGCGCCAAGGGTGCGCACGTCGACAGCGTCGTTGGTGAGGACGCGATGGAAGTCGGCGCAGGCGGCGCAGCGGCGCCCGTAGATGGCGAGGCGGGCAGCGAGGCGCCGCAGAAGCGCTTCCAGGTCGTGTGCCACCACTGGCGGCGCGGCAACTGCGGCCTCGGCGACGACTGCCCGTACCTGCACGAGGTGCGTCCTCTCTCTCTCTCTCCTTCCCTCCTCTCGACCTCAACATCGAGCTGACTTTGCGCCGCCGCCGCCCGCAGATCCCCGCAGCGAGCGCGCGCGCCCCTCCCCCTCCCAAGCGCCGCCGCCCCGCCCCTCCGCGCGCACCGCACAACCCCTTTGCGCGCCCGCCCGGGTACGCCGACGCGTTCTCGCTCCTCGAGGAGCGCGACTACAAGCACGTCGTGAGCGACGTGCTCCAGGTGATCGAGTTCCTGGGCGCCAACGAGTGGCTGAGGGGGGTCGAGATGCGGCGGGGACAGGTGGACGAGGAGAGCGGGATCGAGGTGCTGCGCGAGGGCGAGGGCGAGGGGGAGACGGTCGGGGAGGAGGGAGCGGGCGGTGCGGGACGGGCGGCGGGCATCGAGGAGTTGGGGACCGCCGAGGCCTCGCTCGACACTGCGCCCGGCTCGCCTTTCTCTCCCTCGTCATCCTCGTCAAGTAGCTCGACGTCGTCCTCGCCCTCGTCTCCCGCCTCGGCACCCGCACCCGCGCTCGCGCCTCGTCCCACGGCCGCGCCCGCACTCGCCGCCGCACCAGGTCCAGCCCCGCCACCAGCCGCCATCGCGCCCATGAGCGGCCTCGGCGCCATGTTCGCCGAGTACGGCAGCGACACGGACGACGAGGCCGAGGACGAGAGCGTCGCGGCGGCGCTGACAGGGCGGACCTTGTAGCGAGCGAGCAAGGTCGGCTCGTGCTTCCTCTCTCTCGCTCTCTCTTGTTGCCTTGCGAGACTGGGCGCGCTGCGAGAGAGCGAGAAAGGACGACAGCAGGGAGGTGAGAGCCGGCTCGGCTTTCGGAAAGGACGAGAGCGAGGTCGCGCTGCACCAAGATTCCGAGTTCGACAGGAAGAGACTACTGCAGAGGACGAGAGGCAACCGGGGGAGACTATCTGGCTCGAGAGAAAGGGGATAGACAACAGGACGAGCCGCTCCTCGCGCTCCAACAGCTCGCGCTCCGACAAAACCCGCTCGGCCCCCTCCCTCCCTCGCTCACGCCTCGGGCCTCGCCGTCAGCCTCAGCGCGCCCAGCCCCTGCACGGCGCCCTCCTCGCCCGTCGCCCAGCCCTCCCCGCCGCCGCCGCCGCAGAGCGCCTTGACGCCGTCGCCCGCGCCCTCGACGCTGCTCGCGCTCGGCGAGCTCGGCGGCGTGAGCTCGTCGCCCTCGCGCACCGTGCCCTCGCGCGACTCGGCCCTCGCTGCTGCGCCGCGCGCGCGGCCGGGCAGTGCGTGCGCGTGCGCGGCGTAGGGGCGCCGCGCGGCGCCGACGTCGTGCGGGAGGGCGATGAAGAGCTGCGGGGAGGAGGCCGAGGACGAAGGCTGCGAGGTCGACGCCTCGGACGAGGACGACGCCGTCGTGGTCGTTGCCGAGGTCGAGGTCGAGCCGGACGAGCGCGTCGACA
>Ga0308169_10000441_pt1 | contig 63200 bp, 62 predicted proteins | sample PhyBR1_2_FD_202139 | JGI IMG/M metagenome (GOLD analysis project Ga0308169, IMG submission 202139) | Phyllosphere microbial communities from UC Gill Tract Community Farm, Albany, California, United States - DLSLSB.R1 | ecosystem: Host-associated > Plants > Phyllosphere > Unclassified | place... | reverse complement strand
AGGGAGAGGGAGGACGCACCGTTCGGCGCGAGGCCCTCGGGCTGGCCGTTGACGAGCGTGCCGAGCGCGCTCGCGTCCTGCCCGCCAAACCGCTCCTCTAGGCGGCGCTGGTAGTCGGCGGCGGGGTCTGTCGGCGAGCGGACGGCGGGCTTGGGCTGCGGGGACGAGTCGGCCGGTGGTGGCGGTGCGGTGGCTTCGAGCGTGGCGTCCTGCAGATGTAAGGGTCAGCTCTGGTCCCCGATAGAGCTTTGCATGACGCACTGCAGCAGTTACCGGGCCCACACGAGCTGTTGCCGGGGTGGTCGTCGACTTGAGGGCGGGCGGTGCTGATGAGGACGGTGTCGGGGCGGCGGCGACGCTGGCGGCGGGCTTGGCGGATGAGCTGCCCTTGAAGATGCTGCGGAGAGCAGAGCGGAGCATCGCAGGTCGACTGGTGATGGTGCAGAGGAGAGGAGCAGCACTTCGCCTCGCGAGCCTGTCTTGACGCAACTCGCAAGCGGTTTCGCTCAGCTCTCTGCACAAGTCGAGTCGCGCCTCTGGCTCGTACACAGATGACGCAGCGAATGAGGAGCTCCAGAACTTGCAGAGGAGCGAGTAGGCGAGGGAGTGCGACGGCGAGAAGGTCGCTCGCTCCTCCCGCCGGTGCTGGTTCGTCGCCGCTCGGTCATGATCTCGCACACGCCTGACTAGGGCGCGACCGAAGCGAGAGCTCCTGGGCCAAGCGAGCCACGCGAGGGAGACAAAGAGACCAGCGAGGCGAGGCCGCAGCGACGCCGGGCAGTGGGAAGGCACAACAGGGAGAGAGCGGGACCGTTACAGACGAAGAGAGAGAGAGACGAGTATCGCAGCGAGACGACCAAAGTTGCAGAAGAGAGAGAGGAGGGAGGAGAGGGAGCGAGAGAGGGAAGGACGACAACCCGCTCGACGACCCGCCCGACCGCTCGACGACCCCTTCTGCACGGCGCAAACGCGTACTTAGACGTACTTGGAGACCTTGGACGGGTCCTGGCCGAGAACCTTAGCGCGGTTCTGCAGCTTGGCGTACGACTTGGTGCCGCGGAGACCGCCACCCTGCGAGCGAGAGAGAGAGACGGGGCGAGTCAGCGTCCGGCTCTCGAGCTCCTAGCCGTATCATCGTTGAGAAAGAGGACGCACCCAGTGACGCGACGCCTCGGCGTACTTGTCCGTGTAGTTGGCCTTGATGGCCGACACGAGCTTGGCGAGCTCGGCCTTGTCCTCGGCGCGCACGTCGCCAAAGGCGAGGACCGACGACGTCTTGCGGCCGACGACGGCACCGAGGCGAGCCTTGCCCTTGACGATGACGTCTGCGAGAGCGTGAGCGAGCGGGCGAAGGAGAGAGGGAGGAGGGAGAGGGAGGGCGGAGAGAGGGGGTCAGTGCGCGCTCGACAGGATCACCTTCGACGCCGCCTGCGCCCGAGCGAAAGCCAGCAGGAGAGAACGCGCACAGGGGATGCCCATCTTCTTGCAGAGAGCCGGGAGGAAGACGACGAGCTCGATCGGGTCAACGTCGTCGGCGATGATGACGAGGTTGGCCTTCTTGGCCTCGACGAGCGAGACGACGTGGTTGAGGCCCGACTTGATGAAGTAGGGCTTCTTGGCCTCGTCGAGGTCCTTCTTGCCGGCGGCGAGGTCGGCCGCCTTGGCCTCGAGGCGCGCCTTCTTCTCCTGCTTGTTCTCGCCCTTGTACTTGTTGGCGAGGCGGAAGAGCTGGGTCGCCGTGTTCTTGTCGAGGACGTTGGCGAACTGGGCGATCGCGGGCGGCGTCTTGAGGCGCTGGTGGAGGATGACCTTCTGGCGCTGGAGGCGCACGTATTCGGGCCACTTGACGAAGCGCGTCAGGTCCGTCGGGGGGCGGACCGACTGGCCTGCGAGCGGGTGCGCGAGAGGGTCAGCTCTCGTCGACGTCGACGAGGAGCAGAGCGAGGAGAGGGACGCACCGATGCCGAACGACTTGGGGCGCGACTCGAAGAGAGGGTTGGTCGTCTTCTTCGAGGACTTGCCGGCGGCGCCGGGAGCCTTAGCAACCTTGCGAGTCGGGGCCTGCAGAGGGTGTACAGGAGTCAGCCACCGTGCAGGGAGAGAGGGAGCGAGAGAGGAGCGGGAGGAGGGCGCACCTGTTAACACCGCAAAGGGCGCAGGGGTTCCAGAGAAGGGGCAGGTCATTAAGATTCGTCCTGTGACAGACGAAGAGCTCTATTTGGGCCGGTGCTCAGACTCGCCCTCCCACGAGGGTCGAGTCGTGAGCCACCACCCGCTGCCGGGCGGGGCGAAAACTCCACACTCCGGCCCTCGACGAGGAGGGACGCGGACACCGAGCGACGTTGCGTGTGCGGCGAGGCACAGAGGCAAGAGGTGCGCTAGTAGGGCTGTGCTCGACGCTCGCCGAGGCGAGGCCGGCAGGGAGCCGCGAAGGCGGGACGGGTTCAAACGCTGCCCTCGCCGAGGCGAGAGCGAGCGGGTGCGACGGGGCGAGGACTAACCATCTGCGGGGGGAGGACGAGGGTCAGCTTGCGCGCTGCAGGGCGAGCGGGATCGGACGCACTTTTGCTGCGAGGTGAGGGATGAGCCGGGGACTGGAGGACGAAGAGGGCCAGGTCGTCGCGAGGCCCAAGTCGAGGCGGGCCGCGCGCGCGCGCCCGAGCGCGACCGCATCCTGCCCCTCCCCTCGAGTCACTCTCCTCGGGTCTTCTCGCTCACGCAGCTCACTATCGGCTCTCTTTGAACGTCAGCAGGTAGCAAGCAGGTAAGGTCTGGCTAGACGATGCCGGTCGAGGAAACAGCAGGCGAGGCCGACCTTCCCAGCCTCGTGCCGAGCTCACACGCCGCTGCACCGGTTCCCGGCTGGCTATGCTTGCTCCGAGATGCTCTCAAGAACGTAGCTGATGAAGCAGAGGACGAGCCGAGAAGCGCTCGCAGAGAGGAGCGCGCCGACCCTCGCCCGCTCGGCGTGCTCGCTCACGCGCACGACCCGCTTCGCTCGACGACCTGCTCTCGCTCTCGACGCCTCGCGCGGCGCACGACGCACGACAACGGATCCGAACCACTCCCGAGGGGCTCGAACGTTGCATGCCATCGTGTACACACCGAGTAAAGGGGAAGCCAGTCGTCCGCCGCACAGAGCTCCCGAGTGGGGGGAGGCAAGGTTGTCGAGGAAGGAAGGCGACGCTTACGCGGCGTGGCGGCGCTGCTCGGCTGCGAGGGAGGACCAGAGTCAGGAGAGGAGAGAGACGGCGAGGAGGGAGAGAGGACGGACCGATGACGCCGGTGAGCTCGTCGACCTTGCGCTTGGCGCGGCGGAGGGTTCCGAGCTGTGCGTCGAGACGGCGCAGAACGAGTCAGCAAGACCGCAGGGAGAGGGAAAGCATGCGCGCCTGAGTGCCCGCCGTCGTCCTCCTTGCCTCGTCCTGCTCGACCTCGTCGGCCCGACCTCTCGTCCCGCTCCACCTCGCCGCCAACCGCACTCGCACCTCCTCCGCCTGCCCGAGCACGCCCAGCCGCACAGCGAGTCGAGGGGCGCAGACGTACGCGCTTCTTGGTCAGCTTGCGAGCCTTCTTGTCCTGCGAGCGCGAGAGGGTGGGTCAGCTCGCCGTCGCCGCAGCTCGACACGGGGAGCGAAGGGACGCACCTTGGAGTTGCGGATCAGCTCCATGACGCGACGCTCGTACGGGGCGAAGCCGGCAACCTGTCGCACGAGGAGAGGGTCAGCTCGAGTCGCGGTACGGCGCAGGAGAGCGAGAGGGACGACGCACCTCGCGGACGATCGACTTGACGAACGCCGAGCGGGCCGACTGCCTGCCCTTGCGGTTCGAGGGCTTGGCGACCTTGGGGATGACCGTGGTCGGGTGGCCCTTGTTGAGGCCCCAGGGGAGGTCTGCGAGCGGGTGGTGGTGGTGGTGCGAGGCGAGGGTGGGAGCATTACGACGAGGTCAGCTCGCTCGTTCGGGTGGGCGCACGGAGCATGGACCTCGGGGTGGTGGTCGGGCCCTGGGAAAAGGGCTGGCGGGGCGGGTCGACGAGGTCGAGGCTGGAGGGAGGGGTGGTCCATGCTGGCTCGTCGCGGCGGAGTTGGGAGGGGAGGGGTCGGGCGAGGCGAGGGGCGGGGACTGACTGGTACGGGGGGTAGCCATCTGAGCAACTAGGGGCGGGAAAAGCGATGCGTGATCCAGAGGACAAGCCAGAGGGAGGGCCGAGGCGAGCGTCGAGTTTGCCCGCCGCCGCCGCCGCCGCTCCTGCCGCCGAGGCGAGGCCGCCGCGACCAAGTCCCGCGAGCGCACCCCTCCTTCTCTCGCGCCCTCGCCCGTCGTCTAACTTGCTCGTACGCTCAGTCCCTGCACTCCCGACCTGCACACCCCATCGCCCAACCCGCCAGCCCGCCCCTCGCCCACCACACACGCCCGCCGAGCCCGCCTCGACGACGAGCTCGACCACGAGTTTGACCCCCCCACGACCCTCGCCCCGGCCTCCCTCGTCCCTCTGGTCGACTGCGACGTCGTCCTGCCGACGGGTCGAACCCGCACACTCGCAGGCGGGCAGGCCGGCCTTGTGCGGCGAGGAGGACGGGCGGCGAGCGGTCGAGGTGGTCGGCCGGGGCGGCAGCAGCAGCAGCAGCCCTAGTGCGCACTCGCTCCCTCTCCTGGACACGCCGTGCTGACTCGCTCTCCCTGCATATCCCACCACCTACCGCCACACCCGCCCTCGCCCGCCGCCTACCGCCAACCTCGCGACGTGACCGCGCTCCCCCTCCGCCTCCCACCTCTCGCCGCCGCTGTCGCCCTCGCCTCGCCCTCCTGCCACCTTGCCGACCCGCCTACTCGCCCCTCACCCTCACCGACATCCACGCCGAGCAGTAATGGCTCGCAACTCCGACGTCTCGCCGTACATCGGCAAGCTCTCGCGCTCCAAGCTCTACTCCAAGAAGGGGCTCTACAAGCGCGAGCACAAGGCCGCCGCCCCGTCCGACAAGGCCGAGGCCAAGGAGGAGACGGCCTACTACCCGGCCGACGACGTCCGCAAGCCCAAGGCGTCGCGCAAGTCGATCAAGCCGACCAAGCTCCGCGCGTCCATCACCCCGGGCACCGTCCTCATCCTCCTCGCCGGTCGCTTCCGCGGTCAGTCCCTCCTCCTCGAGGCAACGAGTCGGGTCGACGAGACGCGGCGGCGTCGGCGCGGCGCACGGCGAGCGGCCAGTCGGGACCCGAGAGCTGACCCCCACCTCCCCCCTCGCAGGCAAGCGCGTCGTCTGCCTCGGTCAGCTCCCCTCGGGTCTCCTGATCGTCACTGGCCCGTTCAAGGTCAACGGCGGTGCGTTTCTGGACCATCCCCGATGCTGTTCGAGGACTCGGGCGCCGTCAGGAAGGCGAGGGAGCCGGTTCAACTTCAGCGACTGACTCTCTCCCCCTCCTCCCTCTCTCTCTCGCTCACAGTCCCGGTCCGCCGCGTCAACCAGGCGTACGTCATCGCGACCTCGACCAAGGTTGACCTCGGCTCGTTCCAGGTGCGTCCTCCCCTCGCCGTCCCTCTCCTCCCGCTCGAGCCCCGCCCTGACCCGCTCTCCCCCTCCCAACAGCTCGACGCCAAGTTCAACGACGCCTACTTCTCGAAGGACAAGTCGTCGTCGCGCTCGGCCAAGGAGGGCGAGTTCTTCAAGGACGGCGAGGAGAAGAAGCAGTTCCCCGCCGAGAAGGCTGCCGACCAGAAGACGGTCGACAAGGCCATCCTCGCTGCCGTTGCCCAGACCCCGAACGTGCGTCTCTCTCTCTAGCTCGTCGTCGTCGCCGCAGCGGTCGTGCGCGCGCCCCACCTCGCTCGAGCCTCGTCCTGACCTCGCTCTCTCTCCCTCTCCTCTTCCCCCTCGTCGCCCTCTTGCCCGCCCGCAGCTCGCCAAGTACCTCGGCGCCACGTTCGGCCTCAGCAAGGGCCAGTTCCCGCACCTCCTCAAGTTCTAAGCGCGCCCATCACGCGCTCTTGAACTGAAAGGAAGACGTGGGAGACGGGACCGGGCCAAGGGTGATGTTGTCGAGCGGCTGTACGAAACACCTCCTTTCGTAGCGAGGAGCTGGCTGCTGGGAGGGTGCCAAGGCAGTTGTTCGCTTCGACTCGGGCTGCGGCGTGTGCGAGAGCGAGCGACGAGAGGTTCCTCGAGAGGCGAGCGAGAGAGCTGTTGATTCTCTCTGCACTCTACTCGTGCACTGCTAGTCTCGACCTACTTGTGCGCTGAACTCTCGATGTTACATAGCGAGCTTGCGCAGCGTAAAATGCGCGACCTTGCTCGCTCCCCTTTCTCATCAGCTCGCGCCGGCTCCGTGCCCTCTCGCGCCTCGCGCTCTCGCTTAACGGGTCCAGCTGGAGCTTGCCAGCATCCCCAGAGGGCATATCAACATGCTCGGCATGCTTGCCTCGCACCTGCGCCCTGCGCTCTCTCGCCTCGCGTTCGCCGCCCCACCTCGTCAGCTCCTCGCCCTCTGCACCCTCGACCGCAGGACCAACAGCCGCACAGCATCGCCCGGTCATGTCCTAGCAGCCCGTACCCTCTACACCACGCCCTCGCGCCTCGCCTCGACGCACGACCTCGACTCAGCCCCCTCCTCGTCCTCCTCGTCCGCGCGCGGCCGACCCGGCGCGGTACCGTTCCTCCAGCGCCAGTCGAGCATCGGCAAGGTCATCAAGTACGACCCGCTCGCAAGGGTGCGCGCCGCGCTCAAGAAGAAGGTCCCGACGTCGTTCCCCGCCATCCTCGACAGCCGGCTCGTCGACCTCCTCGCCGGCAACAAGCACAAGGAGCTCGACGCCGTTGTCGCCTCAGCCTACCACCCCGAGGTCCTCGAGTTCCTTGGCGACCGCATCTGGGACGCTGTCGTTGCGCAGTCGCTCGTCCTCCTCGCCGCGAGAGGCCAAGGCTCAAAGATCCTCGGGCCGATCGGCGTCAAGTGCGTGCCCTTCCTCTTCGCTCGTCCGCTCCAGCGAAAGAACTTCCTGACGCGTTGATAACGCCCGCCTGCAGGACCGACAAGCTGCTCTCGAACGCACACGGCGCCAAGCTCGCCGAGGAGTTCAAGCTCGCCCACTGGTCGGGCAAGCCGTGCTTCGGCAAGGGCTCGTGCTCGAGTGACGCCGCCGCCGACGCGTGGGAGGCGCATCTCGGCGCGCTCTACCTCGCCAACGGCCGGCAAGCCGTCCTCGACTTTCTCGTACCGCTCGTCAAGCGCGACTTCCTCAAGCGGTCCAAGTCGACGTCGACCGCCCCACCCGTCTTGAAGCTCGGCACCGACACGACCTCACCAGTCGACCTCGCCCTGCGCCCTGTCGCCGTCGACCCGTCCTCGGCGCGCGTCGTCGACCCGCCGTCGGCGCTCATCGCCAACCCGGCCTCGGCATCGGTCGTCGACCCGCTTTCGGCACCTGGCGCCCTCCCGCCTTCAGCACCTGTCGTCGAAGCACCCTCGGCGGCTGCTGTCGACCCTACCGTCGCCATCGACTCGTGGCAAAGCGCGTTCGCCGCCGCCGAGACGTCGCCCGTCCCTCGCCCGCTTCGCAAATCGCCCAAGGGCTCGCTCAAGAAGAGTGCGTCCGCCAGCTCCTGCTCTCCTCTCTTCTTGGTCGAGGCGCTGATGCTCTTCTGCGCAGAGCCGCTCGTCTACAGGTCGCACAAGCTCGCCATCGAGAACGTCCTCGCCGACCTCACCGAGCGCGGCGTCGACTTCCTCATGCTCAAGGCGAAGCGCGTGTACCGCTTCAGGGTCGCAGGGGGGCCCGAGCTGGTCGCCAAGCGTACTCTGCAAGAGCCAGACCGCGTCGGAAGCTTCGTCTCGCAGCTCGTCAAGGCCGGCCTCGTCCAAATCTCCAAGTGCGTCCGTCCCTTTCTCTCTCCGAGGCCTTTCTTGCACCAGGTCCCGCTCTTGACTTTACTGACTACTCCAACACATGCAGGAAGCCGACCAAATCGACCGCCAAGCCGGCGCCGCCGGCCTGACCCCCCCCTCGCACTGCGCCTGCACGCCTTCCACTCGCGCTCGAGCCTCTCCTCCTGCCCTCCTCACTAGCGCTTCTATACCTTTGCCTCTCATACCTAGCTTGTCGCTTGTGCACTCTCTGCAATTCTCACAGTCTCTCCGTCCCGGGCGCGCGCGAGCGAGAATGAGAGAAAGCAACAAGCGTTTCACCTCGTGAGCTACAGCTCGAGCTCGCTCGGCCCCTCCTCCTCAAGCGCTCCGTCCCGCCTCGCGCGCGCAGCAGATCCTCCTCAACCGAATCTGCGCGCGAAAATAAAGAGACCCAAGAGTCAGCGGCGGGGTGCGCAGGACGTCGAGCGAGGGAGGGAGGGAGACGACGCACACGGCGACGAGCGACTCGACCTTGCCCTCCTTGTTGCACAGCGGCGTGAGGTGAAGCACCGCGTCGTGCACCGCCGGATCGCCGTGCTTGCTGCGCCCGCTGCGAGCAGGTCGTCGACTTGTCAGCGGAAGAGTCCGAGCCGAGGAACAATGCGAAGAGGGAGAGGGCGAACGAGCGACGCACAAGAGCTTCTTGACGACGGGCTGCAGGCCGACCAAGCCCGTCCAACTTTGGCCCTGCTCGACCGCGAGGCGCACGTTGCGGCGCAGGCGGCGCGTCATGTCCTTCTCCTCGTCCGCCGCCGCCGAGGTCGACTGCGACGCCGCGTCGCCGCCGCCGTACGGCGCCGCCGTCGCGCGCGACGAGGAGGGCGCGACGAGGATCTTGACGAACGAGGTCGAGTGGAGCTCGTGGTGCGCCGAGCCGGGAAGGCCTGCGAGAGGGAGCGAGTCAGTTTGAGAAGGTCGAGCGCGAGTGCGAGAGCAGGTCAAAGCGCACCGCAGTACTCGACGAGCTCGGGCGTCGTGTAGAGGATGTCGCCCGTAGTACGCTCGACGAGGGCGACACGGCTGTACGTCTGCTCGAACGCGCGAAGGCCGTTGTGCTGCGGGCGAGGGACCGAGCGCGGGAGTCAGTTGAGCCGAACGAGGCGGGCGCGAGATGTAAGACGAGGAGGCAACGCAATGATGTTGACGAGGTATGGAGTGATGAGAGAGAAAGGTAGCGACGCACCATGAGCGCCTCGGCGAGCGAGTCCGCCTCCCCGTGCTCCCTCCCTCCACTTCCGCCGCTCCCGCTGCCGCGCTTCTCCTGCCTCGCGCCCGACCCGCTGCCGTCGAACGCATCCCCGAGCCCCTTGGCCGCGGCCGCCTCGCGCGGCGTCTCGTCGCCGCCGGCCGCCGTGCTCTCGAGCGACGACCGGCGGATGCTCAGCGTCGACGAGCTCTTCCTCGCCTTGCCGAGGAAGCCGAACGGGCCCTTGCGCTTCTTGTCCTCGACGGCGGGCTGGCTCGGGGCCTGTGCGCTGCGCGGCGAGAGCTGCGACGGCGAGCCGCCGTTGCCGGCGCCCATGCCGAGCGTCGCCGCGCCGAGCTCGCGGATGGCGTCGCCGCTCGTCACGCCGGTTTGGCGCGAGACGGTCGTGAGGCGGGCCATCTGCGCCTGGACGAGCGGCGTGAAGGACGGGGCGAGCGCGACCGAGGAGGGGGAGGAGGGCGAGGGCGGCGCGGCGGTGTGCAGCCAGAGCGAGGGGTGCGCGGCGAGCGAGGGCGACTGGACGAGGGCGTTGAGCGCGCCGGTGACGTCGATCTGGCCGCCTGCGAGACGACGAAGAGCGAAGAGCCGACGAGAGTCAGCATTTGCGTCGCACGACGAAGAAGGAAGAGAAGGGGTCCGAGCGCACCAATGAAGTGCCGCACGACGCCCTTGTCGTCCTTGAGCGGCGCCATGCAGAGGAGGTTGGCGAAGGCCGAGCCGTCGGCACGGTCTGCGCGCGAGCGAGAGCTGGAGTCAGCTCGTTGCTCGGACGACGCCGGTGAAGGGGAGAGAGAGGGACGCACAGTTGAAGATGAGCGACGTGACGTTCCTGCCCTCGGCGAGCGCGTCGTGCAGGCGCTTGACGCTCTCGGGCGACGTGCCCGGGCCCTGGAGGAAGCGGCAGTTGCGCCCGACGACGAGGTGGAGCGGGTACCCGGTCAGCTCGACGAAGCCCTCGCTCGCGAGCGTGATCGGGTTGTCGCGCTGGCTCGGGTCCGTGAGGCAGTAGCACTCGGCGAGGCCGTCGGTCGACGCCATCGAGAGGCCCATGCCGCTGCTGCCGCCGCCACCGCTCGGACCGCCGCCGGGCCCTTTGCCGGTCCAGCCGAGGCCGGCCTTCCAGCTCGCGAGGCGCGCTACGACCTGCTCGACGAGCTTCTGCTGGACGAACGGCTGGAAGTACTTGGTGTAGATGTCGGCGTGGAGGGCCTGGAGCGGCTCGAGGAGCGGGTGCCCGACGGCGGCCGAGTCGTACAGGCAACTGAGGACGGGTCCGCGGAGCGAGATCGGGAGCGCGAGGCGCGACGGCGACGTCTTGAGGAGGTAGGTCGACGAGATGCACGACGACGAGAGGCGCAGGGTCGTGCACACGTGCGAGAAGGCCGACAGGTCGCGGTACAAGTCGAGGAGGAACGGCGCCGACTCGTCGGTGCTCGTCGCGCCGATGAAGTCGCGGAACGACTGGAACGCCTCTGCGCGCAAGGAAGTAAGGTCAGCGAGGGAGCTCGGGGGGTGGAAGCGCCGTCCAAGGGAGAGCGAGACGCACCCGGATCCCTCATGACCTCGTGCAACGCCGCCGGCCCGACGACCTTGGCGAGGCTCCACTCGACGTCGTTCGAGACGTCCCAGTTGGCGTACGCCGTGAGGCCCGTGAGGCCCTTGACGAGCGGCGGAAGGTGCGGCGGCGCAACGACCGGCCCGAGCGGCGGCACCTTGCGAGCCTCGCGCTCGGCGGCGGCGAAGGCGGGCGCCGTCGTGACGCGGCCGAATGGCGCACCCTCGAGCTCGGGCTGCTGCTGGTCGACCCAGGCGCGCAGAGGGGGCGAGGCGACCGCTCCCGCCGGTGCCGTCGACGCGTACGAGAACGGCTCGACCGGCGGCGTGTTCGACGGCTGCGCCGGGCCGCCTGCGGCAGCGATCGTCGTCGCGGGCCGCTCGCCCCTGCCCTGCAGGTCGGCGAGGCTCTGCCCGAGCGGGACCGAGCGCGATGAGGGCATGCCGCTGAAGGTCGACGACGGGTCCAGGTCGGACGAGGAGCCGATCGGGCGCGCGCCGGCGCCGGTCGAGGCGGCGCGCCTGCGAGGCGGCGGGCGGAGGGCGCTCGGGTCGAGCGAGCTCTCGGACGAGTCGGCGGCTGCGAGCGAGCGAAGGCGGGCCGTCAGCGAGTGCGAGGGGAGGAGCAGAAGGAGGTGGGGAGAGGAGGACGCACTCGCTCCCAAGGTCGGCTCGCGCGCCTGCATGCGGGTCGGCCCACCTGCAGCAGTCGGGATGCGCGAGGTTGGCGCAGGCGCTGGCGAGTCGACCGAGTCGCGGCCCATGGATGAGGACCGAGCGGGGTGCGAGTCGAGCTCGGCGGCGAGGAGGTACTGCGACTGCGCCGGCGCGGGGCGAGGGGCGGGCTCGCTGAACGAGGGACGAGCGGAGGGTGGCTCGAAGTGCAGCATGCGCGCTGGCGCGGGTGTGCGGCGAGAAAGTGGGTGAGGGGAAGGAGGGAGAGAGGTGAGCGAGCCCGGCGGGCCCGAGTCGGCCGCGGCCCGGGCCACCTTTACAGGACGGCTCGACGCGCTTGCACGATGCTCGTACGTATCTGCGCAGGCTACACCGAGCACGACAAGAGCTGCGAGGCGAAGGAAGCGAGTCTGCGAGTCCCGAGAAGGCGCCCTCCTCGCTCGCTCAGACAACGACGCCGACAGGACGAGGTTAGGGTGATACAGCGGTTGCGCGGGGGTGAGTGTCACTATTACAAGCACGTGCGGCGAGGCGCAAGACGAACGAGGAAAGAGGGAGAGAGGGAAAGCTGCGGCAAAGTGGACGAGGGACGACGACGACGATGAAGGCGGACTGCGGCCCGCTCAGTAGTTCTCGCCGAGGTCGAACTCGGCACCGCGACGAACCGAACCCCAACCTGCGTGCGAGGGAGAGCGTGAGCGAGCGGTACGGGCGGCGCCTGAGCAAGAGGGACGCACCGATGAGGCGCCAGTGCTTGTCGATGCGGCGCGAGAGGGCGACCTTCTCGCCGAGCTCGGTCGCTGCGGGCGTGTTGAGCAGGATCCTGCGAGCGAGAAGGAGAAAAGGAGGTCGTCAGGCGAGCTCGAGGGACAGGGAGGGAGAGGTGGGAGGGAGAGGACGCACTTGGCGAGGTCGGCCTTGACCGACAGGACGCGTCCACCCTCCGACGTCGAGCCACTGCGAAGAGAGAGGGCGAGGGAGAAGAAGAGGTAGAGCAGGACGAGGTGAGCGAGAAGGAGGAGGAGGAGGACGAGGCGGAAGAGGTGGGGGAGGGGGAGCGGCGCGAGGCGAGCGTCAGCGCAACGTCCCCGAGACACAGAGAGGGAACAGGGACGGACATGTTCACCATGAGGACCTCGTTCTTGGCGAGCTTCTGGACCTTGGTCTGCTTCTTGTCGTCCGTCTTGACTCCGAGGAGGCGGCGCAGGAGGAAGTAGTTCACCTCGATCTCGGTGTAGATCGAGGGAAGCGAGCCCTTGCTGCCGAGGACCTGGCCGACGAGGCGATCACCACGGGTGAGCTGAGGGTCGATAACTGCGTGACGAAGAAGAGAGCGAGTCAGTGACGGCGCTCGAGACGGCGGTGCTGCTGCGAGCGCCCGCGCACAGACCTCCACCGGGTCTCGTCGTGCACCCTCGAGTGCGTCAAGCAAGGTTGACTCGCGGGAGGGACGTCGTGCACGCCCGGCTGCCCCAACTCGTCTCGCTCGGCTGCCCGACGGCCGTTCGCGACTTTGCCGCTTCCTGCGGCCCGCTCGAGCGAGAGCTCGTCGCGCCCGAGCATCAAGGTCGGTCGAGCAAGGTCGAGCTCCCTCGGATGGGCCAACTCGGGCTCGTACGCGCCCTTGCCCTGCTGCGCACGGTCCGCTCGCTCGCCGCTCCTCTCGCTCCGCCTCCATCGCGAGCTCCAGAAATGAAGGGACCGCCGACTCACGCGTGCCGACACCAATGAGGCCACCCGGGACGGCAAACTTGAGCTCGTTCTTCTCGGCGAGGAGCGAGACGATCTTGCTCCGGATCGGCTTGCAGTTGATCTTGCCCTCGGCGTCCTTCGAGACGACACCCGGACGGACCTCGATCTCCTGGCCGAGCTGCGAGCAAGGACGAGAGGGTGCGTCAGCGTCTTGAGAGTGAGGCGAGGCGAGGAGGAGGGAGAGAGAGAGGCAGGAGGGGGACGCACCTTGAGAACACCCTTCAGGAGCGAGCCACCGGCGACACCGCCCTTGAGCTCGTGCACCTCGGCACCAGGCTTGTTGACGTCGAACGAGCGGATGACGATGAGTTTCGGCGCCGTCGCAAAGTCGCGCACGGGGACCGGGATCTTGTTGACGATGAACTCGACGAGGGCGTCGATGTTGTACCGCAGCTGGGCCGAGATGGGCACGATGGGCGCGCCGTCGGCGACGGTGCCCTTGACGAACTGGAGGATCTGCTGGTGGTGCTCGTCGGCCTGCTGCTCGCGGATGAGGTCGACCTTGTTCTGGAGGACGAGGATGTGCTTGAGCTTCATGATCTCGATCGCGGCGAGGTGCTCGGACGTCTGCGGTTGCGGGCACGACTCGTTGGCGGCGATGAGGAGGAGCGCGGCGTCCATGACGGCGGCGCCGTTGAGCATGGTCGCCATGAGAATGTCGTGACCGGGGCAGTCGACGAACGAGACGTGGCTGCGGGCGCACTCGTCGAGTCAGTCTCTGCGACAGTACGAAGAGGGGCCGAGAGCGTAGAGAGAGGGACGCACCGCAAGAGCTTCATCGTGCCGCCGCACTTGGGGACTTCGCACGGCGGGTGGTCCTCCTTGTCCGACGAGTACGAGCGGAAGCTTCCTGGCCGCTCACAGCTCGGGTTCTCGCACTTGTAGATCTGCAGCAGGCGGTGGCACGTCAGTGATCGTGCGCATCGACGAGTACGAGAGCCTGGCAGAGGAAGGAGACGGACCTTGGCGTTGGCGTAGCCGAGCTTGATCGTGATGTTGCGCTCGAGCTCGTTCTTGAACCGGACGGTGTGGACGCCCGAGATGGCCTTGACGGTCTGCGACTTGCCGTGCGCGACGTGGCCTGCGCAGAGGAGGAAGAGAGCGTGAGCAGAGGACGAGGTGGGAGGACGGCGACGAGGAGACGAGACGTACCGATAGTACCTGCGAGTCGGAGACGTCGAGGGCGAAGGAGACAAGGTGTCAGTACAGGATCACGAAAGCGAGGTCATTGTTCTGCTGGACGCGATGCGCGAACGAGCATGCGCAGGTGAGCAGCGGCGCCCGCTCGACAATCCTCGTGCGCCGGCCCGCCCCTCTCGCTCCGCGAAGCTGTCCATCCTGCTCGCTCCTATACGCCGCTCGACCTGAACGAGCCACCGGCGGGAAGCCGCATGGTGGCGGGGGAGAGAGGCCGACGAGCGTGACCGGGTCGTCCTCGCCTCCCTCGCGGCGCAGGGGTCTGCTCGGCCCCGCCAGACCTCGCACAGGCCCAAAGGGACGACCTGGAAGGGAGAGAGGGACGCACCGATGTTGATGGTGGCCTGCTTGGAGATGACCTCTGGTGAGAGGGCGTGGAGGTGCTCGAGGTCGACGTCGACCTCTGGGATCAAGGCGAGCTCGGCGAGGCGGCTGGCGACGGTCTGGACGGCGGTCGAGTCCTTCTGCGCCGAGCCCTGGGCGGACGAGGAGGCGGCGAGGTGGTCGTCGTCGTCCTCAGTTTCCGAGCCTGCGTCGGAGCGAGGTGCGCGGTGCGACTGCTGGAGCGGGGAGGGGGCGGCCATGGCTGGGTCGGGCGATGCGAGGTGCACTTGGGCGGTGCTTTTGGGTGGCTCTAGCGGGCGAGACGCGAGACGACGGCGAGCAGAGGGCGAGGCGACGACTTGGTCCGACTCAAGCCACTCCTCGACCGCCTCGTTCTCGCTCTCACAACCCTCTGTGGCTCTCTGCAATCCCGCGCTGCCAGCTTCCACCCTGTAGCAGTCCACAGCAATTCGAACGAGCCTCCGCCGTGCGGTGTGTGACGAGCGAGGCCGGCGCGAGCTCGACAAAGGGACCACAGAGCTCTGTCCCTCGCTCAAAGCAGCGCGCCACTCGGGCAGAGTCTACGAGAGCAGTGAGAGCAGCAAGGATGAGCCCGGCTTGCTGTCTGACGAGACGAGAGAGCGATCGAGGTTGCTCCGCCTCGTCGTCCTCGTCGCCGTCCCCGCACTCGCGCTCCTCCTCCTCTCTCTACCACAGGCCGCTCGAGGCACGCCGACCTGCCTGCGATGCCGCTGTGGTCCCGCAGCTCGCCGCAAGCCCCGCCAGACCCGACCCGCTCGCCCTCGTCGAGCCACACCGACCCCGCCTCGTCGTCACCCCCACCGCCCGGCTTCCTCGCCAACCACCACCGCCGCAGCTCGTCCAACGTCGACACGGCCCGCAGCCGCTCCGTATCGGGCCACAACTCGACCGCCACCACGGCCCCGCCGTCCTCCTCCTCGTCAAAACCGCCGACCAAGGTCAAGGTTGGCAAGCGCACCCTCGTCGCCGCCCAGGCAGACGAGCTCGGCGCAGACGACGAGCCGTGGGACACCAACTCGGACGACGAGCCCGAGTCGACCCTCGTCGCCCGCATCTCGGGCGTCTCGCTCCACATCCCCTCGTCGTCCTCCTCCTCGTCCGGCGCTCCCCACCCCTCGACCTCTGCCGCCGCAGCTCCCTCGCCAACCTCTCCCACCTCAGCATCGACCCCGACCTCTTCGTCCTGGTCCTTCAACCCGTTCGCCGCCGCGCGCGCCCCGCCCGCACCCGTCCGCACCGCGTCCGGCTCGTCGTCCCTCTCGGCCGCCGAGGCCGTCGCCGCCGCGCTCAGCGGCCGGTCGCGCCCGGGCCCAGGGCCTTTGCCGCAGCCGCAGCGCGCGACGAGCTACCTCGCGGGCGCGAGCCGCGTCCAGGAGGAGGCCGACAAGGTCGTGCGCGCCGAGGAGAAGCGCAGGAGCCTCGAGCGCGCCGGCTCGTCGGAGCTCGGCGCGGGTGAGGTCGTCGACGAGCCCGAGGAGATGGCGCCCGTGGGAGAGGCGGCGGTCGCGCAGGAGAAGGAGCGCACGAAGGAGGCGGACCGGGCACGAGAAGAGCGAGGCGAGGGGTGGGCCAAGGAGCAGTGCCGGCGGGCGATCCGGCGCGACGTCGACGATCTTGTCAAAGGTGCGTGCGACACGTCCTCTCGGCCTTTCTCCGTCTGCATGTCGGGCGAGACTGACCTGAGCAATCCTCGCGCGCGCAGATCCGGCACATGTCCTCGAGCGCCTCAAGACCGCCTGGTTCGCTCCTCCACCACCTCCTCCCGCCTCTTCCTCGACCGCCGCCCACCGCGCCTCGATCTCGTCCGTCGTCGACGCCTCGCCCAACCCGAACGGCGCCGACTCGGACGACGACGACGACGACCCGACCCGGGGCTACGTCCAGCTCGACGCGCCCGCCCTCTCGTCGGCCGACCCTTCGATCGTCGAGTTTGACGCGCCGCCGCCCAACCCGGACGACGAGGGCGAGCGCGGGCGCGACAAGCGCCGCAGGAAGAAGTTCCTCGACGTGCTCGAGAGCGACAACGTCGACCTCGGCGAGCTGAGGAAGCTCGCGTGGAGCGGCGTCCCGGACGAGCTGAGGACCATGGTCTGGCAGTTGCTCCTCGTGCGTCCCTCTCTCTCTCTCTCCTCTTCAGAGCCCGTCGCCGTCGCCGAGAGCAGGACTGACGAGTTCGCCTCCTCCCCCTCCCTCTCCTCCTCTCGCCGCCGCCGCTCTCGCTCGCAGGGCTACCTCCCCGCCCCGCTCTCTCGACGCGCCACGACTCTCGCCCGCAAGCGCTCCGAGTACGCCCAGCTCGTGCGCCAGGCCTTCTCGCGCGGCGTCACCGGGCTCGACGGGCCCATCTGGCACCAGATCAGCATCGACGTGCCCCGGACGCGGCCCGGCGTCAAGCTGTGGATGGCCGAGCCGACGCAGAGGAGCCTCGAGCGCGTCCTGTACGTGTGGGCGATACGGCATCCGGCGAGCGGGTACGTCCAGGGCATCAACGACCTCGTGACGCCGTTCTTCCAGGTCTTCCTCCAGAGCTACATCGGTGCGTCGGCCCGCTCATCTCTCATGTCGACCTCGGGAGCCGCATGTGCCCTTGAGTCGATGACGTTGCTTGTGAAGCGTACTGACTCTCTCCTCGTGCGCCCGCAGATGCCGACGCCGAGACGTTCGACGTGTCGACGCTCGCGCCCTCGGTCCTCGAGGCGCTCGAGGCCGACTCGTTCTGGTGCTTGTCCAAGCTCCTCGACGGCATCCAGGACAACTACATCTTTGCGCAGCCGGGCATCCAGCGCCTCGTCAAGAAGATGGACGGTCTGTGCGCACGTGTCGACGGTGCGTCTTCCTCGTCCTCTCGTCACAACCTTGTCGCTCCAGGCACTTCTCGGAGGAGCGCTCGGAGCGACTGCATGCTTTTGCTGTCCTCGACGCTGACGCCTCGCCGCCCTCGCCCGCAGCTCCACTCGCCGCACACCTCAAGGAGCAGGGCGTCGAGTTCATCCAGTTTGCGTTCCGGTGGATGAACTGCCTCCTCATGCGCGAGCTGAGCGTCAAGAACATCGTGCGCATGTGGGACACGTATCTCGTGCGTCCACCTCTCTCTCCTCGTCGAGCCGGCGGCTGGGTTCGGGTCGAGGCCGAGACGAGCTGATCTCCTTCTGCACCGCGCGCAGGCCGAGGGCGGCGACGCCTTTTCCGAGTTCCACCTGTACGTGTGCTTGGCGTTCCTGGTGCGGTGGAGCGACACGCTGCGCGAGATGGACTTCCAGGTGCGTCGGTGCTCTCACTGCCCTCGTCCGCTCGTCGCCCTCCATGAGGCGCAAGCAGCTGACTAGCTCGTCGCACGATGTCGCACAGTCCATCATCATCTTCCTGCAGTCGCTGCCGACGCAAGACTGGACCGACAAGGACACGGAGCTGCTCCTGAGCGAGGCGTTCCTGTGGAGCCGCACGTTCCAGGCCCGATGACTCTCCCTTCTGTAGACGGTCCTGCATAGTCTTTGCATCTCTAGCTAGCACTCGCCGAGAAGCGTCTCTGTTGCGCAGCCGCGAAAAGGCGAGACCTGCGAGCTGCCGTCACCGCTCTCATCGCGGGAGCCGGCTCCCTCTCGTTCTCGCTCTCCACCCGCAGCTCGCACACCTGCCCTGCGACCGCCAGGCGAGCCTACAAAGCAGTCGCACAGCACCGCGACCTCGAAGCACGCCCTCGCGCCCTCCCCTCGCCCCGCCAAGCGACCATGCCCGACTCGTTCAACCCGCTCTTCGCCATCCTCGACGTCGTGAGCCGGTTCCTGCCCACAGCAGTGTCCGACCCGCTCTACACCCTCGCCTCGGCCGACCTCGCCTCGCTGCGCGACCACCCCTCGCAGCTCATCCCACTCGTCCTGTCGCTCCTCGCCGCGTGGACCGCCCTCTCGTCCTTCCTCTCGTGGGTCCGCTTCGGCCTGCGCACGAGCGTCTTCGTCGCCAAATGGGGCGCACTCGGCGCACTCGGCACCGCCGCCTACATGGCGTACCAGGGCGTCGGGACCGACAAGGGCGCCGTCGGCGGCGCGCAGGACGCGGCCAAGTGGGCGAGCATGGCCGGGCGCGGCATCTACTCGCTCGGGCGCAAGGGCGCGAGCTACTACTTCGGCGACAGCTTCGGCTCGTCGTCGTCCTCGTCATCGTCGTCGGCCCGCTCGCGCGCGCAGCGCCGCTCGTCCTCCTCCTCGCGCCGCAAGACGGCCGCGCCCGTGAACGGCGGCGGCGCCGACTCGTGGGACTCGGGGCGCGACACGCAGGCCGAGGACTTTGTGCAGAACGCCATGGGCAGCGTGCTCGAGTTCCTCAACCCGGGCGCCGGCGGCGCGCAGGAGACGCTCAAGCGCACGGCCAAGCGCGCGGCGGGGCTCGCGCAGGGCGACGAGGGGAGGAAGAAGGGCAGCAGCAGCGGCGGCGGTGGGCTGAGCGGGCTCGCGTGGGACCTGGCCATGGGCAGGGCGCAGAAGGCGTGGGACGAGGTCGTCGGCGGCGGTGAGCCGGCCCAAAAGACCAAGAAGAAGGGCGCGCGGGTGTGGTAGTCGAGGTGCGTGCGCGCTTCACTCTCTTCTCCCAGCTCCTTCATGACCTGCCGCTGACGTCCTTTTGCTGCTGCAGCTCGACCCTCGTCCATATCGCCGGACTCGGCCGCACCGACCTCTTCTCCCCCTCCTCCTCCTCATGAATACAAGCTGTACTCTTCCCTCATCCTGCGACGACGTGCAATATCCATGCCCGACGTGCTCCTTCTCACCGAGTGAGTCTCGCTCTCGAGAGCCTGACCTTGTCCGGAAAGCTCGAAAGCTCGAGAGCTCGCGCACGCACGCTTTCTGCTCATCTCCCTCAACCCGAGCGCACCTCGCCGTCGCAGCGCAATGCCAAAGATCGATACAACAGAGCCCTAGCGGCTGGTCCCACTGTACGTCTCGCTTCGCCGCGGCGCGCTCAGGCCCCCTCCTCGCTCATAACTGCCTCGACTCCTCGCCGACCCGCCGCCGCCGTCTCGGCTCCAGCGCCGCTCAGTCTCGGGCTCGGGAGGAACCTCGGCAGCGTCGCTGCGCCCGGAACCGCTCCTGCTGCTGCTGCGCTCCCTGCTCCTGCCGGCGAGTCCCCTCGGGGACGCTTCGCCGGCGACAGCGGCGCGACGAGCCCGTCTGCTGCTCCTGCTCCCGCCGCACCCACGCCTCCCGCTCCTGCTCGACTTCCAGCTACACTCGCAGCGCGCGAGTGTGCCGCCGCGCCGCCTGCAAGCGCGAGCCCGAGCGCGCTGCCGTTGACGCCTTGCGCCGGCGGTGGCGGTGCGCCCGCTCCTCGAGCGGGCGAGGGCAGGTGCGACGCCGAGGCGGCGGCGCGGAAGGCTGGGCGCACGAGCGGCGGGCCCTGCGGCGGCTGCTGCGGCGAGGGCGCTCCTGCTTCTGCTCCCGAGGCTCCTGCGCCTGCGCCTGCTGCGCCGACGCCTCGCTCGGCGGCGCGCCCTCGCTGCGCGCGATGACGCTCGGGCGAGTTGGCGAGCGAGTGCGGGCCCGAGATGGACAGGGCCGAGCCGGACGAGGGCGAGACGTCGGACGAGCTCGGCGACGAAGACGGGCCGGGCGAGGGGGACGGCGTCGAGGGGGACGAGCGGTCGACGGGCGCGGCGCTCGGCGCGCTCTTGCTGCTCGGGCTGTGCGCTGCGGCGGCGGCGGCGGCGGAGGACGGGTCGACGTCGACGTCCATGACGGTGAAGAGCGAGGCGAGGGCGACGGGCGAGAGAGGGTCGAGCGGCGAGGCGGGAGGCGGGATCTCGATGGCTGGAGGAGGAGGAGGTGTAGGGAGAGGGGCGGTTGAGAGGCGGTACTGCGGGTGGGCGTTGACGAGGGAGGTGTAGTAGTGCGCGAGGACGGGTCCCGAGGTCTGCGAGGACGAGTCGTCAGTCTCCAACTGCCGGCTCCCTGACTCCTCGTCGCTTGGAAAGAAAGAAAGCGAGACGCACCGTCAACCTCCAGTCGAGCGCCTCGCAGAACTCCTTCTCGAGCAGGTTCATCTCGACGACGCTCACTCCTCCGACCCTCGCGTACCGCCCGTTCGTGCAGAAAGCGTCGCTGAGCGCCTTGCTCCCGACGCTGATGGCGGCGATGATGAAGCGGTGGACGGTGAGGGATGAGACGGTGAAGGTCGGCAGGCGGGCGCAGACTGCGAGGACGAAAGGGGGTCAGCTCGGGTCGAGCTGGGAAGGCGAGCGAGACGAGGGGAGAGACAACGCACCCTTGTCGACGTAGGGCAGGAGGATGAGGAGACAGCACGCCTCGACGTTGGTGAACTTGGCTATTCGGACGAGGTAGTCGCGCACCGAGATGTTGGGCGGCGCGCGCGAGTGGAACCGGGTGAGCGAGTTTGGCGTGAGCGGGATGCGGTCGTTGTGCTCGCGCAGCTTGTCGAGCATGGATGCTGTAGACGTAGGCGACGTCAGCGACGTCCCACAGGGCCAGGGCAGCGAGAGGGGACGCACCTATGAGCGTGATGAGGTCGTCGACCTCGCAGTGCTCGAACGCGCCGGGCACCTCGCGCACGCCGTCGGGTGCGATGACGGTGGGCACGATGAGCGGACCGTCTGCTCGGCGAGTCGGCGGCGGCCTGCGTGCTGGCGGTGGGCCCGCGCCCGAGCTGGCAGAGTGGGTCGACGGAGGTGCGGGGTGGGCCGAGGTGGATCTCGCTCCTGCGGCTTGTCGGGCGGATGCTGGGTGCGTGACGGGGACGCGAGAAGGCCCTGCGACGGCGTGCGCGTTGGTCGGGTCGTGTGGCGCGCTCATCGCTGCGAGGGACCGCCTTGGCGAGGACGAGCCGAGGGGGCGAGGTGAACGGCGAGCTAGCGGCGGCTGGTGCACATGCGGTGGGTGGTCGCCGTGCCGCAAGAGGTGCTCGAGGCGGTACGAGTCGTGCTCTGCCGCGAAAAGCCGAGTGCGGCGCGGAGTCCGGGACGACGACAAGGTGGACCTCGCTCTCGGACGAGGCGGCACGTGGGCTTTCTCGACTCTCTCCCTAGGGCTTGCGTGCAGGCTCATTCCAGCTGTAATAGTGAGATCAGTGCAGGAGAAAATCCCCGGCAGCAGCATCCGAGGTTGCGGCGAGCGCTTCCTCCTCGACGAGAGGCTGGCAGCTCTGCCGCGCGAGCTGTACAAGGTCCGGTTGCACGACGTCTAGCTCGTCTACGCAACTGCCCTGCCTTAGACCCAGGGCGTCGACCGCCGCCTCGCGACGACCATGCGCGCCGACAGGACGAGCCCGCACCCGGCGAGCACGACGACGCCCGAGTAGACGGCGGCGCCGGTGAAGCCGCGCTGGCCGGGTAGCTCCGAGATGATGTAGCCCGCGATGGGCGTGCCGACGAGGGCGGCGCCGCTCTGCATGAGGAAAGCCATGGCCTGTCGCGGGAGAAGGGAGGGATCAGCACGGCGGACCTTCGAGACGAGCACGAACGGCGCTTCAGCTTACCATCCGGATGCCGACCGTGCGCATGTCGTCGGTGAGTGCCGCAGTCGCGCTGCAGGAAGGAGAGAGCGTCAGCAAAGTGCGCCAACGAGCGCCTTCTCAACTGACGGGCTCGAGCGGGGCGAGGAGGGGAGGAAGACGAGCAGCTCACGCAGGCAGTAGAGCGACGAAAGCTCCCTGAGCGCAGCCGAAGCACAAGCTCCATACGACCGTGCCGGCATCGTTCTTGAGCGCGGGGATCCAGCAGAACAGGAGGACGCCGGCGACGGTCGTGAAGGGGATGAGGACGTTGAGCGGGCCGTACGAGTCGGCAAAGTACTGCATGCGCAGCGATAGAGTCAGCTCTCGAGCTAAGTGAGTCGGGCGAGCTGGAAGGAGGACGCACAGTCGGGATCGTGCGGCCAAAGACGGACGCGGCGTTGAGGATCGAGAGCGAGTAGAAGGCGATGTCCTCGGTCACGTTGTTGGCCAGCGCGTACTGCTCCGAGTAGAACAAGGGCGTGTAGAGACCTGCACGAGCAAGGAGTCAGCTCGAGCTAGCTCGTCGGGGAAGACCTTTCGCGCTCGGGCCTCGTCGCTCGCCCGCGGGACGAGGAGAGAGGAGGACGCACCGAGCCAGACCGTCGCAGCGCCTGCGACGTAGAGCGTGTAGCCGACGTTGACCTTGCCGACGAACACGCCAAAGTCGACGAACTTGCCCGCAGGGCGAGGCGGCAGGCGCGTCTTGACCGTCACGCTCGCGAAAGCAATGAGGCCGAGGTTGATGAAGCCGACGGCGCGTATCGCCCAGCCCCAGCCGACCGTGCGGATGAGCTTCTGCAGCATCGAGGGGTACATGACGCCGCCGAGAGACCTGCGAGCGCGAGCGCGAGGGAGGTCAGTCTGTGCGACGGTCGAGAAGACGAGCGAGGCGAGGAGGACGCACGATCCAGTTGCGAGGACGCCCATTGCGAACATGCGCTTGCGCTTGAACCAGTGCGAGACCGCCGAGCACGCCGGCAGGAAGGTGAGGCCCGAAGCGAGCTGCGAGGGGAGGGAAGGAGTCAGCGAGCTGCGCCGACGCTCTGGCTTTCGAGAGACACCGCGAAGGGGAGCAGGACGTACACCGCATGCCAGACCTTGAGCGAGGAAGATTTCCCAGTACTCGGTCGCGAACGAGAGGCCAAAGAGGCCGGCGGTGTAGACGACGAGGCCGGCGAAGAGAAGGTGCTTGACGTAGCCTGCGTCGAACGCCTTGCCGGCAAAGACGGCGCAGAACAGGTTTGCGGCGATCTGGAAGGCGCCGATCCAGGCGAGGTCCGACTCGCTGCGAGCGTGAGAGGCGAGGAGAGAAGGTCAGCTCGCTCGGCGAGGGAGGAAGTTGGGGAAGGGGGACGGACGTGTGGTTCGAGAGGTTGTTCTGGAGCAGGTAGCTCAGGAGCACACCGAACGAGTTCGGGTACCCGAACGCCGTGAACGAGATGCACCATGCGCCGGCGACGACCCTGTGGGGAGCAGAGCGGGAGCGAGCGCAAGGTCAGCTTCTCGAGCTGCGCAGTCGACTCGAGCGATGGAGAGGAGGGAGGGCACGCACAGCCATGCTTCGAGTCCCCCATCAGGATAGTCGTCGTCTGGCGGCGCAGCTGCAAGCGCCGTCTCTGCGCCCTTCTCGGCGTCGCCACTGTCGCTCGCCGCTCGTCGGGCCGCCTCCTTCTCCTGCGCGACCTGGTCCGTCGTCTCAAAGTTGGTCGGCAGGTACTGCTCGAGGTGCTGATGCGGATGAGGCGGTAGGTGCGGGTGCGGGAGGTGGTGCTGGTGCGGGCGCGGGCGCTTCTTGCCCATGGCGAGGTGCTCGTCGTCGTCGTCCTCGTTGGCGCCCTCCTTGGTCGCCGCGTGCGTGTCGTCTGCGATGGCTGCTGACAAGCCATGCGCAGGGAGGTCGACCAGGGTAGGGGAGCGCGAGACGGCGGCGGAGGGGGAGGGGGAGTGGACCGGCGTCGACTCGTCGGCGGCCCATGGCGCGGAGGAGAGGGGCGCGTCGGCCATGTTTGGCGCTCGTGCAGGTGGTGCGGGAGGGGAGGGTGGAAGAGCTCTGCATGGTCGAAATCAGCGCGCCGCTTGTCCGACCCCGCACTTGCTTGCCGCGCTTCGGCAGTGCTCGGGCTCGCTCGCCGACCTCGCTCGGCTTGTGCAGCCTGGCGCAGGCCACGCGAGCGGTGGCCGGTGCAGCAGAGCACTCCCAGCATGTTATGGACAGCGTGCGCTGCAGCCCACAGCGTCGTGGGCGGGTGCGAGAGAGGGGTGCCGGTCGAGCTGATGAGGAGGCGAGGTGGACGAACGGCGGCTCTGGCTGCGCCGCGCATCGCTCGGGGCTGCTCGCTGTGCTCGTGCGGACGTCGCAGAGCTGAAGCTGTGCGCTCGGCACGGCTGCGCGGCGAGCTGTGCAAGATTGGACGAGGAGGAGAGCCCCGCCGCGGTCCTCCGCACGAGGCGAGGCGGAGGCTGAGAACGAGCGCGAGCCGCGGCTGCTGCTCTGCGACCGTCAGGCGCAACGAGTAGACACTGCGAGCTGATATGCAGTGCTGCAGAAGCTGGCGAGCGAGCTGAGCAAAGCCGAGTGAGCCGAGGAGAGGTCAGAGCGCGCGCGCGTTACAGCATCTACAGCTGCTCCTCGACGCTCTACTACACCCAGAACTTGCCCTTGTCCCGGCTGACGACCCACCACGCCGCCGCATTGAAGCACGACCCGACGAGCGTCAAGCTCCCGGCGACGCACATGGCCGCGACGTACGACCCGTCGCTCCTCGAGATGATGGCGCCCGTGATGGGCGTGCCGACGAGCGCGGCGACCGAGATGATGAGGAACATGCTTGCCGTACGGTGGCCGACTTCGCGCATGTCCCTGGTAAGGCTCGCGACGAGCGCCGGCATCATCGAGACATCTGCGGGCACGGTTCGTCGAGGAAGAGTCAGTGCGGGGACGGCAAAGGCGCAGACGCCGAGCTCGGCACGCTCGAGAGACCAGCTCGAGAAGGACCGAGAGACCGGCTCGGGGAGGATCGAGAGACCGGCTCGAGGAGGAGAGGGAGGGAGGGGACGCACACGCGCCCGAAGCGAAGCCGAACAGCACCGCGAAGGCGACGAGGCCTCCTGCCGACTTGCACATGGGCAGGAAGAGGAAGATGAGGGCGCCCGAGAGGAAGCAGTGCGGGACGAGGACCGTGAGCGGGCCGTACGTGTCGGCGAGCCAGTTGGGGATGATGCGGCCAAAGATGGACGCGGCGTTGAGGATCGAGAGCGAGTACAGGGCGAGGTTGCTGCTGACGCCGTACTTGAGCGCATCTGCAATAGAGAAGAGTCAGCATCACGAGCTCGCCGTGGAGTGCGAGAGAGACGGTCGGTGCGTACAGTCTTGGATGCTGCAGGAGGCAGAGAGCGGCAAGGTGGGGTCAGTATGACCTCTCGACGACGACGAGGGTGTGAGAGTGTATAGGAGCGCGAGAGGAGAGAGAGGGGAGGAGGAGGGTCGAGAAGGGGGGACGCACTAGAAGTAGGGGCTGTAGAGAGCTCTGCATAAGGTGGAACGTCTCGCAGCGTCAGCAAGACAACGAGTAGGAAGAGGAGAGACGGGACGCACAGCATGATGATGGTCTCGCCGATGGTGACGAGGAGGAACGCCTTCTCGCGCAGCGGGCTGAAGTCGAAGATCTTCTCGACCTTGCGCGGCGGCAGTCGGGAGCGGACGGTGAGGATGGCCGTGACGAGCATGGCGAGCGTGAGGAAGGCGGCGGCGCGCACGGTCCACCCGAACCCGATGCGGGGGAAGAGGCGGTTGAGAAGGATGGGGTACACGATTCCTGCGCCCAACGACCGAGTCAGCGACGCTCTTCGGGAGGTGGTGGAGGAGGATCACGACGCACCTCCAAACGAGCTGCCAGTCGCGAGAATGCCGAGCGCCGTCGCCCTGCGCTTCTTGAACCAGTGCGAGACGGACGACGCCGCCGGGATGAACGCCATGCCCGCGCCGAGCCCGCACGCGACACCTTGGCCGAGGAAGAACTGATAGTACTGCGTCGCCTCGGAGAAGCCGAAGAGCCTGCGCGAGAAGAGGCGTCAGCCCTGCCTCGGAAACTCGCTGCCGAGAAGAGGTATCGACGAGGACGAGAGGAGGGACGCACCCGGCGGTCCAGCAGCACGCCGCGCCAGCGAGAAGCCACGTGACGTATCCTGCGTCGAAGGCCTTGCCGACAAGGATGGCGCAGGCGAGGACGAGCGCGAGTTGGAGCGAGCCGATCCACGAGATGTCGGAATGGCTGTACTCGGACAGCTGGTTGGCCTGGTAGTAGGTCTGGAAGACGCCGAACGCGTTAGCGAAGCCCTGTTTCGTGCGCGGAGGAAGAGTCAGCTCGTCGCGTCGCGCGCAGGCAATCAAGAATGACGCACCCAAGACGTGAAGCTGATGCACCATGCACCGCCGACGACGCTGCGAGAGGAGGGCGAGGTGGGGGAGGGGAAGGGGTCAGCGAGGCGACCTCGGCGGGAATAGTCTGACGAGAGCAGGACGCACCTCCAGGCTCTCAGTCCTCCATCAGGGTAGTCGTCCAGCACTAGTCCCGCCTTCTCTGCGTCCTGCGGCAGGCCTGCAGCCTCCTCGCTCGCGCGGCCGTCCACGCTCAGCTCGCCCTTCTCGGTCGTCTCTGCCGGCTCGGCGGTCGAGGCGGTGCGCTCTGAGGGCGTCTCGAATGAGGCTGGCGGTAGCTGCTCGGCGAGGTGGTGCGGGCGGGGAGGAGAGGGCGAGCTCCTTGCGCGGCTCGCCGGCGAAGGTGGGGAGGACGGCGTCGGCATCCAGTGGCGACGGCTCGACCAGGTGGCGCGGTCGGTCGGCGTGTCGATAGTGCTGAGCGAGCTGTAAGAGTGCCGCGCCCAATAGCGAGCGTGCGAGCGAGTGCGAAGCAAGGAGACAGGCGGCGTTGCCGACTCTCAGCCAACTCGGCCGGACCTTCGGCACGCCCGCAAGTGGCCGCAAGCGCGCGTTTGGAGCCCGCACGCTAATTCTGGTTAGCTCTGCGGCGTAATGTTCGCCGAAAGTAGCTCCGCTCGCTCGCTCGCGCCGCAAAGTCGCGAAGCGGTTCAAGCTCGCCCTCTCTCGCTTGCGGTGAGTACCTGGCACAGCTACACGCTGACCACATGGTGTGTAGGGCTAGCGGTCGCCGAGGAGAATCGCGAGACAAAGTCGCGGCGCACACTCCGCCTCGCCGTTGGCACGAGCCGCTCGAAGCTCGACCCTCTCTCTCGCCGAGCCCCCAGCACAGCACCTCGCCGTGGCCATGCCTGGCTCCTTGCTGCTCGCGAGCACTGCACAGCTCGCTCGCCGGACCGCCCCAGCGCAGCACCGATGGCCCCTCGCGCTCGCCTCGTCTTCCAGGTCGCTCCTCCTCCTTCCACCAGCCCTCCTCTCTCGGCATCGGACAGGGCGCGTGCGGCCACTCCTCGACCTCTGCCACCTCCGCCGGCCCAGGTCGTCACCAAGGGCGTCTTCTCGATCCTGCCGACGGGCGGTGTGCGGGTCGGCGAGCGCGAGGTGCGAGTACCGGCGGGCACGCCGGTCGAGCGGGTGGACGAGCGGGCGGTTGGGCTCGTCGAGTCGGCCGAGGGACTGAGGTGGGCGGGTATGAACGAGCAGGGACGGTCTGGGCAATGGACGCTGTGGCTCCTCAAGTGCGTTCCCGCCTTCTTCTCGTCCTCCTCCCTCCGCACGCGTCCTGACGCACCGCCCTGCAGCGCGACCGAGCCCGACGCTCTAGCTGTACAGCGCGTCTTGCTACGCCTGCCACCCGACATCGCCCCACCTCGAGCGCGCCTCCACGCTCGACAAGCCCCTCCTCCGCCTCGCCTGCGCAACTCGATCCTCCTCTACAACCACTCGACCCGTTCCGTCCTCGCCGTCCTTCCCCTCTCACCCTCTACTGCCCCGGATCTGCCCGCCGCGCCGCCTCGCCCGCCAAAGCCGCACTCGCACGCGCACACCGCCCCCTCGCCGACACAGCACCCCTCCGCCGCCGACTTTGCGGTTTACGTCAATCACGTCACGGCGGCGCTACACCCGAGCCCGACGCCCGAGACGCTTCGCCGCGACGAGTGGGCCGCTCGGAAGGAGATCGAGCGGCTCGCCGCCGAGGAGACGGCCGACGACGAGCTGCGGCTGCCGCCTGCGCCCGAGATGCTCGAGCTCGTCGCGCTGCCCGAGCTGGGCGTGCCCGTCGGCTCGAGTACAAGCACGCGCAGCGGTACGGGCCGCGAGGGCGACGTGCAGTGGCGGTATGAGCGGGAAGGGCTCGACAAGGGGCTCGAGCGGCTCGACCTCGAGACGGAGCTCGCGAGGGACGTCCCGCTCGGCACCTTGTCCGCCACCGTGTCGACCTCGCACTCGTCTCGTCAGGCGTCGAGCTGGACGGTCTCGAGCTGGGCGACGCGCGGGACCGAGCGCTTCGTCACGGCGGACGAGGGCGACGACGAGCTCGAGAACGGGCCGGTGAGCGCCTTCACGGCGAGGGCCGACGACGACGAGACGCCTCGGGCAACTCGTATCGTCGAGCACGATCAGCCTCGACCGTTATCGGCGCTGTCGCCGTCGCCCTCGTTCAAGACGCCCATCCCGAGCGACCTGACCCACACGCTCACGAACGGCAACGCCGTCCTCCTCGACTTCCTCGGCGCACCCTCCCTCGTCCTCCCCACATCCTCATCGTCATCGTCGGTCTCGCCGCCGCGCCGCATCGCCGTCACGGCGCACCCGCTCTCGGCGGAGCAGGCGAGCGAGATGGAAGCTCGAGGCGACATCGAGCCCGCCGTTGTCCAGGCGCCCGAGACGTCGGGCGTCGACGGTCCGCGCGAGGTGAGCTGGTGGAGCTGGCTTGTGGACCTCGTCGGCGTCGGCCGGCCCGAGGAGTGCGCGCGCGGCGGCGCGAGCTGGCTCGGCTGGCTCGCCCTCCCTTCCGTACTCTCGCCCTCTCCCCAGCCGATCTCGCGCACCGAGACGGCTGCGAGCAGGCTGAGGAGGATGCCTCGCTCGGCGGGAGGCGAGACGACGGCGCGCCTATCGGTTTTCCACTTTGACGAGGCCGGCACGGCGAGGAGGGCTTTTATTCCACGCAGGTGAGGCGGGATCTCGCTGTAGACCGTCTCGACTCTCTCTATGTATGGATCCAGCTTCCTTCCAGCTCACTGAAAGCGCACAGCACGAGAAAGCGCCCGCTCGAGAGAAAGCGAGCCGCAGAGCCCCTTAGTCGCTCGGACCTCTCGCGCACAGCCGTCGTCGTCGCGCGCCGCGAGGTCAGGCGCCGTCACGCTCGTACTGAGTGCGACTGGTTTAGCTGGCACTCTTGCACTACGCAGAGCTGTCGAAACGAGCAGAGAATCGCTCGGGCTCGACGACCTTCTCAAACCGCGCCCTCGCCTTCGCCTCCGTCCGCTCGTAGCTCACACACCTCCGCCCGTAGCTTTGCGCGCTTCGAAATTGCCGGCTTGACGTCTGCACGACCTGCTCGATCAGCCCGGCCTTTTGCCAAACGGCTGCCCACCGCGGAGAGGCGAGCAAGGAGGAGGGGAACGAGCGGGGGCAGCATTTGGCCGAGTGCGAGAGTGAGAGCGAGACGAGTGGGTGGACGCCGGGCAGAAAAGAAGTTGCAGCGTACGTGAGGCGCGCTTGCTTGCAAAGGGAGCGAGAGGAGAGGCGAGCCAACTGCGGACGTCGACGTGGGCGGCGAGCGCGCCGGCGCCGCTCCGGCGGCCGGCCCTTGGCCGTTGCTGCACCTCGCTCTCCCTCCTTCCTCTCACTCCCTCACCCTCGACCGAGTGAACTTATTCAGGTGCACCCTGACTCGCTCACTCTTGAAGCTGTGCACCTCGCTGACCTCGCTCCTGCCCTCCCGCTTCCCTCCCTCCTCCTCCCCTCCCCCCACCCACCTGCGTGTCGTCACCGCTCGATCCGATTTCACCATCTCGCTCGTCCGGTCAATTCGCACACTCTCCTGGCCACCTCTCTCTGCTCGCCTCTCGACTGCACCCTGCGCCGCGACCTGCACCGAATCGCCCGCGCCGCCAACCTCGCTCGACGACGACGATCGCACCTCATCACCTCGCCCTCCTCTCGACCCTCTCCTCCTCGCGCCCCCACAGCAATCATGGTCCAGACTGTCCCGACTTTCAAGCTCTCGAACGGCGCAGAGTTCCCTCTCCTCGGCTTCGGTGCGTTCGCTCTCCCCCTGCGCCTCCACTCCCCGCTCGGCGACCCACGCGGCTGACCTCGTCTCCCCCACGCAGGCACCTGGCAGGCGCCCGACGAGGAGGTCAAGAAGGCCGTCGCTGTCGCCCTCAAGGCCGGCTACCGTCACCTCGACCTCGCCAAGGTGCGTCCGCCGTCCCCGACTTCGTCTCCTCGCTCCTCCGCTGACCTTCTACACTCTCTCGTCCGCAGGTGTACCAGAACCAGAAGGCCATCGGTCCCGCCATCGCCGACTCGGGCGTTCAGCGCAGCGAGATCTTCATCACGTCTAAGCTCTGGAACTCGCAGCACTCGCCCTCCAACGTGGAGGCGGCTCTCGACGACACGCTCAAGGAGCTCGGCCTCGAGTACCTCGACCTGTACCTCATCCACTGGCCGGTCGCCTTCCCCGCCGAGGGCAACCCGCACGACAACCTGTTCCCCAAGGAGAACGGCGTCTGCAAGATCGACTCGTCCGTCTCGGTCGTCGACACCTGGAAGGCAATGATCAAGCTCCTCGACACCGGCAAGACCAAGGCCATCGGCGTCTCCAACTTCTCGATCGAGGCGGTGCGTCCCTGCGCTCTCTTTCTTGGTCACGACGAGCGCTCGAGCCCCGGAACTGACCTTCTCAAACCCGGCCTCGCGCAGATTGACGCCATCACCAAGGCGACCGGCGTCGCCCCGGCCGTCCACCAGGTCGAGCGTCACCCGCGCCTCCTCCAGCGCGAGCTCATCAAGCACCACAAGGCCAACAACATGTGCGTCTCGCTCTCTCGCTCGCACCCCTCCCCTCCTCTCCTAGCTCGGCTCGTCCTGACTCCTTTTTTGCTCTGCTTCCCTCGCGCGCAGTGCCCTCACCGCCTACTCTGGCTTCGGCAACAACAACGTCGGCGAGCCGCTCCTCCTCACGCACCCGACCGTCAAGAAGATCGCCGAGCAGAAGGGCGCCGACGCCGGCCAGGTCCTCATCGCCTGGGGCATGCACGGCGGCCACGCCATCATCCCCAAGAGTGTCACCGAGTCGCGGTGCGTCTCACTCTCTCACTCTCTGTCTAGTCGCTCGTCGACGGTCCCTGACGAGCTCTGTCTCGTTCCTCGCTCGCAGCATCATCTCGAACTTCAAGGTCGTCGAGCTGACCGACGACGAGGTCGCCGAGATCGACGCCATCGGCGACGAGTCCAAGGGCGGCTCGTACAAGCGCTTCAACGTCCCGGTCACCTACGACCCGAAGTGGCCCGTGCGTCCTCTCTCTCTCTCCTTCCTCGTCGCGCTCGCTCGAGCCTCTCGACCGTCGCTGACTCTCTCTCGCTCCCTCTTTCTCTCGCGCGCACAGATCAACGTCTTCAACGAGAAGGCCGAGCAGGGCGAGAAGTACAGCGTCAACCTCGGCAACTAGATCTGGCCGTGCTCGCGCTCGTCCTCAGTACATAAAACGCCGCAATGCAACCCTGCAGTGACCCTATCCTCACCTTCGGCTTGTCCCGAGAAGCACGAGCTGGGAGAGGGAGCGAGGCGAGCGAGAGAAGGCGGACGAGAACGTCGACACGAAGGACGACGCCGGGCTCGGACGAGTAGAGCAAGGCGAGCAGCTGCCGGGTGGCTACACGGCGGCTGATTCGAGGGAACGCTGCGCAGGATGCGAGTGCGCCGGTGCGGGCGCAGAGGCTCGTCGACTCGGAGGCGGATCGAGGAAGCGAGGTCGAAGGCAACCGAGCTGTGGGAGCGGGTCCGCCGCTGGGTGAGCTGGACCAGAGCATAGAGAGCTAGTGCACGCAGCTGCAGTGCAGCACAGCGTTGAGAGATGGAGCGCGAGGTCATTGTCGTCGCCGCTTCCCCACGTCGCTCTCCTCGTCGTCGCTCTCCCTCACCCTCACGCCCAGCCACGATGAGCTCGAGCGCACTGCAGCAGGTCCAGGAGCACCTCGACTCGGGCGACTACTACTCGGCCCACCAGAAGGCCCGCACCACCGCCGTCCGCCTCCTCGCCCCTCCCCGCCGCAACCCTCCCCCAGCCGGTACCCTCCTCCCCTACGACCAGAAGGCTCAGGACGCCGCCAGCCTCCTGTGGGATGCCGCCCGCCGCCTCCTCGAAAAGGGCCAGGTCGGGAGCGGCGTCGACCTCGGCGTCATGCTCGTCGACGACGTGTGGCTCGCTCGACAGGTCGGCTGCGGCAAGGACGAGCGCGGTCAGTCGCGCCCTCTTCTTCCTTCGTGCGCTGCAGAGGCCTGTGCCTCGCGACGTGCCATGTAGCCAGTCGAGGTCGCTCAGCGACTGACCCTCCCCCCGCTCCTCTCGCGCGCAGCCAAGATCATCCAGCTCATCGCCCTGACCGGCCCCGCCGGTGCATGGAGGAAGACTCTCACCGACGCCGTCCTCTCGTGCGTCTTCTCTCCCTCGTCCAGCCCTGCTCCCTCCTCGCCCTCGCACACTCACGCCTCTCGCCGCTCCTCGCTCGCAGGTGGACCTCCAAGACGGGCTCGGGCCCTGCGGGCGACGTCGACATCCACCAGTACCTCGGCGAGACGCTCTACAAAGGTGCGCCTATCGCTCTCTCCCCTCTTCCAGCGCTGTACCAAGAGAGAGGCTGACCCCGTCGCACCGCCCGCAGAGCTCGACTACCACCACGCGTCGCTCCACCTCCTCGTGTGCCCGACCCAGGACGCCGCACAGACGCTCGCGAGCGTCCTGTTCGACTGGTCCAAGCTCGACCCGGAGAAGGAGGCCGGCATCGGTCGTTACGCCGCGCGCGGCACGCTCAGGTGCGTCGCTCCCTTGCTCTCTCTCCCGCCCTCTCGCACACAGCGAGCTGACTCGCTCCTCCTCGCCGCACAGCTACCTCGAGTCGTCGTTCATCCTCGCCGCGCGCACCTTCCTGTCGCACTTCCTCGCGCTCGCCCTCGCCGCCTACCCCTCGCTCCGCGTCGCCTCGTTCGCCTTCCCCTCGCCCTCGTCGCCGCTCGCCCAGTCGCCGACGGCCGCCCCGCCCTCGCCCGACGAGCTCGTCGTGACCAAGCTCGCGTCGCTCAACTTTTGCCAGCTCGCCGTCCGCGCCGCCCAGAGCGGCATCGGCGAGAACGTCGACAAGGTCAAGGTGCCCGGCGCGCGCGCCGGCGCCGAAGAGTTCCGCGTGCAGCGCGGCGGCGGCACAAAGGCGTGGCAGAGCCTCGTCGGGCGGTACGAGCGCAGCGTGCCGTGGCTCAAGGCGCCCGAGGTCAAGGAGGCGACGCAGGCGATCGGCGAGATCCACTTTGGGCTCAAGCCGGCGAGGCAGGGCAACCCGCTCATGGACATGATGGCGAGCATGTTCGGCGGCGGCGGCGGCGGTGGAGCAGGGAGCGGTGCGCCGGCGATCGGCCGGTGAGTGCGAGCAGGACGAGCCGCTCGATCTAGCTCTCCAGCTCTCGCTCTCGCTCTCTGCGGCCGTAGCAGTGCGAAGTGTCTGTCCGTGCAGTGCAGTGCAGGTCTCTCACCATGTCTACGATTGCGAGCGACTGCATGTCAAGGAGCGAGGGGCACGTCTACTTGCGCCGCCCGCCCTTCTTCCTTCCGCTCCGGCTGTTCGGGCCCTTTCCTCCTCCGCCCTTGCCACCGCCGCTCTTCGCTCCAGCTCCTCCACCGCCTGCTCCTTCTTGCGGTGCAGTATCGACGGGCGCAGGCGCAGGCGCAGACGCAGGTGCGGGCGCGGGCGGGCCCTCGCTCTCCTCCTCGACGAGGGCCCGTGCGGCCGCCTCGCTCATCGGCGGCGGGACGGGCGACGCCGCGCGCTCGATCTCGTCGGCGCGCTCGCCGAGCGCTGGTGCGTCGATGGGCGGGGCGGGAGCTGGTGCAGGTGCAGGTGCAGGTGGGGATGCAGTTGCGGATGCTGGAGCGGGCGTCGTTGCGCCCGAGGGGAGCGCCGAGGGAGGGAGGGTGCTCGAGCCGTCCTGGCCCTCGATCTGCTTGGCCCAAAGCTCTGCAGGACAACGAGAGTCAGGCGTTGAACGCAGAGAGCACAGAGAGGGGCGCAGGGGGAAGCACAGAAGGAGGAGGGACGCACCGGCGTAGACGCCGTTCTGGATCGCGAGCAGCTCGGCGTGCGACCCTTGCTCGGCAACGAGGCCGTCCTTCAGCACGACGATCTTGTCGCTGTCGACGATGGTCGACAGGCGGTGCGCAATCGTGAGCGAGGTGCGGCCCTTGGACTGCGGGCGAGTGAGCGAGAGGACAAGGGGTCAGTGCGCGACGAGGGCGAGGACGAGAGGAGAGGACGAGGTGGGACGCACAAGCTCGCGCAGGCGGTTCTGGATGAGGCGTTCGTTGTGCGTGTCGAGGGCCGAAGCTGCGAGGGCGAGAGAGACTGAGTCAGCAGGAGGTCCGTGCGCATCGAGCGTGGGGGAGGGACGACGCACTCGCTTCGTCGAGGACGAGGATGGGCCTGCGTCGAGGGTGAAGAGCTCGTCAGTGACTGAGCATGTGCGAGCGAGACAAGGCCAAGGAGAGAGGACGCACGGGTTCTTGAGGAGCGTCCTCGCGATCGCGACGCGCTGCTTCTCGCCGCCCGACAGCCTCATGCCCCTCTCGCCGACGAGCGTCTCGTACTGGTCCGGGAACGTGAGAATCTTGTCGTGGATCGCGGCGCCCTTGGCCGCCTCGACGACGTCCTCCATGGTGAGCGCCGTGTCGGCCTTGGGCTTGCCGTCGGCGTCGAGGCGCAGGAGGCCGCCGTCTGCGTGCGCGCAAGAGAATGAGGAGAAGGAGATGCACAACTTGTCAGTGGCTGTACGGCGTCGAGAGGAAGACAGGGAGAGAGGAAGAGAGACGCACAGGCGATGTTGAACCGGATCGAGGCGTTGGCGAGCACGCAGTCCTGCGGGACGAGCCCGATCGCCGCCCGGAGGCTCCTCTGGCTCAAGTCGCGCACGTCGGTCCCGTTGACGCACACGGCGCCCTCGGTCGCGTCGTACATGCGGAACAAGAGGCGCGACAGGGTGCTCTTGCCCGAGCCGGACGGGCCGACGAGCGCGACCGTCTGCCCGGCGGGTACGTCGAACGAGACACCCTTGAGCACGTCGACCTTACCGTCGTACGAGAAGTGGACGTTGCGGAAGGCGACGCTGGCGCCCTCGGGCCCGACGACGAGCTCGAACGGGTGCTCCTTGTCCGAGATCTCGCGCTTCTCCTCGAGGAGCTCGATGAGCTGCTCCGTGTCGACGGCGTTGCTCATGACGCGACGGTACTGCGAGCGGCGAGGCGAGCGGTGAGTCGAGGATCTGGTAGGCCAGAGAGCGAAGTTGAAGCCGGAGGGTGGAGAAGGAGGAGGGCGGACTCACGAGGCTCGAGATCTGGTTGAGGGGCGAGAGCAGGCTCGCAAAGTAGCTCGTGAAGGTGGCGAACTCTGCGAGCGAAGAAGGCGGCCGAGGAGGAAGAGGACGAGGGGAGGAGAGGGCGAGAGAGGAGAGTCAGCCTCGGACTGCGCGCTCGCACCCCTTGGCGCTCGAACGCCTGCTCGACAGCCCAAAGGCGCCGACGACGATCAGAAGCGAGTCGACGCACCGCCTGGGTCCATCTGGCCGCTCACGACGCGGTTGGCGAGGATGAACGAGCAGACGAGCAAGCCGAAGTTGGAGATGCCGTTCTGGAGGAGCGACAGCGAGTTCCATGCCGAGTAGACGCGGAAGTAGCCTGCGACGAGGGGAAAGACGTTCTTCAGCTCGGTAGCTCGTCGGCGCAGCTGCGCGAGCTCGTGCAACCCGTCGAGAGAGAGGAAATGGCGACGCACCGCGCTGGTACCGCCACATGGCGTCCCTGAGCCGCTTCGACTCGAAGCCCTCGGCGACGAAGAGCTTGACGCCCTCGTAGTTCATGATGACGTCGGTCTTGATCTGGTGCGCGAACTGACTCTGGTCGCGCAGCTCGCGGTAGAGCTTGACGCGCGACTCGGCGAGGAGGACCGAGGTCGTGACGCTGCGGGGCAGGCGTTGGAGCAGGGTCAGCACTCGTCTAGTGCGTCTAGTACATCGAAAGGAGAAGGAGGAGGCGCGAGAGGCGATAGGGACGGGGACGCACTAGATGACGCCGACGAGCGTGACGACGGACACGATCGTGAAGCCGTACCGCACGCTCAGGACAACGAAGGCGACAGGCAGGTCGATGAGGATCGGGATGAAGCTGAAGATGAGGAGCTCGAAGAACTGCGCGAGGCGGGGGAAGCGCGTCAATCGTGAGGGGAGCAGGGGAGGTCCGAGCGGGGGAGGGAGATGGACGCACGTCGTTGATGGCCTCGGACCTCGACAAGATGCGCAGCAGCTCGCCCGTCTTGCGGCGCGTGTGGTAGGCGAGCCTGTAAGTGCAGAACGAGGAGGGGTCAGGGTCGTCGCCGTGTTGCTCGAGGGTGCCGGGATGAGGAGGAAGAGGGGACGCACGAGAGGTTGAGGATCGTCTCGAACGACATCATGGCCATCTCCCTTTCGCTGTACTGTTCTACAGGCAGCCACAAATACTCTGCGTGCACACGAGAGAGGGAGAGTCAGCTCGAGGGCTTGGTGCGACCGAGAGGTCGTCGGCGCGGAGAGGCGAGGGAGGACCGGACGACGGACGGTACAGCATACTGTTCGAGTCGCTCAGGAACTGCACGAGGAGGTACAGCGACACGCTGAGGTACGGAGCTGCGAGGGAGAGAGGCGGCATGAGCGAGGCTCGCGGAAGAGGTCTGAGAGAGGGAGAGGGGACGCACGCCGTCCTTTTGCGAGATCTGAGATGACCCTGCCGAACAAGAGCGGCCTCGCGACGTTGAGGTACCGCTTGAAGAGCATGAGGCCGAAGCAGACGAGGGCGAGGATCTGGAGCGCGATGCTCTTGCTCGGCCACAGGTAGGGGAACAGGAGCTTGACGCGCTTGAAGAGGGTGAGGACCGAGAGCGACTTGGGGTCCTGCGGCCGGTTCGACGGGATGCGCGTCCCGCGCAGGACGGACGGCTCGGCGACGGCGGCCGAAGTCGACGAGGTTGGGACGGCGGCATAGCCGTTCGGCGCCGACGACGACGAGGCGCCGAGGAGCGGCGTGCGCTCCGAGGCGGGACCGCTCGGGACGTACGTCGCGCGGTACAGGGGCCGGAACTGAAAGGCGAAGAGGGCGAGGGCGAGGACGAGGCGGAGCGAGAGGATGGCGAGGTGGACGGCGGGGAGGACGTCCTTCTTGGGGTCGACGCGCGGGTCGACGACGACGATGCGGCTCGTGAGGCCGAGAACGACGCCCTCGAGGACGATGGCGAGAAAGGTGAGGATGCGCGGGTGCAGCATCGGCCAGGGTGCGTCGCCGGCGGCCTTGACCTGCTGGTGGCGGCTCTCGTAGACGAGGCCGAGGCCGAGGAGGGTAAAGGCGGCGACGCCGCCGGCCGAGTAGGCGGTGATGTTGGCGTACAGAGGGTCGTGCGGCGTGTAGTGCGAGGTGACGAGGGAAGCGACGACTGCAGGAAGGGGAGGGCGAGGTCAGGGTCGCGCTCGTCGCAGGGCGAGGATGCGGCGCAGCGGGAGGAGACGCACCTTGAGCGACACCGTCGGCAAAGTAGGTCGTTGCGACGAGCGCCATGAAGACGAGGATGACGCCCTTGCGGACGCTCGCCGCCTTGACGACGACGGGCGTGACCTCGTCGTCGTCGCCGTCGGCGTTTGCGGGCTTGGCCGGGTGGGCGCCCTCGACGAGCTCGGGCGGGGCGTAGATGTCGTCCTCGGCGTGCCAGCCTGCGGCCTGGATGCGCGACATCATGGCGAGGAGGGCGCGGCCGAGCCAGCGCAGGGCGAGCAAGCCGACGAGGACGGCGGGGACGGCGATGCGCAGCTGGGCGAGGGTCGAGTACAGGATGGTGAGGTCGTCCCGTGCGGCAATGGCGACCGATGCTGCCGTCGAGGCCATGCTGAGCTGGTTGTCGAACGAGGACGAGGACGAGGTCGACTCGCGGAGGTGGGGAGGTGGACGAGCGAGGCGGGGCGTGGCGCGGTGCGCAGGTCGGCTGGGCGCGGGTGCTCGAGTCCCTCGAGAGCGGTGGCGGTACTTGCTGCTCGGCTGGACGAGGTGAGAAGCGGACGAGGCGGTGCCGTTCGCAGCTGGCGGTTCCGCGGCCGCGCAAGCTCGTCCTCGCCTTCTTTCAAGCTGTAGATGCGGCTGTACTCGGCAGAGTGTAGTATGGCAGTCTACCGAGCCCAGCAGATCCACGGTAGAGAACGAGGCGAGCGCGACCCGAGGGTTTCCGAGACGGAGCACGAGACCGTCCGGCCGTTGACTCCGCTCCTTCACCTCGAGCTCCAGCCAGACCACCACAGCTCCGATGCACTCGAGCTTCCAGTACCTTTCGACCCGCGGCGGCGACGAGCGCCTCTCGTTCGAGGAGGTGCGTCCCTCTCGCTCGTCGACTCTCGTCCTCATCGCCTCGACGAGGCCGAACCGGCGCAGCACCCCGCTGGGCAGCGCGGCACAAGGGCGGGATCTGTGGATGGAGGTGCATCAGGGCTCTGTGCGGGCGCACACACCCAGGCAGGCCGCGGCGGGCGCGCGACGAGCTCCGATCAGTTCGAGCACTCGACGACGACGACGACGACCCGATGAGGGCTTTCGGCCCTCGAGCTGCGCCCGTCGTGCTTCCTCGCAGCTTGCTGTGCACGAACAGCCGCCCTGCCGGTGCACCTCGAGCCCGGCGCGGTCGAGCCTCGACTGCAGCACCTCACCTCGTCCTCTCGAACTCGCTCGCTGACTCTCACCTCTCGATCTCCCTCCTCTTTTCCTCCTTCCTCTGCAACAGGCCGTTCTCCGAGGCCTCGCGCCCAACGGCGGCCTCTACATCCCGGCCCACCTCCCGTCGCTCCCCGAAAACTGGCAGCACGACTGGGCCAAGCTCTCGTTCACCGAACTCGCCCTCGAGCTCTACTCGCTCTTCATCGAGGAGCACGAGATCCCGCGCGACGACCTGCGCGACCTCGTCGAGCGCTCGTTCGCCACCTTCCGCCACAAGGACGTCACCCCCCTCCACCGCGTCGGCGACAAGGAGTTCATCCTCGAGCTCTTCCACGGCCCGACCTTCGCCTTCAAGGACGTCGCCCTCCAGTTCCTCGGCAACTTGTTCGAGTACTTTCTCACCCGCCGCAACGCCGACAAGCCCGAGGGCCAGCGCGAGCGCCTCACCGTCGTCGGCGCCACGTCGGGCGACACCGGCTCGTGCGTCCTCTCTCTCTCTCTCTGTCCCTCCCTCGCTCTCGCTCGTCAGCAGCGCCTTCACCTACACAAGCTGACGTTCTTGCCCCTGCCCGCAGCGCCGCCATCTACGGCCTTCGCTCCAAGAAGGACATCTCGATCTTCATCCTGCACCCCAAGGGCCGCACGTCGCCGATTCAGGAGGCGCAGATGACGACCGTCCTCGACGACAACGTGCACAACCTCGCCGTCACGGGCACGTTCGACGACTGCCAGGACATCGTCAAGCACCTGTTCAACGACACCGAGTTCAACTCGCGGTACCACCTCGGCGCCGTCAACTCGATCAACTGGGCCCGCATCCTCGCCCAGACCGTCTACTACTTCGCCGCCTACTTCGCCGTCCAGCCCCAGATCCCGTACGACGTCCTCGACCCGCAGATCCAGTTCGCCGTCCCGACGGGCAACTTTGGCGACATCCTCGCCGGCTGGTACGCCAAGCACCTCGGCCTCCCCATGGCCCAGCTCGTCGTCGCGACCAACGCCAACGACATCCTCGCGCGCTTCTGGAAGACGGGCCGGTACGAGAAGGCCGACTCGGGCGAGCCCGAGCACTTTTCGGACGACGAGGCCGACGACGACGACGAGGCGGGCGAGGGCCACGTCCACCAGCGGTACCCGAGCCTGACCGAGGACGAGGCCTTCCGCCGCCAGCAGGAGGCCGTCGCGCAGAACGTCGAGCAGAACGGCGCGAGCGACGGCAAGCAGGCCGACGGCGCGACGCCCTCGCGCTCGGCGTCGCACGCGCGCGGCGCCAAGCGCGCCCCGGCGACGGCCGGCACCGTCGCCGAGACGCTCTCGCCGGCCATGGACATCCTCGTCTCGTCCAACTTTGAGCGCCTCCTGTTCTACCTCGCGCTCGAGGGCACGACGGCCGGCGCGGTCGCCGCCGACGGCGAGGTCGACGGCGGCCAGGCGGCGCGCGTCCGCATGGCGGCCGAGAACGTCAAGCTGTGGATGGACAAGCTCAAGAGCGAGCACCGCGTCAAGGTGCCCCGGCGGGCCGTCGAGGCGGCGAGGCGCGACATGATCGCCGACCGGGCGAGCGACGACGAGACGGCCGAGACGATCAAGAAGTACTTTACCAAGACGGACGAGTACGGCTCGTACGTCGCCGACCCGCATACGGCCGTCGGCCTGTGCGTCGCCAACCGCGTCGCCAAGACCAAGTGCGTCCTCCCTCCTCTCTTCTCGTCGCTCTACGCGTTCTCGAGGCTCACCTGCGCCTCTCTCCCCTGTGCAACAGCCCGGCCAACGTCATCCAGATTGTTCTCGCGACGGCGCACCCGGCCAAGGTGCGCGCTCGTCTCTGCTCGTCCTCCTCCCTCTCTTCCCTCCCCTCTCTCTTCCCTCCCCTCTCTCTTCCTCCTTCTCATGCAGTCCCTCCTCGCTCTCACCTATCTCCCTCCTCCCTCGACTTGAGGACCTCGTCGATCCTGCTCGCTTTGATGACGCTGACTCTCACCCTCGCACTCGCACCCGCAGTTCGACTCGGCCGTCTCGGACGCGCTCGAGTCCGAGCCCTCGTTCAACTTCAAGCGCGACGTCCTCCCGAAAGAGTTCGACGGCCTCCTCGAGCGCGAGAAGCGCGTCATTGACTGCGACAACGACCCCGAGGCCGTCAAGCGCATCGTCAAGGAGCACGTCGACAAGCTCTTCGCCAAGCCGGCCGTCGCGGCGTCGGGCCTTTGAGCATCTGAGCGCGAGAGCGTCTCTGTGTGTAGCGAGTAGAGTGGTGGCAGCGGCGGTGAAGCATGTTCCTCAGTTCATTCTTCTCGAGCGCGCTCTCTTTTTCTCTCTCGCACGGACCCTCGCTCTCGCTCAGCTGCTCGACTCGGTGCGGCTCAAGGATACCCTGCATACTGCTACAAGGCCGCCGCCTAGCACGCGCTCATCTCGATGCTGCGCCGTCGAGGCGTCCTCGTCCCGCTACGCGCCTCGCCCTCGACGAACCCGAGCCCGAGAAGATCGTCGACGTCGTGCTCGTCAACGTGGATCGACACCTCCTGGTCGACCTGGATCCCGCTGTTCGTCCCTGCTCCTCCTTCTCGAGAGTCGACGCCGATGCCGCCGAGCGTCGCGACATGGAGAGGAAGCGGGCTCGCTCGCTTCGAGGCCGACATCGTGTCGCCGCTGCTGCTCTGCGGCGTCCCGCTTCCTCCTCGACCGCGCCCGAGTCCGAGCCCGAGGATCCGCTCGCCGACCGTGCGCGACGTACCGGCCCTCGAGCCCGACCCGCTGCCGCTGCCGCTCCCGGACCCCGGCTCGTCGCCTCCAGCGCGCGCCGCACGGACCCCCAGGCCGCCCGAGCCGCTCGCGCTCCCTGCGCCGCTGAGCGCGCGCGCCCTCGGGCTGCGCTGCTGCTCCGACATGTGCGGCGGGAGCGACATGTTGGCCGGCGGCGCCGAGTTCTTGCGCAGGATCAGGGCGCGCGACGAGAGGGTCGTGAGGAGGGCGAGGGCGTAGCACGACGAGAGGAGCCACCAGGCGGCGTAGGGCGCGCAGGCGTAGAGGAGGTTGTTGAACGGCGTGGCTGCGAGAGGCCGACAGCGTGAGCGTGAGCGCGAGGTCCGAGCGGATGGACGAGAGCGAGCGAGAGAGAGGACGGACCGAACGTGAGGAGGAAGCCCATCAAGCAGACCAGCGCAGTGTAGCTTGCGCTCTGTAGTGCGAGGCGACACAGAGCTCGTAGGCGACCGTCGGTCGAGGCGTTGAAGCCGGCGATCCGCCGCCGCAGAACGAGGATGAGGAGGACGCTGACGGCGACGTCGATGACGGCGGCGACGACGAGCCACACGCCCGAGATAAGGCCGTACGTCGCCGCCTGGAGGAGCCCGCTCGAGAGCCGGTTGAGGTGGAAGAGGATGCCGAGCACGGTCGAGAAGAGGATGGCGCCAACCTCGAGGACGATGAGGATGCCGAACGAGACGACGATGAGACGTCTAGCCCATCTGAGCGTGACAAGCTGCAGGCATAGAGAGAGAGAGAGTCAGCTCGAGCGAGGAGGTCCGGGCGAGGCTCGAGGACGCACCCGGGCCGCTCGCATCGTGAGGAAACCCTGCACGAGCGGCGCGTTGATGACGATCGAGATGGTCTGGATGGCGTCGAGCGCGGTGGGATGTATGAGTGAAGCCGCGTCGCGATCTTGACGGACCATCCAGTACGCAATCGAGGCGACATTCATACCCGCCTGGGCGAGGGCGACCGTGACGACGGTCCACACGAGCGCTTTTCGCAGTCCTGGAGGGTTTGACTTGGGGTTAGGCTCCATAGTAACCTGACCTTGGAGAGAGAGGGAGGGACGTACCCGTGTCGCGCTCGTACATCTCGGTGCGCAGGTATTGCACGAAGAGGGCGACGACGACGCCCGTGAGCAAGAGCTGACCGGTCCACCCGAGGGCGCAGGGCAGGAGGATCGCCGTCGCGTACTGCTGCGAGGCGATGGTGCGCTCGAGCGTGTCGTAGTGCGTCTCGTCGCCATGGTCGAGGCGCGAGGTTGCCATCGCGCTCCGAGGGCGAAGAGGAGGAGGGCCACGGTTGGCGTCGAGCCGGCGGGCGGGCGGTGGGGCTTGGATCGAGTGCGACTGCAGCTGAGAGCAGAGCTAGTAAGAGCCGCTCGCTCGAGGTGCGCCAGCAGGAGGCGAGCGTCGACGAGTGGGGGAGCGGCGATGAAGCTCGCGCCGCGACGAACGACCGGCGAGCGCTCGCCAGCGCAGCGGAGCTTCTTTGCCCAATCTGCGCGCGCGCTCAGCCGAAGCCTGGCGAGGCCTCGGAAGCCAGGGCGCAGCTCGAAGGGACCATGTCGCACTGTGGAGGCCGACCAAGGGCTGGACCCGAGCTTGACCCACTCGAGCGCGATGTGAGCCGCGGGCGCAGCTTAGCGTGGTCGGTGCGCGTTGCGACGGCTGTGCTGGTCGCCGTGCGCGTGTCGGGCGAGCGTCTCGAGCCGTCGTGAGGTCGAGAGAGCGCAGGCGAGAGCGTCGCGCTGATGACGAGGAGCTCCTGGCGCGAAGGCGGAGGCGGGCGAACTCTCAGCCTCGCTGCGTCGCAGGCTCGTCAGAAGCCTTCTGTGCAACGTGCAAGCTGTCCGGCTGCACACCTGCAGCGTTGCGGAAGCGAGGAAGCGGCGACTGAGGGGCGCCGCGCTCGCGAAAAGGGCAGCGAGCAGAGAGATCGTCGTCGTCCTCGCAGCGTTCGAGCTCCTCGACGACTGCATGCGCACGTGAAAGCCGACGAGCGTATGTACTGCACGCAGACGTTGCGCCAACAAGCCGACGACCCCTGGCCCTTACTCGCCGTCCCACTCGCCCGGCGCATCCTCGTCGCCGTACTCGTCGGCCGTCTCGTCCCTGATGCCGCCGGCGAGCACCTCGGCGCGCATGCTCTCGTCCCACTTCTCGTCCCACTCGCTGCCGAACGAGCCCGGCGCGGGCGCGACGTTGATGCCGTGGTGCGCGCCGCGGGCGTAGGCGTTCGAGAGGCGCGAGAGGAGGGTCGAGCGCTGGTTGAGGAGGTAGCGCACGCGCTCGACGGCTGCGAGCAATGACAACAAGCAGCGTCAGCGACTGCGCCCGAGGTGAGAGAGAGAGATAGGGAGGAGCGAGAGGAAGGAGAGACGCACTCTTGCCCAGCACGACCGCCTCGCTCTTCGGCCCAGCGCGCCCGTCGATCTTCTCGCCGCCGACCTGGATCCCGCCCATGAGCGCACCCGTCGTGCTCTGCCCGTCGAGGCCCCTCCCGGCCCGCTTCTTGCCCTTGCCGCCCTTGGCCCCCTCGAGCGCTCCCTCGCCCTCTCCTCCTCCGCCGGCGCCGCCCGCCGCGCCGCCCGTCACCTTCCTGACGCGCTCCTCGAACTCCTGCACGGCGGCGCGGAGCGCAGGGACGACCTCGCACAGGCCGTCGTAGCCCTGGCGGATCGCCGCGCGGCGCTTCTGCTCCGACGCGATGTGGTTCGCCTTCTTCTGCTCGGCCGTGAGGAGAACGCCCTTGTTGGCGTTGTAGGCGGCGCCGCTGGTCGATGCCCCGGCCGAGGCAGGCGCAGGCGACTCGGACGGCGTCGAGCTCGCGCGGCTCGGGCCGAGGAGCCGGCGCGGGCGGGCGGCGAGCCGAGGGATGTTGCGCGGCGTGACGAGCGGGCCCGGGTTGTCGTGCGGCGCGTCCGGGTCGTCGTTGTTGATCGCGCCCGGCGGGACGGGGAGCGTCGGCGCAGGCGAGGCGGCGCGGGACGTGTCGTCGCCCATCGGCGTGTCGCCGGGCGGCGCCGCCGCCGCAGCAGGAGCGCTCGCCGCGGCCTTCTTCTTGGCGCCGCTCTTACGAGACGGGGCGGGCACAGCGACGTGCGGCGAGGGCGACGGCTCGGGCGCGGGCGCATCGTCGAGCGCGGCGCGCTTCTTCTTCGAGGTCGTCGACGCTTGCGCCGACTTGCGCTTGGCGGGTGCGGCGACAACGGGCGGGGTAGGGTCGCGCTGCGCCTCGGCCTGCTCGTCGACAGCGGCGGCGCTCGCCGCGGCGTGCAGCGGCGCCGGGGCCGAGGCGGGCTCGCGCGCCGCTCCTGCGCGGGCGCCTACGCCTGCGCCCGAGACGGCCGCCGCGCCCGGCCAGCCTGCGCGCCGCTCGGCCTCCTCGAGCATGAGCACGAGCGGGTCCTCGCCGCCCTGCACGCGCCTCGCGCGGCTCCCCTCCCTGCCGCCGCCGCCGCTGCCACGGCCACGAGCCGGCCCGTCCTCGCTCCTCGCGCGCTTGAGCGGCGGCAGCCCTCGCTCCTCGCGTCCGCCCTCATCCTCGTCGTCCTCGTCGTCGTCGCCCGCGCCGCCCGCCGGCGGCCTCGACGGGGCGCGGCCCATCCACGCCTCGAGGTCGCGCGCGTGCTGAGCCATGCGCGCGCGCTTGCTGGCGTCGGGCTCGGCGAGCGCGGGCGGCGCGTCGCCCGAGTGGTGGGCGTGGTGCTGCTGGTAGTGTGGAGCGAGCGAGGGCGGGACGGGGAGGTGCGAGGGCGGGCGGGCGTGGCCAGGGAGGTCGGACGAGAGGTGCGGCGGGCGCGGGAGCGAGGTGAGGCCGCTGGTCGGGGCGGTGGCATAGCCGTGCGGGCGGTGGGCGAGCGGGACGCTGCCGCTGCTTGAGCGGTGCGAGAGGAGGGGCGGCGGTGGAGGGTGTGGGAGACGGGCGGCGTGAAGCTGGCTCGCCGAGTCGGCCCAGCCGCCGAGGTCCCAGGTCGCGGCGCCGCCGTGGGCGAGCGTGCGGCGGGACGAGCTGCCGACGGCTTGCGGTGGCGGTGGCGGAGCGGCGAACCCGAGCGCTGACGAGGCGGACGCGACGGCGTTCGAGGTCGAGGAGGACGAGGGAGGTGGACCGGACGACGACGAGGCGAACGAGTCGAGGAATCGGCTGAAGTCGCGCGTCTCGCTGTCGGTGAGGAGCTCCATGCTCAGGTGCGCGCTGCTGCTGCGTGCTTTCGTCCTGTAAGCGAAGGAGAGGCGTCAGCTCGTTCGGCGAGCACCGATGAGCGCGAGCGGGGAAGGAGCGCACCTCTGAAGGCTGCAAGGCTGAGGCGAGCGGTGGTGACGGGTCGTTGAGCGGTGCCGAGCTGGCTGTGCTGGCGCTCGGTGCGCCTGTGCCGGCTGGCGAGTCGAGGTGGGAGAGCGGAGGATGAGCGAGATGCCCGTGTCACCTCGAGCAAGCGGGTCCACGGCTCCCAGCTGGACCGTGAGCGCTGAGGGCGATGTTGCAAGCTTACTCTGGCTTCCGACCTGCCCAAGAGCAGCACCTGCGAGCGAAAGTGGCGACCCTCTCCTCCTGCGCGCTTTCATGGACAACTCGCTCCTTGCTCTCGCTGCGGCTCTCCGACAGGCTGTCGACGGTACCGTGGCAGCGAGGAGATCAGGAACGTCGTTGCACGTGTGGTACTGGAAAGCTCGAGGGCGCCGGCCGTGCGTACGAGTAGTGGCTCGAAGAGCGAGTCGGCGGCGGCAGCGAGCGAGGCTCGTCGAGCGCGGCAACGACCTTTGGGAGAGGCCTTGTCGAGCCAGAAGGACGAGCACAGCGACTTGAGCTCGTCGACTCCAGCAAATGCGCCCGCCGAGCCAGTTCCGCGGCGCTCGAGAGGGACATCTCCCTCGCCGCGCGGTCCTCCTCCTCCCGCCGACCGCCCTCCTCCATCCTCCCGCACCTGACCTCAACGAGCAAGCCCCACCATGGCCTACTACGCCCCCTCGTGTGCGCCCTCGCGCTCCTCCACCCGCTCGCCCGCGCGCCGCGCTGACCCGCTCCTCGGGATGTCCCTCGTCGTCCTCTTGCACGCCCGCAGACACGTCGCTCCACCGCCCGCCGCTCGCCTACACGGGGGCGACGCACCCGCCGCCGTACGGCTATGCGCCGACGCACCTCGGGCTCCACCACCACCACCACCACCGCAGCAGCCTCGAGCGCGAGCGTGCGTGGTACCCGGCGACGAGGACCGAGATGCTCGTCGCGCAGGCGCACAGTGTGCGTCGTCTCGAGCTCTCGTCGTCGTCGTGGTCGTAGGGCTGGAGCGGTGAGCTGACGCAGGAGCGAGGGGATGCGCGCAGAGGCCGTTCGGAGCGCTCGAGGCGGAGGAGAGGCGGTACTTGGCGAGGCGGCGGGGCGATTGGGGCGGGTACGGGTGCTGTGCTGGACTGTGCGTGTCGTCTCGCTCCCTCTGCTGCAGCTCGTGCTGATGCTGAGCGGGCGCAGGTGGGCGATCTTGTGCTGTGGGCTGTGCTGCGAGGAGGGCGGCGGGTGGGACGCGGGCGAGTGCTGTTGAATCGGGCGGGTCGGTGCAATGCGAGCGAGCTTGAGCACGGTGCAGCACGGTGCAGCAGCGAGTTCACAGAGAGCCAAGCGAGGTCGGCGTCATCGTCGCCGGCCAAACGACGACGACGACGACGACGACGGCTCTCCTTCGCTCCACCACCTGCTCACCAGCTGAGCACGCCAGCTTGCATCATGGACGCAGACCTGGCGCGTCCACCGCCTGCGCCCAACCAGCAGGGGCAGCAGGACCGCCCTCCCCACCTCTCGCGCCGCTCGTCTCGCCGAACACGAGCCGCGCCCGACCTCGCCGACAAGCTCCGCCACCAGTGGGACCAGCATGCCGTAGACTTTGCCTGGGACTGGGTCAACGAGGACGACATGCGCGCCTTCCAGCAGGTGAGCCTCTCTCCCTCCCCTCTCGCTGCTCCTACCCCCTCCTCTCCCTCGCCGCGGCCAACCCAGCCAAGGCAGCGCAGCCTTCCCTCAACTCGTCCATCTCCTCGGAAGCGTCTCGCTCACCCCTCTGGGCACAGTCACTGACCCTCGTCCTCCGCCCGCAGGCCCTCTCGGACGAGCCCAACCCGGGCGCCGACCAGGACCAGCCCGAGAAGATCATCGCCGCGAGCGACTGGGCCCCGGTCAAGGAGCGCAAGCGCAGCAAGAACCCGCGCAAGCGCAAGGACGTCGTCCGCGAGGGGTGGGCCTACCACATCTCGCGCTGGCCGCTCCTCGTGCGTCCCTTCCTCCTCCTCCTTGGCTCTCTCTGCGAGCCTCCCTGACGCCTCTCCTGCACCCTGCAGCTCCTCATCTTCCTCATCATCATCTTCGAGTTTGTCGCCTACCTCGCCATCCGCCAGATGGTCAACGTCATCGAGTTCTTTGCCGGCTGTGCGTCTCTCTCCCTCTCCTCCTCGATGCCCGAGGTCCAGCTTTCCCACCGAGCCGTGCATGCTGACTCGGCATCTATCCACAGGGCGAGGCGAGCGAGGCCGGCTCAGGCTTGCGCTGCGCAACGCGACGACGTACGACGAGGTGCGTCCACAGCTCGCCCATGTCCTGCTCTGTCTCGCTAGCCGCGGGAGCAAGTACTGATCGTTTGGGCTTTGTCGTACACACAGTGGAAAACGCGCGCGCTCGCCCTCGACGCGCTCCTCGGCCTCAACCACTGGAAGGCGTCGGCGCCCAACGCCTACTACGACGCGCCGCTCGTGCGCCGCGTCCTGCGCGCCCTGCGCTCCCTGCGTGAGCAAGGCGACGCCGAGGGCGTGTGCGCCGTCCTCCACGCGTGCGTGCGCAACAACTTTGCCGGCGTCGAGTCGTTCCACCTCTACTCCGAGTCGTACTTTGGCACCAAGGAGCTCGTGCAGGAGTACCTCGACGAGGGTGCGTCCCAGCTCTCTCTCTCTCTCCTCGAGACTCGGCGTGTCAAGAAGGCGATACTGACGCTGTCTCCTCGCTGCTCGCAGTCGCCCGCTCGCTCGAGTTCGTCCGAAACGCCTCGGACGACCAGCTTCCGCCCGACGAGAAGGCCGACTTCTTCCGCTCGGCGGCCAAGAACCTCGGCGCGAGCGCGCTGTGCCTGTCGGGCGGCGCCTCGATGTCGTACTACCACTTTGGCGTCATCCGGGCGCTCCTCGACGAGGACCGGCTCCCGCGCGTCGTGACGGGCACGTCAGGCGGCGCCATCGTCGCGGCCCTGTGCTGCACGCGCACCGACGCCGAGCTGCGCGAGCTCCTCGTGCCCGAGCTCGCCGACCGCATCACGGCGTGCGAGGAGCGCATCACGGTGTGGGCCGCGCGCGCGTGGCGCACGGGCGCGAGGTTCGACACGGTCGAGTGGGCGCGCAAGGCGAGCTTCTTCACACTCGGGAGCATGACGTTCCGCGAGGCGTTCGAGCGCACGGGGCGGATCCTCAACGTCAGCGTCATCCCGAGCGACACGCACAGCCCGACCAAGCTCCTCAACTACCTCTCGGCGCCCGACTGCGTCATCTACACGGCCGGTGCGCTCCTCTCTCCTTCTCCTTCCCTCTCTCCCTCGCGCTCAAAGCCTGTCGCAGTCTCTCCCCCTCGTCCTCGGGCCGACTCGAAGATCCCGCCGCTGACTCCTCGCCCTCGCAGTCATCGCCTCGGCCGCCGTCCCCGGCATCCTCAACCCGGTCGTGCTCCTCACCAAGGACAAGGAGGGCAAGCTGCACCCGTGGGAGTTCCAGGGCAAGCACAAGGACGGCTCGCTCCGGGTCGACATCCCCCTGCGTGCGTCCGCCTTCCTCTCTCCCTTTCTCTCTCGCTTCTTCGTCGAGCGGGGGCGGTCGAGCTGACGCCTTGACGTCTCGCAGAGGCCCTGCACTTGCTGTACAACGTCAACTTCTCGATCGTCTCGCAGGTCAACCGTGCGCTCGTCCTCCTCTCCTCCTCCCTCCTCCCACCTCGTCCTCCCCTTCGCCGCATTGTCCCACTCGATCGTCAAGAAGCTGACGTTCTCGAGCAACCACACGCAGCGCACATCCACCTGTTCCACTTTGCGCCTCGAGGCTCGCCCGGCCGACCCGTCTCGCACCGCCAAGGCCGAGGATGGCGCGGCGGCTTCCTCCTCGCTGCCGCAGAGGGCTACTGCAAGATTGAGCTCGTCAAATGGTTCAGGGTGCGTCGCCCCTCTCTCTTGCGCTCGTCGTCGTCGATCTTGAGCCCAAGAAGAAGAGGAACGAGCGCTGACGAGCTCTCGACTCGCACTTCCTTCCGCCCGCAGGTCATCCGCGACCTCGAGCTCATGCCCGAGCTCGCAGGGCAGAACTGGAGCGGAGTATTCCTGCAGAAGTTCGAGGGGAGCGTCACGATCTGGCCCAAGAGCCGCTGTGCGTCGACCGTCCTCCTCTCGCTCTCCCTCCTCGCTGTGTGCGAGCAGTGACTGATGCACATGGCCCTTCTGTCACGCAGTCTCGGACTGGTTCCGCCTCCTCACCGACCCCGACCGCGACGAGCTCGCCCGCATGATCCGGGTCGGGCAGCGCGTCACTTGGCCAAAGGTCCGTCGCTGCTCACGCTCTCTCGCCGGTGCACGAACGCAGAGCTGACCCTCCTCAACCTCGACGTGCAGATCAAGATGATCGAGAACCGCCTCAAGATTGAGCGCCAAGTCGACCTCGGCCGACAAGAAGCGCGCGCCCGGCTCGCCTCGTCCTCCTCGACCGCCTCGAACGGCAACGGCTCGGCCTCGCTCGCCCCTCCGCCGCTCACCCGCCACAACTCGTCGGGCGACCACCTCCTCATCCCGCGCGAGCCTCGAGTCGCGAGCCCGGCTCGTGCGCGCACGGCGAGCCCGGCTCCTCGAGGTCAGGCGCAGCCCGACCGCTCGGGCTCGGGCTCGGGCGACACCGAGCACGACGACGACTTCGGCGACGACGACGAGGGCCTCGACAGCGTGCGCGTGGATGACAACAGCGCGGCGGCCAAGAAGCGCCGACGCGCCATCCTCGAGCGGCTCGGGCTGCGAGGTGCGGCAGGGCGAGGCGCGAGCGCGCCGCCGCTCGGCGGCGGCAGCGGCAGCGCGAGCGGGAGCGACAGCGGAATGCGCCCTCGCGGCGGCACGGTCGACGGGCGATACCTGCACCGCGGTGGGGAGGGCGAGACGGAGGACGGCGAGGGCGAGTCGGACTGGACGAGCGGCGGTGAGGGCGCGCCGCCGCTCATGCCGCTCGGCGGGTCGGGCGTCAGGAGGAGGCTGAGGAGCAGCTCGCTGGGCCAGATGGTCGGCATGAGCTCTGACGAGGAGGGGCCGGCGGGCGCGGGCGGGAGGTGGTGAGCGAGGAGGAGGCGGTCGGGCCCTGTCGCCCTTGCACTACTATCTCGAGCGGCACGCTCGCATGCCACTCTGTATCGCTCTCGTATCGCTCTCGTTGCAACGCAGCACGCCGTATCGCATGTTGCGCTGTGCTTGAGAGACAGGCTCGTCCAACTCGCCGCCTCGGCCGGCTCGCTCTCCTCCGCTCCCGACCTCGCCTCATCTTCGCTCGTCTCGCTCACGACGCGTCATGAGCTCCTCCAGCGAGCTCGAGGTCGTCTCGAGGCCGCGCAAGCCTACATCGTCGCTCGAGGTTCGCCGCTCGGGTCGGGCGCGTCGAGTCCCCCGCGGGCCTGATGAGACGGCCGCAGCCGCGGCGCCCATGGCCAGGACGGGCTCGGGTGCGGGCCCGACTGGACTACCGGGTGCTCTCGGCGCGCACAAGGGCGAGCTGGTGCTGTCCAGGCGGCGAGGAGAGGACGACTCGGACGACGACCTCGAGCCGCCGATCAAGCACGCGCAGGCCGGCCCAGCAGCAGCAGAGCAAGGGCCAGTCGCCTCCACCTCGCGCATGCAGCTCCCGCCACTGCCCTCCCTCCCTCCCCTGCCCGCCCTGCCGCCCCTCGCCCCGACCACCACCTCGACCTCGCCCGCCCTCAACCCGTCCTCAAGCGCACCCGCTCTCGGCTCCGCACCCGCCTCGAAACCCGCCCCAGCACGCTCAGCGTCGCTCGCTGCACGCCCTCAGCCCGTCGCGCGCCGCTCGCGCACCCCGGCCGACAGCACCGCCGCCGCCGCACCACCACCAGCACCTCCTCCTCGCGCCGCCCCACCGCCCAAGACCTCGTATTCGTCCGACGAGGCCGACAGCTTCTTCGGTGCGCGCAAGCCCAAGCCCAAGATGCGCGTGCCGGCGGCGGCGAGGGCGGGCAGCTCGGCGGCGGCGGGAGGAGCGGCGGCGCACAGCAGGGCGAGCAGTGGTTCAGCGACGCCGAGGCCGACCAGTCCAGGTGCGCCTGCTCTCTCCTCCTTCTCGGTCGTCCCTCGCTCTCCTCGTGCCAGCGGCGCTGATTCGTGTCGCGCGTGTCGTGCAGCAAAGCGCCAACGCCCCCCGACCCTCGACCTCTCCTCCTCGTCCTCGTCCGACAGCGACTCGTCCCCTCGTCGCAACGCCCTCGCCCTCACGTCCGACTCGGATGACGCCCGCCCGAGCAAGCTCACCAAGGCGCTCAAGCTCCCCGTCTGGGCCATGCAGGGCTCGGCCGTCAGCGGCGCCGACCGCAAGCGCGCGGCGCAGGGCGCAGGGCGCAACCGCAAGCGCAAGAAGCTGGGCGAGAGCGGGAGCGAGGCCGAGCCGGACGAGGGCGCAGGTGGACGAGCTGGAGCGCGCGGCAAGGGCAAGGAGAAGGAGAAGGACGCGGGCGGGCTCGTCGAGATGGGCGACGGCGACGGCGACGACCACGGCGACACGGACGACAGCCTCGAGCTCGCCCTCGTCAACGGCAGCAAGCGCTCGTTGAGCAAGACGCTCAGCTCGTCGCCGCCAAAGCTGCCGCCCCTGCGCTCGCCCCGCAAGCGGTCCCTGCGCGCCGACTCGCACACGAGGTGCGTCGCCTCTCCTTGCTCTCTCGCTCTCGGCTCATGTGCGCCGAAGCTGACGAGCGGCTCGATTTCCTGCAGTTTCGACCGCCTCTCGGCCGGCCCCGCCCCGGCCAAGTCGCCCTACCGCTCCCCCCGCCGCGCCCTCCCCAACCCGCACAACCTCCTCAGCTCCTCCCCTCAGCGCGCGTCGCATATCTCGCTTTCGTCGACCTCGTCGGACCACAGCGCCGGCATGACGATCGCGCTCGGCAGCGACGACGACGACGACGACGACGATGACATGCCGATCGACGCGACGCTCGCCGCGATCCGCAGATCGCTCGCTTCAGCGCGCCGCGATGGCACCAAGACGACGGCGTCGACGACGGGCGGCGCTGGCGGCGCGAGACCCTTCTCCTCGCCGGCCAAGGCGGCGTCGGCGAGCCCGGGCGGGCGCAGCAGCGGCGCCGAACCGGGAGCAGGACCGAGGGGCGGCGCAGCGGCGGCGAGCGGTGACGATGACAAGGTGACGGTGCGGCTGCGGATGGTGTTTGACCCGACGAGGCAGGCGCCCGAGGTGGCCAAGCGGGCGTACGAGCGCGAGGAGGTGGTCGAGATGGGGCTCGTGCGTCTCTCTCTGTTCCCTCTCGCTCCCTCTCTAGTCTCTCCCTACGGACCTCTTTGAGACGTGCGCTGACGGTGGTCGTCGATGACGCCCGCAGCACGAGCCGTTCGAGTCGCTCTTCTACGAGATCTCGCAGCGCCGCGGCATCCCTCGCGCCGACCTCGTCATCACCCACCTGCGCCCCTCCTCCTCGTCCACCTCGACTTCGACCTCGTCCCAGTCTTTCCTCGCGGCCTCCTCGTCCGCCTCGGCCCCGGCCTCGACCAAGCAGACGCAGCTGTACGAGTTCGGCACGCCGGCCTCGCTTGCCTTGCGCGCCGGCGCCGAACCGCTCATGCGCGCGTACACGCACGACGTGTGGAACAAGGTGCGCGAGCGCGCCAAGGAGGAGGCGGCGGCCAAGATGAAGGCGCACGAGGACGAGGCCGAGGCGACGGCGCTCGCCCGGGCGAGGGCGAGAGCTGGGTCGGGCGAGGGGGAGGACGGCGGCGACGAGAGGGCGGCAGGGGCGGCGAGCAACATGCGCGGCAAGGGCGCAATCGTGCTCGACCTCGAGGACGACGACGACGACGACGAGGAGCTCCTCCCGCCGCCGGGCGCTCGGGCCGCCGCCGCGCCGAGCAGCGACTCTCCCTCGCCCGCCGCCACCGCCACCGCCACCGCCGCCGCCGCTTCGACCTCATCGCCCAGGACCGCCGCATCCACGGGCTTGTTTCCCCTCACGCTGCGCAGCTCGAGCACCCAGTCGTTCTCGCTCGCCGTCAAGCCCTCGACGACGGTCACGCAGCTCGTGCGCGCCTTCTGCCGCAAGTACTCGATCCCGCCCGCGCGCCAGACCAAGATCATCGTCGAGTTTGACGGCGAGCGCCTCGAGGGCGGCATGACGCTCGACGAGGCGAGGGCCGAGTTTGACCTCGAGGGCGAGGAGACGTTCGAGCTGAGGGGTGTTGCTTAGCGCTCTCTCTCGATAGGGTGCGCGTTCTTGCTGTGCAGTTGAGTTGTGCGCTGTCGCTGTGTCTCTGTCTGCGTGCTCTCCATCGAGAGGACGAGAGGAAAAGGAGAGACCGGCCCAGCCGGGCCTGAGAACGACACGATGCAACGAGAGGGGAAAGTCGGCGCGCAACAGCTACAGCACCTCCTTGCCCTTCTTCTGCTCGGACGTCCACTCGAAGCTGTACGGCGTCGCCCCGCCGCTGCCGAGCGCCTTCCACGCGCGGATCGCCTCGAGCGCGGCATCGCCCCAGTCGAACGACGACGGGAGTGGGTTGGCCGTCGAGGGCCCGTCGACAAAGACGAGGAAGGCGCGGTTCGACTCGGAGATGAAGCCCGACGAGATGGCGCTGCGGGAGGGGCGAGGGCGACGAGGGCGAGGGGGGCGAGGGGGAGGGTCAGTGCGCGGCTCTGAAGCTCTAGCAGGGGCGCGAGAGGCGGACGCACTTGTTGATGAACTCGCGCAGGGACGAGTAGAAGCCGTTGACGTTGAGGAGGACGACGGCTGCGGCGGGCGGGAGCGAGTCGGGTTTGAGAAGGTCAGTGCGCGCTCGCGAGCTGGAGAAACGAGGGAGAGAGCGACGACGCACGCTTGAGGTGCACGCCGATCTGGGACCAGGTCGTCATCTCTGCGACCTGTGCGACGGGCAAGGACGAGTCAGTACCGGCCGGTCGAGCGGGAGAGGGGTCCGAGCGGGGACGAAGAGAGAGACGCACCTCCTCGAGGGTGCCGTACCCGCCGGGCAGGCCGATGAAGCCCTCGCTCAGGTCTGCCACTGTGTGCGCAAAAAGCAAGTCAGCGCAGCTACTTGGGCGTGCTCATGGGCGCCAAGCACCCGCTCGAACGGGCACTTGCGCTCAAGGCGGACTTTGGACGAGCGAGCCGACGCACTGAGCTTCTTGCGCTGGTGCATGCTGTCGACGATCGTCTCCTCCTCGTTTGGTCGAAGCGGGCCTCGGTCGGGTGCCTCGCTGGCGAGGAACTGCAGGCGGGATGCGGGAGGGTGAACGAGGAGGAGGAGGGGAGGAGGGGCGTCAAGGAAGGCTCGTCCAGGGCGGGGTCGCTCAAGAAGAGGAGGGCCTGAAGGAAGTCGGGGCAAAGAGAGAGAGGGAGACGCACGGCCGAGGGGATGATGCCGTGCACCTTGCCGCCGTGGTCGAGGGTACGCGACGAGACCTGGCCCATGACGCCGGCCGTCCCTCCTCCGCTGCGAGCATGGGGTCGACCTGGTCAGTGACTGGCTACCGCACGAGCAGAGAGAAGGGAGGTGGGACGCACTAGATGAGGGTGACGCCGGCGCGAGCGAAGGCTCGGCCGACAGAGTCTGCGGCGGCGGCGTAGACGGGGTCGTTGCCCGGGCTCGAGCCGCAGAAGACGGTGTAGGCGAGCTCCTTGTGGGTGTCGTCTGCGAGGGTGGCTTGAGTCCTTGTGGAGGGAGCGGGGTGTTGAGCGAGGGCGGGCGAGAGGTGCGAGAGGGTGAGCTGGAGGCGCTGGAGGGCCATGGCGGGTCGGCGGTTGCGGCTGGCGTGAGGAAGGGAGAAGGGAGAGAGCAGCTGTGGCTCACATGGCTGTGCAGCTGAGCACGGCAGCGGCGTCGACGGAGAGCAAGCCGTTCCGAAGCGCGGCGGAGAGTCCGGGCGAGGCGGAGCTGGCTCGCACCTCGTCGTCCGCGCCTCCTGTCCGCCGGAATCTCCCTACACCGAGGCCCACTTTCCTCAGCCACACTCACCGAGCCGCGACCGAGCGCACGCGGCCGCCCGCCTCGCCGCCTCACATCGTCATCTCGCTCCAAGGAGCAGCGTCCTCCCACGGCCGCACCAACCTCCGAGGTGAGCCGCTCAGTCCTCACACTCGCACCTGCCCAGCCCAACGGCGCCCGTCCCTCACCCAGAGCGACCCGCTGACCGCCCTCGCCTCCTCCCCCACCTCCAGCACCGCCTCATCGCCTCATCAACCAGCGCATGCTCCCCGGCTCGCCAAGTCGCACAGAGCCACGATCCACCTCGTACTGCAAGTCTCGACCGACCAGCCGCCTCGCACCCCTCCTCGCCGTCCTCGCCCTCGCTCTCATCGCCTGGACCGCCCTCTCTCACCCTCGCCCTCTCGACCTCGCCCTCCCGACCCGCCTACGCCCCGTCAGCGGCTGCGCCGACACCCGCCTCACGACCCTCGAGCCGCGAAAAAAGGCCGCCATCGTCGTCCTCGTGCGCGAGCGCGACCTCGCCGCCCTCGTCCCGACCCTCGCCAACTTCGAGCTCCGCTTCAACGCCCGCTTCCGGTACCCGTACGTCTTCCTCGCCTCGCCCGACGAGGGTGCACTCTCGGGTGCGTTCCGCGAGGCGGTCGCGCGCGCGCTGCCCGAGAGAGCAGAGACGAGGTGGGGCGTCGTCCCCGAGGAGCACTGGCGCATCCCGCCGCACCTCGACGTGGACGCCGTACGTCGAGCGTTCGCCGAGCAGGAGCGCCGAGGGGTCCAGTATGCGGGCAGGGAGGCGTACCACCACATGTGCAGGTGGTACGCCGGCCTGTGGGTCCGTCACGAGCTCCTCGACGAGTACGACTGGTTCTGGCGCCTCGAGCCGGGCGGTGCGTCCCTCTCTCTCTCTCTTTCCTGCGGCCTCTCTGCCTCGAAGGCACGCGCTGACTCGGCCTCTCGCCTCGCCCGCAGTGAGCTTCTTCTGCTCGGTCACGTACGACCCGTTCCGCCTCCTCGCCCAGCGCAACAAGGTGTACGGCTTCGTCATCACGGTCGTCGAGAACATGAACACGGTCCCGACCTTGTTCAGCGCCGTCGGGCGGCACCTCGAGCGACGCGGGCTCGAGCCCGAGGGCCCGCTGTGGAGCTTCTTGACCCGCCGAGGCGACGACGGCGACGAGCACTTCTCGGGCTGCCACTTCTGGACCAACATGGAGGTGCGCTCATCCTCTCTATCTCTTCTGAACAGTCTTGCACGAGCGCACGAGCGCTAACGTCCGCTGCCACTGCTCGCAGATCGGCGACCTGCGCTTCTTCCGCTCCGAGGCGTATCAGGCCCTCTTTCGCTCGCTCGACGCCGAGGGCGGGTTCTACACCGAGCGAGTGCGCCTTTCTCTCTCTCTCAGTCGCTGCGCTACCGAAGGACGAGGGCGTCGGCTGATGTTCGAGCCCGACTTGCCGCGCTCAGTGGGGCGACGCGCCCGTGCGAGCTCTCGCGCTCGGCGCCCTCGCTTCGATCGACCAGGTCCACTAGTGCGTCCTTTCCACCTCCTCTTCTTCCCGGACTGGCCGAACGGGCAGCTCACGGCTGCTGCGCCGCCCCTCGCCGCTCGCAGCTTCGCCGACCTCGGCTACCAGCACGACTGGTTCTTCCACTGCCCGGCGCGCTCGACGCGCCGAGTCGGGCTCAGGCAGGACGGCGACGAGGACGAGGACGACGTGCTCGGGTGCGAGTGCGAGTGCCCGAGGGAGGGCGAGCTGCAGGGGAGGAAGAAGGGCCAGGAGACGGTCGACATGGGTGCGTCGGTCTTGCTTCCTCCCTGCCTTGCGCCTCTCTCGTCTCGTCGAGGAGGGTGCATCGAGCGCACCGAGATGAAGCACTGACACACAGACTCGCTCGCAGACAAGGACTGGCGGTTCTCGTGCCTCGAGCAGTGGAAGGCGGCCGAACGGGCCTCGCGCGGCACCTAGATTTTTGGTCGCGCCCTGGATAGACTTGTAACACACTTGCATTGCATTCCCACAGTCGCACGAGGCAAAGAAAGCTGTGCTCGCGGTGGAGCAAGTCCTTTGACGCGACCGAGCGCGTCCGCCTCCTCATCTCCCCCACCACGAGCCCCCTCTCAGCTCTACGCTCCGTCGCCCGCCTACGAGCGCATGCCTGCAGCACCCAGCAGCACGAGCCCGACCGCCGCCAACAAGGAGAACCGCATGTCGTCCTCGACACTCGCCGCCTCGGACGCGTCTCGGAACAAGGGCAAGGGGCGCGCGCGCGAGCCCGAGGGCGCAGTTGAGGACGAGCAGGAGCAGGACCAGCAGCAGGACGAGGTCACGCCCACGCAGGGTGCGGTCGGTGCGGCCGAGATGAGCGACGAGGCGGACGACGACGACGAAGACATGGACGACGAGGACATGAGCCCGGAGGAGCGCGCGCGCAGGGAGGAGAGGAAGATTGAGCGGCGCAGGAGGCTCAGGAGCAAGTACCGCTCGCTGCAGCACCAGGTCGACGGTGCGTTTCGCTCTCTCTGCCTCCTCGTCGCTCCCCTCCCCTCGCCCAGCCCGACGCCGCCGCTGACTCCCCTCCCTCCACACAGACGCCCGCGGCGACCTCCAGAACACGTCGGTCGGCGCCCTGGCGGACCAGGTCTCGTCGGCCAACGCGCTCTTCCTGCGCGTCCAGAACCCGTCCGAGGCCGTCCTCGACTCGCGCGTCCTCATGGCCACGTCCGAGGCCGGCGCGCTCAAGGCGCGCCAGCTCAAGATCGACGGCGACGCGTTCGACACGGACGAGTTCCTCGTGCGCCTGCGGCGCTTCCTCGGCGGCGACGGCGGCGCGGCGAGGAGCGACCGGGCGAGGCGGCGCGACCGCACGACGGGCCGGGGGAGGGGCAGGCGGGCGGCGAGCGACGAGGACGAGCTCGAGGGCAGCGACGACGACGACGATGTCGCGCTCTTGTGGGGACGTGCGGGGCAGGTCCTCGCCGGCGAGAGCAAGCGCCCGGCGCCGCTCGACTTCATGTGCGTCGCCCTCTCTCTCTCTCTCTCTCTCTCTCTCGCTCCACCTCCCAGCTCTCTACATGGTCCCTGAGCTGATGATGTTTTTGGTGACGCAGGTACGGCCCGCTGCAGCTCGAGATCAAGGAGAAGAAGGCGCGCACGCAGAGGGCCAAGAACAAGGTCGACGAGGCCGACCGCATGCGGCCCGAGGAGGTGCGCACCGGCTCTCGCGCTTTCTGTACCATCCTCGCGCTCTTGCCGTGCTGACGCTCCTTCTCGATCTTCCTCTCGCGCAGCTCCAGGCCGAGGTCGTCGCCAAGAACGAGAACGAGACGGGCAAGGTCGTCGCCAAGGTGCGCTCCCTTCCTTGCCCTCTTTCCTCGCGTGCCCTACTGACTCTCGACTGCATCATGTCGCGCAGATCGGCAAGCACCTGTCGGCCGTGGCAGGCGCGAGGGGCATCCCGTACCTCAAGTTTGTCGTCAACCCGCACTCGTTCAGCCAGGTGCGTCTCTCGCAGGCCTCTCGCGCCCTCGCCCGTCGAGCATCCTGCACGAGCAGGAGTAGCCGAGCTGCGGGATACCGCGCAGCCACGGCTGACAGCCCTTCGCTGCCCGCAGACGGTCGAGAACTGTTTCTACTTCTCGTTCCTCATCCGCGAGCAGAAGGCGGCCATCGAGATCGACGACGACCCGGACAGCGAGTTCGCCGGCGACATGATTGCCTGTGCGTGCTCTCTCACCCTTCGCTCGTCGCCGTCGTCGGGCAGAACTGACGCTTCTCCCCTCCTCCTCGTGCGCAGTCTGCGTCGACCCCGAGGCGGTCGCGGCTGCGGGCCAGCCTGTCGCCGCCAAGAATCAGGTCGTGCTCGAGCTCACCGAGGACGTGTGGCGGGTGCGTCCCTCTCTCTCCCACTCGCCCTCGTCGTCGTGCGCCGAGCGGGAAGAAGACTGACCCGGACGACGCTCGCGCTCGCAGGAGGCCATCGAGCTGTACGACATCGACGAGCCGCTCATCCCGTCGCGCGAGGCGTTCGTCGCAGCAACGGCTTCGGGCAAGCACAAGTGGTAGAGCGTCGCCGTCTTGTCGTGGTCGTCGTCGCCCGAGGAGCGGGTGGGACCGTGCGGGAGTGCTTCGAGCGAGGGGCCGGGAGCTGCGCGTCTGCTTAGACTGTTTTGCAAGCACTGCGCCGTTGCTCTTGCAGCTTCTCGAGGCAGAAGAGCGCGAGGCGAGCCTTGAGCCGGATGCCTTCGCGGTGGACGAGCGGACGGCGGCGTGAGCGCGACCTCTTCTCGCTCCTCGACCAGCTGCCGCGCCGACTGGCTCAGCTACAAGCTCTACTCGCTCACGACCTCGCCTAGACCACCCGCGCTCGCCGTTCGCCCTCTCGCCAGCCCCTGCGCGTCAAGCTCCCCCACCTCGTCTCGCCCACGAACACCGCGCCCTCAGCCTCGCAACACAGCTCAAGCGCGAGCACAGGGGCACTCGTAGGACTACCAGCCACCATGTGCGTCCCCTCTCGCACTCGCACTAGCCCTGGTGGAGCCCGCCCTGCCTCGCTCGCGCGGGGTGGGTGCTGTCATCGCTCCGAGCCGCACTCGGCTCAGCACAGCGCCCGAGGACTGACACGCTCGGGCGATACACTCTTGAACAGGGCACCGACCATCCTCGACTACCACTCGGACTGCCAGACCTTTGCCCTCTCAATCTCGCCCCTCTCGACCTCGTCCGCCTCGTCCCTCAAGCTCGCAGTCGGGTCCTACTCCGAGGCGCGCGCCCCTTCCTCGACCTCGACCTCGACCTCCTCCTCTACCGCCGCCAACGGCGGCATCAACGGCGCGCCCCCTCAGCAGCAGCAGGGCGGCAACCACTTCACGGTCGCGGCGCCGAGCCCAGCCGTCGCCGACCTCGACGACGCGTCCGACTCCGAGTCCGAGACGGCGTACCGCTCGCGCTCGACCCGACAGCGCGTCCCCGCCGGCGGGTCGGCCCTGAGCCCTATCGCCCGCGCAGGGCTCTTGTACCCGCCCAGCGCCGTCCGGTTCGCGCCCGCGCGCCTCTCGAGCTCGTTGGCGTCGGCGCAGGGCGATGGGACCGAGCGCGAGGTGCTCGCGACGAGCACCGAGTGCTTGAGGCTGTGGGACCTCGTCGGCGAGCAGGACGATGGGTCGGCCGCGAGGCAGAGCGGCGGGTTCGTCGGGCAGGGGCAGGCTCACACCAGGAGCAAGCTCGTCAGCCGAGCGACGCTGCAGAATGTGCGTGGCTCTTCTCTCTCCTCGGATGCGTGTCGTCGCTGCGGCAGGTGCTGATCACAAGCTGAGAGCGCGCGCAGGCCAAGGCCGACTTCTCGGCGCCGTTGACGGGCTTCTCGTGGTCGGAGCTCGAGCCGACCAAGATCGTCACGTCGTCCATAGACACTGTGCGTCCCTCTTCGTTCCTCCACGCTCTCTCTCTAATCCTCCCCGACTGACCCTCTCTTGCGCCCCGCTCGCAGACCTGCACCGTGTGGGACATCTCGACCGGCGTCCCTGTGACGCAGCTCATCGCGCACGACCGCGAGGTCTACGACGTCGCCTGGTCGCCCGCCTCGCGCGACATCTTTGCGTCGGTCGGCGCCGACGGCAGCGTGCGCATGTTCGACCTGCGCTCGCTCGAGCACTCGACGATCCTGTACGAGGCGGGCCCGGCGCCGTCATCAAGCAGCAGCAGCGCAGGGGGAGGAGCAGGCGCAAGCGGCGCGAGCGCGACGAGCCCGCCGCCGAGCACGACGCCGGCGCCGCTGCTCCGGCTCGCCTTCTCGCCGACGAGCCCGACCTACGTCGCCGTCGTGCACGCCGACAGCGCCGACGTGCAGATCCTCGACACGCGCAACCCGGGCGCGCCAGCCTTTGAGGTGCGGGGTCACCGCGCGGCGGTCAACGGGCTGGCGTGGGGAGGAGGGGTCGGACAGGGACAGGGCGGCGAGACGAGCGGGCCTGGGTGGCTCGCGACGGTCGGTGCGTCGGCTCTTGCGCTCTCTCTGTCTCCTCGTCGCTCTCTCTCGAGCGACCGCGCTGACTCAATGGGTGCTTCCCGCGCGCAGGCGACGACGCCAACCTGCTCCTGTGGGACCTGTCGCACGCGCAACCGCCTCAACCGCCGTCTCGGTCGGTCCCGCAGCAGCCCAAGGTGTTCAGCTCGCCGACGTTGGCCTACACGGCGCCGAGCGAGGTCAATGTGGTGGCGTGGGGCGGCGGCGGCGACTGGCTCGCGTTGGGCTGCGGCCGGACGGCGAGGTTGGTGCGGTGCGTCCCTCTCTCTCTCTCTCTCTCTCTCTCTCTCTGGCCCTCCTCGTGCGAGCTCGTTGCTGACGGTTGCGCTCGATGTCATGCAGGGTCTGAGGCTGTCGAGGGAGGTGGCCGAGTTTGAGTAGGACTGAGCGGGACCGAGTGACAATGCTAGTCGAGCCAAGCTAATGCAGACCTAATGAGATTAGAAAGCGAGAGGACAAGGGCTTGACCGTCAGCGCGAGCGTGCGCTCCCTCCCCACCTCGCACCCTCACCCCTCTCCGCAACCTTCACCATGAGCGACGTGTGCGCTAGCCTCTCCTCCTGGCCTGCAGTCGGGCTCGGTGACCAGCGTGGCAGCGTAGCTCGTCGAGGCGTGTCGTCGTCGCCGCCGGGCCACCCTGAGACTGACGCACCCCCTCTCCCCTCCTCCCACATCCTCGCTGGACCGACGCGCGCAGCACCTTTGCCGAGCACTGCCCGGTACGCTCTCGCTCCACTTTGTCCTGCTCGCCCACGAGGTCGACGAGCCGAGCGCTGACCCCCCCTCCTCCGCCTCCTCCCCCCTCCGCTCCTCTCGCCCCGATCTCGCCCTCGCCGCACGCTCGAGCAGATCTATGCCCCCTTCTTCGGCGCCATGTGAGTCACCGTAGCCTCGCACTCACCCTTCAGCGGCCTCGTGCGGTGCGAAAGCCGGAGACTGACTCGCCTCTTGATGGTGCTCGCTCACAGGGGCTGCACGGCCGCCATCGTCTTCACCTGTGCGTACACCCTGCTCTCTGTATCCTCTCGAGACCTTTGCTGACCCTGCCCGCACTCTCCCCCTCCCTCCTCGCTCACGGCCCTCTTCGACTCGCTCACCCCTCCCCCTCTCGACCCCCTCCTCCGCTC
>Ga0308169_10000440_pt1 | contig 63300 bp, 72 predicted proteins | sample PhyBR1_2_FD_202139 | JGI IMG/M metagenome (GOLD analysis project Ga0308169, IMG submission 202139) | Phyllosphere microbial communities from UC Gill Tract Community Farm, Albany, California, United States - DLSLSB.R1 | ecosystem: Host-associated > Plants > Phyllosphere > Unclassified | place... | reverse complement strand
AGGTCGAAGGAGTGGAAGAACAAAGTTGGAGCAATTTTGCGAGAAGGGAAGTTTCGTTGAAGGCTCCGTAATGAAAATTTGGACGGGGTAACCGGCGAAGGGGTCAAGGGCCGAATAAGAATGTCTCGTACTCTCGGAGACGATGAACGAACTGTCTTCGAATTCGAAAGCTGTGCGAAGCGAGGTCAAAGTCAAGGATTGACCCGTTGCGAAGCTCGAACAATCTACTCTTCCGAGCTCTCCTTCTTCAAGAACGTCCACAGAAATGAATGAAGGCTTCGTCGGTCGAGTTCCGACCCACCTTGCAGCTCGATGTTACGAAATGCTGAAAGTGCCGAAGTATTGCGGAGATTCAAAGCTTGAGGAGTTGCGGCTCAGCGGTTCAACGAAGAAGCCGAATAAGGTATGTAAACGAGTGTGATTTGTCAGAAGAAGGAAACGCATGTGGTACAAAAGAGGATCGGCGAAGGGAAACCGAGCGTGCGAACCAAATAAAATCTAACGAAATTCAATACAGACAACGAGCTTTGTTATGCGAGACCAGTTACACTTTGGTATCGTCTGACAGCGCTGGAGAGTAGGTACCGTGAGGGGGAAGATGGTGGATTGACTATGAAGGACGAACAAAAGAATCAGCCGAGAATCGCGAAACGATCAAGATTCAGCGAGAGTGGCTACAATACTCACGGATTCCCAGTTACCCGTCTCCTCCATCTCATGCATATCGATCTTGACATCCTCCTCGTCGAATTGCGTGTCGGTCTCTCGAAGATCCTGGTCGTTCTGGTTCCGAGCTTTTCGAGCTTTCCGCATCTTCTCCAGTCGAATAGACAAATCGGGTCGAGCTGGAGTACGGGTCTTGCGCAGACCATCAGTCTTCTCGTTGTCAACGTCATCGTCGTCGAATCGTACAGCCGTGGTCGTGGTATGCGTAGAAACGGCAATCTTGAGTCCCTCGAAAGCGGCAGGAAGAGCGTCTCGAGTTGGCTTCGCACTCGAGATTGTGACGATCAGGTCTCCGAGCGCCATCTCGATAGCGAGTCTGTCAAAGTAGGGAGGCCAAGGTCAGCGCCACCGACAGAACAGGGCAAGAAAGAGGAGTATGGCGCACTTGATGAGATATGCGACAGGATGGAAAGCCATGTAGACGAAAGAGTTGGGCAGAGACATCAGCCCGATAATCATGACATCGCAGCCTGGACGCAAAAGGTGAGTTTAGCAGGACGCCGAACGAGGGGTAGAGCGACTGAGCTTACCCATCGAGATCCAAATCAAGTTTCGATTGAATTTGACAAGAGGTCGATATCGTTCAAGACCTTGATTGACTAGACGTTGGTTGACGGTGTGCATGAAAAGATAGTTGAGTGCGGCATCGACGACCTTGTTTCGCGAAGTATTTTCGCAAAGTAGAGGATCAGCTCTAGTCCTCCCGAAAAGAAGCGGTGAGACTCACGAGGTAGATACACTTCTCGACTCGATCCCACACAGCGTTGATCATCTCATATCGATGATTGATTTGGAGACGAGCGGGAATCCAGATACAGTAGACCGAGATGTTGATCGCTGTGATGCTATAGAGAAGAGGTCGAGTCAGTTAAGGTTGTTGTTGGGAGAGTGGGAGAGGAACTAACAGCGCCGCGACTGAATACTTGAGGAGATTCTGGTTTCTTCGATCACTCCAGAGCACTGCACTCGAAGTACGTCATTCGACGGTATCGCTAACCTCGCGTAGGAGATCGACTCACGATTGACACGGCTGAAGACGAGGAAAGAGAGATAACGAGATTAGCATGGTCGCTCGTACACTCGATACGAACGAACGACGAAACGCACTAGATGAAGCAAGAGGGTCAGCTTCCCTCTTCGACGCATCTTCACAAGTGGGGCTCACCTTGATAATGATTTGCTGAGTAGCGTAGAAAGCACCGTCGACTGGTTCAGCTCTGAACACTCGAGGGAAAGGCAACGTAAGTCTGAGCTTACGAGCAGGAATTGAACTGTACAACATTGACAACATCAGCCTCGTTTCCACGATACAGTAAGAGATGTGTGATACTTACCTTGGAGTGCCCAGCACGTCAAGATTGCAAAGAAGAACGAAAACGAGTGAGGGATAATGTCGATCAGATAGAGCCAACAGATCTGCCGATACGAAACAGAATGAGGACTGGTGCGAGCTCGAGTAGACACAAGAGGAGCATACGACGGAAAAGACCTGTCCAAAGAAGAAGGATAGAGAAGAAGGGTGAGCGAGCGAATCAGGATCGATGATTCCGAGGAAAGCGGTCGACTCACGAAGCAAACGATGATCTCTCCCCTTCGGAGTACATGCTGGCGTCAGTCTCGTTGTATCGCTAAGGGTTGTGAGATGCAGAAGCCCACCAGATCATGACCGTGTACGCACTGCGAAAAGCGAGAGGTACCTGTCAGTGGCCCGACAATCTGCTCAATCTGGAAGGGACGACTCACCTCAGCTTGTGCGTTTGCGAATAGGCTGTATTGATACATGGGATCACGAATCCGATGACGAACCCAAAAGCGAGAGTGGAAACCTGCCGATAGCGATAGAACGGTGCAAGTCAGTGAGCGTTCGATAAACTTAACGACGGAGATTCCGCACCTTCAAGTCCCGATCTGTGAAAGGTTCAGCGACATAAGGATGCTCCGTCTGAAACGCCATCTTGAGAAACCGAGGGAGTGAGGGTGTAGAAGAGGAAAAAGGAAGAAGATCGGTGGAAGTAGGTTCGAACTCCCTCCTCCGAGAAGGGATGAGAAGTAGAAGGAGACCCTTGTACCAGACCTCTCACTCGACTTGGGACGACGGTCTGTGTGAATTGAAGGGGAACAGAGAGCGAATTCGATTTTGAGGGGGAAAAGGGATTCGAAAGTTGAAACCTGGAACGTTTGATGACTTTCACGGTCAAGCGGGAGGTAGTAGCTTCGAAGCCTTATCGTGGGACGAACCGTCGAGGCGTTCGTGAAGCTTCAGCGTTGCCTGAGCGAGCAATTTGGGGAAGGGGTCCGAAGGGACCTCTAACCTCAAATATCGACGTGGACGAAGCAGCGATATCTCCCGAGCCATCGATCGAGCTTCTGAGCTTGTTCTAAAGCTAAGTGGGAGTGATCGGAGATTGTAAGAGAGCCAGAGCAAGCAGATTTCTGTTTTCATCTCTCGTTGCTGCTCCTGCCTCCGCCACAACTTCGCAGACGATCAACGCTAGCTCGACAGCTTCAGATACTTCCTTGAAACTCTCTGCGAGAGCGAGCATGGGCCTATCTGTCAGCCGCTCATCATTCCTTTGTCCTCAAAGTGTTTCAATTCGAGCAGTCTCGAAAGTGGGATCTCCGATTCCGCCGTACTACAAACACCGGTGCTATGACCTCTCGTGTAGTATGAGGCACCCCTCGATGAACTTCCCCTTCTCCTCCTCATTCTTAGCTGTTCCCCCCTCTCGACGTTCTCTTCGAACAGCTCTTTCGCTTCTCCACCTCTACTCTCAAAATAAAGCACCATGGGCTGCGGAGGATCAACACCTGTCGATCTCGAAGCGGAGAAACGGAATGCGGCTATCGAGAAGAGTCTGGCGCAGGATAAGGAGAAACTAAGGTTCGCTCGATTCCCTCGGTCTGCTTCGACGAAACTCGACTTACGAGACTCTTCGTTGATAGGAAAGAGGTCAAGCTACTATTCCTTGGAGCAGGAGAATCAGGGAAGAGTACAGGTCCGTAGCAGAATCGACAGTCACAAAGGGAGAATGGAGCGCTGATTCCTCTTTCCTCGAAAAACAGTCATGAAACAGTTTCAACTTCGATATGGCAAGCCCTACACAGATCAACAGCGACTCGAGTACCGAGATGTCATATACGACAACTCATTGCGTTCAATGCAAGTCATCATCGACGCTCTCAGCGATATCTTGGATCTCGAAATCCCTTCGAATCTGAGCGGGGACGTCGAATTGATCATGTCTTATGGAGAGGATCCTGAGCTGGCCGCAACGGGAGGAGAATTGGATCCGACACTTGCTGGAGCGTTATCGAGGGTGTGGGCGTTCGAAGGAGCGAAAGAAGCCGTTGAAGTTTCGCACGAGTTCCAGTTGAATGATTCTGCTTCCTAGTACGTGCACTCTTTCTCTCTCTCTTACTGAAGCATAACTGACTCTTTATGCCCATCTCTCGTCGATAGCTACTTCGACAACATCCCTCGACTAGCTCAACCAGGTTACTCGCCTTCAGATCAAGATATTCTTCGTTCTCGTGTCAAGTCAGTCGGAATCTCGGAATCGGTGCTCGAGATCAGCGGTACAATGTTACGACTCGTAGATGTCGGTGGACAACGTTCGGAGCGAAGAAAATGGGCTGGAGTGTTCGAGGGAGTAGAAGTGCTTCTCTTCCTCATCAGTATCTCAGAGTACAACCAAGTCCTGTATGAAGACGAAACGGTCAGTCGATTCTCGGAGGCCACGACTTTATGGAGTTCAATCGCGAATTCTCGATGGTTCGCGAAAACGAACGTGATTCTCTTCCTCAACAAGATCGACCTCTTCCGACAAGTGAGCCTTCCCCGTCACGCCCTTGCTGCCATTATAAGACTAACTCTTCGTTGATCGATAGAAACTCAACGTTTACCCTCTGAGCGAGTATGTTATCGATTATCGAGGACCGAATACTTACGAAGCGACGACCGCCTACCTCAGCAAAACTTTCGCTTCCCTCTACACGAATCCGAGCAAAGAGTTGATCGTTCACTTGACTTGCGCTACTGGTGCGTTGTTTCTCCTTTTCGGCGTTTGTCTCCTTTTCGCAATCGATTCTTCGATGTTGACTAAGTATGTTCTCCTTCAGATGCTGCTCAAGTTCGACCAGTATTAGCAGCGATTCAAGATCAAATCATTGCTACGAACCTACTCAACGCTGGAATGCTCTAATCCCCTCTAGATTATCTCCCCTTTTTCGCAATCTTTTCGTCTCCCTCGTCGTTGATACCCCATACACGCCGTCATTCTGTTTCAGTTCCTTCTCGGTTGTCCTTTGTCTCCCATAATACGTTTCTGTATGTCCTCCCACGCTCGTTGTAGTAGCCTTTCGTCGGCCATTTCTGCGAATTTTGAAAGTGTTGCTGTTGCTGTTCCATCTCAATCCTTGCTACTCGATGAAGGTACGTCTGGATCCGTGAAGGACCTCTGACCCAGCTCTGATAGACGAAACGCCGAGCTTAGCGATAGAAGCAGTCGAGAAACAGGGTTTCGAAGCGGAGATGAGACGACGACGCGAGCTAGAGTCACTGCATGATCGGTAGGGGCTCTCGAGTAAGCTACTCGGATTCGTGCGTCTCTCAATAGCTATACGAAGCAAACAGATGATTCGAAGTGATGGGAAGGAGGAAGAGAAGCGAAACTCATCTCTGCTTCGAACACCTCGCTTGCTTAGTTGCGACTCTCATTAGACCACTAGATACACTCCAAGAGCTCATCCATACATAGCATTAAGCTGAATCAACGACCTTCATCCTCCTCCTGCTTTTCCCTCGTCATCAGTTCCTCCCCACCTCTCTCTCCCATCCCCTCCTCCCTCTCCTCCCTTCTCCGAACTGGTAGATGGCGTCCTTCTTCTCTTTCTCCTCTCCAGTCGAAGTAGACGTTCACCTACAAGATGAACATGATCGACAATCTGTTGAAGTGAAAGGAGCGGGAGCAGGGGACAAGAAAGGAGATCTGGCAGTCATCGAGAGGGAGAGATGTCCAGTTTATTATGATGGTGAAGCGGTTAGAGGTCAGGTGAGTCGCAATCTTCATAACCACTTCGAGATGTTGCTCTGTCAAGGAGGGAGAAACTGATTCTCGAGTTCTACCGCCTTGCTCATTGCGTTCGATAGGCTATTGTGAGAGTCAAAGATGGAAAGGGAATCAAACATGATGGGATCAAAGTAGAATTCGTTGGGAGTATCGGTAAGTTCATAGCAACTCGCAGTTTGCTCCCTTTCCCATCCCGTCCTGTCATGCTGATCCCCACTTGTATCGTATAATGGCAGAGCTATTCTATGACAGAGGGAACCATTACGAGTTCTTGTCACTCACGCAAGAATTGGCGTCCCCGGGAGAAATGAGAACTGCTCAATCCTATGATTTTGAGTTCAAGAATGTCGAGAAACAATACGAATCTTATCATGGTATCAACGTCAAACTACGGTACGTTTTACGCATGCTCCTTCCTAGAGTAGCAGAAACGACAGAACTGATCATGCAGGATTTCGAGTCTTGTGTAGGTATTTCGTTCGAGTGACAGTTTCGAGACGAATGGCGGATGTAGTGAAAGAGAAAGAGTTATGGGTACATTCATTCAGGATGCCACCGGATACCAACAATTCAATCAAGATGGAAGTTGGAATCGAAGATTGTTTACACATCGAATTCGAATACAATAAATCAAAGTCCGTTCCTCTCCTTTCCCCTCCTTTCTACTATCTTCACCTTGAGCTGATGTGTGTGATGGGGTGCATGTAGGTATCATTTGAAGGATGTCATTGTTGGAAAGATTTACTTCTTGTTGGTGAGGATCAAGATTAAACATATGGAACTGAGTATCATTAGGAGGGAAACGACGGGAGCTGTACCGAATCAATACAACGAATCAGAAACGATCACTAAATTCGAAATCATGGATGGTGCACCCGTTCGAGGTACGCTTCTTTCCACTGTTTCTCTTCCCCTTGAGTTTCTACCTGCTCATGTGAGTTTGAGTGAGTGAATAGGTGAAACGATACCGATTCGATTATTCTTGGGAGGGTTCGAATTGACTCCTACGTTCAGGGATGTCAACAAGAAGTTCTCGACGAGGTATTACTTGAACTTGGTTTTGATCGATGAAGAGAATCGAAGATATTTCAAGTTTGTCCTCCCTTTTCAGTTCCTCCCTTCCCAAGACATGAATAACTGCTAACTAACCTCGCCTCGCCTCGCCTGACAGACAACAAGAAATCACGATTTATCGACAAGACACGAGAGAATTGGGAGGAGGGAGTGTAGAGAGTTTACCACCGATTCCAGCTACTACTCAACACCAACAAATTCAACAACACCAACAGAGACACTTGAGTCAACCTACTGATCAAGATGGACCGATACTAGCTGAACCATCACCTGCTCAACAACAAGGTCAATCGACGAATCAACCTCAGGCTCAGGTTACTCCGTTGGAAGCTTGAGGTCGACTTGGACTCCTCTATATATACCCCCCTCTCTGTGTGAGTGCGTTGTGTGTTCGATGTGTGTGTGTGATGTGTTTGCAAATATGGTTGTTACACTTTTTGGCAGTGATTCGCGAGAAGGTTGAGTGAGAAGGAGAGGACGAAGAGGGGACGCGTTTCTGAGAGACTTCTTGAGTCGATCGACTCCCGAATCAGGTACGATTGATTGAGTGGCTTTCAGGTAGCTTTCGAGAGGTACGAAGAGGTCGGAAAGTGAAGTTGAGGCCCGAGAGATGATCCCGACTTGGAGAAGAATATTCGAAAAGTTTCTCCATCTCATCTCGATTCACCACCCCTCTCAGAGGTGATCAAACCAGCGACACTACACCTCTACACCCCCCGCCTCATTCCTCTACCTTCTTCTCTCTCTTTCTCGCTGTCGTCGCTCGTTCCTTGTCTGTTCCCCTTTCATCAAAACACGCAAATCGAATCTCATCTACTACAACTCCAAGTGATAGGATAGACTACGGGATCAATCAGTAGAGTAGTATAGGGTATCAGGAGTAGTCTAGTGAGTCCAGTCTCTGATCTGGGAAAGAGGCAACCGGAAACTGGACGATTGCAGGAGGTGATCATTCAATCCCTCCTCCATGGGGGTCTCGAGCAGTATAGAGGGAGCTCCTTTATCTCTAATGAAATCTACACCTCCTTTAGAGCTAGAGTCGCTAACCAACTTGTTCCTCCCGCTCGAACCTATTTGCAAACTCTTCAGATTCCCCCCCGCTCGTCCGCTTCTATTCAAGCAATGGTACGACCACGAACGAGGCGGCCTACCTCCCCATTGACATTCCTCACTACCTCCCTCCTCCTCTCCACTTCGACCTCAGTTCTCGCCGCTTCCTCCTCTTTCCCTAAAATCGATTTCTCCTCTCTCGGTACCGTTGCAGTAGTCGGTTCATTCGACGGTTTATCCCTCTACGACCCTTCGAATCCACCTTCTTCATTCGATGCATCAAGATCAACTATCCTAGCTAGACGGACAGATGGGACGTTGACCAAAGTCGGCGAAACTGATCAAGGAGGGTCGATTGAAACTATCTGTCAGAGTAAAGAGGGATGGTTGTATATTGGAGGAAACTTTACGAGGGTTGGCCAAGTCGAGGCGAGGAATATCGCGAGGTATCGAGTGGAGGAGAGGAAATGGGAAGCGCTGGGAAATGGGTTGGAGGGACAAGTGAGAGTGTTGGCTTGTGAAGGCGAGACGGTTTATGCTGGTGGAGAGTTCGATTCGTCGATAGATGGAGGAGGACCGAATGTCGCTGCATGGTCAACGACGGGACAAAATTGGGTCGATTTGCCATTTTATGGGTTTGACGGAGCGGTCGAAACGATTCAACCATCACAAGATGGACAATCTGTATTCTTTGGAGGATCCTTCTCGACCTCGTTCTCGAATGGTTCGACTACTCTCACACCAGGTTCCTCGAGTTCTTCCTCCTCTGCGATCAATCCGAACGCTGCAGGAAACTTGATCCCTTCCCTCGGTTCATCCCTCTCTCCCATCTCGCTCAATCAATCCGACTACTGGGCCTCCCCGACGACTTACACCTCCGGGTTCGGAAGACCAGAATACGTTTTCTGTCCGAAGCGGGAAGATGGAGTTGGAAGTAGTTGGTTACTTATCGATGGAGCAGTCGGATTCTACATTGTCAGGTTATACAGGGAATTGAACGTGAGGGGAATCAGGTTGGGAAACACTTTCTTCGAAGGAAGAGGAACCAGGAATTTCTCGTACGTCCTCCTTGCTCTTTCCTCTCTTCTCTCGCAAAGTTTCCTTACTGATCCACCGTTTTTCCGAGGTTGTAGACTCGTCTCGATCCCCGACAATCAAGTCCTCGAACTCACTTACGCTACCGATCTTTCAGACCCTTCAGCCGGTACCGCTACTTGTTCCGACAACTGTATCCTCGCCCACAACTCTTCGATCCCTTACCAAGATTTCCTCTTCCCGGAAGGAACGACGATGACTGGTTTCCAACTCAACGTCAATGGATGGTACGGAGCAGGAGGAGGATTGCATTTGATACAATTACTGAGTGAAGGATCTTACGCCTACGCCGATTCAGCTCTCAACTCGAACCCTTGTACCGATGGACTAGGAGCGACGAGTGCATCTACCGTCGAAACGAGTGGGAACTGGACGACGAAAGAAGTCGTTACTTCTATCGCTGGAACTACTCAACAAGTTCTAGTCGCAACTGTCACAGGAGGTTCCGGTTCCTCTCCTTCGATCACTTGGGCTCCCTCAGTACCTCAAGACGGGAACTACGCCGTCTACTTCCACACTCCCGGATGTACTCAAATGGAGGATTGTGGATCCCGTACCTCAGTTCGAGTCACCGCTTCACCTTCTTCCGCTTCCTCGAACTCTACGACCGTCGATCAAACGAACACGGCAGATCAAACTACCCTCATCTACAACGGAACTCTCTCTTCCGGTACCGACACGTTCAAAGTAGAGATGACTCTCGCCGATGGAGCCGCTTCAAACTCGGGAACGAACTATCAGATCATCGCAGATTACGTCAACTTGATCGCTTCTTCCACGAACGGTACCTCGTCCCAACTCAACCGAGGCTACGGATTGTTCGAGTACGCTGTCGAGGGAAGTCAGGGAACTTTCGGAGATTCAGTCATTGAAAGTGAGGAGAGGAACGCTACGTCGATCATGACGAATTCGACTGGTTTCGACGCTCTCGCTTTCGATCTCAATCAGGGAGCAAACGTCAACAGCATCGTCACAGTTGGAAGCGGGAGCGAGACTCAAGTATTCATCGGAGGAGACTTTACTTACACCGCAAATGGAGGAGGAGCAACTTCGCGCAACGTCGTAGCTTACGTCGCTGGTCAACCTCAAGCTGTACCGAACGGAGGTCTCGATGGAGCCGTCACTCATCTACTCGAAGTCAACGGAGCTCTTTACGCCGTAGGATCGTTTCAAGCTACCTCTGACGGATCGGTTTCAGGTCTCGAAGGACTCGCTCGATGGACTTACTCGACTCCTTCTTCAAGTTGGGAGAGACTCGGAGGACCTTTCCCCATCGCTGCTGATTCTATCGCTGGACTCGCCGTCGTCAATACCGGTTCAGGGAAAGAGGATGGCTCAGAAGATGTAATCGCTGTTGTTGGAGGAGGAGGATCCGGATTGGCGTTCTACGAATCAGAGTACGGGCAGTGGAACTACTCGATGCCAGGACTCTTCCTCGGTAACTTGACGGCAGTCGGAGAAGCTTTCGACTTGGACAACACGAACTCGACAACTTATTACGCTGGTCAAATCCAGCTCGCTATGACGCACATCACACCAGGAGGAGCAGTTCTCAGCAGTGGCAAGAATGGACAACCTCGACTCTCTCCTTTCGACTTTGGCTTTACCTCGTCAGATCCATCCGAAACTGCCTCCTCAACTTCGTCTTCCTCAGCAAGCTCTTCCTCTGCACCTACCTCCTCTCGCTTCCGTCGCTCAGTAGACGAGGAAGAGTCTCTCTTGCAGCTCTTCTCTCGATCCCTCGACCCTCGATCTTCTCGCCTCGTTCTAGAACCTCGAGCTCCCGCTCCTTCTCCCTCAGCCAACCTCACTCTCCCTACTCCAATCCAAGCCGTCGCTTCTTCTTTAAACTCGAACGATCAGATTCTCGTCGGAGAGTTTTGGAACAATGGTTCGACCGACTTCATGATCGTTGGAGGTTCATTCGTTTCCTCGACTTCCCTCAAGTTTTCAAGCGAAGTTCGAAACGTCGGCATGTACGATCCGAAAGCACAATCATTGCTCCCTCTACAAGGCGAAGAGATTACGGGAACTGTCACAAACCTCCTCGTTGTCGACGATACTCTTTGGATCGGTGGAAACTTTTCGACTTTGAGTGGTAGACAAGGATTCACAACTTACAATCTCAAGGAGCAGTCTATCGATGACAGTCAACCTCCTCTCTCAGGTGAGCTCTCTTCTGCTCTTGCCGCACTGCTATTTCTGTGCTGACTCAAAACTTGAAACAGGTTACGCTGGACGAAACGCTACTCTGAACTCTATCGCTCAACGACCAGGCTACGACTCTCAGATCCTCGTCGCAGGTGGATTCGCTTCTGCTGGCTCACTACCTTGTCAGAGCATCTGTCTCTGGGACACCGAGAAGCTTCAATGGTCAGGACTCGGAGGAGGGTTGCAGGGAGTCGTCGGCGCAATGGATTTCGCAGGCGTAAGTCGCTTCTCCCCCTCTCCGTGCAGACAAAGTGAACTGACGCTGTGATCCTCCCTCTTTCTAGCCAAACTCTCAGTACTTGATCGCGACTGGAGAATTCCTTCTCGATTCATCAACCGCTTACATTGCAAAGTGGAACTTCAAGAACTCTACCTGGAGCGGCATCGGTGCCCCCACCGATCTTCCTGGTCCCGCTACTGCTTTCTCCGCCGATGACAAGAACCTCGACAAGCTCTTCGTCGCCGGACAATCTACTTCTGGAACCCCTTACCTCTCCTACTGGGACGGAAAGACATGGACCGACCTCAACAACAACACTCTCGCAACTGGATCCGGCGTCCAACAACTCGCTTTCGTCCCTCTTCAATCGGATCACGAATCGAACGATATCATCGAAAAGAATCGAATGCTCCTCGTTTCCGGCGCTCTCAGCATCAATGATACTTCCCTCTCCGCCGCTCTCTACGATGGTCAAGATTGGTACCCTTACTTGATTTCGACCTCTGCTACCGGTAGTGCTGGAGTCATCTCGCAACTGTTCTACTCGTCTACTAGCTTCTCTCTTTCCGGCGGTCGTAAGTCTTCTCTCCTCTCTTCCCAACTCAATGACTCTTCACTGACCGCGTGACTCGCTTACAGATCACCTCGCTGTCGGAATCGTTATCCTCATCTCGATCGCAATCGCTCTTGGAGTCGTCTTCCTCCTTGTTCTCATTGGTCTACTCATCGCTCTCGCTCGTCGCAAGGATGAACCTCAATACCCACCGAATCGCAATCTCGGTGATAGCACTAGCACGACCTCATCTGCAGAAGGACTTCACCGCCCGACATCTCTCCTTCAAACTGTTGGCGCTGCTACTGCAGTCCTTCTCGATCCAAAGGGAGAGAAGGGAATGCATCACGACCACGACTCGATCACGGGAGGACCGACGAGCTTTGACGGAGCTGCGATGAGTTATGGAAGTGATTACGGAGATGACGGCGAACCTTCGACAGCGCTCGCGAGGTATTCGTTCTCGGCAGAACACCCAGGGGAGTTGTCGATTTCGACGAATGAGCAACTGTCGATTCTCGAAGCGACCGATCCAAATTGGTGAGTTTTGTTTCGCTCACTCTTCTTACTCGACGTTTCGCTTACCCTCTCTTCTCGCTGCAACAGGTGGATGGTGCTCAACTCTGCTGGACAACGAGGTCTAGTGCCTCAAACCTATCTCGCTTAGATTCTCTTTAATGGACTCTCTCTCTTCTCTTCTCTTTCTTCTTTTGTTCGCAACCCACTAAATTTTATACCCCTTCAACCCTTTCGACTTTCCCCTTTCCCTACCCAACTCACCCACACTCGTTAACTCTTTTCCAGTACTCTTCATCTCGCTCTTTGACACGCGATTTCCATATTCCTTACTCCTCACGCTCTCAATCGGCATATACCCCTCTATTCTCTTTGGTTCTCTCACTACCTTACGTAGCTTTCTTGCTATTCTCCTATATGACCCTTCAATCTCGTAGTTCACTGGTTTTGGACGTACTTGCAAACACTGTCTAAACAGTCCTATCTTTCGACTCGCTTGTTCGGTCTGCAGCGCGAACGCTCTCACTAGTCCGCTCAGTCTCCTATGTAGGGGCAGCATCGCGAGTGGAGGAAAGGAGGGAAGCTGAGATACGGGGAATGGGAGGACAAAATAAAATGAAGTTGAACAAAGTGAGTGAACAACGACGAAAGTCACCCTCTCCTTCTCCTCGGTTTATAACAATGTCGTTCGAATCTTTCTGTCTTGGCCCTTCACCTTCGTCCTACTCCGTAGATTCTCGCGGTGCGGTGACTCAAGCTCAACGTCAGATTGCGAGACGGCACTGCAGGCACTGCGAACGGCTGTAGCTGCGTCTGACCGACAAAGTGGTCGAGTCACGTCAGAGTGAGCTGGTCTGTCTCGGGTTGTTATCTGAAGACGAACTCACGAGCACCTCCCAAACTACCTGTGTGCTGATACGCCAAGAGGAAGTGAGTGTTAAGCTTGCTAGTTCTCCATCAACGGTGAAACTCGAAGGCTCACAACATCGCCAGAGTTCATACCGATTCCAAGCCTGTCAAGCTTTGCGAGCTCTGCGTTGATTCTGTCTATCTGGGAGTTTCCCATCCTGTCGAAATGATCGTTCAGCTTGACTAATGCCTCGTGGAGGTGCCTAAGCTCTCGCATGACTGGCTCGAGATGGATCGATAAAGCAAGGCCTTCCTTGGTCGTTAGCGGAATCCATCGAGCGAGATGTTGACGAAGAAGGGTTCTTCGAGGCAACAGGTGGTCTTTGATCAGCTTGAGCTGTGCGCGCATTTGAGAGCAAGTCAGAAGTATCACGCCTTCGAACATGGGAAAGTAAAGCGTACTATGTTCTTTTGCGAGAGGTGAATGCGTTCGTCCTGACAAAGTGGCACGTGAGTCCGCCAACCTAAGAGAGAAGCTGACAGAACTAGTCAGGACTCACGAGAGACCAATCCGACATAGTGGACATGTCACGAATATCTTCAGCGAGCGACTCGAGAATCGCAAGGATCTTAGTTTGCGATTCGCTGCGAGGATTCGATCGGTCAGCTTGTCGTTTGGCTTGAAACTCGACATCATCAATTCACTACGGAAGTTTCGACCATCTGAATTCGCCCACCCGTACGTTCGCAACGACATCAGGAAACTCCTTGTGAAGGCGGGAGCTGAAATCTCCTACGATACCCTGCCAGATGAGTGATGGCGGATGACGTTGAGAAGCAGCAGCACGACTGCATTGACATTCACCTGTAAGGCTCCGAAGGATGCGTTCATCGGAGGTGAGAGAGAGAGAGAGAGAGAGAAAGGAGAGAGCGGAAAGAGAACGAGACTTGCTGTACCTCCCGCCGCGGATCCTTCGGAGTGGGACTGAGGAGCTGAAACCTCGAAGGAACTCGTCACGCAGAGCAAAGTGGGTCGAAAACCGAAGGCGCCTTGCACTTTCAATTACTAGGTGTCGAAATGGGGTATCGGAAAAGATGCTGAAGGGGTAAAGATGAAGTAGGTGAACGACGAAGAAATGCGAAGGAATGATGTAGAGGAGAGGAATGCTGCAGAGAAGAGGTAAATCTATCGAAAGTTAAGCTTGACAAGGAACCTATTCGACGAGAGTGTCAGTTCTTGAACGGGAGCTAGTGTAGAGTGAAGAGATAGGTACAATAGGATATCCATAAGAACATGAGTAGATGCCCATATACAAGCTACGACGAGCTCGGGCTGTCGTTTCACACTGAATCAGTTTCGAACGTCTCGCGAGACACGACAGGGAGAGGAACCTACATGCTCTCGGAATTGATTGAGACCGACCTGCACAACCAAATTTGACGCTATCAGCTTCAGATACGGGAGGAAGACCAGAAGAGACACTCACATTCGTAACATCGATTCCATAAGCGAGCCAACAAACCAGTCTCGCCAAGAAGCTCGAGAACAGTTCAGCGAGCCAAATGACGAGAGATGCGGAGATCGTGAGTCGGTAAGTGTAAGGATCGGAAGGGTCGGCGAAAGAGAAGAATGGGTAAATGAGTTTGTTCGGTCCCCAGTGAAGAATCGTGACCTGTCGTGACTGAGAAAGAGTCAGTGTGGAGAAGGACAGACGCAGGAAAAGATCTGTAGATGTACCCATCCGAGAAAAGCAACCACTGCGCGAAGAATGAGAGGTCAGCTTCTTCGCACTTTCACGATGAAGACAAATAAGTCGGCTCACTCGTAACATTCTCAGAGAGATTGCGCAAGTAGAACACTGTTGAGTCAAACTTATTTTCAGCCTCGTATTTCACACGAGGAAAGATATCAGACTCACTTGTCGCTACACTATGCGAGTACTCTTCCCAATCCATCGAAGTCCCGATTGTCCAACTCAAGAGCCGATGAAACGTCTTTGACATGCTCAAGGGATACCATAGGACGACGAAAGAGGACGAGAGGAGGGTGATGTAAGCTGCTTGATCCGGTGATCGAAGTCGAGCAAAGAGGTTCCGATAGAAAACGTGATAAGTCAATTGGAAGAGAAGCTATCGAAGTCACCGAGGTCAGTGATCAACAACGAAACATGAGAGCAAGAGTATGTGCTCACTCGAAAGATGAACACGAGGGATTGAGATCGAACTTTTCGATGCAAGATCCAATTACTGACGTTGTTGAGGAGATTACAGGATAGGATGAGACACCAAACGTAGACTAGACCTTCTATGTTGCTATGAGGGAGAGTCGAGAGGTAGATCGTTGCGAAACCTTGACCCATAATGAGCGTGAGTAGGGAGAGTGCGATTGCGGTGAGAAACCATAGGAATCGTCGATAGGACCGAGGCATTCGTTGAGTGAGTTGACGTTCGAGGAAGCTGTGAAACTCTGCCACTCAGTCAGTGAGTGACTCGGTACTGAAGAGAGTGCGAGACTCACGTTTTCTGAGCAGGAGTTAAACTTCTCCTCCAACTATTCCTCCTATCCGCTCTCAACTTGGTGAAGCAAGCCAGAGCTGGCATTGACATAGTAGCAAAAGCCAATAAGATCCAAGTAGTCTTCCTCTCCCAATCCCAAGAGTCGGGGTTCATTGGATCTGTTTCGTGGTCTCCATGTCGAGAATGAGAACGTCTTCCGAACCCGTCGAGGTCGAACTTGTGCAAGAGGAAACCGATCGAGAGACTGAGAGTCCAGAAGAAGGTGTACCAGAAAGCTCCTCCTAGGGAAGACGGCCACCAATTCAAACGATCTGTGAACTTTGAGGAGACAATCAGAAGTGATCACTGGGTTCAGAACGTCGACTCAGGCCCACAAAGATCGAAGAGCTTCGTAACGAATACGAGTGCGACCGCGAGGTAGGCACCGTAATCTATCAAGTCGTCCAGGAGTTGTCAGCTTCGTCTCGAGATCCGTGGAGTATCTGATCAGGGTGCTCACAAACGATGAGGAAGAAGTAGAAGTTCGCATCGACTGGTAAATTCTCATCGTCTGGTAGTGCTTGCGTTCTCGAGACCTTCTCGAGCGTTTCGTTCCTCGTGATGGAAGCGAGAGATTGATCGGAATATTCGTGGTTCACAATCTGAAAATGGATGACTTGCTCCTCCGAACTGCGCTCGTCGATTCCGAGTGTCGATAAAGGATTGGATTGCGGTGTTTGAGCCAACCAAGGCAACTTTCTGAGCATGATTTCGAAAGTTCCAGGTGGATCATTCGTTGGAGGCCAAGGTATATCTGCGGGAAGCTCTCGTCGTCAGCCTTATAGTACTCTAATCGTAGGAGAGAATGACTCACGCCAAGGTGGTTCCTCCTTGTAAGGATCCGTGACTGGAAATGGTATACTACACCAGAACCAAACCTATCGTTTCCTCTTCCCTCGTCAGCTTATCACTCTATATTGCTCAAACATGAACGTGCACAACTCACAACGACACAGGGTAATCCGACGAGAAGTGCCCAACGTTTCCACCAACTAGCCATCCATCTCCTAACCCTTTTCTTTCCCGGTCTCAACAATAACCAACTAATCTCTCCCGCATCATCGTCCTCATCTTCTTCTTCCTCTTCCCTAATCACACTCTCGACCAATCTCCTCCTCTCGACCGGGTTAGGAACCTGAACTCTCAATCTCGCACTCGGTAAAGGTTCCTCCTCTTCCTCTTCCTCATCACTCAACAATCTCTCCCTCTCTTCATTATTCTCCATACGTTTCTGTTTCCCCTTGTTTCGCCTAAAGAACTTTTTCGCACCTTGTCCCATCCTGACTGCTTCCCTCAATCTCTCCCTCCCTCCACCTGATCCGCTCGGGACTTGATCGATTCCTCCTCCTCCTCCTCCAACTCGGGATGTGGTTGAGGGTAGAGCGTGCGCGTGAAATCTACCTGGTCGGTAAGAGGGTTGATCTAATTCGTGAAGAGGAGTGAGTGGGGGGAGAGATGAGTGATGAGAGAGAGAAAGGGGAAGAACGAACCGTTCCAATTTGAAGGATCGTCTGAACCTTGTGAGAATGTAGTGAACATTCACCTATTGGGTCGTGGGTGAGTCGTGAGACGCGTGAGAGGCCGAGAGAAAGACGTGAGAAGGGAGGAGGAAGGAAGAAGAAGAAAGAGAGAGAGAGTCAGATTCGAGCCCCTGTCATCAGAGGTCTTATCTCTCCAGGAAGCGCGACGAGAGAAGGGTACGAGAGAAGAGTGGTGTGACGATTCCAGAACAGCAAAGGGTCAAGGAAAGCAAAAAAATTGGAACAAACTAAAACAGCTACTCAACGAAGAGCTAAAGACAAAAGGATGGAAGAAGAGGAACTACAGGGAGGCGAGGTTTTGCGAGGAGCTAGATCGGGCGCTCTCTAGAGAGTGACTACAAGAAAGGACGAGTTGATGGGAAGAGGGTTGAAAGTCGAAAAGGGAGAGTGGTGAGAAACGATATGGATATTTTGCGAGAAGAGTGTGAGTCTTTACGCTTTCATCTACTGTTGTTCAGTTGAAGTAGTTTCGGTGGATTCCTCAGATCGGTTGTTGGGGCGTTTGAGGACGGTCAATCGTTCTGTACGTGATCGGGCGAAGCATTAGAATCAGCGAAAATTGAACGCTATTTCTACTGAAAGCCTGTGAACGTACCGTGGTTTGCGGTAATTTGAGTAGAGTAGTTTCCTGCATCATCCTTGGTGGTAGAAGTAGTGAAAGAAGCTTCACAGAATACGAGGGAACTGAGTCGAGTATACGAAGGGTCAGTTCGCACGCTCGTCGGAGACTGTTGATACGCGCTACAAAGACTCACCCCTTCTCGATCATTTGAAGACGTTCAATCGCAGCTCCATGAGCGAACACAGTGTGCCATGAAGTAGGAGGTTGTTGATATTCCTCTACACGACCAACCCCTCATCAGCTCCCTTTCTTCCAAACGCGTGCAAAGTAAGAAGTGGATTAGAAAGAAGAACTTACGACCTTCTTGAGGTGGTTTACCTTTGTCGGTAGTAGCAATCTTGTACATCAAATAAGGTCTACCAGATTTCGGGTTCTCTCTCTCCTCGATCACTCCGATTCGACCGACCAAAGTCATCTTGGCTACATCACGAGCTGTGGTGGGAGTTGAAGAGAAGGTCTATTTGGGGTGGTGGCGAGAGGGACAAGGAGTGGGAAGTGTTAGTTTTCTGGATGAGGAAAGAAGGGAAGGAGCGGGGAAGGGGAGAAACTCACGCGAACGGCAGAACGAGCGATGGGTCGGAGAGTGGATGAGAACATTCTAGTATGAGAGTGTGTGTGTGGAGCTGAACGAAGTCGAGAGTGAGAGAGGAAAGAGAGAGAAGAAGGGAGACGCGTTAGTGACACTTGACAAAGATTACACACTAGAAAGGGGAGCGTGTAAATCGGATACTTACAAAGGAACGAGAGAACGCGAAAGAAAGGTGCTAGAGTTCAAGAGGACAGAAGAAGGAGAAAGATTGAAACATTTCGAAACTTCGCATGCTGGAAAAAGGGGAAACCACTCTTTGAGAGCGAGCGGATACTCTTACGAGGATGCCTCGACTAAAGGACTGGTGAGCTCAGTGATCATGGCGTTGAGAAATAGCGACAACAAGCGCCCTCGCACGATTCCTTTTTTCCGCAAAAAAATGGTAGTAAGATTCAACAACAAGCGCACACAAAAGACTGCCTTATAAGACTACGGTTCACAAACACCTTTTCCCATTCACCTCACCTCTTTCTGCCCATCGCAATCATCTCCTCGAATTCCCCGCTCCTTGCAAGTTCCCACTTCCAAAAATCCCTCCTCCTCCTCCTCCCTGTCCCTGTCCCTCCCCTCCGACTCCTCCAAACGAATTACCTCCGATACTTCCCCTCAATCTCGCCAATTTCCTATTCCTACCAGTCCACCAACCCGCCGCACCCCATCCTGATCCACCTCCTTCCCTAATCCCTCCCAATGCTTGTCCCCTAGGTAATTTCCGAATCGAGAGGAGAACCGATTCTACTTCGTCTGAAGAAGAGAGGTAATCTGATGATTCTTCGAAACCTTGTTCTTGATTTCCTTCTTCATCTGATGCGGTTCGGGAAGGAGCTTCTCCAACTCGAGTGAACAACGGAAGGGAGGTCGAAGTAGAGGGTTTTTTAGATTTCTTGAGACTAGTCGACGAGGGGGAATGGGTTGGTAAGAGTGTCGTCGAGTCTCCTGAGAGTGGTGAACCCTGTAACCCCTCAACTAAGCTCCCTCTCTTTTTCTTACCCACTTTCTCCTTCGACTCGTCCATGACCGTATCCCCTCCTCTCAATCCTTTCGATAATGCCTCTCGTTCCTTTCCTATTCGACTAGCTTTCTGCCATTCCAACAACAAGATATCGAACGAAACTGAACGGTGGGGTACGGCTCGTTTCGAAGACATGTTGTGAGTTTTACACGTTAGCGAACGTTGACAAGGTAAACCTCGTTCGTTGATGACGCAACATTGTCGATCTGGGTCTACTACTATTTTCATTTTTTTTACGGATGAGGAAGGGTTAGTTAGGAGAGGTATAAAAGGGAGAAAAAGGGAGAAAATGGCAGAGAAAAGGGAGCGTACCTCGTTTAGGTTTCTTTTGAGTTGCGTCTGGAGCAGGAGCTGAGGAAGTCGAGGGGATCGGAAGTTGAACAGGGAGAGCAGTGGTGGAGGGTAGAGGTGAGGGAGACGGTTTGGTTGAATTTGGGAGCGAAGTTGTAGAAGGTGCGAGAGGATCTGAGGGAGCAGTCGACGAGGAGAAGGAGGATGAAGAGGGATTCAAGTGTAGAGTAATCTTTGATTTCTTTGGTTCGAGGGGATTTGAATCTGTCTCTGAACAGAGGGAGTGAGAATTGAGATTGTGAGCGATCAATAGTGAGCAGGGAATGCTCACCTTGTGATAATCTACGTTTGAGTATTGCGGGATTCTGCGAGTTTGGACAAGTAGCTAATCGGGTCGAAGGGAGTAGAGAGGAGAGAGGAGGAGGAAAGGGAAAGAGAGAGAAACGAAATAAGTTCAGCAAGCGAGTATCCGGGATGTCAAGAGGCAGGATTGATATTCACCTTGATGATCCCCTAGACTCGCTTGTAATACGGGTTTGTTACAGAGTGTACATTTGATTAGGTTGTCGAGTTGCGAGTCTGCGAGTTGTAAACTATCGAGGTTTGAATCATTGTCCAATCGAGGTGAATCTGCTTGACTATTCTCTGTTTGACTCTCTCCTTGTGCTGTACACAACAGAATCAGCTCACACGAATGTAGAGAGTGAGAAGAGGGAGAGCGTACGATTGAGATGAGATTGTAAAGATTCCCAACCATCTATCTGAGGTGTACTGGTATTGATTGGTGGTTTCAGTTTCATGCCTGTGTGTCTAGTTCTGACTCGTGATTGTCGTGTGAATAGTCAGAGAAGCAGAGGTTCGGTGAATTGTTAATTGCTTCCCTCACCGTTCCCCTTATCTCCAACTATCTTACTCTGCTTCGGTTCACATCCAGGCCTTTCCATCTATACCCCTCCACCCCCCTACGCTCTCCAGTCTCCTACTCGTTTCCCCCACGAGGATCCATCAATAACTTTCCCTTTCCCTTTCCATCATCATCATTTCATCAACCCTCTCCCTCTCCCCCTAAAGTACAAGCATGTCGAAAGATTTACGCAAGACAGTAGAATTAGCGACTAAACCGAAACGAGCTGCACCCAAAGCCAAAGTAAACCCCGCTCTCACTCTCTCTTCTCATGACGTTCATTCCTAATCAATCTCAATCCAAATAGTACATAGATCCAATCGTTCAATCTACATTCAATCAAGATGGTGCACTACAAGAAATCATCAAGACTTTATCCCTAAGACTTCGAGATCCAAACACAACCGTACGAATCCCTAATCTCCCCCTTTCTCCCTTCTCCCTGTTCAAGCTGACACTAGCTCGAGTGATAAATGTATAGGTAGCATTCAAATCCCTCATAACGTTACACACGATCATGCGATCTGGTTCCCTCACTCCAGTTTATTCTTACCTCTCGACTTCCTCCCTCGCGCTCACCCTCTCTTCTCACGAAGCGCCCAACATCTCAGCTTACGGTCATTACCTCTCGGCGAGGATCAAGAGTTATACGAATTTGAAACGGGACGTGATCAGGGACAAGTCGGATCGGAGGAACAAAGATCGGTTGAGAAAGTTGGGGGTCGAACAAGGTTTGTTGAGGGAGACTAGAGAGGTTCAGAGAATGATTGCTGCTTGTGTCGAATCGAAAGTAAGTTACACCTCTCAAAAAAAGGAAGGAAGGAAGGAAGGGAAACTGACTGGAGATATATTTTCAGTTTTATACGGATGATGTAGATGATGATGTTTCAATGACTGCTTTGAGACTCTTGACGAAAGATCTATTGATCCTCTTCACTTGCGTCAACGAAGGAATGATCAATATTCTCGGTAAACAATTACTCACTCTCCCCTTCTCTCCCTCCCTTCTCCTCCAAACAAAACTGACCCCTCAAAGTTTTTCGATACCTCTCGCAGAACATTATTTCGAAATGTCACATTCAGACGCAACTACGGCTCTCAAGATCTACAAGACTTTTTGTAGGGATACAGAGAAAGTAGTTGCGTACCTCGGAATCGCAAAGAAATTATACAATGTTTTAAACGTACCCATTCCAAACCTCAAACATGTACGCATTACGCTCTCTCTCTCTCTAGCTCACAATCGGAGATAACAGCTGATGAGACGGGGGAAAGGAGTGATTAGGCACCAGTTAGTTTGGCGGGTAGTTTGGAAGAGTATTTGAACGATCCGAACTTCGAGAAGAACAGGCAAGAGTACAAGGAGAACAAGAGAGTAGCGGATGGTGGGAAACCCGGTGAGTCTCTCTGCAACTTTCTCTCCCTTGTCGCTAATGCTGATATCGTTTCGAATACTTCCTATCAGTTACTCCTCAACCTACTTCGAACCCCCCTGCTTCCACTTCCACTTCCACTTCTTCAGCTGCCCCCACTTCTTCCACTTCGACAAATACCGCACCCAGTACGAGTACTAGTCAACCTCCAGCGAAATCTTTCACAGATTTCTTCGAATCGATCGAACAATCCCAAACTTCCATGTTCCCCGGTTCACCCTCTATGAACGGCACGCTCTCTTCCCAAATGACTGGGAATCCCTTCGGAATGATGGGAGGAGGAGGAGGAGGGTTTGGAGCGTTCCCAGGAGGAATCCAACCGCAATTTACGGGATTCCAACCTCCTCAAATGCAACAACAGCCTAATCCATTCTTACAACCTCAATTCACCGGTTTCATCCCTCCTCCGCAACAACAACAACAACAACAACAACCTTTCATGCAACCTCACTTTACCGGGTTCAATCAATCTCAACCTCAGATGATGCAACCTCAATTGACGGGTTACAATCCGTTTAGACAAAGTATGATGCCTACTGGAGGAGGAGGAGGAGGTTCACCATTTGGAGCACTCGGAGGAGGAGGAGGAGGAATGCAACAATCTCAGATGAATGGAAACCCTTTCCCCCCTCAACAACAACAACAACCTTTCCTCCAACCTCAATCGACCGGTTTCTCTCAATCCCAACCTCCCCAACAACGACCCATGTCTATGCTCCAACCTCAATCAACAGGGAATCCATTCCTTTCCTCCCAGCAAGCTCCCTCGCGTCAATCCACTCTATCCCCTTCCTTCTCCTCTCCCTCTCTTCCCACAATTCCCCAATCCAGCTCTTCCTCGACTCCCGCTCCCTTAGTAGCACAAAAGACGGGAGCTAGGAATCCATTCGCTCCTGCTCCTGGAACTCTGATTCCTCAGACTCAAGAACCGGAACCGAGAGGTCCTAGTATGAACGAATTAGCGTTTACAAGCTATCAATCTCAATCCCAACCTCAAATAGCTCAACAGAATGGAAGTGGACAGAATGGACAACCAGCAGGAGGAGGAGGAGGTAATCAACAACAACAAGAACCCAAGAAACCTCTAGACGCCTTCTCTCGATTCCTCGAACAACAAAAGACGGGTACTACCCAACCTCAACCTTTGACCGCTCAGAAAACGGGAGGTTTGTTCGCTAGTATCGCTTCCGATTTCACTATGAACCGTCCTTCTCCTTCTTCCCAACCTGAACAACAATCATCCCTTTCTTTTCCCCCTCCTACTTCGAGCTCATTCTCTACTACTCCTTCATACCTCTCCTCCCAACCTACGGGTACGACAAATTCCTTCGCAACTCAAAACGGGAGGAAAGCTTTTCAACCCACTTCTTCATTCGGTTCAAACTTGTTCAACGAATTCTCTTCTTCCTCTTCTCCTTCTTCATCCTCGACTCCAACGACTTCTGCTTTCAATCCCTCGAATTCTACTCACACTTTCTCACCCTCGACGGCAATCAATGGGAATGGGGAGAGAACTACTTCACCTCAACCTCTGCAGCCTCAATCGACAGGATACAATCCGTTTGCGGGGAGTAAACTACCACCGTTGAACTCGAGTTTAGGAGGTGCGAACGGTAGTGCGTTCGGAGCGTTTGGGGGATCAGGAGCGGGATCAGATGGAGGTGCGAATGGAGTCACGACGGGGAGTTTGATCTGAATCTTTCTCACTTTTTCTTCGTTGTGGGAAAGCAAAGTGGAAAGTTGCAGTTTTCTCGTTTATCTATCCCCCTTTCTCCTACGCTTATTCATATGCTCTCGTCTTTCTCTCTTGTCGCTTTCATGTTATCGACTCCCTCACTCTCAAAAATCCTCTTATCATTGTTAGTTCGTTTGTGTTACTTGTTGGAAATCTACAAATCTAATCTTTGGATTACTCTACTCATGCCCTACATAATTCCTTGTCTTTCGAGTCCTCAGTCTTCCCAGAAAGGTGTTCTAGGATAGCTCAGACCTTCTACCGCTAGTTCATCTGCGAAGATCACAACATTCTTCCCTTCTTCTCCACCAGACGTTGAAAGCATCTCAGCGAGAATTATTTGCTGATTGGAACTGAGGGCGAGGACGGCGATTCGACGAGAGGCAGAAAGGAGGGATGGAGTGAATGAGATGCGAGAGGAACAAGTCGTGATCCATCGATTCGCGTCTTGCGAGCTCGTTGCTAGTTGTAGAATACGAGCTATGTCGCATAGTCGTGAGTGTCAGTCATAGTTCTCGACGAAGAGACGAGCGCTCTCACCTTGTTCTTCGACATCTAACAAAACGAGATCGAACCGAGGAATCGAATCTCCTGCGAATAATCCAACGCCTGGGAACGCAGAGAGTAGTTGTCGTTCGTAGTTCTCGGACAGAGGTTTGATGTCGTCGTCGTTTGGTGTTGAGAGTGGATCTGAGAGGGTGAGATAGGAAAGCAGGTCAAGAATTCTTCCTCCCATTTCGTTTTCGTGGAGCCGTTCACATCCGAGTCGACGAAGAAGATCTCCCTGAGTATCGAACACTCATCAAAATTGGCTGACAGCGAACAATGAAGAGGTTGCGAATGCTCACCATTTCTCCCATTCGACTCTCTCATCGTTTTCCAACGCGAGTCGCAGCAATCTCGGAAGTTCTCCTCCTCCGAAAGCAACTCGGAACTTACCTCTCCTGTTAATCGATTGTGTTTGCGCTGAATATCGATCTCAAAGATGTGAGTCGGAGAGCTCGACGAACCGCCGAAGAAGGGAGGTTACTCACCCTCGCAGACGAATTGAGCGATAGCATCTAGCATATCCCGACTATCGGAAGAAGGGAATGTGAAGAGTATCGGGCTCGAGTCCTCTTCTGCAATCGAATTGTTGGGAAGTGGAGACTACGGGAATAGACTGGGGAAATCAGCTCTGAACGCTGATCGACAACAAAGCATATTAATGACTCACAAGATGATCGAAAGTCTGACAAGAATCGTCTGCTTCTCCTCCACTCGCGAAATGATCCAACCCTTGTCGATCCAAAGCGAAATCTCGAGTCTTGTAGAAACTCTCATCGCTGTCACTCTCAGACTCGTCGCTCGGGAACGAGAGGGGTTGAATCTCGGGCGAGTCGTCGAGTCCGAGAGCTTGCTGGAGACCGGGAGAAGTGATGTAGGGTAACTCATCTGTTCCAACTTCGGCTTCGTATTCGAACGAGTAATCGAATTCTTGATCATCGACATCTTCGGGAGCTTCTGGTGTGTCGCTCGGGAACGTAGATGGTGTAATTGTAGGAGAGGGAAGGGGAGATGGTGATGAGGTAGCTCGGGCGAGCTCGAGAGAGGGTGGTCGAGAAGATTGGGAGTGGTCCGCTTGAGAGGCATAGGAAATGTTGGGTTTTGAATAGGTGATGACAGGAACGTCGGGTGATTCATCGAGATCGCTCTGTCAGATCGAGGAGGTAAGCCTGGATGTCGAGAAGGAGAAACGCAGAGGGAGACGAACAGCTGAGACTTCTTCCCTCGATTCACTTTCTGCGCTCGCCATTTCCTCGCTCGCTTCTTCCGCTATATTCTCCATCACTCTCCCTTCTCGTGAGTCGTTCGCATCGATCTGAGCTGTAAAACTGCGAGTGTCACTTTCCTCCTCGATGATCGACAACATTGTTCCTTCGTAAACGGCGAACAATCCTTCTCCATCGCTGTCACTCGTACCCTCTCCGTCGTCTTCATCCTCTTCAAAGCTGCTCGTTCCAGGTGATCGCTCGCTCGGGGTGCTGGTCTGATACCATTCGACTGAGTTATCAATGAATTCTCCTTCCGACGTCGATGCTTCCTTTTGACAACCATTTCCCTCCTCCGGTTCGAGACGCCACTGTTCATCATCTAGATCTTGATCGATACTGATCACCGGGAGAGAGGATACATCAGAGATCACGATTGAGCCTAAGTTGCTTGCTTTGAGCGATTCTAAAGATTGGAAAGGAGGGAGTTCTGAGGCGAAGCGTCGAGTATAGATGTCGAAATGAGGGTAAGCTGCTGGGTAGATGGAGAAGTAGGGATAACAGGAGGCAGATGTCGAGGGAAGGTCGACGATTGGTCGGCGAGAAGGGAGCGTTGTGAGGGAAAGAGGTTCGATCGGGACAGGGTGTGAGAGGAGCGTGGCTTGAATCGGATCTTGCTTGTTATGGTGAGATCTAAGAACACCTGCGCCTGAGATGTCTCCCTCAGTCAAGATTGAGGTATCCGGCTCTGTTCCACCTGCGAAGAGCGAAGTTTCCGACACCTCCCTCAATCGATCGAGCTCGATAGTCCAGTTCAAGGTTGACTCTTCTCTACTACGGTCTTCACTGCTTTCGTCGCCAGCGTTGTCTCGAGGGTCTGGTCGAGGGAAGGCGAAGATGCGTGAGCTCGTGCGAGGGCGAGTGTCAGTAGTCGATTCCATGGAAGCCTTTCGTTCGATTGGGCTCGTTGAGGGTCTGCAGGATTCATCGTCGAGGTCCTGCTCGAATAGGTGTCTGACGTTGACGCGAGAGACGGGACGAGAGATGGGAGTTGCGGCGCGAGAGCTGATTCGAGATGAAGTGGGTGAGGAAGGATCGAGAGGTCTGTGTGCGATTTGGGATGAACTGGAGAGTGGAAGAGGTCGGAAGGTGTTCGGTCTTGAAGAGGAGGAGGTTGTGACAAGATCAGCCCGCTCGTGATCTGAGCCGGACTCGGTTTGTTCGAGGGAGGTAGAGTGTCGCGGTCCGCTGCGATGATTGTCGCGCCAGGATGGAGTACTCGAGCGCGAATATGGAAGAGAAGTACCGAAACGAAGGGACGGAGAGGCTGCTCTTGAGGGAGTCGTGGAGGAAAAGGAGGGACGAGGTCTGTCGATTCGGCGAGGCATTCGTCTCGAGGCGCTGTGATCGACGTCGAATTCGATCCGACCGGCAATAGCTAAGGGGTATTGATCGTCAGCTTATGGTACTGAGTCGAACAAGGAGGAAACCTTGACTTACGAAGACCGTTCGCTCCTCGCAGCGTCTCGGCGTAACTCCTGCCTTCGAAATGGTCCGTCCACAAGACTCGCCAACTACTCTCCGTGAGTCGAGCCCTGCTTGAAGATGGATCGGGGAGGCAGAGATAGAGCTGAATGCCAGCGATGCTGGCCAGCGAGAACTCTCGAGCGATGAGTTGAGCTTGTGCCGGAAGCTGCGATCGAACCAGTCAGTATCGCAGCTAACGGTCTACTGAGAGTGAAGTTGAAGCTGACTGTGGGCTGCAAAGGTAGGAGAACACCTTCGTTTTGACCCGACGACGATCCTGTCGAATATCTGGAAGAATCCGTGTCCTGAATCGATGACTCGGAAGGTGCCTGTCAGCCGACGTCATGAGACTATCAGCATGTTATTCCGTCTGTGGGAGAAGGCGAAACTTGCAACCAAGATCAACCATTTCTTTCTCCCGAAACTTTTCGAACGACTTTGCTCCCAGACCAGTCTCCGTTCCCTGGCGATCTGCTGTAGCATCGGATCTTGCTCCTCGTCCATATCTCCTGTCGCCTCAAGTCTGTCCTCCACCTCAACAAGCCCATCTCCTTCGACACCCATCCTCGCTCTCGAATTCCCTCGTCTACTCTCATCCACCTCCTCCTGACTAGTCTGAGCCATCCTCGAGCATTCCCTGACTCTTTCCGACCTCATGATTCCCTCTGTTTCGTCATCTTCTGAATTACTTGAATGAGCAGGAGTCGGTAAGTCTCCTCCTCGATTCCCTTGCGAAACAGTTCTTGATCTTCTTCTACTTGACTTTGAAGGTGTTTGCAGCTGACTCATTCGTTGTGGCGAATTCATTCGACTCTGTTGTGGAGGTGATTCGGGAGTGGGCGGTATGTGAGCAGTCATTGAGGGATCGAGATCGAAAGGAGCAGAATCTTGCGAAGGGAGAGGAGCGAAAACTGTATTCGATCTTCCCCTCATTCTGGAGATACTGTCGAGTCGAGTGGGTGTGAAGGAAAGAAAGGGTCTCTGGTCGCGTCGAGTCGTATTGAAGAGGTCTAAGCGGCATACATAGAATTTTCAGTCAACGATTGAAAGGAAGAAAAGCGAGAGGAAGAAAGGGAAGGGGGTAAAAAGGGAGACTCACAATAGGCCAGGATCCTTAGACTGCCATCCGTAGCAGGCACGCGAAGAGAGATGGGAGCGAGGCAAGACGAATGAGAGAATGAAAAGCAGAATTACAGCATCGCAAGTTTACAATTTCGACGATTTGACCCGACTCTTCGTTTTCCGATCTTGACTGACAAAGCTACGTCCCTCTGAGTCTCGTCGATCCCGGGTGACCTGAAAATCTTGACAGTTTCGACCTTGTCGAGCGGAGCTTTCCCGATTGCGCTCAGAACGTTCGATTGATAGTCCTCCCAAGTCCAGAAATCGAGAGTATCGCTCGAAGCGACAACCTCGAGATGTTGAGGGGAACAACCAAGGACGGCGAGAGTCGAAGGGAAATCTGAGAGTTTGATCGAGAGTCGTTCGAGTTTTTGACAGTAGTGGAGGGAGGGAATGAGAGGGGTCGGCGGATCAATCTCGGCGAGGTCGAGGTTTCGAACTGAAGGGAGCCAGGAGGATAGCGTGTTGATAAGGGAAGCGGGATTCGAGGAGAGTCGTCCAGCGAGAGAGAGACGTTCGAGGTTGCCCGCTCCTGCTTGTTGTAGCGCTCTCCAGTCCGTTTTCGAGATGGTACAGCTGCCGGATAAGCTGAAGGATCGAAGTCGGAAAGGGAGGACGAGGTTTGTCGACTCCTTCACGTTCACGAGGGAAACGCTCGACAAAGAAAGGGATTCGAGATCTGTCGGAAAGAGAACTGGTCAGCACTAAGCTCATAGCCTCGCTGTCACAGCAGAAGTATTGGCGTACCTTTCGCTCTCCATAAGCTACTCAAAGCAAACCTCGAGTTCGCGCAATCCAATTCCCTCAACCCCTCGCATTTCTCCAAAATTTGACTAAATAATCGCTCATCCTTGATTCCTGTCCCTCTCCTATCTACCAATCGTCTGACTCGCTTCGCCAATCCCGTCTTGACTATCGCACCGTGAAGGAGTACTTGATTCCGATTGGTGAGCACGACGTAACTTTCGAGTTCGAGTTGAGCGAGCGATCTCCACTGCGAGTTGACTAAGGAGAATCGACGGAGGGTTGTGGATCGTTGGTAGAATGCGTCGATGATCGAATGAGAGAAACAAGTTTCTGCTTCGAGAGCTGCTTCACGAATGATGAGCCTGAGAACGTCAGCGTTGAGTGAGGGAGTCATTGTGAATGGGAAGCGAAGAAAAGCGAGAGCAGGAGCAATGCGAGTATGTATAGCGAGCGAACAGATGTGAACCGGCGAGTCCCTTTCGAGGCTTGAGTTTTCCTAGTTTTGCTTTGCAGAGATGGCGAGTTCTATCTACACTTTCCACTTCCCGACGAAAGCGTCAAAGACAGCTAGAGCCGTCCATTTCCTATGCGAGAGTCAAAAGAAAGAAAGCCGGTCAATTTCGCAATCTTAGAGAAAGAGGCTGGAGGAAGAGGCTTTTTCTATCTCACCTGTTCTCTGCCTCCTGGAATACGATCGATTTGTCACCGTAGAACACTTCGTCGTTGACTTCGTATTCGTGTCGAGGGAGGCAATGCATGAAGATACAATCTTGGTTCGCTCCTCCTCGAGCGAGGAGGTCGTTCGTAACTTGGTATCCAGCGAAATCCTTCTTTCGCCTAGCGGTCTCGTCCTCTTGTCCCATTGAGATCCTGTGAATGCGATATCGTAGCACGTCAGCCATAAACGTGGAAGCGTGTTTGCGAACATCACAACTCACCAAGTATCGGTAGTCACAACATCGGCATTCTTCACTGCCTCCTCTGGACTGTGAGTGTGAGTAATCTTCCCCGTTCCTCCCTCAGCCTTGATCCCGGCGTTCGCTCGATCCAGCACCTCCTGATCCAAATCGTAACCTTTCGGTGTTGCGATTTGAAGGTTGATTCCCATTCGAGGGTAAGTGACCATCATTTCGTTCAAGATGTTGTTCGAATCTCCGACCCAAGAGATAGTGAGACCTTTCAGAGAGGAGAGGTCGGTAGTGAAGGGTTGTCGAACTTCGAGGAGAGCTTGCAAGTCTGCGAGAATTTGTGTTGGGTGGTAAAGATGTGAGAGAGCGTTGATGACAGGGACGGTGGAGTGAGCGGCGAGGGTCTGCGTTCGCCGTCATCAGTCAGTGTAGTCAGGGAGTGTAGCTAAAGGTTCTCGTTTGCTCACCTCGACTTCAGAGTGGTGCCCAACTCGCGCAAAGATTCCATCGACCATTGAGCTGATCACTCGAGCACTATCGTAGAGAGTCTCGTTGACGCCGAGTTGAATGTCTCCAGAACCGAGGAACATAGGGTGTCCACCTAGACTCGACTGAGGAGGATAAGCGAACGAAACTTTGAGCGAAAGGTAGAGAAACATACCTAGTGCTTTGATAGCAGTTTCGCTTGATACGCGAGTTCGAGTACTCCTCTTGCTGAAGATGAGAGCTACAGTTTTACTATCGAGACTCTTTCGCTTGATATCTTCACTCATTTGTTCATCTCCCTTTTCGAATTTAGCTCCCTCGATCCTGCCTGCTTCTGGAATAGCTTTGCTCTTGTAGTATTTCTTGAAGGCTACTGCTGAAGTGATGAGGGATTGAATCTGCGGGATTGTGAGATCGGCGAGAGTGAGGAGATGGGGAGGTCGAAGTCCAGATTCTGAAGGATGAAGAGTAGGAGCTGGTGCTGTCGCGTAAGATCGGTAGGTGAGAGACAAGCAGCTTTTGCGAGCTATCGGTGCAAGTTTCGTTGAGAGCATGTTGATGGTTGGTGTGAAAGATAAGACTCTCGAGTCGGAACTTTTCCTTTCGAAATTTTGACTCGCACTCGCCCGACAAATCCAACTTTCGCATCCACTGTTTCCGAAGGCGCGATGACTCGGATCTTTCTCGTTCAATTGTCACACGTCGCCCATCGAGATTATCGAACGAGACTTTTAAAAGTTCTCACAAAATCTTGGTTGCGAACGCTTTGAAAAAGGGTTTGCTATGCCTCCTCTGGGTCTGTCGACAGTGAGGATGGCTCCCGGCGGTTCGGATCGACGGAGTGATCTCTGCAAGTGAATCTCCGCCCGATGTGCGAGATGGAAACTCTTCAAAGCGTCGATTCCAGTTTCGCAATTTCCCTTCACCACCTTGTTTCGCAAGCTACGCAACTTTCGTTTCCCGTTCAATCAACCTTACGTCCGAGAGTATCCCTAACATTCATCGAGAGAAGATCAGCTTCTAGTTGGAGCAAAGGAAAGAACGAAGAGACGCTCACTTGATTTTCTCTTCCAACTCTGCCTCATCCGTAGGGATAGTAGGATTGTGAGCAGGTCCAACTTCGGGCGAGTGCATTCCGGGTCCGTAGTGACTGTCATGCATTGAGGGAGAAACGAGAGCGGATTCAGAAGTCTTCTCACGGTGCGACTGAGAAGCTTGATCTTCGGTTGAGAGAGGCTAGCGATGGTGAAATGCTGAGCATGAGCGATCGTGATCAAGACTGAGGTAGGACGTTGGCTTACAGCGGATCCTGAAGTAGGCATCGAAGCTTCAGAGGGCTTTGAAGGGGAAGAAGACCTGGGATAAAGGAGCAGAGCAGATCAGCTCTAGCAGCATTCGAAGGTGAAGCGAGTCTCGGAAGATGTACATAGTAGGTTTGATCGAAGATAGGCGAGGTTTATGCGGAGATGGGGAAAAGTGAGAGGGAGAAAGAGAAAGAGAAAGAGAAAGAGAAAGAGGGAAAATCTCGCAACAGGACGAAACATCGTTTAGTTTCGCAACCTCACTTCTCGATATCCAGTGGACAAACGATTAACCAGAAAAGTGTCTTTCGCTAAAAGCTATTGAATGAGCTTCGAAAAAACCTCGAGCCGTGCCATATTTTCGATAGTTTATTCTCTTCCTTTCCCTCTCTCCCCCTGTGACTTCTTGCTCAGTATGTTCCCGTAGACAACGAGCCTCTCCTTCCCACGACAGGCTTGCTCGTCCTTTCCTCATCGCTCAGTCCTGCGTTTTGACCGACGCCCACACTACGTCCCTCGCCCGTTCTGCCTTTTCCGCTCGTCCTTTTCTCTCGACCATCTCCGTCAGAGTCCGAACCTTCCGCGCTACTGCCGCTGTGCCAGTCTCCTCGCAATCCCCTCATTTCTGCTTCTTCACTGTCGTTTCGTCCACCTTGCCTTGACCTCTTTGCGATCGAACGACTCTTTCCTCGTCCCCCAAAGTTGAGACAAGGGATGTCGCCGAGTTTGACTACGCAAAATGCCCCTATCAATCAGCTTACAGAGCAGATGGAGAGAGAGACTTGGACGTGCCGATGAAAAAGAACAGGATTTGCGAGATGACGGAGATGATGAAGATCTGCGAGGCCCACCGAAGACGAGGACTCTGTGTGTCAGACAGATGCGGTGTACTCGGATAAGACAGAAGCTTCGGCAAGACGGGAACGTACTGCATAAAGAAAGTATTTCATTCCGCTCCATTCGCACGCAGACGACATGAAGGTGTAACCCGTGCTGTAAGCAAACACCTCGAGTACAGTGAGTGCCGTTACTGGCAAGGTCTGTCTTTGAGCGAGAGTTTGGCGTACCAGATCAGATCTTCTCGCTTATTGACGCAAAGCCACAACCAAGCCGCTCCACAGCCTAGCGCACAGCCCTGCTCTCCATCATCTATCTGCTCTGGCTCATCGTTGTCGTAAAGAGCGTAAGAGAGGTCGAGCTTACACCCAAGCCCCAAGTGATGGTGCGTCCTACGTCTCTTCCAACCAATCTCATTCCGATTGCAATCACCGTCAATACCAAGGAGAGGACTGCGAGGATCCCTGAACCTAGTTGGGAGATGTAGACTGCGGTCGCCGAGGGAGACAGAGAGAAAACCACGAATCTGAAGGAGAAAGCTCAAAAGTCTGGGTCAGCTCGAGAGCGATTCGTGGATGAGCAGGTAGTGAAACGTACCCGGCAGAGATCGTGACAATGAGGAGGAGAGTAACATCGACCGCCTGTAATAGACTCGAAGTCAGGGAACGGTTTCGGAAGTGAGAAGAATGGTTAGATACCTGAATGACTCCGAAGAGCGGACAACAGCAGGGGATCATCTTGCGCGGTGGGAGAGTCAGGGTATGAGAAGAGGGAAGAGAGAAGAGAGACCGATCTGAGCAGGAGCGGCATCGCTTGGATAGACCGCGGAACTCCGAAGCCAAAAAAGGGTCAACTCCCGAAGCTTGTATCTGTAGACACTGATTCCCTGATTCCAAGAGGTGATGTAAGCTACAAAGAAAACAAGAGGAGTCCATTTTTTGCGAGGAGTTGATCTAGTTCTTGCTGTAAACGTAAAAAAGATCGAGTCAGTGTTTTTCCTCCCTCGACGACGCAGAGAGAGACAGGACAGACAGCGATACTAATTTGCAGTCAAACAACAACACGCTGTTACCGGGGATGCCTTGAGTTCCCTTCTTACCGTATGCCATGGCAGCAGCTGTAGGAAGAAGAAGGAAAAACGTGGAACGAAGGAAGAAGGAAGAGCGAGGAAGCAAGAACGAGGAAGCAGGAAGGAAGGGAGGAGTGTAGAAGGCAGGGAGGTTATGGAGGGAAGGAAGAAGGTAATCACAAAGAAGGAGAAGAGTCAGTATCCCAGTTTTCGCAAAAAACGAGAGCGAAAAAGAAAACTTACGGATCCTCAATTTCCTCTCACCACCGACTTGCATTCCAACGATACCCTTGTCCCATCCAGTGATGACCTGTCCTCGACCGAGAGTGAAGCTCAAAGGAGATCCCTTGGTGTTTGAATCGAAGACCTTTCCGTTTTCGAGTTTACCGATGTACCTCATTCCAACTTTTGATCCAGCTTTCGCAGCAGCTCCAGTTCCAACCTTGGCATCAGTGATCTCGAGACCTCCGGCGAGAGTTTGAACTTTAGGTCCAGCAGCGGCAGGAGCCTGAAATCCGAGTTTTTCGAAAAGATAACAAAGGTCAGCCAGATAGCTCACGAGATAGAGTAGAGGGTAAGCTCGCCTTCTTCTCAACCTTCTTCTCTTCCTTCTTGGCGGCAGCAGGGGAAGCGGCAGCAGCGGCAGGGGCAGGGACAGCTTCACCGTTTTGAGCCTTCAACAACTTCTTCTTTTGGTTCTTTGAGAGTCCGGCGAGGTCGGCAGCGGAAACGGTAGAGTCATCAGCAGCGGAGGAAGCTTCGGCAGAGCGCTTCTTGGAACTATGGGGATTTCGAAGAAACGATCTCAGCTCATCGCATCTCGAGGGGTTCGCTCAAGGGAGAATTTGATGAACTCACGGCTTCTCCTCTTTCAACTCTTGAATTCGGTCCTCCATATCCTCATCCTCTGATCCCTCACCAATCAAACCAGAAATGTCGGAATCATCGAACTCCTCATCGAATTCGGAACCATCCTCAGAGTCCGAGTAAGGTTCTTGGTCAAAGTCTTCTTGACGGATGTAGTGTCCAGTGAGGTAGACGGGGCTGTATAGTAAGGCGTGATCAGCTTCTGAGGGCAGGCAGCGAGGAGACAGGAAAAATGAAAACTCACTTTTCACCAGAAACGGAAAGTTCGACAACCTCGACATCCTCGACAAGGCAGACGTTGATAGCAGCTTGCTCAGACTGATCGCGGGGAAGAAAGAAAGGTGGGAACGGAGCGTCAGCTGATATAGATCTTCTTTCGCAGACAAAATTGCGAACAAAGTGAAACGAAAACTCACGCCGTTGGGCTTCAAGACAGCGAGAACGGTCTCCTTGGTGATGAGGTTAGGGAGCTTGATGTTTCCCTCCTCATCGTCCTCATCTTCCTCCTCTTCTTCATCATCCTCATCATCTGAATCTTGTTCGAATTCGGGGTACTTCATCATGACTGCTGATCGAGCGTTTCCCTTGACTTCAGGTCCGTACTGTTGGATCGATGCGATGAGTTTTAGTGATCATCCTGAGCGAGTGAGAAAGTGAGAGAAGTTTTGACAGCGTACGCAAACATTGGTGATTTGAATAGCAGGGGAAGTGTTTTGAGAGATGGTCTTTCCGGGTTCGAGGGTGACTGACCTGTCCAACGCGAAAGACGAGAGAGTTGTGAGTTTTAGGTTGAAAGAAAAAGAATGAAAACCTTCGTTTCAAGTGACGGAGAGGGAGAAGGAGATGCGAAAGAAGAGCGTACCAGAGGCCGAGGATAAGAGGAGCACCAGACATGTTTGAGTAGTAGTTTAGAGAGTTGTAAAAGTGAAGGGAAGGAAAGCGAACTTGGGAATTCCTCGAAAACTTTTTGAACTTCAACAATTTCCATACATTCAGTCGATTCCACTCAGTACCGACTCGTATAGCACTCGACTAGTACTCTCAACCACACTCAGCAGACCCCGAATCTATTCTCGTGAGTCCCTCGTCTCTGTTCACCTTTCTCGTTTCACTCCCTCCTGTCGCATCCCATAAGCCCACGTTCTCCCACGATCTCACTCTGAAGGCATTCATGTGCCCTCGTATAATCGACTCGATCGCTAACGAGCTGCTCCTCCCCTTCGTCTCTCTTTCCTTCTTTCGTTTCCTTTTGACTCAACCTTTCCCTCGAACCCTCCCTTTCGCCCTTTCTCTTCACTAGATCATGGTCAAGAAAGTACTCATCGTATTCGATTTCGACTGGTCATGCGTCGGTAAGTTTTCCTGTCCCCCCTCTCAACCCTTCTCTCACTTTCGCAAACTGATATCATTTCGAACGAACAGATCAAGATACCGATCGATACGTCTTCGAAGTTCTCGCTCCTCATCTCCGAACTAGTCTCAGAGAAGGAAAGAAGACGACTCAATGGACCGATAACGTGTAAGTCTTCAAAGAGCTCAGATTTCGCAATCTCACAAGGGTTAGAACGAATTCGCTGATTCTCGCTACGTCCCCCTCTGTAGCGCTCAACATCTCGTCAAGCTTCATCAAGAAGGCAAGACCCGAGCAGATATCGAAGCCGCTCTTCAAACTCTTCCTCTCGTAAGTCATTGCAGAAGAACGTCGCTCTCCGCTTCGCAAACCCGCTTACCTGTTCGCACCGAATTGTAGCACCCAGCGATGAAACGAGGATTAGCGACTGTCAAAGCTCGTTCGGACCCTCAAGCTACTTTCTTGTGCCTTTCGAACTCAAACACGGTTTTCATCGATACTGTTCTCCGCGTACGTACCCCTTCTCTACCTCGATTCCGTATCCTCCATTAGTCCTGACGATAGAATTGAGCGTCATAGCACTATGGAATGGAATCTCAATTCGACGAGATCATTACGAACCCCGCCGAATTCACTTCTGACGGTCTCCTCAAACTTCGTCGAAGAGTCGATCCTTCCGGTCCCCAACACTCTTGCAAAGTCGGCTGCAGTCCCAATATGTGTAAAGGGGAGGAACTCGAGGCTTTCATGGAGAGGAACGGAGGGTGGGAGAGTTTCGATCAGGTCGTGTATGTCGGAGATGGTGGAAACGATTTGTGCCCTGCTTTACACTTGAGATCGTATGTTCTCCTCGTTCTCGCTCGCTGTCGGAAGTAGACTGACTCGATCTGCGTCTCGTCTGTAGACAAGATATTCTTCTCGTCCGAATGTACAGGGAGTTGTCTCGTCGCTTGGAGAAGGAAGGATTGAGTGGTGGATTCAAGGCGAGAGCTATCTCGTGGGGAGGTGCTTGGGAGGTAGAGAAGGTGCTCGTCGAAGAACTCGTCAAGTAGAAACTCGTTAGATGTGAAAGTTTAGTCATTATTTCGTTATCATTTACAGAATTTCGAGGTCACTTCAAGGATAAACTATATATAGAGAGCAAGAGCACGTAAAGTCGTAAACGGAAAGAGGTGTATACAAGGAAGCGAGAACAGCGATTCATTCTCTTGCGCAGCCAACAGTATCCTGACGATAGACTTTGCTTTGACGATTTGTGAGAGTGCGAGAACGAGGACGGTGGCCGAGCGACTGAACACGTTGATTGCGAGAAGGAGATTGAGAAATCTAGGAGGATATAAATTTTTGCGCTTTGATCGGTCAGCATTGGATGAACTCTCGAGCATCACGAAAAATCGCACCTGAGTTTGTTCATCATCGGGTAAGACTCCAGTCTCGCCATCGGAAGACCAAGGGTCGTCAGGAGATGCCGTGTTTCGCAAGTGCAAGCGAGGAGGTACTGGAGCGGAAGGAGTTGAAGAACGCGCGGGATTCTCGAGCGAGAAAGGGAGCGACTAATACACGAGATGAGATATCTCTCCATCATGAGCACTGCGATACAATGAAACCAGCGCAAGTAGAACTCACGACTCCTGCTCCTGCCCTCCACGGTTTCCAACTTCCCGACGTCGCATCCTCGACTATCGCGGAGCAAATGATGGCAGAGTAATCGGCATACTCTTGAGCTCCACCGTTGCCTCGCACAATCGACTCATAGTGGTAGAACGTCAAGTGCGGACAAACGGGGTCTCCTCGCTCGATGCGTTTCAAATCGCGCACAAACGCAGAACGCTCCTGATCCCATACGACTTGTTTCAACACGACCCAACTTTCTTGTTTGGGATCTGGCATTAGAGCTAGTCAAGTCAGCAGCCGTGTTCGCAAAGTTCGGGTTTTGAACGGAATGAGATGGCTGCACCTGAAGTGAGATAGTGGACTATCGCATGGTACTCCCTGAACTCCTTCATGTGGCCAGAATCGCGAATCATCGTATGGCTCAAAGTCTTGCGAGCGGGCAGGCTGCGCGGGTAAGCCACGACGCCGAATTCATTGGGAGGCCCTTTCGTTTCCCACAATGTATCTTCTAGTTGACCGCTTCGACCGTAGAGCGACACAGGATCCACAAAAATCGAGGTTCCGTTCGAATGGCCACGCTGGTTCCTTCGCCATGTTTGGATCGGACAAGCCGGCGCAACGTGAACGTCCAAAAGTCTGTCTCGATCTGCAGGGCACTTGATCAGTGGACCGCGTCATTGTGAGGGGGCAGATATTCGGCTCACAGAAGACCTTCCCGACGATTTCGGTTGGATGAATTCGAGTTTCGTTGGGATCGGTGTACTTTGCTCTAAAATCCGCAATTTGAGAGTTCTTTCCAAGTGATTTGCACATCTCCCAAGTGAACATGTCGAAGGCGTCGTCGAGTCGATGGTGATGTTGTCGAAGCTGTCGCTCGCAAAGATGAGCCTCGTCACTGATTCCAGCCTCGATGAAGAGAAGACATGCGTACCTTTGCGAGCTCGTGGGACATTGCGGGTGAGTGAGCTCTCAACACCAGGACGTGGTGAGAAGTCAGTGGGCTAGCTTCAGAGAAAACGAGAGCGAGAGAAAGGCAGACACAAGCGAGCAGAGAGAGATAAGGGGAGAGGCCGGCTACAGACTGATCGGCTCACCGAGACAGCTCAGTCCACGAAAGTAGGACCTATCAGGAGAGACTGCAGGGGTAGATGGAGCGCACAGTCTATTGTATTGCCATTCGACTCCAAGAATTACCCATCCAAACATGTACACTTATCCCGATCGAAAACATCGTCCGTACATTCCTTGCCAAACCGTGCGTCCCAACAGTCAAAAACGATAGGCCAAGCTCGTTCGACAGAGTGACCGAAAGCTGGATTCGAAGGTCCTCCTGATTCATTCGGTCCCCACATCTGCGACGATTCAAGAGGATCAACGCTGCTCAGCTCGATCAGTAGTAGATAGTTGGCTTACGTTGTGGATCCAATGATCAGCGGGAGCAGACATGAGTTCGTCGACGTAGGAATACTTGTGATAAGGATTTGCGAGGATTCGTTTCCGAGATGCGACGAATTGGGCGGACCACGCCATCTGTAACGCGTCCAGGACGATGCTCTATCAGTAAGCGTGCGAATGGAGGGAGCAAGTCGAGGCAAGCGATACGAGAGCGAGAGCGACGAGAAGGTGAAAGGAGGGTGGGAGGCAATAGAGCGAACAACGGAGAGGAAGAGAACGAAACGTACGGTTTGACCACCGGGAGGACATAAACTTCCGGTGAAGATGCTGAACAACTCGGTATAGATCGGGAAATCAACATTGACCTTGAGATCTTTCCCGCAATCAGCTTCGATGAGAGGTCCGAGATGTGCGAACCCCGTGTCGGGTCCCACGAGCTCCATTCGAGGGGCTGCGACCCAAGGCCAAGCGAGATGAGGTTGAAGGAAGAAAGTGTGAGCGGCGAGAGTTTTTCGGCGAAGATGAGAGGACGCTCGATCGGTCGAGGTATTCGAGGCAGGAAGCGGGTAAGGCGATGCCGAAATCGTATCGTTGTAATGTAATAGGATATGCTTTTGTGATCGACGAAGTCAGCTATTGAATCGTCGAGAACAAGAAAGAGCAGCAAGAATGACTGCTCACCTTGAGATAAGTTTCCCCTTCCCGACCAACGTTATCGAGAGGCACCACCTCGTCATGCTCCAGTAAGTCCATTCCCTTTCTGATCTCTTCCTCGCTCAAAGGTCCCTTGTTGTAAACCACTACCCGCTCATCCCTGTCCATCAGGAAGGGTAACTTTCGCATGCCATCTAGATGCTCTTTCACGTGAGGTAGGTCTTCCGAATAGTATGATATAACAATGTCGACGTTGTTATCGGACATGTCGACGGGGAGGGCGGTGATCGGACAGATTGCTGTTCGGAGGGAATAAGGGAGAAGGGAACAGGCGTGGGCGAGAGGAGGTATATTTGATGCGGGAGGTTGCAATAGGTGAATAATTAAGGGTATAAAGGGAACTAGAGCGAGTAAAGGAGACTGAGGGAGGAAAGAAGAGGTAGAGGAAGAGGTTGATTGAGGAACTCGTTCTGAAGACGATTTTCGGTTGCCGAGTGCTGGAGGGGTCGAAGGGGTGAGAGAGGGTGAAGAAGGGTTTGAGAGGTTAGGCGATGAGGAAAGTCCGTTTCCTGCTGATCCATTCGCATTCAAGAGCGAGTAACCAGTGTTTGAAGCTGATTGAGATCCTCTTTGACTGCTGATCCCTCTGACAGCCGAGGAGACTTCTGAATCTGCCCATGCGGCAGCAGCAGTTCCAGCTGCGTATACGAAGATGACTTGCAACCAGTTGTCTTGAATCGCGAAACCGTTTCCTCCGAAAGTCGCCAAACAGAGAAGGAGGAAATTCCGAGCGAAGAGAGTTCCGGGAGATGTCAGGGGAGAGCTGAAGAGGTGAAGCGAGAAGAGTAGGGCGATCTGAGATCCGATCGAGGCGGCGAGAGTGAAGAGGACGGCAAGGAGCGAAGGTGCAGGAGAAGTCGATTCGAGAGGTACGAGCCAACCGAGAGGAACGGCGGCGAGAGCAGTGATCGTAGCAACCTATACACAAAGAAGATGCTCTCGTCAAGAAGGAACTTGGAAAAGTTGAAATCTGAACTCACGGCGACACTTCCCATCAAGAATTCTCCTACTCTCCCTTCGTCCGATAGTCCTTCTTTGAGCAACAGTAAAGCTGATGCCTCGAATGGCAGCCGTAATAGCGCCAGTAATAGCTTGGCCGAAGAGCCATAAATGCCAATCAAGCAGAATCCCGCCATGAAAGTTGTAAGGACGATTGTGTTTGCGAAAACTGCCGGAACGGGAGAGTGGAGAGGGCTGCCGAGAGGTAGTCGGGTAGAGAGGTAAGGTAGAATGATAAGTATTGTAGGGAGGACAAAGAGCTAGTTCATCGACAGCGGGCCAGTCAGATTTCGAAGGGTAAAAGCGATGAGATTGCGAAAGTTAAAACTCACGTCGATCACCTCGCACAATCGATTATCATTCCTCCTCGTTGTCCACAGTCTCAAGATCATTGACATCGCACTGAATACTCCCGCTAGTGCCATGACTTTCCTATTCGCTCTTTCACCTCCTCTTCCCAATTCGATTCCTCCTTTTACACCCTTCCCAAACGCCCCTCGCGGTCTCCAGTATCCCAATCCGGCTCCCAATAAACCCAGTGAGCCATAATGTAAGAACGGGAACGCCAAGAGGAGGGATTTTGAGTGTTGAGCGATCAAAGGGAGTTGATGAGTTGCCAACGTTGAAACACATACGAGAACTGTGAGGGCACCGACTAGATCTCTTGGTGCTGCCGGTAGACTGTTCGCTGTTGGTAGACCATGTAGTGGGATGTGTCCAGTTGAAGCGGTTGAACTGATCCTTCGGTGGTGTTGACGTCTTGAAGAATCGGAATGAAGGTCGTCTTGAGCCAGTAGTTCGTCTGTCGCTCGTAAGGCTAGCTCTTCCTCATCAGGAGCTGCCATGCTCCTTCTCAAGCTGAAGAAGAGGAGAAAGTTGCGTGTTCGGATGAGAAAAGTGGGCAAAAAAAGGGGGCAACTCCGCCGACCACGAGGGGAGGAAATCGATCTCTATCTCTCTCTGTCGATCCCACGAGGGAGTCGGCGAAAGCATGAATATTTCTAGCTCGAGGTAAATACGAGACTTTTTGAACACAGCGTGCGAAAAAGAAAAAATGATATTTGCGACGAAGAGAGAGGGTACTGTATAGAGACAGATGAGAGATTACGACACAACATCATAAGACAAGACGGGACAGATGCGTTTCCAGTCCAGCGTTCACCTCAGATCACAATCCGAAAGTTTCCCTCACGTCTCCTCTCACTTGATTCCCTCCCCCTCCATTCACTCTTTCATTCGAATCTTTCTCCTTCCTTCTCCCACTTGGTCCACTCGGTCTAGAGCCAAACCCTCCATCGACTGTCGTAACATCCTCCAATCCAATCTCGCTCGTCCTCCTCGGAATCCCATTTAAAGAAGACGAAACCTGATTCTCCCCTTTTCTCCTCCTACTATCGCTCCCTCCATTCAATCCGAGGGTACTTCTCGATCTCGAGATAGCACCCTTCGCGAATGACGAAGGAGCTTGTTCTTCCTCTCCTCCAAAGAAATCCAAGTTCCATCCTCTCATCGAATTTGACCTGTTCATCCCTTTGTTGGGATTCGGAGAGTTTGTTCGAGAGAGGGGGAGAGCGATTGAGCCGGATTTGGAGTAGAGATTCGAGGAGGAGAATGAAGTGGGAAGGTACTTGTTTAAACCCAGGGAAGAGAAGGAGGATGCGAGAGAGTTGGTCAGGGGTCCGAAGAAGAGATCTTCGGAGGGCTGCTTCGTTGTCGAGTCGAGGGGAGTAGGTCTCGGAGTTGTCGAAGGTGAATCATCGTTTGCGTGAGGAGGAAAGAAAGAGAGTTGAGATGCAGGGAGGCGTTCGATCTTGAGGGTGCGTTTTGACAAAGTACCATTCAGTCCCGAATCAGAAGGTGGTGTCGTATTGGAAGAGGATGAAGGAGCTGGAGAAAGGGAAGTCGAGGCTTGAGATGCAGAAGAGGAGTAGTCGGGAGTGACAGGGATCAGAGGCGGAGACATAGAGATGTGGTTCATTACATCGACGAGATCTTGCGAGGTAGGTGGAGGAGGAGATGGGCCGAGAGAGGGAGAAGAGGAGTAGGGATTGTTTGTCGAAGAAAGGTACGAGGATATTTGTGGAGTGCAGGGAGGTCTCGGACCTTGCGAAGACGAAGCTGTGGACCCTGCAGAGGATCGAACAGAATCGAGGGAAGGCCGAGCTGACGAAGAAGGAGTGTCGTCCCAAATCGTGAGGAAATCGTTGGTCGGATTGGGCGAAGTCTCGAACGAAGAAGTCGAAATCAGTCGTCTAGCAGTCGGAGAGAGAATGTGATGCTCTTTCTCGGATCGTCCTGCAGCGACTCCTAGCCCTTCGCGTTCTGTCCTTTTCGAAGGTGAAGTTGGAGCTTCCCGTTTCCAGACTGTGATATCTCCGTTCTCTTCTCGGGCTATCCGCTCGAGACCGAAGGAGGAGCTCGGGAGGTTACATTGATCTAGCGGGATCATGAGATTCGGTCGAAGGTGAATCGGATCTGTAGCCCACAATCGATTCGCTTTTCGCAGAGCTTGTTGCTGCAGTGCTTCACAACGGATCAGCCTAAGTACGAAAGAGGCTGATGCATGTGAGGAACTCACGGTGATGCCATATTGAAGAGACACGGAAGCCATAGTATCGGTTTTAAGAACCTGCGATGATCAAGAACTGTCAATATTCGCTCTTCATGCTTTCTCCTTGCGACTAGGCTGACCTTGTGTACGACAACTTCTCTTTCCCCGTCCTTCTCCGAGTAAAGTGCCTCTGAAGCGGCTCTTCTCGATTCCCTCTGTTTCCCTTTCTCGAATGTACTGTATCTCCCGTTCTCGTCTCCAGTTTCTGAACCTCTTCCTGCCAAACCGAGTGCATCTTTCGTAGCCTTCCTCAGATTCGGTCTCGTGACATCTGCTGAATCGTCGTTGTTGTCAGGTTGGAAGAGGTTCGGTTCAGAAGGAGGAGGCGGGGGGAGCGGAGGAGGTTTCCTGCTTCTAACACTTCGGTTCACTGGCGAGGGAGCACGAGATGAAGAGCTTGACGACGTCGGGTCATAGGCAGAAGTAGAAGCGAAGGTGGAAGAACTGGAAGCGAAAGGGGACGAAGAAGGCAAGTGAAGGGGATGCAGAGTTGAAGTCGTGGAAGGAGTTGGACTTGATGACATTTGGCCTAATCGTACATGGTTCCTAGATGAGTTCAGCGAGTTTCAGATGAAGAGTTGGAAGGTGAAACCTGAAACGAATCATTCAGAGTTTCGAAAGGCGAGGCGTACTCTTTCTCCACTTCACTACTCTACTCTCGAATAAATTAGCAAAGATGGCACAAAATATGCCCACTGACCCTTCCCGCCTTGGACCTGGTGGACAAGTCGCTCCGTGAGTTAACCCTTCCTTCTTCTCCTTTCTTTCAACCCAATGAGCTGACTAGATCACCTGGTTTGGCCACTCACAACAACAGTACTCCCCAAGTGAGCATCTCATTGTATTCTAGACTGTATTGCGCATCTACTGACACCATTTGTGACCTTGTAGAACACCCCTGCCGTCAACAACCTTACTTCTTCATTAGTCTCGTAAGAACTCTATTCTCCCCCCCTCTGCTCTCCCTCCGATCTCGCTTTGAGACCGCTCGCCCTCGCTCTATTTCGTACGGAGAACTGACAGCTCTGGTGTGTGTGTTCTGCTCACAGTCGACCTCAAATTCCTCCCACTCTCGGAGAGGAAGATGAGCCAGAAACTATCGGTTCACGAGACGCTCAAGGTATGGCTGCTCTCGCCGGCAACCCTGCTTTCGGTCAGTCCCAACTCCCATCAGATCCACAACTTTACGCGTCGCTGACATAGATTTCGCTTTTTTCCCTTCTTTCATTCAATTTTCCCCAACCCCCCGCTTTTTCCGACATCTCTTCACCTTTCACAACGCTCCTCGTTCTCCCGATCACACATTTATCCAACCAATGCAGCTCAACTCGTTCAAGGCCGCCTTTCCGGTTTGATCGGTCGATCATCTGGATACGTCGAATCCCTTCCTACCGCTATCCAATACCGTCTCACTGCCCTCAAGGGAGTTCAACGAGATCACTCTGCTCTCGAAGCCGAATTCCAAAAGGACATTTTCGAACTCGAGAAGAAGTACGCCGAGAAGTACCGTCCTTTGTACGAGCGAAGGAGGGAGCTCGTCGAAGGAAAGGACGAACCTAAATCAGACGAGATTGAGAAGGGAGTCAAGACTGAGGAAGAGGAAGAGGATGAAGAGTCGGACTTTGAGGATGATGAAGATGAGGAGGATGAGGACTCGGAGAAGAAGCCCAAGGGAGTCAAGCCTACTTCGGAAGAAATCCAACAAGCTCCCAAAGGTATCCCCGAATTCTGGCTCACTACCCTCAAGAACCACCTCGGACTCTCCGAACTCATCACCGAACGCGACGAGGAGGCCCTCAAGCACTTGGTCGACATCCGAGTCACTTACCCAGAAGGAGGAAAATCCGGATTCACTCTCGTTTTCGAATTCAACGAGGGAGCCAAGGAGTTCTTCGAGAACACCAAGCTCGAGAAGAGCTACTTCTACCAAGATGAGGTTGGATACGAGGGTGATTTCGTTTACGATCACGCTGAGGGTACCAAGATCAACTGGAAAGAAGGAAAGGACCTCACCACCAAGATTGAGACCAAGAAGCAACGCAACAAGAGTACGTCCTAGTCTCTCTTGCATGTCGTCATGTCGTTTGCTCACTGATTTCGTACCCAAATAGACACCAACCAGACTCGAATCGTCAAGAAGGTTGTTGCGACAGACTCTTTCTTCTCCTTCTTCTCCCCTCCCAAACCTCCTACGGCCGACGATGCTTCCGACATCTCGATTGACGACGACCTCGACGAGAAGCTCGAACTCGATTACCAAATCGGAGAAGACCTCAAGGAACGAGTAATTCCTCGTGCTATCGATTTCTTCACTGGAAAGGCTTTGAGATACGAGCAAGGTGCGGCTGGAGGAGAGGACTTTGACAGTGATGAGTTCGACGATGACGAATTCGATGAGGGTGAGGAGGAATCGTAAGCATTCTTCCTCCAATTCCCGAGCGACAATCGAGTCTGACACTCGGAACTTGTCTCTCACTCGCAGCGACGAAGATGAGGGTCCCCGACGTGCTCCTGTTCCTCCTCAAGGTAACACTCCTCAAGATCCCGCCGAATGCAAGCAGTGCGTTTCCTCTTTCTCTGCTCTCTCGCTTGCTTCTCACAAACTCACTCGAACCTCCCGCTTGACAGACAGTAAATGTTCGACCTCGAACATCTGAACCCCCCTCTTCTTCTCCACCCGTCGCCTCCCTGATTCGTTCTCGCAACTCTGGTCCCCTCCAATCCCAATCCCAATATCAACTTTATTTCGTCCCCTCTCTCCTCGCGTTCCGCCTTCCTTGGTGTTCACTGCCTCCTACCTGTCCCCTCCCACAATCAATTCTCTCTCGTCCAGCAATTATCAAATCGATTCCCTCCTTTCGCTTCTTCTTCTCTCTTGGTCATCCGGGCTTTACCCCTCTCCTCTTCTTTGTCAAATTGGATCATTTACATCTCTTACACCACCACTTCCTGTTCTGCTGCTTTTTTGATTTTGGGGCGAGTGAAAATAAAGATTTCGTTTTCGTTTCAAATCTGTTTTGCTTAATCCACTTTGCGACAAGGGCGTATCCAACATCGATATCGATCCGCTTGATCCGTCGGCGGTATTTCGGATCGCTATCTTTTTGTAAATTTGATAGCGTTCGAAAACTTGGCTCTCTTAACCGTTGGCTCCCTACGTCGAACCATCGCCTTTCGCTCCTCTCTCAAGGGTCGATGACGACAGCACCACCAGCTCCATTAGCTCCACCGATAACACGAGGCTATCAATCGACAGGTCCCATTCCAAGTTCAACCGCAACTCGCTCTCAGCCAACAACCATAGAAGACGATGATACCGACACTGCTACGATAGCTGAAGGGACCGGTACAGAAGTCGAGGAAGGAGACCCTACAGACGTAGTCAAAGCGAGAGACGGAATCAAGGAAAGAGCAGAGTTGAGTCAACCTTCGAGGGAAGAGAGGCCGCTGAGTCTAGGACAGAACGTATGGAAGTGGACAAAGACAGTGTTAAAGTACTTGTTGGATCAATGGTTCGTTCTGGGAGTTGGATTCGTTATCGTAAGTTTCGCAAGATCTCGTTACTTTGTCGATTCTCATTCCCTCGCTTCTGTATGGGGACAGGGTATGGCTGCAGCTTTTCCGAACGTGGCGAGGACGGGTGGAGTTCTCAAGGCGGAGTACACGATCAAGTTCCTTTTGGTCGCGATCATTTTCTTCGTTTCGGGCCTCACTCTACCTTTGCGCAATCTCGTAGGTCACATCTACTTAGCTTCGGACGTGCTTATTACTGACGATGATATGAGATCAATAGTACCACAGCGCTGGAGACTACAAGCTTCACATCGTGACCCAAGGCACCTGCTTCTTGATCTTTCCCACGCTCGTGTTCGCCGTGAGTATCCCTACTCCTCGTCAAGTTACCCTCAAAGTATGCTGACACCCCAATGTCTTTAGATCATCAATTGCGTTCGAGCCAGCGATCCCGACTTCCGCAAATTTGACCGAAACGCTTTGATCGGAATGCAAGTCATGAGCGTCGTACCGACGACAGTATCTTCAAACGTCGTCATGACTGGACAAGCTGGAGGAGACGAAGCGGCCTCGACGACAGAGGTCATAATTGGCAACCTGATCGGGACTTTTCTTAGTCCGGCTTTGCTTGAGATGTTCTTCGCCTCGTCAAGATGGGAGTTTGGCAGACCGGATGCAGGACAAGGCGGAGGGATCGGAGAAGTCTACCGAAAAGTCATCGAACAGGTAAGCAGCCTCAATTCTCGCCTTTTCTTGCCTAAGTCGACTCAACATGCATCTTCTTCTTCAGCTCGGCTACACCGTCTTCATCCCTCTCTTTGTCGGAGAAGTTATTCAGTACATCTGGCCCAAACAGACGAAACTGGTTCGGACGAAGCTGAGACTAGGCAAAGTCGGCAGTCTCTGCCTGTTGGGCGTCGTTTGGTCGACGTTCTCGACCAGTTTCTACGAAGGGGCATTCGACATCCTCTCGGGAGAAGCTATCACCTTTATCCTCATGACCAACATTTTCCTCTACATCCTTCTCAGCATTTTCCTCTTCGTTTTGGCTCGCTATGTCCCTTACCCTCGTCGGATTACGCTGGAGGATGGCCAGAAAGTCAGGGTGAAGGGTCCTCTCTTTGACCCCAAGACTACCATCTCTCTCTGCTTCTGCGGAGCGGCAAAGGGAGCCGCTTTAGGTGCTCGTGAGTCTTTTGACGCTTCATGACGATATCGCATCGCAACGCTGATCCTGACGATCCTCGTACAGCTATCGTCGCCATTCTTTACTCTGGAGTTCCGGCACAAGCGGGAGGTATCATATCGCTTCCTATCGTTCTATATCAAGGTTCGCAGATCGTGCTAGGTCAAATCACGGTCGCTATCCTGAAAGCTTGGCACAAGAGGGTGAAAGCAAGCGAAGCAAAGTTTGAGGAGGAGAAGGGAGAGAGGGGGGAAAGGGCTGCGAGCGAAGGGAAGGCAGGAGAAACGAAGCGTGGAGAGGGGACAGAGAAGCGAAAAGAAGAAGCGGACAGCAAATAGACTGTACATGAGGAGGGTTTGGCATAGACTTACCATATCTGTCGTTGTAACATCACCTTCTCGTCACAATCAGCTGCTCTCGTATTCGGAAAGTGAAGGAGAGACTGCTTTTCGCAATTCCTTGTTTCGCATCCGCATTTCCTATCCTTGGATAGCTTCCGGTGCTACTTCTCGACTCTCTATCTCGATCGGGCTAGTCGCAACTACTTCTATAAAGCAAAATTGCACGAAGAGAAGAGGCAAAGTGAACTCACGTTGTACGAAACTGCAAACTTGCTCTTGCTCTCTTCTCTTCTCCTCCCTTTTCATCTTCAGTTCTCACTCTCACTCGTAAGTTCCTCGCTTCAGACTCTACATAATTGCAGATACAGTCAGGGATGGATGGGAATAGTGGACACTAAAACGAGAGCAATTGTCCTCCTCGTTCCCCTCTCGAACCTTGATCTTCCGACTTCTTCTCTAGCCTCTCAGCCCAAGTCGCTAGCATGATTCCAGCTCTAGGCATCCCCATACAAGGCTATACAAACGAGCTGGATCATCGTTGTTACCAGGAATCGGCCCGAAGCTAGTAGAAAGTAAGGAAGACTTTGTTCTTGAAGGACTTGGATTCGGAATAGGCGTCTAGGAGGGGAGAGGTGGTGGAGTCGATGGGAGGAAGACGGTATGCATCAACGCTGAGTGAATTGATCGGATTTCGAGGACAAGATGAACTGACGAAGCTCGATTTTTTTCTTTCCGTTTCGCGCTCTGGCTTTCGCTCTCACTCTCGACAACGCGGACATTTCGACAAGGCGAAGATCAAAATCTACTTGGCTAGTGACGAGATCGTCAAACAGTATTCGGATCGACAAATGAAGCTAGCTCTCGTTCAATCATCTCATTTTCCGACTTCCGAGCCTACAGGTAGCTGTTCTAGAAGACTATCGTTCAACTCCCGTCAAAACCCGACTAGGGAGCTACCTATCAGAATCACCTGCTCGAAGCATTCGCTGTCTGAACCTATCGCTGCTCACGTAGCACCCTCACACGAAATCTCACTTCGCAAGAATGGCTCCTCCTCCTCGTCACAAGCCCCGGAAGGTCTCGCAAGCATCTCAATTGGAGTGCCAATTCTTCGACTTTGCTGAACGTTGCGAACTGCAGCAGTAGAAGCGTTATTTGAGCTCACAGAGAGAGCTTCGCTGACTTCTTTCTTTCATTCGAAGGCTTTCAAATGCCGTCACCTGTGCCGTTACACAACCTTAACTTAGTTGCCTGACATTGTCCGGGTACAGCATTAACGACGGGGTCAGAGGGAACACTGCTTGGATATTACGAAGATACGACAAGAAGGATACAGAAAATATGGATATGACATGAGCTCTCCACTGCCTCCTCACAGTAACATAGCCCCCGCAGCGAATCCTCCCAGCATTGCCAAACAAGAACCCATCAACGCCCTCGACGGGTATTCCAATCTCGCGGATCCCGAAGTTCCAGTAGTCGCTGATGGAGTTGGTGTCGACGAGAACACCGTCGCTACGGTTCCGATCTTTGTGTATGGCGCTCGTGTGTTCGATGATAGTACCTCACCACTGACACAGGGACAAAGAAAGGGTCGAAAGAGGAGGAGGAAAGGAGAAAAGTCGAAATTTGGATGTCAGTTGCGAAACTCTCAAGACAATTGGAAAGCGAGGCTCACGGGTTCCCCGAACTGAAGATATCTCGTGTCGTTGCGGCGACCGGGCTGTTCGTATCAGCAATGGTGGCCGTCGTAGGGAACGCCCCGACTAAACCAGTCGCCGTATCGCTTGCAGTTGCAGCCAGAATCGAGTTGTAGGGTTCGGCAGCTGTTGAGATAGCCTCAACTACTGAAGATGGTGCGGATTGGCCATCATAAGTGTCTGCGTCGAGGGAGATATTCGTTAGTGGAGGTGAATCCGAAAGTTCGCCGATTCGAGTGATTTCGAGACTCACAAACTAGAGGAGGGAAGGGGGCAGCGGTCTGTGATCGCACACAGACACCCAGCAGTAGTAGAGCGAAGAGTACAGATAGTCGTAGCATTGTGGTCGAAAGAGAGAGCGTCGCCGGTCGAAAAGGGGAAAGAGCTAAATTATTGGAAATGTTTCAACATTTACGCCCAACTACTAATGCATAGTACAACAAGAACGAGCGTCTATACAGTACTACGAAGAAGTGTCCTTTCGGAACAAACGAGAAGAAAATGCGCCAAAACGAGAGAATCCTTTTTCACCTTCTCCTCGTTGTCCACCGAAAGCTGGAGTACCAGACCGGCTCGCGTCTCGACTCAGAGCGTTCGTAGGTAGTCCGGAAAGGGTCGTCGTCGCTGCCGAGCTGAAACCGCTGAACAGTGAAAGGTTGTTAGGCGCGAGAGGCGAGTTGAGGCCAGATGCAGAGGGAGATGTGAGGGATTGCGAAGAAGGATCCATGTCGAGCTGAGTGAGGAAGGAAGTATCGGTGAGACCGGAAGCTGTCGAGGTGCGAGCGAGGAACAGGTCGAGGAGATTGTTTTGATCTGCTCTTCGAACTCCCTGCGAAAAGTTGCAACGAATCGGATCAGCTTCGAACGCCGAGTAGAGCGTTTCAAGAAAGATATACCTTGAGGTCGAGAGCTTTCTGAAAGTCGGAGAATGATTGGCAGGGAATCAGGAGAAGGTAATGTCGGACGAAATCATCGGCGGGCTCCTCGTTGACCATGATCACCTTGAGGATGGTATCGACCCGTTGTGTCGATCGTGATACGTATCGTGAGTACCTGAAGAAAATGCCGTCAGCTTGAGATCAGGAGAGGAAAGCAAGAGGAACTGACGAAGTAGGAATAGGTGCAGAATCACCAGGTGCGAGCACGAGATGCATCAAGCAATGCTTCAAGCCTTGCAAGTCAAGTAGTAGCTAGAAGAGAATCAAGTGTCGGCAACTTCCGCGCAGAAAGGAGGAAAGGAAGAAGCTCACTTGTTCTGCACCAATTTGAGGAATTGGTCGACATCGAACAATCGTTTGCAAGAACTTGGCGAGCACGAGACTGAATAGATCAAGAGGTGAGCATACAAGTCAAGGTGATTGAAGAGAGGAAGAGGAGCTCACCCGACAATCTTGTCGCAAGTACTCCTGACATACTTCTTTTGTTCGACTCCTTCTCGAACGATCCCGACGACCGTCACGCAAGCTCGTGCTAGTTCTCCCACGTAGTCGCTCTCACCGCTGACGAACTCTAGATCCTTCCATGGGCTTCGAGCCATGGTATTGAAGGGGACTTCGACCGTGAGCTCGAGTTCTCGAAGAATTGCGAGAAGTGCAGCAGAGATCGTTCCGGTGAAGAGATCCTTCTCAGCTTCAAGGGATACTCGGTCCTTGAGCTCCGGATTAATCTTTTCTTGTAGTCGTTCCTCGAGCTACCGAGATGTCAGAGCGGTCAGCGAGATGGTTCGTGAAAAAGATGAACAATATTGACTCACCTGAGACGCAGTTTCGAGACAGTATTCACCAGTATTGAGCACTAGACAAGCAGTCTGTAGCTCTTGTAAGTTGGGTCGTCCTTCAGTCGACCGTCGATCGTATTTGATGAGAGCTGCACCGAGAACGTCTTCGGCGTACGTTTTGAGCCATTTTCGATACACCTTGCAGAGGTCGAGTAGAGGTTGACCGACGGAGAGCTTGGCACATCGATCCAAAGCTTCGCGGTAGAAGTAGAAGAGTTCGGTAGAGGAGGGAAGGACGGCGGAAGGGTTGTCGGAAGGTGAACTCGAGATCCGGGAAGAGGTGAAGGACTGAATCATTTCCGAGAGGGTTCTGTAGGAGACATCATCATTAGTCTGTACGCTCGAGAGGGTTGCAAGGAGACTCACTTGTCTTGTGCGTCGACGAAGATTCCGAGATACGCTTCGAAAACGCTCGTAATGGGAAGAGTAGCATCCTTTCCTCCGTACTTGATCGCAGAGAGCGCTAAGATGCTCTCGAACTATACAGACAGATTAATCAGCTCGAGCAAGAAATTGAGTGAAAAGTTGACTTACCGACATCGAGTACTTTCTTCCCATTTCTCGTTCAAATTCGGTGGTCTGAGCGATCGATTCGAGTAGTAGGTTGACGTCGAGAGTCGAGGATGACTTGGATAATACACTCTTGAGATCGTTCCTGTAGCGAGCGAGCGTCAGCCCAGGTCACGCTGGACAAACCCCAAAAGAAAACGCACTTTGTGACTTCGCTAAATGACCCTGTCAACACAGCTCCGACGTTCCAGCTCGAAGGGAACAGCGATCCATTCTCATCCTCGTGCGACTTCAGTATCCGTCTGAACCAAGCGAATCTTCGAGAGATGTTGTCGAGTTGACCTGCTTCAGAAGTTGATCCGAATATTCGTCGATAATCTCGTAATAATAGCAATGAGTACCATCGCAGCAGATCGTCCCTGTAGTTTGCGAAAGGGTCAGATCATAGTGAGCGTGAGCAGGTCAGAGATCAAGACTCACTTCGCATCGTCTCCGAGAGCGTCTACGACCAAACAAGCATCTGTCAATTGAGCCGTCATCGCAGCACGAGTAGCTTCACTTGAGAAGCTGTGATCAGACAAGTCAGTCAGTAATAGAAGCAGAAAGCAAGCAGCTGAACGAGACGCACGCTTCTTCGAAATCCCTCATCACTTGAGCCTTGAGAACGCTCTGTACCTCGAACACCCCTCTACTGACTGCCGCTATCCGTTCGACACTCGAGAAAGTCTTGAAGTACGACGATAACTGTTTGACTGCGCCGAGAGCTTGAGCAGTCTCGCGATATTGACGCGACTTGGCCAATTTCGTGAGTTGATCGAAAGCGTTGACTGGCTCAGACGGAACGAATGAGTTCAGTTCGAGGGGTAGGATGAAAGTAATACTCACCGAGCATCTGGAATCGCTTCAGAGCGTTCATGCTCGCAACGAGATTGCGTTTGGCGAGGTCGAGAGATTGAATATCTCTAGTGATATCGCGAACGACGACTTCACTCTCGGTCGCAGCATCTCGAATCGCCGTCACTTGACTCAATAGCTCCTTCAAACACACTACATGTCAGCGGGTATCGCTGAGCGAGGCAGCAAAGGGGCTCACTCCAATCAATTCCTGAATTTCTCCCATTTTGACCGGATCTTGATCGTTTTCCAACATCTCTGTCAGCGCTTCAATCTCCATTCTGATAGTTTGAATCTTATTCCTCAGTAACAGCGATACCAGTGAAGCCTGATTGAGCGAGAGCTCTGTTGCCCATACCCCCACTAAATCATCAGCTCTTCTCTCCTCTTCTATGACTTGAGAAGATCTTGCTCACCATCAGGAAGTAGCTCATTCAGTATATCTTCCAGCAGGACCCCTCCTTGACCCGCTCCTCCCAGTGCGAATGCTTCGAGTGCGTCTCTTTCTCGAGTCTCATCAGATTGATGTTGCGTCTGTAGGAAAGCGAGTAGTAGCTCTGGCGGTAGCTCGGGTAGCGGTTCTGCTGGGTCTGGAGGTGGAGCAGCTGGTAAAGCTATCGTTGGAGTGGCCATTTGAAAGTTTTGAAGTAGATGTTAAAAGTCAAGATTCGCGACTCGGGGTTTGAACGAGTATACTTCTCTCGATTGCAGTCGCATTCGTCAAGCACGTCGCAAATCCGAGACTCGCTCTTAGAAATGGTCCTCACGCGAGAGAAACGAGAATCAAGACGAGAAAGAGAAGAAATGATTAATGATTCGTAAAAATTGACTGCTTTTTTGTTGCATTAAACCGCTACTTCCTTCAGCTAACTATCTACTACCACTGCTCCAAGAAATGTATGATCGATGAGCACCTCGACGTGAACTCCGCTCCTTTCCAATCGAATTATATAAGGGGGAATTTCGAAAAACGATGCGAACGAGAGAAGGTATGTTTAGAGGAGATCTCCGAAAGTGTCGGCGAGTCCTGGAGTCGTCTCCTTGAGTGCTGTTTCGAAGTATGAGAAGATGATGGTGACGCAAAGGAGGATACCTGTTTCGGAGTGAGAAAAGAAGTTAGCGAGATGATCCGATTCGAAGGTAAAGTTCTCGTTCATGAAGCGGATGAGACGAGGGAGAGAGTTTGACGTACCAGTTCCAGATCCAAGAGCACCAACGAGATCCGCCGCAACTGACAATAATCCAATAACAGCTCCACCAAAGATAGCAGCCGTAGGAATGACTCGCTTCAACTCCTTGTACATCGATCCTTCCCTATGTCCAGCGATGACCATCTGTTGATCCTTCAACTGTCTCGCTACGTCCCGAGGCCCCGATCCAGAGATTTCGATCCAAGTTTTCGAGAAGAGTGCACAGGCGGAAAGCATGAATGCGATGTAGATCGCCGTGTGAATGGGATCGGTGACGACTTCTTTGAGAGTGTGAGGAGGTGACATGTAGTACGCTACTCCGGATTTGGCGATCAATTGAGCCGAATCTGCCATAGGCTATTTTCCGAAGATATTTGAGGTGAGTGGGAGGAAAGAGTAAGAATAAGAGAAGGATGACGGCTTACCTCCCAAGTACCTATGAGGCGAACAAACATGTTCTCGGGGAATCGGTTGAAAAGCATTTGAGAAACGATGAAAACGTTTGAAGTGAGAGCAGATTCGAGCATGATACTGAATCATCTCGAATTCGGTGAGCTAGACTCGATAGAAGACAGTCAAAGCGTGTACTCACGGCATGTTGGAAGTGTAGAAGAGCTTGACGGGATAAGTACCACGTTGACCTCTGAATCGGTTACTCTTGACAGGGATTTCGATTCGGAATCCCTGGAGGTAAATGACGAGGGCAAAGACGGCGACAGTAGCGACAAGGTTCATGACGTTAGGAAGTCGTTCACGGTAGAAAGCTTCCTTGAGTGCTCGAGATTTGTCGTTCCAGGTGAAGAGGAGGTGGAAGAGGGCGATGAGAGCACCTTCAAATTCGGGTCCTCGTCCAGTGTTGACGGTAGTAGGAGAGAAGGCTTTCCACATGATCGACTCGCAGATATTGGTCGCGATGAACAAGTTGATTCCTGATCCGAGTCCGTAACCTTTTTGAAGGAGTTCGTCGAGGAGGATGACGATCAAGGCGGCGACGATGAGTTGGAGGATGAGGAGGAGACAGACACCGGCTCCGAGATCGGAAGGTTGTCCGTAGAGACCGGTGAGAACGTAGACGGTAGCTTGTCCGAAGGAGATGAGGAGAGCGAGGACTGGACGAGGAAAAATCGCTTAGCTTGCCGCACAGGAGGCTAAGTCAAAGATATGCACGTACGCTTCTGAGCACCTCCAAACAAGGCCCTGTCCTCCTTCAAAGTGAAATCGACATCGATCAAACCAGCACCTTGAAGAAGTTGAATAATCATTCCCGAAGTGATGATTGGCGTGATACCCAATTCCATCAAAGTACCTCGATTCGACGCAAGGATCACTCGCATCCAATACAGAGGATCTAATGAGCGGATGGAAGGATCAGCTCTCGTTCTTGCGAATTCAGAGGGAGGTGGGAAGATAGAAAGGAGGAACTTACCGGAGGAATCCGAGGACACGATACCGTACAGTGGGATTTGCGAGCATACTAAGAAGATCAAGAGAGTGATTGCTGTCCATCCAACCTAGAAGTCGAAGGAACGAGACGTGGTGAGTGGTATGTTCGAACAGACGTGACTAACGCTTCCTTCGATCTGACAATGCTAGAGACTCACTTTAGTATTGAATGGGATCTGATACAAGCATGGAATAGTCAGTCTCGTGAGCGAGAGGAGCTTAGGAGTTATAGAATTTCGAGGAATTGAAACTAACCTTTCGATCTGGCGCCGACACCTCTGGTAAGATTGACAGGAAAGGCTTGACGAGATCAAGCGCACGGAAAGACATTGTAGGGGATCAAGAAGCGCTAGAGCCGGTTTGAGGAAGAGTGGAGGAGGGGAGTGATGAGGTGTCTTTCTTCGGACTACTTCAAAGGAGTCGAGGCGGAGACCGGATGGGAGGAAGAAAAACCTTGAAGCTGTACTGGAGCTGCTAAGGGCTGCACAGGTCTGAGTGTGGAGAAGTGGTCGAGGTTGGCGGAACGAGGAGCAACTTTCGAGAAATTTTGGATGCGACACGTATAATTTCGCAACTTCAAAGGCAAGGGCCAACTGTATCGTGTAGCTGAGATGGTTCAGTTATCGACACACAGCACAAGTCGGTGCGCGAAAGTCAAAGCGGAGACATCGAATTAATCGCGATTCTCGAGAATTTCGCAAAAGGCGTGTCGTCGCATTGCAAGCTCGACATTGACCTCTTACTCTCGGTCTCGTATTCTACGTCCCGATATCAAGCGACATCTTCAACCAGTGAAGTTCAATTCAGCTACCCAGCTCGAGTTTCGCTTGAGCAGTTTCCACCCGTTTCCTCTGCATCTCCTCCTCCAGTTCCTTTACCATCCCCGCGAACGCTCTGTGCCGATTCCTCTGACAACATCAGTGGAGATCTATCGCGCGATGTTGGAGCAGAGAGACGCACCTAAGTAATCGTTCGAGAGAACCCAGAACCTCGTTCTCAGTCAAAAAGACGAGAGTTCTCGTTGATGGATTGTAAAACACGTTTCGAGGTAGTGTTGATAGAGCTAAAGAGTCCGTCGAAGTATGTGAGAAGGCGGGAGGAAGCGAACTGATCGGTATTGCTGGATTCAGACGAATGTGCAGAGTCGTCTGATCAGGGGAAATTCTCGTCAGTCGCGAGCCAGAACGTGTCCGAATGACGAGATGAAGCTCACTCGTATCGTATTCTCCTCTTCATCTAGCTCACACTGTAACGCTGCAGTTCTCAAAATCGTCCCATCTTCCTCCTTTGACCCTCTGTATTTCCTTCCCTCGACGACTGAGCCCGGACATCGCATCAATCCCTTCGAATCCAAGACGAGGAACGGAGGAGGTTTGGTATCGATCGATAGTCGACTTGAGGCAGATGAAGAGCGGTAAGAGATTTGTCGTGAATGAAGTTGTTCCTCCAATCGATACAACAGTATTCGATGACTGAGTCAAGATTTCATCGCCACATCAGGATCATACCAAGTATGATGAAACGAGAGAAGAATCGACTCACACGCAATAACTCCAAACCTTTCTCAAAGTTTCCGTTCCCAACGAGAACCCAAAATTACTTCCCCTATCTTGTACCTCTCCCACTTGAACTTCCACCTCCTTCCCCTTCCCCTTCCCTTGCATCAAATCCTCAGTATAGATCCAACCGACATCGTTGATCTCTACCCAAGTATTCCCACTAGTCTCCTCGATACATTCCCTCGTTCCCAACAACCCCATCCTAACTCCATCCTCCATCAGTACGATCGCCAAGTAGAAACCTTCGAGCCCTTCATTCTTGGAGTATGCGTCGAGAGGGACAAACAAGAAGGTGGGTCTACCGAGAGAGAAAGAGGGGAGAGGTCCAAATTTCGAGAGTTCTCGAGGAGGGAGTGGGAGTCGACGTAAAGTAGGAAGCGAGAGAAGTGTCAAGAGGGTAGAGATCTCATCGAGTATGGTCTGCGAGCCCAAATTGCAACATCATCAGCGAGAAGCCTGCGATAATGAAGAGAGAACAAGAGACGACTCACAGTAGCTTTGATTTTAGCGATGACTTCCGGTAAACTCTTCATCCAATAATCTCCCTCTCCATTCCCACCCCTACTCGCAGTCCCAAACCTCAATGAATTGATCCTATCACTAGCGCTCCTCAATCGACTCTCCTGACTCGTTCCTTCCCCTCCTTCTCCTCCTCCTTGCCCAATTTTCTCCTCACTCGCCTCCTCGACTATCTCCGACGAAGAAGAGGTAGTCGCAACCCTCAATTCCGACCTCCCCGATCTCTGATCTACATGAACGCTAATCGCTCGGTTCCCAACTAGCGGTATCAATAAATAAGGTACTCTCTCCTCTTCGAACTCTCCTTCATTCTCATTCTCATCCTCATCTCGTTCCAGATCCATATCCCTCCCTTTACCCTTCAGATCCTTTTTCTCTCTGATCAACTTGACTCCCTCGATCCCACCCCCCGTCAGTTCACTTTCCATTACCTCAACACTTCGTCTCGCATGTTCCATCGTAACTTTCTCCAATAACCTTTCGAGGCTGACATCACTCGCCAACTCGGTTTGATTTACTCGAGGGATCGTCAAGGACGACAGGGAAGGGGGTTCGTAAGAAAGATGTAGGGTTGTTGGAGGGTAAGAAGGGGGATTTGAGGAGGATGAAGAAGAGGAGTGGGAGGATTGGGAGAGGAGAGAAGAGAGTGCTTTTCGACGATGTAAAGAGAGGCGGGAATTGGATGAGGAGGAGGAAGGGTTTGAAGCTCGAGGGTCTGGGACGACGGAGGATGAGGAAGGAGGAGTCATAGAGAATACTAATGCACCGCCTGGACCCGAAGTCGAGGGAGAAGAAGAAGAAGTAGCTGGAGTTTGAAATTTCGTATTCGCGTTTGTTGACTTGTTTCGATCTTCATTTTCTCTATTGTCTCCTCGAGAACGTTTCTCTTAAGCCTCGAGAATGAGATGGAAAAGAGAGAGAGATGAGGGTCGACCTACGTAGAATTCCAATACCCAACCCTAACCCTATCCCTCTCTTTACTGATCTCGACTTTTAACCCACACGCGTTCCAATCACTCCTGATCAAACTCACCGCCTGGGAATACACACTCTCCAACTGATAGCTGAGTGCCAAACGCTGGAGGAACGTGTAGGCTCGTTGGAGTGGTTTGTCTCGTCTTCTTTTCGAACGGGCTTCTTGCAAGTCGAGTGAGTGTTGCGCTGAATCGGAGGCGACGAGTTCTTCGTGTTCTTGCACGAGTTGAGTCGAGAGTGAAGGATCTTCTGAAAGTTGTGATGGTGGTCGAGGAGCTGGAGGAGGTGGGAAGAAAGGTCGTCGAGCTAGTTGAGCGTTGCAGAGATCTAAAAGGTGTTGTTTGAGAGGTCCAGTAGGTGTAGGATTCCAATCTATAACGAGAGCGAGGGGTTCAGTCTTGATCCATAAAAGAAGGGTAGTAAGGAAAAAAGGTTTTTTTACTCACTACCACCTCGTTGATCTTTCACTTTGAACAAGAATTTGATCGATAACAAGTACCATTCTGATTGATCTTCTGCTGTGAGAATTGTTGGATCTTCCGAGGTAGAGGGAGTAGGTGGATCTTGGGTTTCAGTTCCAGAATAAACGAAACTTGCTTCCCATAACCCTTCTAATCTGAATGTGACTCTACCATCCGCTGTGAGTTCACCTCTCAGACTACATGAGCACTAACAGGAGCAGAGTAGAAGGGATGTAAGAGGAATCTGCTCACCTATTCGATAATCGTTCAACATGATTTTAGGTACATCTTCTTTCCCCATCTTGATCCTCCACCTCATGACTTGCTCGCACTCCCTCATAGTTTCTATCACTTCTTGATCGTTCAACTTCTCCTGACCCTCAAACGCCTCCCTCACTCCCGAAGGCAAACCTTTGTAAGTCCCATTCTGCAACACATCCAAACTAGTCTCGAGATCATAATTCCTTACTCTAGCACCTTTCAACCCATCGACAGTCGCCGTCAATCCATGTATGGTTCCTTGTAATTGATGGTTCTGATTCGAGAGGAAACCAATAATGTTGATAGATTTCCTAATCCTGTCACTCTCGGCTGACCACCTCGTCAATACCAACAGTTTGAGGAATTGCCTCCTCGTGTGGAGTACGTAGTCGACTAGGAGTTGTTTCCGTTGTTGATCTGAATGGGAGGGGAGGGTTTCCAACAAGGTTGAGAGATCGGAATAGGATTGAGTGATTAATCTGTCGATCAAGTAAGAGAGGGGTACGAGGTCGGTAGATACAACGGGTAGTTCTCGTTCATGTTGATCAGTCTTGTTTGGAGGGAGAGGAGGGAGAGTTGAATCGGGTTGATGAGAATCAGCGAGAGTGCCGTTTAAATGAGATGCTAGTGGTTGTGGTAGTGGTAGTGGTGGTAGAGTGTCCATTTAGATTGGAGATATGAATCCGACACTATGTCGCTCAACTAAGAGTGCAAAGTGGGTAGAGATGAAAGATATAGATAGATGATTCTCTAGTCTCTCTCTCTCTCTCTCAGCTCTCACTCTGACTGCTCACTCTTACTCAACTGCAACTCACATTCACATGGTATCATGTCAGAAATGTCGACAACCCATCTCACCTACTTCATTCCCAAATTACCTCTCTCCATCTCGCGTCCCCCCGCATCATTCCCAAGTTGAAGATTCAATCTCTTCCCTCTCTCCCTCGACTTATGACTTGTTATCTCACTCTGAACGTTACCCAAACCCTCACCCACACGCTCCAACCCTCCCTCCCCAAATTCGTCCTTATTACAATACATCAATCAATCGCAACCCTCCTTCAACTTCAACTTCCTCCTCTTCTCGAACTCGCTCAATTCAACACATCACCGTACCCTCGACCACTCCACTTCCTCTTCAGACGAGATTACCCGCTCATCTAGGTCCAACAGAATCATTCGTAGTTTTAACCGATTCCGTCCTTCGACCTCCCTCGTCCCTCCCTTCTTCCCTTCCCTCCTCCTCCTCGACAAACGCTGAGCCAACCTCACTCAATTCCCGTCTTACTCAACTCGCACATCTCAATCGACTTCTCTCTTCAACTTCTTCGATCGATCATCCATTGTGTACCGAATGTGCAGATACGTTGGTACAGTTGATGCAGAGTGAATTGGAACAAGGCAAGAGGGAGAGGGATAGATTACTCTTGTTCGAGAAGGAGGTGATCAAGAAGAGGGAAGATAGTAAGAGGGATGGCAGTGAATTGACGAAAGAAGGTTTGGAGAAAGATATCGCAAAAGTCAGTCATCACTCATGCTTCTCTCTCCATTCAAGCAGCCGGGTGATACTGATGAGGAGGGGATTTGAGTCTTTCGATAGCTCAAGAAGGCGGAATCTCATGCTATGAACGAATTGAAATTGATTGAACAAACTAAAGAATCCCTCGAAGCAGAACAACGAGCTTTAGACCTCGAAGAAGCGGAACTAGCAGCCGAAGAAGCGCAGTGAGATCTTTCTTTTCCACTTCTTCATATCTTGATCGAAACGAGGAACTGAAGAAGAAGTGGTGAGCGGAGAAAATTTCTTCAGATTCTGGACTGAACATTCCCAATACGTTCTCGAAAGAGAAGTACTCAAAGATCGACAATCGAGTTTGATCACTCGACTCTCAAACTCTCAAAAAGAATTAGACAAACTCCAACGCACAAACGTTTACAGTAAACGCTTTTCTTCTCTCTTCCTTCCCCCTTCTCCTCTCCCTCAAGCTAACTCCCCCTCCCTCTCTGATAATTCGTGTAGATGATGCTTTTTGTATAGGACAAGAATCAACCTTGGGAACGATCAATTCACTTCGACTCGGAAGATTACCCTCGATTTCCCCCGCAGTAGAATGGACCGAAATCAATGCGGCTTTGGGTCACACCCTCCTCTTGCTTCATACGATCTCGATCAAGTTTGGAATGAGAGGTGGATTCAAGGGTTGGAAATTATGTTGTATGGGTTCTTTTAGTCGAATTATCAAACTCGAGGAGGAAGGGAAAGAGGGTGAATCATATGAATTGTGAAGTTTCTTTCTCTTCTCTCAAGGGAGTGCGGGGAGCTGATGAGAAACGGGAAAAACAGGTATGGGTCATCGGATTTGAGCATTTCGAGAGTGTTGCAGAATAGGAGGTTTGATTGGGCTATGGTTGCGTTCTTGGATTGTTTGAGACAGTTGATCGAGTGGGTTGGGGAGAGGGATAGGAGTGTAAGGGTTCCTCATCGGTTAGTTTTTCGCAAACTTCTCGATACTTTTTTCGAAAGGAAAGGAGGGAATGAGAGTAGGAGAAAGAGGCGAGAGGGGTCCGAAAGAGTACTACTGATGAGTTCGCTGCTTGTGATGTACAGTATCGTCAAGGATAAGATCGGGGACGTGTCGATCAAATATCAATTCGGTTCAGACGAAACTTGGTCGAGAGCTCTAAGACATGTACGCTCTACTCTCCCCTTGCCTCTTCCTCTTGGCGCATTGACTCAACACTGATGAGGTCGCGCTTCTCGCAGGTATTACTCGATCTCAAGATTCTTCTCGGAAGGGCATCGATATAAACCTCGCGTTCTTCTCTCCCTCGACTATCGTTCTCCCTTCCCCCCTTCCTGGTTCTCACGCTATCCGATCAGTACCTGTAGACGCTCATCAGTATCCTCTTGCTTGTTGTGCTAATCTCAGCTTCGTGTCCCCCGGTTTGTCCGCGGCATCGACTTTCGTGGAATCGTTCAACGGTTAAAGGAGGACTCTTCATCTCCTACTACTTACTCCTCTTCTTGACGTCTATCGCTATGAATCAGCTTCCGGTACCATGGGAAGACGTGCGACAAGCTCTCGAGTTCCTACGAGATCTCGCGCCTGATCCTGACCTCACTGTTTCGAAGTACATCGAGGGTGTAACGCAAACTTTCAGACCAGCTTGGAGCTTGTTGTATCCTCGACTTCAAAATCAAGTGTATAACCGATTCTGTACAATTCATCAGCACATACTCCCAGAGCGCAAGAGAAGGAACGTGGGGAAGAACCTGTCACAATTTGGTATTCTTCAAGACGATCTCGTAAGCTTTCGCTCGAATCTCACATCACTTCCTGTATCTGACAACTACCTCTCGCATCTTTAGCCGTCTCTGGAAGCGCTCATCGACGATATCGATCAGTGTCAACCGAATATCATCCCCTTACCTCGATATCTCCTCGACCTCATGTTTGACAAGATCGGCTCAGTCATTCCCGGTGTATTCGAAGCGGCGCGCAGTGGGTACAAGCTGTGGTGTAACGATATCAGGACCTCACCGGTTTACCAAAAGTGGATGAATTTATCGCCGATTCAGCAAAGGCGAGTTTGGAACGATGCTTTGCGGACGCTACCTGAGGAGA
>Ga0308169_10000439_pt1 | contig 63314 bp, 74 predicted proteins | sample PhyBR1_2_FD_202139 | JGI IMG/M metagenome (GOLD analysis project Ga0308169, IMG submission 202139) | Phyllosphere microbial communities from UC Gill Tract Community Farm, Albany, California, United States - DLSLSB.R1 | ecosystem: Host-associated > Plants > Phyllosphere > Unclassified | place... | reverse complement strand
ATTGGAAGCTTAGTCATAAAGTTTTGTGTAACTTAATCTCTGAAATCAACGCTGGTCGGGATCCTCGAATCGATCCATCCTCCTCGACTCCCCCTCCTCAAGCATCTACAAATAACGGTGGACGACTGGCTGCTCAGATATTCGATCCATTCTTTGATGTACAGGGAAAGGAGTTGAGGGAGAAGTTGATTGATTCGTTCAGATTGTGGGTGGACGATTGCATGGTTTGGAAAGGTGAATGTATCGGTACGCTTTGAGGATCTGTCTATAATCTCTGGCGATTACTAACGGTAAGAAGTTGTCGACAGGCCTCTACGCTCAAGAAGATCCCTACTCCGAAGTAAATTTCGCAATCTTTTCATCCTTTCTCGTCCGGTACTGATGAGAGAACCCCTCCCTCCACCAGTTCAAGGACTACATGAAACGAGCAAAATCTTACCTCCCAGCTTCCTGGACCACAGCAGACACAGAAGCAGTATTTGCACAATGTCGTTCGCCAGAAACTCCACTTCAATACGCAATGGAGAAATCCGACTACAACGAGCGATGGGGAGGTGGAGCTGCTATGGGGATCAGGATGTGGAGCTCTCAGTTCACCAGGATCAAGGTCGGATGAACGATGTGTTGCGTCCTGTTTATACCCAAGTTTTCATTCATTCATCTTTCGCAATTTTATACCTCTGTATTTTCCTCATCTCCTAGTTACTCTCCCGCTCTTTTATGAAAAGCTGCCAAAGACTCGACACGAGAGAGGGGGTACTGAATTTGTTTGATCTTTGATTGCTAATATGCGTTTTGAACTTTTCTTCGAACGATAACTGACTATACACATTCTATTTCTATCGATTCCTCCTCCCTCTCCTCCCCTGACACAATACCCTCAACGATAACTTAAGAAGAGAGCTATCTACAGATCGCCCTCGAACATACAAGCTCCCATCTCAGGTTTCGTAGCGAAACAAGCGTCTTCAAGTTCCTTCTCCGTTAGGTTCGGGTGATGCTTGTTGTAGTATTGAGTCTTGAGTGCTTCCATGAATCTTGGAACATCGGGTTCGAGAACGAGTGAAACGGTCGCTCCTCCCCATCCAGCACCTAAGCCAAAAACTTCCCATCAGTTCGACAATCCCTAACTGAGTAGGAGATATGAAAGCTTACCAGTAACCCTAGATCCATGCGCTCCATTCTTCTTTGCAATCCTCGTCAACTCGTTCAATTCAGGACAACTACACTCGTAATCCAACTGACAACTCCTCATACTCTCATCCATCAACCCTCCCATCCTCTCGACAATCTGTTGAGATTGTTTCTTCGTATCGCCTTCGGGGAGGGCGATGCCGGAAGTAGTGAAAACATCGGTAGGGATCGTTCGTAGGTCTTCGTGGGATTCAACTTCGTCTGCTCTGTTTGAAGGGTCGGCGTGGGAGGAAGGAGGTCCGGCGGTAGTGGTCAGGACAGGTGACTCTTCGCCTGAAGGAGTGGGGACTCGGGATGCGGTAGCGGCGGTATCTTCGAGAAGTTTCTTGAATTCGTAGACTCGTAGAGCTTCCGAGAACTGTAGCGCGAGATCAACTCCCAACTTAGCTCACATGAGATAAGCTGAGGAGTGGTATTCGACCTACGACATGTCTAGCACGGTTCAAGATCTTGAATTTTCCATCCTGAGGTTCGACTTCTCGATCCGCAACCTGTAACTGTAACTCAACGGGATCGCACTCCAATCGTTCCGCAACTTCTTCCCAAGTCATTCCATTCTCCATGCCCGGTCCACCAAGAGCTTGCAAAACCAATCCCATAAAGATTCTCAATTCATGAGATTTCGTCGCTTGATTCGGAGGGAGTCTAGAGGAGGGTAAAGCGGGTCGAGTGGGGAGAGTGGGAGGGAGGTGAGTAGGAGGTCGAGATCCTTTTGCGACGGGTCCGGGGGCGGGAGGAGGCGTTTTGAAGTAGGAGTCGAGGAGAACTTTGTAGGAGGGGAAAGGACGAGTCGTTACTTTGTAAGGGAGGTTGAGGTGTTTCGCGAGAAGGAGGGCTCCTAATCGACATTCGACGACCTATAATAGGAGAAAGAGCGTAAGTATTGAGACTAGGAGGAGATTGCAGAGTGGACTCACTCGAAGGTTGTATTGGAATTTAGCAGTAAGTTTCTTGTTACTCTTGACGAGAGTGTTGGCGACGACGAAGGAGAATGCGGGATCAGTCTTGGGGAGAGGGATCGCTCGGGCTTCGAGTTGAGGCATGAACTCACTGGGAGCAGAACATATTGGTAAGATTTCGTTTCGTAGGAGAGAAGGGAAGGGAGACTCACATGTGAAGGAGATGTTGCGAAAGACTGAAGACACTGGCAGATTGATCCATTCCTCCAGAGTTGACACCGACAAGTCGTTCTGTTGAAGAACGGTGTAAAATGAGCTCTCGTCGAACGAGTCACGAAAGCAAAACGAGAAATAGGAAACTCACCACCTTCGATAGCGACATTGGTAACATCCCTTCGACAAATGAATTCCATTCCATCTCTCCTTCCCACGACTTCAAGAACTGCCATTGCGCTCGCGGTAGTCATTGCCGAACTCGAACTCAAGCCTGAACCTTCCGGAACGGTTCCATGTACCATTACGAGTACTCTATCTGGAGTACCCGATTCCCATTTCGCCTTGTTCTTTGCCAAATGTGACAAGATCCCCTTCGTACCAGCGATAAAGTAATTCGACCAGTGATGATCTTTGTTAATCTCTAAATCTGATCCATCTCCGTTCAAATCTACTTCGAATTCGGTTGCCGAGTACTTGGATTCGAGGTTACGGAGGATGAAGACGGTCTTGTTGGGTGCAGAAGGGGAAGGGAGTTTGGTATCGGCCGAAGGAGAAGCGGGTGCGGTAGAGAATGCGACCAATACATCTTTGTCTACTGCAGCGGGGAGTACTGAGAATCCACAGTAATCGATATGTTCACCTGTAGGCGTTTAGAGAGTGTCAGCAAAGAGTGTTTCCCCCGTCCTTTCTCCTTTACTGATTTTTCTGGGGTCTCCATCAAAAGGATACCGAAGAGTGGGTTTGGGGAGAGATTTGGGACAAGAATGAAATGGGAGGAGACTGACCAATGATGTTCACTCTACCAGGTGCCCTAGATACTTTCTGTACTGGTTGATTGTACTCTGATTGGAATGATTCAAACAGAGTGTTCCATCGGGCTCCTTCGCGGAGTAGAGCATCCTCCGTGTAAATGTCAGATAGTGCTTTCGCTAATGGGATAGATCGATGCGGCATCCTTAATCTTGTGACAGTGGTGAGAGCGAGAAAGAAGAAGAGAAGAAAGGAAGTCTCGCTTTCCTCGCGGGCGATGACGGTGAAACACCGCTAAATCTCGTTCATTCAGTAGTGCTCACCGTAGTCTGTACGAAGCTATACTGAGTAGACCAGTGCGAGTCCGAGTAGCTAGAAGTTCTTACGAAGAAATCTAGCGAAATTATCGAAACTTTGGTGAGAAGTCTCTGTACCACGCCAGTAGATAATTACACTCTCTAATCACTCTCAGGTAGCTCAAAGGAGCGAAAAAGAGGATTGAAACGCGGTGGGTCGCGGTCGAATCTTTCCCACTTTCTCCCTCTCCTTCTCCTCTTCACCCACTTTCACCCAACCCCCGCCAGTAGAATGGCACGTAAACACGATCTGACAGATGGGGAAGCATCAGACAATGGTGCCTCATCTTCAAGAGGGAAACGTCAACGAACTTCTCCACTCCCCAATTCAACTCCTCCAGCTGAACCAGAACAAGAACAAGATGATGATGCAAGTGGAGAAGAGGACGATCCTATGAGTGATATAGAACAGACTGAGGAGGAACAACAGGCTTTGGAAGAGATGAAAGCTACTCAAGCGATCAAACAATCAGTTCAGTCCCCTCCCTTACCCCCTGCACTCTTAGGAAGCTGTACTGATCTCAGCGTGTATACAGTCGCAAAGGATCGCAGAAGCTGGTGTTATCCAATACGTTAAACTTGAAAACTTCATGGTGAGTTTTTTCTCTCTCTCAAGGTTCAAAGACGCGTTTTGACATCTCTGTTTCCCTCTCTTCAACTAGTGCCATTACTCTACGGAAGTCGATTTTGGACCTCAAGTAAACTTCTTGGTCGGTGTCAATGGATCGGGAAAGAGTGCGATTTTGACGGGAATCACCATGGCTTTGGGTGGGAATGCGAAAGCTACCGTATGCCTTTTCCTCTTTTCTTTCATTTCCAAACACTCACGACTAATTAATGAGTCATCAGAACCGTGGCACGAAAGGAGGAGACTTGATCATGGAAGGGAAATCGTGAGTCTCTCAACTTCTTTCAATTTTTGACATCTGATGAAACCTTCGTTCTTGTGTCGATAGTTCCGCCAAATGTCTCGTCACCCTCGCCAACCGAGGAGAAGAATCCTACAAGCCCGAAGTCTACGGAGATGAGATCACGATTGAGCGTACTTTGAACAAGTCGGGAGGAGGAGGATACAAGATCAAGAATTCGGATGGGAAAACGGTCGATACGAAAAAGACTACTCTCGATGCTATCCGTGAGTGATCTGCTCGTCTCACTATCTCGAATGACAGCGTAGTGACGCAAGCAAATCTACCCAGTCGATCACTTTAACCTCCAAGTCGATAACCCTATGACTGTTCTCACTCAAGATCAATCTCGTCAGTTCCTTGCGAAAGCTTCTGCCAAAGACAAATACAACGTACGTCTCTCCTCCGCCCTCACCTTTCTCTCGCTTGGCCCACACTGATCCTATTAACTCGAAACAGTTCTTCCTTCGCGGTACTCAACTCGCTCAACTCACAGAAGAATACGAACAGATCCGAGCCAATACCGAGACTATGGAAGAAGCTCTCCAACGCAAGAAGGAAGTCTTACCCGAATTGAAAGAAGCGTACCGTCGAGCGAAAGAACGAGCGAAGGATGCCGAAGCAGCGATTGAACAATCGGATCACTTGGCTCTCCTCAACAATCAACTCGCGTGGAGTTATGTCGTGCAGACGGAGGATCAGGTCGAGTTTGCCGAGAATAGGATCGCCGAGGAAGCGGCGAAAGGTGGGAAATTCGAATCAGATCTCGAAGCTCTCCAGGTTCGTATCCTCTCTTCTCCTTCACTTTAGTGGTTGTCGAATCGAAGCTGATGTATTTGAGATGTCTCTGAACATAGGCCGAAGCCGATTCGATTCAGAATGATATCGACACTGCGAAAGAGGCCGAAGCTGAATCGCAACACGCTGCCGTCGTCAACCGACCCAAGATGGAGGAGCTCAAGCAGATGATTGATGCGAACAAAGCTAGGCTCAATCAATGGAAGGTACGCACTTATCTTTTGTCTCCCTTTCCTCGTTCATGTTAACGCTGCTTGTTCCACGACCGCAGGCTACCGAGCGACAGATCAACGGCGAACTCGGTCGTCTCCGAGCAAAGCTCGAAGAGGTTGAGCGCAAGATCACCGTCGAGAAAGCGAAACTTTCTCGAGATATCGAAGCTGAACGAGCTCCAATTCGAGAAGCGATCGAAAATGCTCAAAACGAAATCGTCAAGATCGATATCAACGTAGGCAGGAAACGAGAAGAGATCGACGCTGGCGCAGATCAATACCGTCAGCACAGAGATCATTACGATAACATCAACAGTCAAATCGGGAACGCTGAACAACAAAAGAGTGACGCTCAAGGTCGATTGAACAACATCAAGAGGGCTGGTTCGAACCCTTTGAATCGTTACGGAAACCAAATGCCTCAACTCGTCAATGCGATCAATCAAGATCAGAGTTGGAGACAACGTCCGATTGGTCCGATCGGTCTTCACGTCAAACTCAACGAACCAGTGTACGGAAAGATGTTGGAGAGTTTCTTTGCGCACTACTTGAACGGATTCGTTTGTGTCGATAATCGAGACGCTGCTCGTTTGAGGCAACTTTTCCGTCAATTCAACATGTGAGTTCGCTCTCCTTCTCCTCCGACGTTTCTGCATCAGCTCACTTCTGGACTATTTGATAGTCACGGAGCTACCTCGATTCTCACTCAAGAGTACGATCCCAATTTTGATCGAGATCTCGCCAACGGTGAACCTAACCGAGATATCCTCACCGTTCTTCGTGCTATCACCGTAAGCTCGCTCTCGCTCTCTTCATGCCTTCACGAGAATAATTGAAGCTGACTCGCTTCCTGTTTGTCGACAGATCGACAATCCTCTCATCAAGCAAGCTCTCGTCAATTCGAGCCAGATCGAAAAGATCGCTCTCGTTCCCAAACGTGTCGATGGTGACAACCTCATGCGTACCGATCCCTACAACGTCAGCGTCGCTCATTCTGCCGACATGTTCGCGCTTCGTCACAGGTTTGTTTCCCTCTCTTTTTCTTTTCTCTCGGCGAAGGGCGAATCGGAAGCTGACTTGATCGGTTTTGTCAACAGCGGCGGAAAGTCTTCTTCTACGTCGATGTCAGACTGGAGGGGTACTTCTCGTCTCGTCGCCGATGATTCTCGTCAAATCGCGTTCGTCACTCTTTCTCATTTTCTGCTTCTTATGTCCGCTCACTGACGAAGCTTTCATACCGCTACATGATAGCCATCTCGAAGGTGAGATCGCGCGAATCGCCAACGACATCGTCGGACTCAATCGTCAGAAGCAGGAAGCTGGAGGTTTGGCTGCATCTGCTGAACGCGCGAGGAAAACTCTCGAAGTACGTTCTCTCGACTTGTCCTCACCCATCTCCTCAGTATAGTGTGCTGACATCTCGGAATTGATGATAGGACGATATTCGCAAACTCAACGCAAGGAAACGAGAACTCGAAGGAAAGATCGGAAAGTGGACTGACAAACTCAACGAAGAACAACCTAGCAATATCGCCGCTCTTCAATCGATGAAAGAGGTATGTTCTCACTCTCCCTACTGTATCCGAGACGAGTACTGATTGTGCATGAGGTGAGTAGGAGACCGAAGCAGAGATCAACAATATCGCAGAACAGTATAAAGCAGCTTTGGAAGCGAAACAAGCTGAAGATCGAGATGTGCGACCTGAAGTCGAACAACTCACGAAACTTGCTGCCGAGACCAAGACCGCCGAAACACTCTCGACCAAAATTGCCGTCAGTTTCACTCTCTCTCTTTCTCCCTTTCTCACGGGAAAGAATGCTCAGTCGTTTTCTTTTGTGTGAACAGGATCACTTGTCGAAAGCTTACGGTCAGCTCGATGGAAACAAGCGAAAGGTTGGAGCAGTTCAACGGGAGAAAGACGCTCATCTCGCTAGATTGGAAAGGTATCGAGAGGAGGTACAGCAGCAAGAAACAGAACTCGAGGTCAGTCCACTCCCTCCACTAATACCTCTCGCTACGAGCTAACGCAGAACATCGACGACTATAGAACCGTCGCGAAGCTGCTTCTACGATCTGCGAACGACCTGAATTCGAGAAGAAGAAAGATCCGAAACGTCTTCAACAAGAGATCGCTTCCATCGAGAAAGCGCTCAGGGCTCGAGAAAAACGTCAAGGTGCTACTATCGATCAAATTATCGACGAGATGAACGTCAGGAAGAAGGTCGCTCAAGACGCTGTCAAACAAACGAACGATCTCTCAAGGTTGATCAAGGCGAGTTCATCGTTACCTCTCATTTCACTCTTATCGAGCAATGACTAATGAGGGGAAAAGATGATCTGCAGGCTCTCGAAGAAGCCTACGAGAACCGTTGTTCGAAATGGACCGATTTCAGAGCTCACATCTGTCATCGAGCAAAGATGCAATTCGCTTTCTACCTCGCAAACCGAGGTTTCCACGGCAAGCTCAAATTTGATCACGATCATACGGCGCTCCACCTCGCCGTTCAAACCGATGCTGCTGATAAGGGGGCTTCGAAAGCGAAGAGGAAGGACGCTTCAGCCTTGAGTGGTGGAGAAAAGAGTTTCTCGACGATTTGTTTGCTTTTGACGATGTGGGAGGCAGTTGGTTGTCCTCTTCGATGCTTGGATGAATTCGTGAGTTCTCCTTTCCTCATTCTTGATTCGACCAGAAATTGACGAGAGCTCGTTCGGCTCTTCGCAGGATGTCTTCATGGTAGGTCCTCTCGCTCTCAGCTATTACTTGTGTCCGTCAAGCTGACTCTTCATGGCACTACAGGACGCCGTCAATCGTCGTATCGCTATGGGAATGATGATTGATGCTGCCAAAGCCGCCGATCAAACTCAATTCATTCTCATCACTCCTCAAGATATGGGAGTGAGTTAGGGTTACTCCCGTCTGTAGCCTCTTGTAACAGCAACTGACTGGTCGTATGGCTTCACAGAGTATGGCTTGGGGAGCGGAAGTTCGAGTTTCGAAACTAGGTGATCCCAAGCGTTCTCAAGGTAAGCACATTCGCTCTTCGCACATTGGTCCGAGACTCTCGCTGACATCTGTCACATCTCAATATAGGTACTCTCGCTGCTGGTCGCTAAAAGGAGTGATGAATCCGCTCCTCTCTCCTCGCTTGAAAAGGGTGAAAGACCCCTTTGCTTGTTGTGTATTCTTTCGTACTCTTCGATTCTTCAGTCTGCCCTTTTGTTCGTCCTTTGCAATCAGTTATAGTCTCTTTACGTGCCCTGATTCGAGTGTTGCGAGAAGAGCTTTCCGCTGTTGATGATTTTCGTTTCCCAAGATCCCTCTTTGCGAGTGCGGGTTCTCGCTGAGCGGTTCGAGAGATCGATGATGCCGGGTTGCCCAACACTCTCGACCGTCTCAAAGGCCTAAGCAAGCCATAAGAGAGTGTTGAGAAACTTCACCTTTTTGAATCCATGCGAAGCGAGAGCAGCAAAGACAAATTCAGGTCAAGAGGTTTGATTCCCCTCCTGGATCAAACTTGCTTGCGATTCTTTCTCGCCGACCCAAGCACTCTGCATTACTCGAACTAGGTCTAGGAGGAACCACTCGACTAATTCAACTCCATCCAACTCGATCTCACCAAGAATAATTCGCGTATCACTCCTCACCAACAGCTCTTTCTAGCCATCAGATTCAACGGGACTTCTCGGGAGGTAACAAGAGAGTGATCAATAGGGCATACAAGGTATAGGTGAGTAATCTACTTGACGTTCGCAACCCACATTGAGTGACCTTTCCCACCCATCTTGAATAAGCTAACATTTCTTCTTTCTACTCTCCTCTGTCGACAGACAACGACTACAGGAAACTTCAATAGCTCTACTAGCTTGCAGGTACCCTTCTCTCACCCTCCTTCACAACCTCTCTCGCTTTCCCCCTCTTCCCCTCCATCTCGCTTGTCCGAACCTTTCCTTTCCTCCTCTCAATATGGCTTCTTTCCCGCATCACCTCCTCGACAACTCTGCGAATTACTCTTCATCACCTGCTTCAGGAAGTAGGAGAAAGAAAAGACCAACCAAAGCTGAGTTGCGAGAGATGGAGGATGATGATTATGGGAGTCGAAGAGTGAGTTTCTACTCCATCTCACGCAGTCCAGTACTTGCGAGACTTGAGACTCGCCGCAACTAATCGCGATTGGCTGATACTCTTCCTCCGCATGATCAGTCCTCTCTCCGAACTTCGACCAAACCGAAACGATACAACGATGTGGTTTACGAAGACGAAGACTATCAGCCGGAAGGGTCAGCCGCTCGCAGTATCGCGGCGAATGGTGCCAATGGAGTAGATCGAGGGGCAGAATCAGACGAGGAAGGAGATGGATTACTTCGCGCGACTGCTCACATCTGGAGAGAACCTTTACAACACTACATCCTCTCTCAACACGCCAAACGTCAACAAGTCGAACAAGCAGTGGAGGAGGAGGAAGCGAGTAGGAAATTCTTGGTCGCTGCGAGAGTAACGGATATGGCAGAGAAACGATTACCTCTCATGAAGGAACGAAAAGATGTTAGGATGATCGAGATTCAACAAGCTGAATGCATCCGGAAGGCAAGAGAGGAGGAAGAACGAGCTAGGTATGCAGAAGAGGAAGCGAGACGCTTGGCGAGGGAACAGGAGAAGGAAGAGAGGTTGAAGAAACAAAGGGACGCTGCGAGGAAGAAGAGGGAAGAAGAACGCTTGAAGAAGGAACATGACAACGAACAGAGGAAGCAAAGGGCGGAGGAGATCAGATTGGCGAAATTGGCGGAAGCGGAGAGGAAAGCGAATCTTACTCCTGAGGAGAGGGAAGCGGAGGATCGAGCGATGGCGGAGAGACTGGCGAGGGAGAGGGAGGAAGCTCAAAGCAAGATCAAGCAAACTGAGGAAGAGCTGCTGGCGACTGGAAGAGGAGCGAGGAAACGTCGTCGTCCAGAAGGAGAATCTGCTGAAGATGAGGCTGCGAGAGCTCTCGCCGCTTTCGGAGGATACGCAGAGGACGACTTTGACGATTTCGATGACGAGGTCGACGAGTACGAGGGAGGTGGAAACAAGAGGAAAGGGAAAGGTCGACGTCGTTCTTCTTCCGCCTTCGCCGATTCTGGTCCTTTACTTCCTCCAGGAGGCCACCGAGGACCCGATGGAAACTACTACGACGCGAACGGACAGCCGATCTCTTACACTGCGCCAGACTCCCCATCGATGGGTATGGAAGAATTGGAGGGAGTGAACGAACCGAGTGAGGGACTCGTCAAAAGGAACGCTCAACAAATCGCTGAACTCGAAAAGAAGATCTGGACTCAGATCGCAAAGAAGGATATACCGAGGGTACGCCTTCTCGACTGATCTCCTTCCTCTTGCCTACTCGACTGACTCGGTCGGATCTGGTTTAGGTTGCGAAAATTGCTCAACAAAGTTCTACTTCTCGTCAATTCTTCTCGAAACGTCTCGCTTCGGTCGTCACACGTGAAGCACGCAAAGCTCATGTTCGCACCAAACCGGTCAAGGATGTTCAGAACAGAGCTAAGCGAGTCATGCGAGAGGTGAGCCTTTTCTTCACATCTCTATCCCTTAACGTGCACAGTTGACGAGAGAGGATCTTGTTCGCAGCTCATGATGTTCATGAAGGGTAACGAGAAGCGAGAGAAAGAGTATCGCAAGAAGATCGAGAAGGAAGCGATGGACAAAGCGAAGAAGGAAGAAGAGGTTAGAGAAGCGAAACGTACAGCTAGGAAACTCAACTTCTTGATCACTCAGACTGAGCTCTACTCTCATTTCATTGGGGACAAGATCAAGAGTACGTCTTCTCCCTCTCTCCCGACATGTGATCGAATCTCGCTGACTCGTCGTTTTCTTGCCCTTTCACAGCGAGTGAAGCAGAAGATTCTGCCGATACTGCTGGACCCTCCGCACCGAAAACTGCTCCTCCTCAACAAAGCGACTCTCTCCGAGCTGCCATTGCTGCTCAAGATGCTCCCGAAGGTGCTGAACTCAAAGCTCTCGACTTCGATATCGGTAAGTCTCTCTACTTCCTCTCTCTGATTGTCGATGCGTGAATCCGATGCTAACCTCACCTCATTTTGAACGCAGATGACGAGAGTCTCGCTGCTCAACACGCTCGTCGAAATGCCCAAAATGCTGTCAACGCTGCGAAAGAAGCTGCAGCAGCTTTCGATGCAGCAGCAAAAGCTCAAGTTGCCGCTGCTGATCCAGCCGCTCCTATCTCGAAAACTCCCTTCGATCGTGAGTCGACGCCATCTCCTCCCCTTTCGAGTCGATATTTACCGAATTTCTCTTTCATAGTCGACGGAGATGATCTCAACTTCCAAAACCCTTCGACTGGCGGAGATGTCGTCGTGTCTCAACCCAAGATGCTTGCCGCTACGCTCAAGGAGTATCAGCTCAAAGGTCTCAATTGGCTTGCGAATCTTTACGAACAAGGTATCAACGGAATTCTCGCCGACGAGGTAAGTCACAGCATTCTTTGACTGCACGCCGAGCCTCATTAATCAAGTGAAAGAAATACAGATGGGTCTCGGAAAGACTGTTCAGTCGATTTCACTCATGGCCTATCTCGCCGAAGTTCACAACATCTGGGGACCTTTCCTCGTCATCTCTCCCGCTTCGACCCTTCACAATTGGCAACAAGAGATTACAAAGTTCGTTCCGAATATCAAAGCGCTACCTTATTGGGGAACAACGAAGGATCGAGCCGTCCTGCGAAAGTTCTGGAATCGGAAATCAATTCGTTACGACAAAGATACACCTTTCCACGTCGTCGTTACTTCCTACCAACTTGTGAGCTCTAGGATACTTCCCTCTATCTCGACAAACCTCGCTGATCCTCGAACGATGATTCCAGGCTGTCGCCGACGAGAAATACTTCAACCAAGTCAAGTGGCAGTACATGGTTCTCGACGAAGCGCAAGCGATCAAGAGTTCCGGTTCGACTCGATGGAAGACTCTCCTCGGTTTCCGTTGTCGAAATCGACTCCTTCTCACCGGTACTCCGATTCAAAATTCGATGCACGAACTTTGGGCTCTCCTCCATTTCATCATGCCTTCCCTCTTCGACTCTCACGACGAATTCTCGGAGTGGTTCTCGCAAGACATCGAGAAGAATGCCGACAACAAGAACGGAATGAACGAACATCAACTTCGACGTCTTCACATGATCTTGAAACCTTTCATGCTTCGTCGAATCAAGAAGAACGTACAGAACGAACTCGGTGACAAGGTGAGCCTGTCCTATCGTCTGACTTGAATCATCTCGACTGACTCCAAAACTATTCGCAGATCGAAATCGATGTCTACTGCGACCTCACTCCTCGTCAAAAAGTCATGTATCGAACACTTCGCGAGAACATCTCGATCACCGACCTGGTTGCTCGCGCGTCTTCCCTCAGCGACGACGACAGCGTCAAGCGTTTGATGAATCTCATCATGCAGTTCCGCAAGGTCTGTAATCATCCTGAACTCTTCGAACGAGCCGATGTTACCGCTCCCTTCGCCTTCGCACGATACAACAAGACAGCAAGCTTGATTCGAGATCCCGAAGTCCTCGACCTACCCTACGCAACTCACAGCGAGATCGAATACACGATTCCAAAACTCGTCTACCGAGAAGGAGGAATGCTCAAAGTACCTGGATCGGCTTCGAGAGCTGGATCCGATACTCTCTACCTTGATCGACTCATGAACATCTGGCAACCTGATCGAATCTCACAATCTCTCAAGGAGAACAGTACGTTTCCGTTTCTCCATCTTATCCCTCGTTCCTTCGTTGACTGATTGGGCGCTCCTCCAGACTCCGCTTTCGCTTTTGCAAAAGGTCTCGGTTACAGCCCTGCCGAACTGCATCGAGCTGTCTCCTCCCACGGTGCAGTCCGTCTCGGTATCGCTCTCGAACGTCAAAACTCAACTCTCCTCAACAATCTTCACGATCTGTAAGCTTTTCTCTCTTTGACATTCAGACGCGGTCGGTGCTGATCTCGATGTCGATACGCACAGCGCACTCGATGAAGACGAAAAACCATCTCAACTACAACCTCTCAGCTTGAACATCCTATCATCCTCCGCCCGACTCCCTCGCTTCCGCTCCTCCAGCACACTCTCTCTAGTCCCGCTCGGAGGTGTCGAAGAGGCTTACCGCAACTCTTCACCTCTCACTGCACAAGACACTCGCTTCTACCGAGACGCTGCTGTCGCTCCTGCGATCAAGGCTACTTGCAATGATCGATCTTTCGCCTACGAAAACGACGAACAGCGCTTCGACGAGCTATCGAAAGCAGCGATCTTCGGTATCCCACCTACTTCTTACGAGAACTCGACAACGATCAAGCAATTCGAAGAGGTTCTTCCCGGATTCTCTCCCCAAGGTTTCCTTGGAGCCTCCTCGATCACCCAGATGCCGCTACCCTCGATGCAAGTTCCTCAACTTCAGAAGCTCATTCTCGATTCTGGAAAGCTCGCCAAGTTGGATCAACTGCTTACCGAACTCAAAGCTGGAGGACACCGATGTTTGATCTACTTCCAAATGACCCGAATGATCGACTTGTTCGAGGAGTACCTCGCTTTCCGTCAGCACAAGTACCTTCGACTCGATGGATCATCAACAATTTCGGAACGTCGCGACATGGTTACCGATTGGCAAACAAAGTGAGTCTTCCCTCTTTCCCCCAGCATCTGTCGACTTGACTAACCGCTTCTTGACCCTCAACAGACCGGAACTCTTCATCTTCTTGCTTTCGACTCGTGCTGGTGGTCTCGGTATCAATCTGACTGCTGCAGATACCGTCATTTTCTACGATTCAGATTGGAATCCCTCGGTGAGTTGTTCTCCTCGCTTTCTCAGCATGGCTCCTCGATACTGACGCTATCTATGTCCAGAACGATGCTCAAGCAATGGATCGTGCCCATCGTCTCGGTCAAACGAAACAAGTCACCGTTTATCGTCTCATTACGAAAGATACCGTCGACGAACGAATCGTCCAACTCGCTCGAAACAAGAAACTCGTACAAGACGCTGTCGTTGGCTCTTCTGGTGCAGCACCTCCGAGTGAAGGACCTGCGAAGGCTAACGAGGTCGTATCGCTACTTCTCGATGACAACGAGTTGCAAGAGGGACTTCGTCAAGCAGAGGAGAGGAGGAAAGCGTTGGAAGAGAGGCAACGAGAAGATGGCAAGAAGTAAGTCTCCTCGCTCGTTAGCTCTCAACTCGTAGCATAAGCTGACTGATGCGCTGTTGTCTGTAGGGGTGCTGCCAAGCGAGAAGAAACGAAGAGACAGAAGAAAGCTGCAGCTCTCGAACAAGCTGGGAAACCTTCAGCATGGGATGTTGCCGGTGACGATGAAGGTGAGCTCTATCCCTTCGCGCTTCTCTCGCCGAATCTCGCTGAGTTTGATATTGTCGTTCTTCAGATGCTTTCTCGTTCTTCGCAAACCCCAATCAGACCGCTGCCAACGACGATGACTCGGAACAACCTCCAGCGAGTCCTTCTGGATCTGCTGTTTCAGAAACGAAACCGAAACCGAAACCTGCTGCCGCTCCTCGGAAACGCAAAGCGGAGCTTGACGAAAATGGTGAACCGAAACCGAAACGCAAGAGACGAAGTCGTGCTGAGATGTGAGTCCCTACTCGCTCACCCCTTACTGAGGATCACAGAGTTTGATGGGTTTCTTCTTGTTTCATAGGGAAATCTTCCGAGCGGAGGAAGCGGCGAGGAAAGCTAGAAATGAGGCGGAACGTCTCGCAAAGAAGGCAGCGAAGCAAGGAAAGTAGTACAAGCTTGATCATCGATTCGTCAGTGAATGTTGTATGTAGTCTCTTCGTCGTTTTTTGTACTCTCGCTTCTTTTTTCCCTGTGTCATCGCAACTCGCAGTTTTCGCACCATGGATTCTCCACGACTTGTCAATACGTCGCGTTCCCTCGATAAGACCGTGGAACAAGTTGCTTTCGTGGAAGAATCGAGTTCGTGGAAGAAAATCCGCGGAGCTCGGTAAGAGAGGGAAAAGAGTTCCCTTTCTGCTCTCTCTCCTCTCTCCTCTCTCTCCTCTCAATTGCTTACTTTTCAAACGACTCTGTCAAAGGTAACACTCGACTATGTCTGCGGCAAGCGTCAAAATCGATCACGCTGTGAGTTTTTCGATATCGTCCGGCCGCATCGAACGTATGGCGGTCAGCACTGATCGAATTCTGCTATAGGCTATCCTATCTAGAGAGTACGATCTCTTGGTTAAAAGAGTACTGGAAAGTCTTCGCCAGCCGGACAAGATTGCAGAGATTGAGTCGAAATCGCCTCAGCGTCGGTTCTACCTCGACCCTCTTCGTCAGGTTGGCTTTGTCAATTGTGAGTCGGTTACTCGGTTGCTGTCAATCATCTCCAGTCACGCATGCTGACACGACGCCATTGTCTGCTCGCAGACCACGGCCGAAGACTTGATCTGTGGCTCGGTCCTGGAGTTCCCCTCACCGCCGTCGACAGGAAAGCCCCTGGTGGCATTCGGAGGGAAGATCACGAACCACCGGTCGGCTTCTACATCGCGGGTAATCCATCGGACACGAGTGCGTGGCCCGACAACTATCTGGACACCGTTCGAACTGCCGTGATGGCAATGCCTCGATGTGCCCAGCTACGCACCCGCAGCAATCCAGGATCGCCCGAGCTCAGGAGACTGATGGAACAACTTCGAGATGGGGAGCTGCTTGGAGAGAAATTCCGGAGTAAGCTATGAATTGTCACTCGCCGCTCATCGCGCTGTCGGAAACTGACGATCTATTCCACTTGCTCGCAAAGTGGAGAGCCCCCTCGGAACGGCCTTGATGTACACAAGATGGACTCAACTTACTGCCAACCAGGCAGGACACCTTACCCGTGACACAGTCGACATGGAAAAGTGTTGCCCAGATTCTCCGACAATCTCTTATCTTCACTACGAATTGTTGGGGAAGATCGGGAACGAGACCTTCTCCGTATTGTATAGCGCAATCGTCTGCGCTGTCATTGTCAAAGAAGACGGGAGATGGCGATCGTGGAAACAGCACGATCACTTCGTGAGTTTTTTCGCAACTTCTGCTGTTTCGTGCTGCTGAGCTGACTCTCACACTACAGCACTCCCCGCTTACCTACACTCCTTTGTCTCCACGACCTCCGCATGAGTGGACCAATGATCCTCTGCCAGACTATTTCCCTCGCCCGGATGAGGTCTTGCCCTCCCTCAGTCACCGCCAACGCCGAATCTACCACAACGTATACGAATCCCTCGTCTAAGATAGCTATAGCTCTTCTCGCCTTCTTCTACCTTCATTCGTTTCCAAATTTGCGCCGAGCTTTGTTTTGTCAGTTCTCGTTTTTTTGCCTTGAAATCACGTCTCGACCTTAGCAAAAGCTGCCTGTTCAAGCGAGACTTGATTTTCACGACATGTGAGCGAGTACAGCTTGAAGCAGTGCGTAGAACACCTTCCGACGCAAGCTTCGTCTCGACAAAACAACGTGGAAAGAGCACAACTCGAGAGATAAGTTACAAACAGAAAAAAGGTATAGCTACTACTATTTATTCATTCGGTATCTTGCCAAGTCCTGTAGGGAGAGAAAGGGATATAATCGACGTCTAACCAATCTTGTTCGTTCACTCCCCATTCCTCCAAGTTTTGAAAATCCGTCAAAATCGTGTCGAAACCCCACGCCACCTTCTCCCTCTCCCGCGGATCATCCTCGTTCGCATCCGTGTACCTCAATCGGAGATCCCTCACGTTCCAAAGTGTTTCGCTTGCGATGTACTCGAAAACTTTCGAGAGTACGTTGCCGAGGGTGCCACTAGCTTGATACCTGAGGAGGAAGATGGGTTTGAGTTTCGCATCTGCCCATCGAGGTGCGACGGGAGCGTTCGGGAGTCGGAGATGTAAGCAGAATCGACCACTACTCGGGAAGGGAGGGATTTCACAACGAGGTCGAGCGAGAGCAGCAGCGTCGTCTTGCGCTCTTCGTTGTGCGGAGGCGAGGGATGAGCGAGGTCGAGGACGTTGTGAAGCTAAGGACTTCGATACTCTTTGGGTGGGAATGGGTTGAGTTTGACTCGCTTGAGGTCGCGAGGAAGATGAAGGTCGGGGAGATTGTAGATCAATCGGTAAGAGGGAGGAAGGGGAGTTGGAAGATGATGAAGCTGTCGAAGCATCGGCGGCCGAGTTATTCGAGGTCGAAGCGGTGTTTTCGGTTCGTCGCCGTTTTCTAGGAGCGAGGAGACAGGCAGGTCGACGTTTCTTCGGACTGGGGATGATCTCGAGGACGAAGCTCGAATGTTTGGGCGAGAACGAAGAGCGGGAGGAACCGGAGGATTTGACAACGAGGTCTTGACCGGGTGAACCAGAGTTTGCGCGATTCGAGCCGGGAATTCGTCGAGAAGTGCGAGAAAGCGATGACCGCCAGGGAGAAGACCGAAGTTCTTGCTTGACGTGCGAAGGTGGTCTATCCTCCTCCTCCTCCTCCTCCTCCTCCTCCGAGTTCATTCGAGGTGAAGGATCGTCTGCTCTTCCTTTCCCTTTCTCGATCCTCCTCCTCTCCACATCACTCATCTGGCTCAGAGTGTCCTCTACATTACTTGTGACGTTGCCAGTGCGCTCGTTTGGTGGTAGAGGTTGACTCGTGATCTGAGGTGAGGATGCAGCGACGAAATTGACCTGACCAGTCGAATCGATTCCGATCCTCCAAGAAGTGTTGCTATCGTCACTCGGCTGAGACGAGGTGGGTTCTGTGGCGACTGGGATGTTTTGAGGCTGCTGAGCAGGCGTAGGAAGGGAAGCTGATGTGGAAGGTCGAGGGGTCGAATCTGGATTGGCGAGTGCAGAAGTCGATTCGATGGAAGAAGGAGGGGGTTTGATGAATGTCGAAGGGGAAGGGGAAGGATTTGATAGGATTGGAGCGGGATTGTGAAGGATACCTCGAGCGAGAAGTTGGGTCTTGTATCGTGGAGAGTGCTCGGAGGCGAGCGAAGGAGAAGGAGAAGTCGAGCGGCGGGCTTGGAAGGAGTCATGCGAGTCGGTCGTGGTGGTCGAATGCTGCGAGGTTGAAGGAGGTAGAGGCTGAGCGCTGGGAGGGAAAGCGGATGAGGAGGGATGCTGGATAGAATTGAGCTGAGGAGACGGAGGTGCTTCGTTTTCGACGGATTGTGCTGCCGAATCTTCTATTCTGTCCTTCTTCGATGCACACCCAGTCTCCTGACTCGACTCTGTCCTCTCACTACCGTTCCCGCTCGAGGTCGAAGGTTTCTCCTTTCCCAACTCGACAACCTCATCCTCCGAATCTGACACATCCGTATTACTCGGGGTCGCGGGTACGACTACATCTTGAGCTTGCGCTCCATTGTCTTCTGTACTGAGTGATCGGTTTCCGGAGGAGGAGTTGCTGAGACTACGGGGAGAGATGGGTTGATTTCGAGGAGAAGTTGGTCGACGAGGTGAAGTTTTCGGTTTCGGTTCGTCCTTCGGTTTCTTGTCGTCTTGACTACTTTCGAGTACCGGTGTAGCTACGAGGTAGACCTCCTCTCCCGCTTTCAGTCCGGCCCAAGCACTTTTAGCTATTCTCCACTTTGAACCATTCTTGATGCGGTTGAGACTGAGTCTGTAGCGTATTGCTGGTAGTTCCAACTCTTCCCTAATCTCGTTGATAGCAGTCTAGTCGAGATAAGAGTGGGATTTGGATTTAGTGAGGTTGAGTGAAGAGAAGAAGAGCGAACTCACCTCCCAAGATTGTCCAGCTGCTATCTCCAAGTTCTGTGGATCTGCTTGACTATTACTAGTGGGTTGCGATAGTCCTGTGAGGCCGTCGAAGCGAATGAAGATGGTTTGAAATGGTTGTGAATCTGTGAGAGCAAGGGAGCGAGCGTGAGTACAGTATGAGATGTCAGGAGTAGTAAGAATGATCCTGACCTGTACCCTGTGAGTCCTCAGTGCCTGGTGAGTTCATTTGGATGAAGTGGGTCAATGAAGGAAGGGGAAGCGCGACTGACTTTCAGTTTTGACTTTGACTTGGGTTTGTAAGTCGAAACTTGTTCCCGTCGACTCGTTGCGCTCCCTTCACTTCGATTACATTGACTGCTTCGTAAACTTGATCGAACACTTCCTCGCTTCGTGGCTGACTAATTCTTCTCCCCTTCAAAACCTCGCTACGTCATTCGAATTTTCTCTCTACTTCTCTGTTCCCACCTCGACAACAACGACCAGCATGAATCCGACACCGCATGTCAACTTCTCCAAATTTGCCAATGCCGATGCACCAACCGTCGACATTCCAATGAGCGTTATCAACCGACCGCTTCCCTCCGAGTTGAGTGAAGAAAAAGTTCAGCAATTCATGAAGGATATACAGGTGAGTCAGTCCTTCGTCGGGATTCGTACGCCCGCTAACCGAGGAGAAGCTCGAGCGAAACAGGCAGGAGACAAGTTCACACCGATTGAAGTTTTGAGAACGGAATCTGCGGATGGGAAGAAATACTACATCGCTTTCGGAGGGTGTCATCGGTATGTCAATCTATTTCATCTGACGAGTTAGGCTGGAGAAGGGGAAAGGAAGCGAGGGATGGAGGATGGGACTGGAGATCGATTTTGCGAAAATGATCGTTTCTCGCTATTCAGCTGACTTCGAATCGGACACTCCCTAGATATGAAGCGCACAAGCGACTCAAGAGTGAAACGATACCAGGAAGAATCATCAATGTTCCTCCAGCTTCGATCAGAATGTACCTCGGAGCAAGTTGTCCTTTCTAGTCTCGCAGAAAGATGCCGGTAGACGTTTCATACAATAGAGATAGACGGATAGAAATATATTGCTATAGTGTTGTAACAGAACAGATCGATACAAGCTACGTGAACAACAAAATAGAGAGCGGGAGAATGCAAAAATGCGAAACTCAGCGAGGTACGATCGATCTGTAGTACTCCATCTCTACCTCCCACGCATCCTCGATATCCAACGCAGCGACCGCATATCCATCCACCGCAACGTTCTCCTCCTTCGCTACCTCCAAGAACCTCTTCAACCCTTCCCTCGTGAACGTTTCCGACCAATCCGCCAGATTCCAACCCAATCCAATCAGATCTGCATCCCTCACTGCCTCGTCACCCTGGTCTCGAGGTAAAGCATCCCCTCTCACTGCATCCACGTTATCGAGAGTGATTCGTTTCAGAGTCGACATCTTCTCGGGTCCAGAAACGAGTCGAACGAGTTGGTCGAGTGAAACTTCGGTTTCAAGTTTGAAGCTGATCCTTTCGAGAGGAAGGTGGGAGAGAATGGAGTAAAAGTCGAGATCGAGAGGGACCCAGGGACCTTGGACGAGAATTGTCTTGAGGCTCGTGAATCGAGGAAGTTGTTCGAGGATTTGGTCTTCGTGTCCAACCGCATCGTCGTCCGACAGCCACAATTGCAAGTGTCGAATCCGTTCCGGATGAGGGACACCTCCAAGTAGATAACCGAGTATGCAGTGTACATGGGTGTCGTTCAAAGCGAGAGATTCGAGCGAAGTGCAGCGTTTGAGGAATTCTCGAGGACCGGAAGATGCTGCGAAGGGACCAGTCAAGCTCAAGTCTCGAAGTCTACTCGGGTCGACAATGGAGGCTTCGAATTCGCGTTCAAGGCGGTGATACTCGTTGTTCGGATCTGGGTACGGTAGAGGCATCGCATCGGGGCTTCTCCGGACGTCGTAGGAGAAGCTAGTGAGTCGATCGTATTCGTGAAGCCAGAGGTGCGAAAGGTGGAGGAAGGGATCTCGGAGCGAGGGGAAGGTCGAGGTAAGGTCGAGCGCTTTGAGAGTCTTGCGAAATGGGAATCTCGTCACCTCCTCCGGATCGACCGGGATGACCTTGAGCGCTAGACGGCTCGAACCTTCGATCTCGAGTTCTTCGAGCTTGGTAAGCTGGTTGAGCAGATGATTGAACGCTTCATCGGAGGGTATTTGTCGATCCTCTGCTTCCTCCCAACGAGATCGTTCCTCTCCCGGTTCCAACATCTCTATCTTGATATCGAGCCTTCGGGTGTTAGTGAAGAGTCGTGGGTTCTCTGATGCGGTCGTGCATAGCTTGTCGAGTCGTTCGTAACTTGTAACGAGGATTTCACGGTAGAAAGTGCGATTGAAGAAGGGGAGGAGTCGTTTCGAGAGTGGACCGGAGAGGGGTTCGTCGAGGGTGTGTGATAGGTCGAATATACAGTCGAGTAGCTCATTCGGCAGTTGAGAGAGTCGGTCGATAGGCTAGGAAATGCGCGAGTTAGCGATCAAGTGAAGAGAGTGACGAGGAAACATCAGGACTCACTTTGAGTGGTTCCATACTGAAGTACGAAGCCTCTTAGCTGCTCTTGGACACTGTCCAGGGTATCTCGAGGTTGAGAGGTGAATGAGATCTCACCAAAAGATCAAACTCCTTTTCGCTTCCTATAGTTCACTACACCTCATGAATATGGCAAGGACGAAGCAGAATAGGCGCACACTTCCCGCTGGACCACGCTTCATGCCCCGACAAGCTCTCTCTAGGTCTCCCTCCCCTTTCCAACCTCTTCCCGGTCGCGACTTCTTCTCTGCCCTTCCTCACGAGATTATCCTTTGTATACTCGACATGGTCGATTCAGAGAGGCCGCTCCTACCCATCATTAATAAGCGCCTACTGCCCTTCAATCGCCATGAACTTTATCAAAAGGTTCGCCTTCGCAATTCACATCAACTCGCACTCTTCGTCCGTACGCTACAGTCGAACCCTGGAATCGGCCGCTACGTCAAGTCTTTCGCCTTCGATGAGTCCCGCTCGAGATGGTCGCGTCGAACGGATAAGGAGGAACAAGTCGACCTCGCTTCTCTCCCCCATGCCCTCGAAACGCTCTTCGAAGTCGAAGACCTTTCCGTTGATGGTCCCTCCAACATCATCCGTGATGTACTCAACTTCGACAAAGCGTCCCTTCGCAAACTCCGTCACGTCAGTCTTACAAGCGACTTCGCGGGTTTCGAAGATCCCTTCGATATCGGTCACTTCGCATCGCTCGCTAGCTGTCCACTCCTCGACAGCCTATCCATAGCCATGCAAAGCGAGTCGAGCATGTACCGTAAACTTCCGCCTCCAAGGCCGCCTCCGGACAATTCCCACCCGACAATCAAGTTCCCTTCTGTCCAGTCCCTCGCCCTCAAAGGACCCCTTACCTCCTACTTCTCGACACATCGCTTCATTGCCCGCTTTAATCCTATCCACCTCACCGTCCTCGACAACAGCCGACTCGTATCCCTCGCTTCCCTCGTCTCTTCGATCCAGAACCCGCAACTCGTCCGAACACTCAGTATCGGCTCCGGCAATGCTGATTTCGCCCTTGGCAACCAACTTCAACCTTTCTCGAACCTCCTGTCCCTCGCCCTCGAAGACATGAACATCGAGACGGAGGCAGATCTCTTCCTCGACTCTCTCCGTACCTTGTCGCTGCACACCCTCACTCTCGGTCACAACACCTACTTCGACACTGATGAGATCATCACTCTTGTCAGCCCCTCGACTCGACATCCGACTCTACACACCCTCGTCTTGAATACGGTGAAAGCGAGAGAAGGGACCTACATCGACTTTGACGATTGGAGGGACGATCAATACGAAACGGATTGGGTGTTACCTTTCATCGAGATGGGAGAATCAAGTGACGAGACGTTTGACGATATCAGGAGCGTGCGGAGGGCGGCAAAGGCGAGCGAAATTGAGACGAAGGGAACGTCGATAGAAGGATGCGAAATTGAGACTAAGTGGTTCAAGGCGTACGATCGTGCTCAGCGGAAACACAACGCTCGCAGCGAGGACGAAATGCCTACGAGTTCCGAGGACGAGGAAGAAGAGGAAGAAGAAGAAGAGGAAGCGGCGAGTGAGGGGAGGATTAGAGGGAAGACAGAGGCAGTCATGGAGAGGAAGGTGGGACGGACTAGGAGTGCAGAGTAGATAGTGACGCAGCGGTATCGGACATTGTGGAGGCAAGGGAGGAGAGAAGTAGCTTGAAAAGTCACAAGTCGGAATGTCATGATCACTTTGCTTTGCTTCAATTTCTATCCACGACCTGACACTGCCCGCAGCCATGCGCGAACTCGAACGTTCCTACGAAAGTCCACCTATTCCTTTCCTCTTGTTTCTCCTCCAACTTCCCTTTATCCGGTTCCCATCGTCTTTTCTCTCCTTCCACACTGATCTCATAGCATGAGTACAGAGAGCTTTGAGCGATCCCTTCTCGTTGTGCGAGTTCGAGAAAGTCTGCGACGGTTTTGCGAGAGGTGTGGAATCCAGCCGAGAGGTGAACGATCGCTTGAGGCGATGCTTTAAGGAGCTCGACAAGCGACCGGATCAAAGGTTTGTGCAGCGATCGATCCCAGATACAGTCGGCGACGAGAATGAGATCGAAAGAAGGGGAAGCCCTGCGAAATCGAGAAGTCAGTAAAGTAATCGTTGAGAAGAAGCGAGAGGTTATCTCACTTTAGAAGAGGTTTCGTCGGTTCTCCGAAGCTATGACCGACGATCTTGACTCGAGCGCGATGAGATGAAACGACAGCTTCGTCGACAGCCTCACAAAGATCCGAAAGCATTCGAGAATCATTGAAATCGCTCAACACGACCTGTCAAGATCATGTTAAGAGCTCTGACCTCTTTCGGCGAGTACAGAAAGATACAACGTAGGAGCTCTGCCTCCTTGTAAGCAGCGACACATGAAGGTAGCCCAACTCCGCATCCCAATTCGAGCACTCTTTTCCCCTTGACGTCGATCTCCTCATTCGCGATCATATCTGCGAGTACGATCGAAGCGTTCCATACATAACTTGCGTGCTTGTCGACGATACGAACTGGAGGAATCGGGATTGAGAGGAGAAGCGGAGAAGGGGCGGAGAGAGGAGAGAAATAGGTGAATGGGTAACCTGGGAGACCATGGCGTGGTACTGGTGAGAGGTAGTTCGATGGGAACATTGTCGCGAGTTCAGAAGTGGATGAAGGAGAGAAACGGAGGGAGCCAGAGCAAAGAGAAGTTCATCGAACTTCGCAGAATTTCGAAAGAAAAAGGTGCGAATAGAATATTGACAACACTCAAAGCACAGCGAAAGAATCGAAAAGACTGCAAAGGCTACTACACAAAACCTCTAATCCCTAGCGAGTTCACTAAAGATCTCCTTCCTCCAAGTCGATGTGTCTCCTACTAACCAATTCCCCTCCCTCATCCTCATACCAATCCTCTGGCAAATCAACATCAGGAGCTTCCAACAACATTTGCGCAACCGTCTTTGTCTCGAATACTTCCCTATCATCTGCTTCCTCTGCTTGAGGTGGTGTGAGTTGAGGAGCGGTCGAACCAAGAGTCCAATAACTTTCCCACTGAGTTTCTTCCCTACCCTCTCCTCCTGCATCCTCGATGATATCGAGAGGTAATTCGTAAGTTGGGAAACGAGGTCGAATGGGTGTACCAAGAGGCGAGATGATTCCTCCTTGTCTTCCTGCGAGGATCGGCGCGTCGTCTTCGGGATCAGAATCTGGAATCACTTCCTCCTCGTCGACTTCCATTTCGATCCCTCCTTTCTCCATATCGAGTCCGAGTTGATCGTTGCTGATCGGTGCCGGAGATGGAGGTAGGGAAGAAAGGGAAGATAGTGGTGAAGAACAAATCTCCTCTTCTTCCTCTTGAACTCGCTCCATCTTTCCTTTCCCATCCTCCCTCTCCCCTTTTGATCCAATCCCAGTAATACTATCCCTCACCGCTTTCCCAAACACTTGCATCAAGCTCAAATCCCCTCCCCCCAAATTCTGACTATCCTCGACGAGCTCTTCTCCACCATCTTTCGCGTTCGATTCGAGCTGGAAATGATCTGTGAGACGAGATTGACGGGGTGCGGGAGGCGGCGGCGGGGTGAGAGGTTTAGATCCTTTCCAAGCTTGATCCAATCCATTCCAATCCGTTCCTCTCATCACAGTCTGAGCAAGCGGAGGAGGAGGGGACGAGATCGGTCTCGAAGGGGACAAGGGAAGATCGGTTGGGAATGGGAAAGGCATTGGTTCAGATTCAGGGAGAGCAAGATCGAGAGGTTTCTCTTTTGCCGGTCTGAGGGGTTTCGGCGAAGGTAACACGATTTGATCTGAATCGAGTACGGGGAGGTCGGAAGGTAATTTCCAATACATTCCGGAGAGGAGTGGGTCGTGCGATAAAGAATCGGGATATTGGGTTTCTTCGACGTAGAATCCGGTTGAGTCGAATGCGTGTGCGTAAGGGTTGTAGGGATAGGGATGCTGGTTCTGAGTCTGGGTGTCTTCGACGAGGATGCGAGAGGAATGAGGAGGCGAAGAAGGAGGGCTGGGGCGAGGAGGTGGACCACGTCGAAGTCGCTTGCGAGGGAGAGCGGGTGGAGGGGGCATGAGAATTCCGGATTCGGTAGGTTGAAGCGGCCTGAGAGGTCGTGTAGGAGGCAGGGTAGAGGTTCCGATGAAGCGCATAGGGGAGGAAGAACCGAGGAGTGAGAGATGGGATGCGACGGAAGGTTGAGAATCGGGAATCGAAACGTTGTCGTCTTCTTCCTCTTCGAGTTCGAGTTCAGGTTGACGAGGTGGAGAGGAAGAGTCGAGGAGTTCGATAATGTTTGAAGCTTCGACGAATCCAGAATCATCTTGAGCGTTTCCTCCCTTCTTCGAAGGTACCATCATTTCTTCCTCAGTTTCCGCCTCAGTCTCGGGTTCCTCTCCATCCTCCATATCGCTGAGATTTGGTGGTGTAGGTCCATCTGAATCGGGTACGAGAATTCGAGCAGGTCTCTTTTGATTGCAAGGAACCAAGAGAGCTTGAAGTTCTTCTGCCGATCCTGACCCTGACGATTGAGTCGAACAAGAAGAAGCGGAACGATGATGCGATGTTCGACTAGTGAGGCGAGGCGGAGGAGGTTGAGGTAGAGTGTAAGAAGGGCGAGTAGCCCTAGGAGGTTCTTCGAAATCTTGTTCGATGACTCGTTCATCTCTTCCGCCCTCAACTCCTTGTGAGCTGCTCAGCTCCAACTCCTCTAACTTGACGCGTTTCCTGCTACCCTCCTTCGCTCTTTCACTCCCGGAGTCCTCCTGTTCTTCCTCCTCAGGGTTCATCAGATCCAACTTTCCCCATCCTCCTCGATCTTCTTTCCTCTTCCTCCTCCTCTGAGTTTCCCCGTACATCTCTTCATCGTCGTAAGGGAGTTCGGGTCCATCGAAATCAATCGTTGGTCCTTGTCGTCGATTCTTCGTTTCGAGGATTCGTCGAGCGTTCGAAGTCGAAGAGATCGAGGTCGAAGAAGATGTGGAAGGGTTTCGAGATAGTTGTCCTTTCCATTTCGAAGCTATCTGGTTCTTATTGAGTAGAGCTCTCGATATATCGGAATCTTCAGTCGACGAGTTTGACGAAGTGATGTGTTGTGAAATCGCTTTCCCCTTGCCCTTTCTCTTCTTCGTCCCTAAATCCTCTGCTCCATCGACAACCCATTCTCCTCCTACCCTCTTGATAGGCGCAGATCGACCAGTCCCAACAGTATTGACTTTCTCCTTCAACGGTTTCCTCGCATTCGACGTCGATGGACCCATCATCAAAGTCGATTGAACCTGTTTCGGTTTGTTGGTCAAAGTGGAAGTTCTCGGAGTGATTAAAGGAGTTTTGTCGCGCGAGAAGAGGAGTGCTTGTTTGTGCGAAGAAGAGGAAGAGGAAGCGGAAGGTCGACGAGGTTGAGTGAGTGGTTTGCGGGGTTTCGAGCTCGAGGAGGAAGATGATGTTTGTCGATTGGATGGTGTACCTGCGAACTGCATTCAGAGGAGACGCAGCAGAGTCAGTGGCGATGTCGAGATGGAAAGAGGGGGAGAAAGAGAGGGAAAGCAGGAGAGGGATGGGGAAGGACGTACGCCTGCTCCTGCATTCTTCCAACTAGCTACACTGTCCATCTCGGCTAGTCTGTAGGTTAAAGAGTGAAGTAGGAGAGAGAGAGAGTTGAGAGTTGTTTGTTTTTCGGAGTCCTCTCTCTCACTCCAATAACGCGACGACTCTCTCACAACAAGCATGGAATCCCTCAAATTAGACTTTGCCAAATCTACAATTCATCTAGCACTGTTCAACGACGTGATCGACTCGTCCCAGCTTCGACAACGACTCATCAATGCTTCAACTCTTCCAGACAATGACGAGGGCGACAATGAGAGATCTACAGTAGATTACGCATTCATAGATGCTGCAATGGTATGCTCCCATACTCTCCTTGCTCTCCTCGGTGGCTAGCTGACCTTGTAAGCGTTCTAGAGAGACTAGATTACTTCGAGATTGCACGTTTTGACTGCAGTCACTCAAGCACTACTAGCACAAGCGAATATGACACTGAAGAGTAAAACACTACACTCTGAAGTCATTTGGATGCTCGAACCAGGTTCAAACGTCAGTCTTCCTCTCCTCCCTTATCGAAACCTATTCGCAAGCTAAACTCTTCGCTCGTATCTCGATCAGATCTCTGAAGCGTTGAAGCATTTCGGATTATCGGCAAATACGAAGAACCTTCTACTCGTGCGGTTACAACAAGGAGGCGAAGAACAAGCGGAACATGTCGAGAAAGGGATGAGAGCGATAGTTGAGGGAGAACTTGCGAGTTTGGATCAATTGGGACAGCTTCCGAACGACGGGACAAACTTCAAGAGCTTACGAAAGGTGAGCAGTTACTCTTTTTTGAGCTGAACAGAAGCAGTTGAGCCTGATGTCGAGAGCTCGTTCAGATTTACAAACTCAATTCCGACGCTGCTTTGACTTCTTTACAACCTGCATCTCCGGAATTCTTACGGACACTGGATCAAATAGTCACGAGTCAAGTAGCACTCAAAAGTGTCATGTAACGATGGAGCGCAACATTTTCGAAATCATTCTTCTTCTCCGACGTTCTTTCGTTACAAAGGTCTCAGTTTCATCAACTCCTTTTGCCGGGATCGCCATTTCCAACCGAGCAGTCGAATCAGGATCTACAGGTCCTCAGTCTCACTGATCTCCAAGCAACGAGCAAAACCTTCTTTTCACGAACTCTACGAAATTCACCTCTCAAACTTTCCCATTCCCCTCCCTTACTCGTCAATTTATCCTCACAGTCAAAGTGACCGAAACAGATGATTCGCTAATGTCTTCCAAGCTTGTCTCATTCGACTCCCACTTCTCTCCTTCAAAAACAAAAATGAACAACCTTCCAACTGCAGAACAAAATCGACGTTCAAAAAAAGCCTCGATCACAAATGTTCGGACTCTCCTCGAATCTTTCTCCGCTCTCTCCCATCACCTTCACCTTCACCTTATACTCTCTCCCTCGTCTCCCGTTTGACGTTCACCTCTAGTCTTTCGTTCATTCTCGCCCTTCTCCCTCAATACGCTCCGACGACTCGCAGGTTATCCCTCTTCGAACGTCGACTGCATTCGCTACCCCTCGAGTTCAACGCGCAATGTCGGCAGCTGGACTCTTACCTTTCGACGTACCGACGGGTTCCTACTCTTGGATCGCTCCATACTACGCACAAGTGTTTCAAGAAATCGCCAATGGTGGATCACCTTATGAATCACTCATGGAGATCCTGTAAGAATACCTTTCTTCTCTTCCCTCTTCCATCTCTCGTGTCTCAAGACGCTCGAAAAACTGATGGTCCCCTTGAACGAAACAGGACTTATCTTTTTTACCCTAGAACAGAGATGGGGTTCAGGGTACAACTTTGGGTACTAGTCGCTTTGTTCGCTCTGTACGTCGTCTTTCACTCTCAACTTCGTCGACGTTTCCCGAACTCCTTAGTGACGGTGATTTGAGAAATGTGATTAGATCAATCTTGATCATCTTGTTAGGACTCGCTCTGAGGTTGTATCAGGGACGTATGTTCATCGTTCATCGACTCGACAAGACGGTGGTGATCCCTGGAGGAGCTTTGTTCCCCGTTTGCGCACTCGCTTATTCTGCTCGTACGTTCTCACTTTATTCGTCTCAAGCTCGTCGTTACTCGCAATGCTGAGGAAAGCTGGTGTGGACAGTCGGTCTCATCGTCCTGGTTGGAGCTGTCGAGATTTCGAATCTGGCGACTCCTTTCCCGACTTGGTTTCAGGGAACCAGAGCAGCTTGGATCGGACCCCTCTGGACTGCAGTTTTCTTCGAAGTTTGGGCTTGTTACGCCGGATGGTCAGTTCCTCTCTCTCTTCACGGCTCATGCTGTATCGAACTGAATCGGGTTGACTCGCAGGTACATTCGTCGCTACGGTGCTCATTTCCGAGAATCGACTCTCAAAACGATCTTCGCATTCTCACTCCCAGTCTTCGTCCTCCTCATCGCGTGGGTTCCTCCGACAGTCCTCTTTGTCCTCGGCTCTCGAGACTTCAACGCCGCCGTCAGAGTCTCACGTACAGTCTACGATCTCCTAGTCGAATGGAACTCGACCTGGACGCCAGAGAAAGGACTCGAGTTACAGAACTTTGCGAGTTTGTTCAAGCAGGGAGATGGGTTGGGGAAAGGCTTGTTGGGTTACTCTGAGAGGTTCTCGATGGGTTGTTTGTATGTCGCTACTTTACTCGTTATTACTTTAGTCGTGAGTTCCCTCCTTCTCTACCTTGCTTACGATCTAATTTAGCTCACTCGTTGGGTTGATCGGCTTCCGTAGGCCTACCTTGTTGGTGCCGCTCTCGAGCTCTCGCATCTGTCGAAAACGATTCGACGATTGAAGATCGAGCACAACCTCGGAGTTCAAACTCGCGCTTCAAAAGAACAACGATCTCGACTCGCTCAACTCTCTCACTCCGTTCTCCGTCGTCAATCAACCGTCAAATGCGACCTCGAAGAACAGCTCGACGATGAGTACGCGAGGGGTCAAGGAAAGGGAAGGAGACAATGGATCTTGATGGAATGGGTTAGGACAAACAGGATCTTGACTACGGCATGTATCGCTGCTTTGTTGGTCGCTGAGATCGGATTGTTGTTCTGGAAAGGATTCACGAAACAAGGGTTCGAAGCTCCCTCTTCCCGTAAGTTTGATCGTTCTCATCCTCACGAGTTTGACCATGAACTCATTTTCGCTTTCGTCGATAGAATTCAAGGCCGAGATCCTCCTCGCTGGATGGCTCAACTCGCTTCTCATGACTCTAGTCTCCCTCCTCATCCTCTTCCGATCTCTCGACGGCTCCTCCCCTCTCGTCGATCGTCTCCGTACCTACCTTCCCTTCGTCCCCTTCCCTCCTTCGCTCGAACGTCGGAACGGTACATCAGTCGGTTCGATCTCGACCAACGGTGGACCACCTCGACACCATTTCAATTCTGAAAAGACAGTAGTATCGGAACGACCGATTTTCGAGAACAAGATCATTATCGAAGAAGAGGAGGAATCGGAAGAAGCAGGACGTGCACGATCTTCTTCGTCTCTCGAAACACCATCGTCCTCGGATGAAGGTCACCATCGTCGACCATCTTATTCTTCGAGGTCTTCTTCTCGAAACGTGATGAGAATCCCAGTACCGACTCTAGAGATCAGCGCACCTCCAGAGGATCGAAGAGGGAGCTCATTGGGAAGTATAGAGATGGAGGACGACGATAGTGCGGTCGACAAAGAAGTTGGAAAATGAACTTGAAAAAAACTTCGACATCTTGAACATATATGATCACCTTCGTTTGCTCTCTCCCTCTTTTCCGATCAGGATAATACCTCGCGGGCCGTTGTCGCTTGTAGCTCCTCTCTTTGTAGCGATACCGGATCTTCTGTAACTTGTTCTTTGTTACAAATTAGCCTTACGAGGCTTCTCGGGGTCTCGCTGCTTCTCCCTTGCTCTACTGAAGCTTGCGATCATCACTGTGAGCTCCTGTTCTGGCTTCGACAGCATCCGTACTCGAGCTGATTCTGTACTGCTCATCGAGAAGGTCACTCGGTCTATTACCGATCTTGCTCGCAGCCTTCCAGGTTTCCTTCGCTTTCTCGTTATAAGCTCAGGAGGACTCGCAGATGTCTTTATCGCGAAGTACCGCTGACGAGGTCACCGATCGCAGCCGCGGATCTGATCGGACTTTGTGAGTCTCCTGTCCGTCTCTTGTCGTCCTCCTTTGCGATCTCACTCTATCCACTCGTTGAATCTGTAGCTTACCTCCAGCTGAACGCGTCTTGTGATCCTGAGGAGACGGCTGGCTTAATGTCGACCTCAACCGAACTCGATTCTCAAGACTCTGTCTTTCCCTCGATTCCCGTTGGAGGAGAATGGATCGAGCCTTACTACTCCGACATCATTCGTTCAATTCAAGCTGGAGAATCGCCTTACCTTGTCATTCGAGGTGTCATGTAAGCAGAATATCTTTTCGAAACAGACGAAGACTGAGCTGACGTTGCCACTCTTGTTTCCGCACGATCGTGACAGCCGACACGCATACTGGCCTGAAGTCTGTGGAGCGTTCCGAGTCCAGATGTACATCCTCATTGGACTTCTCACTTTGTTCGTGCTCGCTCGCTTCGAAACTCTCATATCGCGCGCTCTTTGCTGACACTGATCTCGCTTGTCGACAACGACAGCACAATCTGTACCATGATACTCGCCATCGGATTGCGCTTCTCTCACAGTCAAATCTGTTTCTTCTTGCGACTCGATCGAACCGTTCTTTTGCCCTCTTCAATCTTGTTTCCGCTTTGCGCGATGATCTACGCAGCTCGTTAGTCCAGCCTCAACCTTCTTCATTGCACAGGATCAAACTCTGACTGGCTTGACGAGCAAAGTCGGTATCGCTGTCGTCGCAGGAGCGATTTCGATTTCGCGACATGACCCTTATCCGAATTGGTGGCAAGGTGCTCACGCTGCCTGGATTGGACCGATCTGGACTGGTATCTTTCTCGAGACGTGGGCATGTTACGCTGCTTGGTGAGTTCCGATCCTCCATTTCGTGCTCGGAATCGACGAAGCGTTTTCGTTCGAACTGGGGCTGAATCTTCTGACACAGGTACATCCGTCGCTACGGCGCTCACTATCGCGAGTCAACGTTGAGGTCGATTGTCGCCTTGGCGATTCCGATCTGTCTCGTTGCAGCCGCTTGGATTCCGACAACTTGGTTCTTTCACACTTCCGCCCGCAACTTCAACGTTTCTTGGAAGTGGGCACGACGCATCTGCCACCAGCTCGAGATTTGGCAAGCGGAATGGTCACCCTCAAAAGGTCTCGAAATGAACAAGTTGATTCAGCTATTCCAGCCGGGAGTCAAATTGGGATTGACGCTTCAAACTTATTCGGAGAGGAGTTCTTGCGGCAGTCGCAACGTCGTCTGCATCCTGGTCATTACCTTCATCGTAAGCTCTCGTCATCACCTCGATCTCGCATGAGAACGGCACGAATTGATCTGCGCTGGTTCTCGCTTTTTCGCAGGTTTACCTCATCGGAGCGTTTCTCGAGTTATCGCACATCTCGAGATCGATCCGACGTCTTCGTGCCGAGTCTCAAATCTTCGAGATCAATGCAGCGAATCGTCGCAGTGGCTTGTCAAGTATCGCCAACTCGACTTTGCTACCCGAAACGAATAGCTCAATCGAGGAAAAGCTCGACGATGTTTTCGCGCAAGGACAAGGCAAGGGAGCAGTCAAGAAGTGGCAATTGATGGAGTGGGCAAAGATGAATAGGATCTTGACGACAGCATGCATTGCAGCGTTGTTGATCGTGAACGCGGGACTTCACCTCTGGAAGGGGTTGACTCCATTGACGCTTCGCACTCCTTCAGCTCGTCCGTGGCTTCTACTCTCACTGCTGTTGACGATCGCTGAATCGCTTCTCGTGATCACTGACAGAGTTCCAAGCTGATTTACTAGTTTCTGGATGGGCGAATTCGATTCTCTCGACTATTGTCTCTATCCTAATCCTTCTCCGCTCACTCGATGGCTCTTCACCGATGATCGTTCGAATCAAGTCGTCGTTCCCAATCTTACCTCTACCACCTTCGCTCGAAACCGTCAATTCCGTCGGAGCGAGAGAAGCGAACCTTACTTCTGGTCCCCCTCGCCATCATTTCGGAGGAGGAGGTAACATCCAATCGATCATCCGTGAGGCTACCCGAGAGGATCAGGAACAGGACGATCTAGCGACATCGGAGAGGGAGAAAGGAAACGTTGCGACGAGAATCAGTGAGGAAGGTTCTTCGAGATTGAGCGGGAAGTTGACGTCGGAACGTCACAGTACGACGAGCAGCTCAAGTACGTCGAGGTATGCTATCATGAAGTAAGGGATGCCTTCGTATCAAACTAGAATCGCAGGCGAATCAGTACAATTATCAGTTTTAAAGTTTCTCTTCTCTCTCTTCTCTCTGAGGGAGACAGTGCTCGCTTTCGAGGTTTGTTCTGGTCGTAGTCGCGTTTCAGTCACCACGAGGAAGCTGTGAAGCTAGAACACCCCAATTGCGAAACAACCGCTGCGTTAGCGTTTTTCTGGTTCTTTGCGAAATCTCTTCTTCTTCTTCGCTAAAATCCGCTTCTTTCGCTCGCTGCTGCTCAAACCTGCTATATATATGAGAGCCGTCGTTCATTCGAGAGCGATCTATAGAATGAGATAGTTGCAACTATGGGGTTTCAGAGCTTGAGAGAAAGTGGGTGCACCACACCTCGTGCAGCGATAAGGATTTCGAACAAATCCTGCAGCCGCCTCGCTTTCTCCTCCTCCCACCCAACCAAGTCTACGATTCTATTCACTCTAGATTTTACATGCCCATCAGTACACTCGGCTTATTCTCATTCTCACGAACACGACGAACAACAAAAGATCATTCGACTTTACCCAACTCCGAAACAGCAATTCTTCCAAGCCTCGCTAATTACGAATCGTCTACAACACCATTCAACGGCAAAGGGAAGGCAGCAGATACAAGGTGGAGTAATATAATGGGGCATAGCACCTCACTAGAACGCCAGACCTCACCAATCGCTTCCACCTCCTCCTATTCCCCTTCTTCTCCTCCTTCGACCTCACGCGACACTCCGATTCGACCTAGATCAATATCCAAACGCCGTTACAACCTCCCAACAGAGTCACAACTACAAGCGGAAGGCTGTCCGTACTGTCCGGATGAAGAGAATTCGGCTTCAGATGGTACCTCGCGGTCGAAAAAGAGGACAGTAGGAACTCGTTTAAATGGGCAGGACGGTGTGAGGAGGAGCTCAGATGATAGTATAGAGTCATTACAAGGGTTGGGGAATGGAAAGACGGGTTCAAATCGAGCGCCACTCTTCGATGATGTCGACGACCTCGAATCGGCAGGAGTCAATGGAGGAGGAGTTGACGATCAATTGTCTTCTTCGTCTTCGAGCTCGTCAGAGGAGGATTGCGAAGCATGTTCCCTGTTCTCTTACACCTCTCCGACTTCTTCCTACACACTCGGCCGCTCCCCAAGTACTCGCAAATCTTCCCTCTCTACAACCGCTACTTCCGACCCTCTCATCTCCCCTTGTTCCGTCCCCTCTGTTCCCATCTTATCCTTCGGCTCTCCATCCCATCAACGCGGTCACTGGCTACCAGGAACTCCCGACAAGATCCCAGCTCCTTCGGCTCAATCTCAATTCGCACCTCCCCTTCCCGATCTCCCAGCTCCTCTTCCACTATCGACCTCTCCCGAGAAGCAAGGGTCGTCACTCCGTCGAGCAACGTCTCTCTCTTTCACCTCGAAACCTTCCCTCCTCTCGAAATCCCTTCGTTCACTCGCCTCCCTCCCAAATCTTACCCTGCCGAATTTACTTCCTCAACTCCCTCGACCCGACATCTACCTCGCAAACTCTGATTCGCCATTCCTCAAATCAGGTTGGGGAGCGAAAGAACGAAGGAGGGTGTTGGATTCCGAGCCGAGTTGGGATGCAGACGAAGCGAGAGGATTGTTATCGAGGCGGAACAAGTTGGCGCACAGTGGATTCGCAGAGATGGGTGCACCAGTGGATGAAGCTGAAGCTATCCTTTACGCCGCGACGATGGGTTTATCACCAGATGCCGACCTCGCTTTATCAGATTTCTCGTCCCCTCCTCCTCCAGTTTCACCACCTTCTCTTTCGCCTCCTCCTTCTCCGACTCTGGTCGCACCAGTCGCTTTAGCTCCAGCTATCGCTCCACCAACTCCTCCTCTCCCATCTCCTCCCTCACAACGATTCATCTCCAATACTCGACATCTCCTCATGCTCTCTATCGAATTCTCCATGATGCGAGCCGACAAGATCTCAAGTCCTTTACGACCCCGAGCTGTTATCGTCAGAAGTGGAAGTCCACCAAGAGGAGTCGGACACAGCGGGTTGAGGAAGGAGATCACTTGTTGAACGAGATTGTTGTCATATCATATCTTAATTCGGGTTGTACCGCTGGATGTTTGTTATATTCTTCTTCTATCGCACGATACCTAATGGTTCTGTATTCACTCGCTTTACGAGTTTTTAGATTTCTCTCTCCCAAATTTGTCGTATTTTAGAACTGCTCACTCCTTTTGCAACCGCATCACGATCTCACGCATCATCTTTCTGAGTGCGAGTCCGAGAGAGAGTCTCTACATTGCGATCTAGGTACGAGAGAAGGAAGAATTAAGGAGAACACAAAGAACTTTATACAGCACCAATCGACATCCTTTCCCTCCTCTCGCTCAAACTGATTCAATAGGTTTCTCGATCGACGAAGCGGGACTCGACGTCGTCGTGTCATCGATCTTGACTTCTTGTGTTTTGTGAAGAGTGCGAGCATCGGGAAGACACCAAGATGGCCAGCAGAAACAGAATCCTCCTTGAGCAAAGACCATCGCCATTGCGTCGAGAGTGTCAAAGTAAGGTTCATTCGCTGTTGAGGGGTTCAGAGGTTTGATGTCAACTAGAGCTATAAACGATTTCACGAGAGAGAGCAACGTACTGATGAGGTAACCCTCCCAACCTTGAGACAGCTCGATCGCTCGATAAACGCATCTCACAAGGATCCACGCCGAAATCCAGACCAAACCCCAACTCAATAACCCAACTCTTCCATACTTGACATTCTCTTTCTCCCTCCAACTCGGTGCCCTCCTCACATTCCTCGCAAAGACCAAACCCATCACACAGAAAGCGACCATAGCGACGAGTTGAATGAGGATACCAGCTACCATGATCCAAGTTCCAGTAGTTGAAGACTCGTCGTTTTGTAATGCGAGGGCAGCCATCGCTCCTCCTACGGCTTGAACGATGATAGCGATCAAGTCGCACACGCAGAAGATGATGAGGTAGAGTGAAGGTCGGAGAGGAGAGTGTTCGGGGCCCAGCGCACGGACTAGCATTCCTAGGAGACCGTAGCAACCGGCGGAGAAGAAGCAAGGTGCGAGGATCAAGCTTTTTGGCGACGAGCGCGGTGACGATGAGGGATCAAAAGGAGCATGAAAGAAAGGTGAAGCGGCCAGAGGGAGTTAGGAAGAGTGAAGTGAGGAGATGAAAGAGAAAGGGAAGAAGAGGAAGGAAAAAAAAGTTGAATCAGTGACGAAACATTTGAAGGAGATGATCACGGCTTACCAGCACTGTTGTACGAGGAAAGCGTTGAGCGAGTAGATGTTCTGATTACTCCAAAGTCGACCGGCCCATCCAAGGATCTCACCGATTCCTCCGACAACGAGAATTGATAACCACCAAATTCGAGATCGAACGACGAGTCCGAGTTGTACGAGAGTGATGAGACTGAATACGACGATGAAGACGACTCCTGCGGCAAGAGACGGTACGTATCCCTATTCGATCGAGACGGAAAATTGCGAAGTTTTGTCAGCTCATCTTTCAGGGCAATTCGTCAATTGTGTTGTTCGACTCACATAGATGTTGAAGTCAAGATCACCATCTCCACCAGTCGCTGAAGTAGGTACGTCGGTACTGAACAAAAAGAAAGAAGATTGAGATTTAGAGCCGAAACAAACCTCGATCTGAGGTAAGGAGAAGTGAAGAAGCGACTGAAGAGACTCACGCAGACATGGCTGAAGCTAGCTTGAAGAAGTGATAAGAAGAGATACAAGAGCAGAGATCAGTTCACGGACGCTTTCGCAGTGGAGGAAAGCCATGTGGATCACCTTGAATGGGAAAAAAAAAAGCGAGTTGATTCGCCGAACGGATCCCCTGCGAAAAATGGGAAGCGAAAAGCGGGCGAGTGGGAAAACCCGTACGCCGTCGATCAAGTCTCTTCCTGCGAAGATCGATGGAAGTTGGAGCAAGGAGAGACAGGCGCCGAGAGACAGAGACGAAGAAATTTCAAGCTTCGGAAGAGAAGTCCGCTTAAAACCGCGGTAACAGACCCGTAGACTCCACTCCACTTCTTGTTCGATCTCTCTGCTAGTCGTCTGCAAACGCAGCTATCCCCTGACATCGATTCCATAGCGAAAATTGGTTGCATTGACTCTGGATTTCATCAGTAGACTTGAAAAGTTTCCCAACCTCAACTCGTCACTTTCGACACCCAGACTACCTCTAGACTAGCACAGAAGCTCTCTATATAGCTCTACAAGACCATCAATAGTATTCCAGCCCCTCAGCTCGAGATTCAAATAGTCGCTCGACTTTAATTTCATCTACAGATCTCTCTCCTCTCAAAACCTCCTTGAAGCCTCAATACCAGTCTCAACATGTCTACTTTCGGTCAAATGTTCCGAGTGACGACTTACGGAGAGTCTCACTGCGCTTCAGTTGGTGCAATTATCGATGGATGCCCTCCCGTAAGTTACCTCTGCTTGTTTTGATCAGAGCAGGGATGCTGCTGGATATAGGAATGAGGTAGGACCTACTCATCAGCTGGAGGCTGAGAGGGATCAAGGGGAAACGCTACGAGCAAGTCGAGATTTGCTGAAAGAGAATTGATCTTTCAAACATCGCGCAATACAGGGTATGCCCCTCTCAAACGACGATATTCAACCTCAAATGACTCGTCGTCGTCCCGGCCAAAGCAACCTCACGACTCCCGTAAGTCACAATTCTCGTTTCGCTCCCAAAATTCGAAAGTGACTGATCCCTAGTCCTCCTCAGCGTAACGAAGCCGATCAAGTCTTCCTCCAATCCGGTATCGAAGCTGGTGTTACTCTCGGTACACCAATCGGTCTCCTCGTCCGAAACAAGGATCAACGACCTCACGATTACACTGAAACTGATCATTACCCTCGACCCTCGCACGCCGATTGGACTTACTTGTTGAAATACGGACTCAAGGCCAGTAGTGGAGGAGGAAGAAGTAGTGCTCGTGAGACTATCGGTGCGTTCCCCACTCATCCCTCTGACTCCTCGCTCTGTTCCTGTTCTCACTTTCCTCATCATTCGACATAGGTCGTGTTGCTGCCGGAACTATCGCCGAACGTTACCTCAAACTCGCTTACGGCGTCGAGATCGTCGCTTTCGTCTCTTCGGTTGGAAAAGTCCACATGCCCGAATCTTCGACCGATTCAGACTTGTTGAGCGAAGACTACCTCAAGCTCCTACATGGCCTCACTCGGGAAGATGTCGATCAGAACCTTGTTCGATGCCCTCACGCCGAGACCGCTGAAGCTATGGAAGAGGTGAGTAGACTTGGATCAGCTCAGTGATCGTTCCTCTACGAACGCACTGAAACCATCTTCGTCTTGCTCACAGCGAATCATGGAAGCGAAAGCCAGCAACGATTCGATCGGTGGAACCGTTACCTGTGTGATCCGAAAATCTCCTGTCGGACTCGGAGAACCCGTTTTCGACAAGCTCGAGGCAACTCTCGCTCACGCCATGCTCTCTATCCCTTCGACGAAAGGATTCGAGATTGGATCTGGATTCAAGGGAACTGAAGCTGCTGGAAGTGTACACAACGATGCGTTCATCAAGAAGGAGGATGGTAGTCTTGGAACAAAGACTAACAGGAGTGGTGGAGTTCAAGGTGGTATCACTAATGGAGAGGACATCTACTTCAAGTGAGTCTGAAAAGATTGGGCTCTACTTTCTTGTCGGAGAACGAGAACTAATCGCGTTGTTTCGAAACAGGGTTGCTTTCAAGTCACCGGCAACAATATCGCAAGAACAAGCTACCGCAAAGTACGATGGTACTAGCGGTGTTCTCGCTACTCGAGGTCGTCACGATCCTTGCGTTGTTCCTCGGTGAGCTCCCCATCACTTCCTTCGGTTCTCGGCGGGTCTCACCTCCTTACGTTTCGCTCGCACAGTGCTGTTCCCATCGTCGAAGCCATGGCTGCTCTCGTCATCATCGAGTGAGCTTCCCTCCTCTACTGTCTCCTCGCTCTGAATCGCTGACTGACCTCGCATCCTTTACTCAGCGCCGTTCTCATCCAAAACTCCCGAGCTGCCTCTGCCGCTCTCCTTCCTCCTCTCGCTACCCCTCTTCCTCCTTCGATGTCCTTGCCCCCAAAGAAAGAGATGGAAGCTGCTGTTGACGAGATCGTCAAGCATCAATAAGCTTGTCTTCGAGATTTGAACAGTAGATTTCAAGATAGATTGTATTCGAAAAATAGGTTATGAATCGCCGCATTCGCTGTTCAAGATCGTCCGAGATGAGATAGAGCGCATCGCGAGGGGAGAGGATGCGAAGCTGCAGGATCGAAGTGATGTTTCTCCCTGATTGCTCTCGCTCAAAACACTTGAGGATTATCGGAGGAGAAGGCGAAGAGCGAGAGTATGAATACAACAGAAATGCGAAGTGCGGAGGAAGGGGAAAAAGTAGGGAGATCAAGCGAGTAAATCAAAATCGTCGAGTTCGTCCTGTTTACGGAGATGAATTAGTTTCGGTACATCGTCGAAGTGAGAGAGTGAACTCACGTTGTAAGAAGCGATGTGACGCTTGAGTTTCGAAGTATCGACCCAAGTAACGAAATCTTCCATATTTCTCGTTACGAGGAAAGCGGGATCCGTGATCGTATCTGGCCCGACTCGAACATGACCTTGTTCGACGTAGGTGACAGCCTACAACGCACTTTACGTCAACACGCGCTTCCTCAGAGAGTGAGAGAGAGTAGAGAACTGACCATTTTAACGGTTTCAGCCATTTTCAATCTCACCATAACGACTGCCAACCTCCTCCTACACATCGCTCCCACTGTGACTTTCCCTTCCTTCTTCCCCTGCCCTTCAGTCTCCTTCTCTTTCCCTTTGAACCCTTTGACAGTAACCGCATCAGATCCTTCAATATCCGACATTTTAGCTCCTCGATCCATAATTCCCATATCGTACAACTTTGAGAGTAGGAGATCTTCATATTTCGTTCGGAATGGGTCGACTGGAGGTAGACGGGAGAGTAAATGACTGATTCTTCGAACTTGTCCGCAGAGTTTATTGTAAGTATGATAATCATCTCTGAAAGAAGTCGGAGTAGGTCAGTATAGTTGACTGAGTATAGGGAGAGGACTACTGACCGGTTCTGTACGTGATATCTCCTCATCACTTTCGCTTCTCGCATACCAGCATCGCTCTTCCATTGAATGAAATCAATCTATTTTCAACAGTAAAGGGAGGTGAGTGAGAGTAGTTCGTGTGAGAGGGAGAGGCAGAAGCGTACCTTCTTGAGAAGTTTCTGTTCATGATGCTTCAGTTGACGCATTTCTAGCTGTGTTGTGTGACTGTTTGAGGCTATGGAAGATGAAACTTTGAGAAGAGAGTTCAGGTTGTGGACCACAAGTTGCTAGAAATTGATAGAAAAAGAATCGAAGGGAGAGTCTCGATTTTTTTGGGAGAGGCAACTTCCCAGACTTTATCAACCAACCCTCTCCTTCTCCTCACAACGACGCGGGAAGTGATCGTCGACGGCCGCTACCTGAGTCGACCTCTCCGTGGATTCAGTTATCGCCCATCTGCTTTCACTTCCCCTTCGCTCAATTTTCATTTCCTTCTTTCCTCTTCGACTCTCGACGACGAAGAACGATGCCAATGATGACAAACATTCACGTTCAAGCTCAACAAGCCGAATGCCCCTCTTCAGGGCAGCCGATGTAGACTACTTCTGCAATACTTAGGCATCGTTCGTCGTCGTTAACATGAACCCCGGGGATTTTTGGTTGTAGCACGTTCCGGGTTGGAGACCATGGAATCGAACAACGTTGTGACGAATCTTTTTTGTCTAGGGACGTCGTGCACGAGACCGGGTTGAGGTTGGGAGGGATGACGAGGCACTCGGAGCGATTTTACTTTCGTCAAACCTTTTCGGCTGCCGTACTTGGACGTTGACCTCCCCGTGTCGCGTGGGCTCACGGACTGATAGTATTCGACGAAGCAACGTCGATGCCATGGCCGGAAGCACCCCGACGAGACCTCGGCTTGAACGATGTGCATTTTTCGAAATCCCACAAAATCGACGTTGTTCTCGCTGGTCTCTTGCATAAGGACACTCGCGGCGGACGGGACAAGCAGAAGGAGAGTCTATACGTCTACAACAATGCATGTAATCTATGTAAGGAAGTTCTATGTGCGAGGGTACAGATCAGAAAGCGAAAAAAGGAACGATTGTAAAGTGTCGATAAGTAGAAACGAAGGATCGTCGATAAGTAGAAGCGAAGGACCTATGTGCGAGGGTTGCGAGTGGAGAGAACGAAGGGATATAATAGGTACGACATGGGGGGATAGCAGAAGACGAAAAACGGCGATAAGAGTAAGAGAGGGAGAATTCTACTGCATGACTTCTGCAGCTGCGACCTCGATAGGAGTGCCATCTTGTAGACGTGTTGGTGCAGGGGCCATTTGTCCTTTGTGAGCTGCGGAAGCGAGGAATGCAGACCATCCGATACTGTTCGATAATCCGAAGTCAGTTCTCTTTCCCTGCCGAATTGAAGGAGAGTACGTACGATATAGCGTTCATGAACGGCGGTCGTGCATAGACTGGTACGACAGCATGCATAAAGATTGAAGAAGGACCGAAAACTGCCCATTGAAGTTTGACGGTTCCCCATAACCTCTCCTCAATCCTCTCTTTGATCCCTTGTTCACCCAATCTCGACATTTCTGGTGTCACTGACCATGGTCGTCCTTCGAGAAGACCGCCGCAGAGGTAGAAGTAACAGGTTGCGAAGGGAGAGAAAATGACCATGTCGGTTAGGGTTCGTAGGCCGATAGCTGCAACCAAGCGAGTGAGAGTCAGTATCGTTCTGTCTCGAGTTCTCTTCTGAACTTCTATCCGCCGTCCTCCCCATAACCGTCTCCTTTCCTTCAACCCAGACCCACTCTGCATTGCGAAAAAGAAACTGCGTAAGACTCACTTGACCATTTCGAGTTCTTTACGCTGATTCTGTTCAATACCCAATGCCATCGATTCTATAAACACACACATCAACACATCAGTTCAATATCTCGAGGTTGAAGGAAGCGCGGCTAAATTAAATTGGGGAAAGTGAGAGACGTACCGACACGGGAGCGAAACAGAATGCACCATAATACAACAACCGCCTTGTCTTGTACCACTGCTCGTAGATCCGACCGCGATCAGCGAGATCCGAGTGGGAAAGAGGTGTTTAGCGATTTACCTCAATCTCGTTGAACTGTTTCTTCTGAATAGCACACTGATACGTGAGATCCCCTGCAGCTGATGTTATTCCTCCAGTGACCATCTGAGTCGGTAACGTATACTTCTGTAACAGTTTGACTATGAGGTGCGCGTATAATCAGCGAGCTGTGCTTCCTTTTGATCAGAGGAAGGGGACTGACTGTAACCTCTGAAAATGAATGACATGGCTCTAGAGGCCCTTGAGGGTATCGAGAAAGAGAAAAGCGAGCGAGAAGTTTGAAGATGAGCGGGAAAAGTTGAGGGAGGGAAAGAGAGGAGAGAAGAGAGAAAAAAAGAGAAAAAGGGGGTTTCCCGCGGTTAGCCGTGACCGAAAAACAGCACGAGGCGAAAAAACACGTCAGAAATCGATGAAGGCGAGAGGAGAGAGTTCGCAAAGTCTAGAGAGAGAACGTAGTCGAAGCTTCTATTCCCGTTTCGTCGTCTAACAACTCCTACTACTATTGACGCTTCGACCACCTCGCCTCGTCAACGCCCAACAAAGCCCTCTCCAATTGATCCCAATCCTTCGCCCAAGCTCCCTTGTCACTATCCATTTCCCTCGCCCTCTTCAACGCGATCGAGTAACTCGCACGATCCCCTTCAATCAGGATCGGAGAATGCGACAATCGTTTCCCTGCTTTGTTCCATGGCGTAGGAGCAGATTTTGTTTTGGGAGACGAAGGGAAATATTCGGATAGGAATGAAGAGATACGCTGTGACGACAATCCCGAACGCATCAGTTTCGAGAATAGCAACAGAGAGATAGATGCGCTAGAAGAGTATCGACTTACTCCAGGTTTCTTTCCACTTTGTTCTCGAATCAAGGGGTGGTAAGGTTTAGGCGAATCTGAGAGAGGTCCTAGTAGACGAATCTTGCTGAGAGGTACTTGACGAGGTTTCTGACCGAGTTTCGAAGAGAGTCGAGTGAGAGGAGAGTAGATGGAAATAGTCGAATCGGGAGGGAAAGGAAGGGAAGAGTGGAGTGAGGCGGATGAGCGATGTAGGACCATCTTCGTCACGAGTCTGTTGTAGACGTTACTCCGAATCAGCACGAGACACGCGAGAAGAAGCGTTTGGTCAGGGCTCACCGAGAAGGAGCGAGAGTTCCCCATGCTACAGCAGCTGTTCCAACTCCTGCAGCACCGAAAGCGAGGGTATACCGCTTCCACTTCGGTGCAACTTCGTATTCTCCAGTCTCCCTGCGAAAGTCGAAAGAGAGTCAGTCGAGGTCTCCGATAAGAATGGCGCTTCGAATTCGCTCGACGGTATTGAGGAAGCACGAGGGCGGAACTCACTCATTATAAACACTGTACGCGAGAGGAGTTCATCAGGTAAACGCCTAGTAGAACGACTAACTGAAACTAGGACTTACGCGATTCCTATTCTCGCGAGGTCCGCCGTCACGAAGCAAAACACTCCGACAACAAAGGCAGCAGACATGATCAACGCCACGTTATAGGGTGGCTGAGCAGTGTAAATGACTTCTGCAGCAGGAGAAACCGACCAGAACAATAGAAGAGTCAGAAACCGTCGATGAGGAATCGTGGGATGGAGTGAAAGAGAGAGAGAGCAGAAGCGAAGGGAGAATCAAGGATCTAGGAAAGCTCTAGGTGCAACAACAAATAAACTGATTTCATATTGACTGTCCCTTTGACCTTTCCGGACTTTGTACTGATTTCGTTCCTTTCGCTTTTCCCCCTTTTCTCTCCTTCGCTTCTGCTCTCTGCTCTACTTACCTTCTTTGGGTTGTCCATTCTGGATGTCCGCGTTTCCGATTCCTCCATTCGCAACATCCGTACCAGTCTGTGTGTAAGCTCGAGGTATTCGATCAGCAGCAACTCTTGCGAAAAGGATCGAAAATTCAATATTCCTCACCTGATTCTCAGTCGCTCGTTTCTCAGGAGTGTTATCATCGACCTTTTGATGTTGTACAAACTCCTTCTCGATCATATCCGGAGTAACTTCCTTAGCGACTTCCTGCTGTCCTCCTCCCGTCTCAAACAATGCCGAATTCGCCTTCTCCCCTGACTTGCCTACATCAGTTCCTGCCTGTCCTGGTGCGGGTGCCTGAGCGTAAACTGATCCGGAGGTAGCGGCAGAGGTGGCAGAGAAGGATTTGGGTTTCTTGGTTGATCGCTCTTTCGAGGCTTTCGAGAGGAGGGGGGAAGTCGTAGAGAGTTGTCGGACGCTTAGTTGGCGCTGTAGGAGTAGGATCTGACTGGTATAGCGTTGCATGGTGTCGGGTAGAGTTTGGGATGAGGTCAACCCGTGAAATCGAATTCGAACTAACTCTTGACTCTCGACACTTCACTTCCATTGAACGCTTCATTGCTCTGGACTCTACCTTATCTCCCCCGAGGTGCAGACGGTCTGCTGAAGTCGATCTCTGCTTCTTCCACCTTTCTTCCGTTCGTCATCGTTCGATTCCCTCTAACCCTGCTTCGCTGCTTCGCTGGATCCTGGGACTCTAGCTTCTTGCCCATCGGCTCCTTTGGGTCCGGTTCTGACTTGATCCGATTCAGACCGCAAATACTCCGCGGATATCGACTTCAAAACGAGAAAGAAGCGTTAGCTTTCTTTGCTCTCTCTCTCCCCACCCCTCAAGGATGTCGAATCCTCCCTTGACATACGACCTACCAAATCGCTATATCGAGCCTGTCACAGAGCGTCAGCTCGCACTTCTCGAAGAACGTCGCGCAATCGCCGTTGAAAGTCCGCTCGGTTCGACAGTCAAGCTCCCCTTCACCTCCTCGAATGTTCACCCGAAGAGCACAGTCGATGTCGCTCTGCTCAATCAATCCGATCATCCTTCGCCGAATCCTCTTCGACCCGTAAACGAATCTCTCCTTCATCGACTCGAACAATCCCCCTCGAATCTCGAAATCAAGCTACTCAAAACGTTACAGTCGGGAGTCGACAAGTGGTCGCAAGTCTGGACAGCCACAGTCGAGGGAGAAGGAAAGGTCTACGGAAAGGTCGTCGTCAAATTGCTCGTCGAATCACTTTATCCATTTCCTATCCATTTCCTGACGGAAGTTGGGTTAATGAAGAAGTCGAGGTTTTCGATTGGTGGTCAGCAAAATGGTTCGAATCACGAGAAGCTCGAGCGTCAGTACTCCTCTACTCTCTCATTGGACTCTGGGATTGAGCTGACATGTTCGCGTTCTTCGTTCTCAGATACGCCGCTTTCAGGTCTCTACAAGGTCGAGACGTTTTGATCTGTTACGGCTTCTATCGCTTCCGAGTGCCTTGGGGAGAAGACGTCGTCGGCATCGTCTTGGAGGATCTGAGCAACCCGAAGATTGCGGTGACTTTCGAAGATTGCTACAAGTTCAATCTGGCGAAACATGGACAGCTCACTCTTGAAGGGATAGACCCTATCGTAAGTCATTCACTTTCCTTCCTGTCCGCCTGAACTGAGCTGATCCGAACGCTTGACAAAGGTTTGTCGAATGTTGGGAACTCAACGTCGTTTGCAAGATAGCGAATTAGTCGACTTCGGCTTTGATGTCAGAGATATCCTTGTCCTCAACACGACAACGGAGTCTGAGCCTCACGTCGTCTTTCTCGACTTTGGAGATCATCGTACGAAGGAAACAATCATCAAATTCTTCACTCCAAAGGAGGACGATCATTACGAGGACTTCATACTTCACGCCCTCGCCCGTCGTAGGAAGAACTGGCGAGGCCTCGATGAAGGGAACTTGATTTCCGGGCTCGCAGGATTGATCGGTCGAACAATGGACGAATGGTCGAGGATGGAATTGGTTCGAAACAAGCTTGGAATAGTCGCTGAGCGTTAGATCATCTCTTGGTTGGCAATAAGTGAGAGCACTGCTCAATAGAAATCGTTGCATTCCTTCGATCTCGAAAAACTAATCAAGCAAACGTCTTCACCACTTCATTTCTCTCCTTCCTTCCGTGATTCTTCACTCACTCCAATCTTCAACTTTTTCCAACTCTTTCTCATATGCCCTCTCGACTCTGACAGCTTCCAAAGCAGTTCCATCCACCTCTACTCCCTCGAATTCGACAATTCTCAAAAACTCGACCAGACCTCTCCTCGTGAAAGTATCGGTCCATTCAGGTAGTCTCCAATCGGGATAGACATCCCACGTATCTTCATCAGGTCCTGCGTAAGGTTCTCCTGCATCTTCAATAGTAGTTCCGATCACACCAATAACGTTATCGAGCGTGATCGAACGAAGAGTACGGTGCTTGTTTGAGCCGATAACGAGTTCCGTGAGTTGATCGAGAGATACTTGAGCTTTGTAGCCAAAGGTGAGAGTCTTAAGTGGGAGGGCGAGGAGAGCAGAGTAGAACGAGGGAGAAGTAGATGAACAGCTTCCTCCGAGAGTGATCGATTCCAGATTCGGGCATCGAGACAAGGCTTCAACGAGAGACGAGGTTGAGATTGGACCGTAACCAGGCGAGCGATTGAGCTCGAGTTCGAGAAGCTTGTCGCTGTGCTGCAAGCCCTCGAGGAGTTCAGTGACGGGTGACTTTCCGCAGGTATCGATGAGGATAAGAGAAGTGATTGAAGTGGAGGACCCGATGAGATGTTTTGTTGATGATGCGCTCGACGTGAGAGGTCCAACGAGACGAAGGCTTTCAAGTTGAGTTGTGAGAGGAACAGGCGGAGATGTTTGAAGGTTCGGATGGATCGTGGAAGGGTCGCGGTAAACAGACAAGAGGAAGGCTTCAAGCTTCATGAAGCTGGAGAGGATGGTGTAGTGTGCTGGGTCGAACGGATCTTCGAATTGTGGGAAACTCGAGGTGAGAGAGAGTTTAACGAGTCTCGGGAAACAATTGCTGGTCATCTCTTGAGTGAGGATCGAGGTAGCGAGACGGTACGATCCAGAGGTGGAGAGAGTTGTGATGTCTGCGAGAGCGTGGAACAAGTCCTGAAGTTGATCAGAGGATGGGACGAGAGGATCATTTGATTCCGTTGGAACTCCTTGATGAGGGACGAACGTGAAATTGATGTTGATGTGGAGATGATCGATGTACGTCGCCACTGTCGATCTTCTTCGTGTCAGGTCACAGAGCACCTCTAGATCTTCGTAGGAGTCGAGGACGAGGTGATGAAAGAGAGGTTTTTGTTGGAAAGGGAGAAGATGTTTCGAGAGGGGATCGAGGATCGGCTTTTCTTCCGCTTGAACAGAGTCGAAGATATCTTGAACGACGTCGGGAGGGAGAAGGGAGAAGTAGTTCTGTCGAGAGCGAACAGGCGATTCGAGGTGAGCGAAGAAGAGAAGGGAGGAAAGGATTTTGAATAATAGACACACCTTGTATTCACTCATAGTATATTCGAGACTCTTTTGCGAGTGTATTCGAGTCGATTCGAGCGATCCCAAGCCAGAGAAGTGAAAGGTAAGAAAGAGAGAAGGAGACTCGTTGACGCTCTCACTCCTACAACTCACTTGATCGACTCAGACAAACCAGTAGATACCCAAGATAAAAAATGAGAGCAATGACAGCCGTCCAAGGTACTTCCTCGTGAGTCTTACTTCCTTTCACCTCCCCTCTCACTTTCTCATCTCGGTTAAGCTCTCCTGGTCCTCTCACGCTGCTGAATGTCCCACAAGTTATATGCATACTCCTATGAGGTGCTGATCTATCTCCTGCGTGCCTTACAGATCCATCAACATGTCAAATTCGCTTCCTCCTTCCGATTCTCCCGATGCTTCCTCCCCTTCCTCGCCTTATCGACCCTTCTCTAACCTCCCCATCGAACTCATTCAGACCATCATCGAATCTACAGTAACCCATCACTACCACTCGACCACCTACACAACACGACAAGCTACTCTTCGCTCTCTCTGTCTCGTCTCTCGACTCTTTCGACGAATCTCAAGCCCACTCCTCTATAGCATTGTACACGTTCCAAACCGGCGCGCTATGAGCAGCTGGCTGGCCCAAAACCCGACTGAGGAGGAGGCGAGACGTCCAGTAGAGCTCGTCGCGAGTAACATCGAGGTCGGGCGAGTCGTCGATCCTTCGATCATTCAGTATCCGTCACTCAGACTCCTCGCTGTCGATGGATCACCGCATGTGATGGATCTCTGTGTATTGGCTCTTCTTCCGAGTGAGTCTAGCATGATTTTCGCCCTTGTGCGTCTCGAGTCGAAACTGAATCATTGACTCGAATAGACCTCGAAGTCCTGCGCCTCTCCGACGTCTCCATCGAGAATACCCACGATGAGCAGCTACCTACAATCGTCGAACTACAACTCCTGCGAGTCTATGCAGTTGACTCTCCGAATCGGATTCTGACCCCAAAGGCGTTCCCCGGTCTCCGAGTCTTCAGCTACTCGGATGAAGACGCCGACGCGGACGGAACCTTGACCCAAGCGCTCGACGTGCTAGCGCCTCAGCTCGATGCTCTGTCTCTCGATGCTGAGATGATTTCCGAGCTCCCGGAGGAAACGCGGCGAGCGATCAACGAATTCACCTTATTCGATCTCGACGCCAATACCGAGTCTCTACCAATCGTCTGTAACATTCGGATCATCGGAGTCGAGCATCACCGCGGGCTTGCGCAGACATTCGAATTCATCTCAGATTCGCTGCTTCAGAACGCCCCTTCGTCGCATCGACTGCTCTACCTCCCAGACACAAATCTTGACTGGAGCAGTGGAAATCTCAAGGATGAATTACGACGGTTGACCAGAGTTTGTGGCGAGAAAGGGGTCGAGATCGTGCGAGAAGAGCAACCAGGTTCGTGGATGTCGGATGCTTGGATCTCGAGTGATTTCTGGAGAAGGATGATAGGAGAGAAAAGGAAGAAAGCTTGAGATCTTCCGAGGCAGTGGAAGTGAAAATAGGAAGAAGAATAGCTTTACAATTTTTTCAGAACAGAAAACGAAATCGAAATGTAATTTCCCGCTTTTCTCTCTCCTCTCGTTTCGCGGAGAGCGGTACGACGAGTGCACAAATAAGCTAGATACAAACGAGAGAAAACTGAAACTACCAAAATCCCTCTCAGTGCCTCCCGAATGCGCTCAATAACTGCTTCGCCTCCGTGATCCGAGTAAGCTTCGTCGTCAACTCCGCCCTCAGCTCTTGCACCTCGAGTCCTTCTCGAAGGTAGTGTGCTGCTCCTGTTGATCCTCCCGAAGCGAGTTGAGCGAAAGCGGTCGAGACGGCGAGAGGAAGTTTCTGAAGGACGTCGTAATCGACGAAACGAGGAACGTTGTCGATGATTCGTTTGTAAGCGACCTGCAAAGAGTGTAGATAGCGTTAGCTTCAGCGTCGGAAGAGAGACAGTCGAAAAGGAGACGTACCTTCCAATTCGCCATAACGTGACTCATGACATCGAGCTCGTCGGCATACTTGTCGGGAGGAAGTAGCTTCGGCAAGTCCTCCTCCGTCACGTTGTAACCGAGTGACGCTAGAGCTGCGAGAGCCGCCTGCATCTTCTCCTTCTCCTCCTGCTGCTTACTTTTCGTTTTTACCGGTGCTGCTGCAACTTGCTGAAACGCATTCTGTGGTTCTACAGAAGCTGTTTGGAAGCTGAAACCGAAGGAAGAGGCTGAATCGGGAACAGCCGTAGCTGCCGGCGGGAACAACGGCGCAGGTTGAGTTTGAGGCTGAGCTTGAGGTTGTTTCGCTTTAGCTGCTCCTTCCGCTGTCGATTTGACTTTCTTCGCGATGGGCGCAATCTTCTCCGACTCTTGCCGCTGGTGCTTGAGATGCGCTCGAGACTTGTCGAGTGTCGCCTCGTAGTAGTGATTATTGAGTGTGAAAGGGATATTCTCGAGTTCGATGAGGTGTCTGAGTCGAGATTCGGTTTCAGCGAAGAGTTGAGCTGACACTGAGTCTGTGATGTCCCTATCAAAGCTACTGAGTCAGTAGTCATCGTGTTGAAGAAGGAGAATAAAGTTACTTGGCCGCTGCTGTCAACCCAGATTCTGCGTAACGACCGAAGTACTCCTCGACTAGATCGTTCAAGACGCTGAGCACCGGGTTTCGAAGGGCGTCCAAGGCATTCGCAGTGATGGTACTCCAGCCTTTCGTGCTCTCGACCATCAGAGATGATTTACTTCGAAAAGGGACATTGACCGGCAATTCTCGAGTCTTGAGCCTGTAGAGGGGAAGCGTCAGCAACGGATTCCGAGCAGCGTGCTAACTAAGTGAAGAGTACCTCTCGATACGCTCCGTCACATCGTTCAGGTTCAAGGTGAGAACGAAGTCGTTGATTTTCTCAGATGAGTAAAAGCTCGATGAATCGCTGCAATCGATGAGGACAGGCGACTTCTGGATCAAGTCTTTCGGAAGCTGCGAAACATGCTCCTCAGTGAACGGATAAAGACGAGGGCGTGTCTCCCGAATGTTGTCGGCGAATACGGCTTGAATCCGATTCTTGTCCTTGATGAGTGATTCAAAACCTTGAGAGCCAGCGACGTAGGCATCCAGATCGGATCGATACGCTTGTAGGAGCTGCATCATCTCGCTGAGGGGATCGGTCGAAGGGGGAGGTGGCAGATCGTCGATGCGGGACTGAGTTTCGACGAATCCTTCGTTTACGACCTTGCGAATTTCCGGAAGTCTATCGATCGAAAATTTCGTCAATGCGAGAACAAGCGCGAGACGTGCGTATCGAACGATAGTTACTTTGACTTGATGTAGGAGGAGAGCTTCTCCGAGAGGTAAGTAGTGAGATTTGGGATTCCGAGACGACGACGAAGCTCCGTAGGAATGGTCGACCAAGGGGCAGTAGAGTTGAAGAAGTCCTTCTCGGCTACTCGAGCAGCGTCGAAAGTGAGGTTCTTGCCGAGATCCGCTGCACCAGGCAGGCGGGTTGCGAAATAACCGTTCGAAAGTTTCGCTCGTTGACCTTGAAGGATCTGAATCCATCTCTGATGCTCTCCCTCTTGCAAAGTATCCGCTTTCGTGAGCACACCTGCATTGGGAATCAGGTCAGCTCAAAAGAAGAATGATCGAGGTAGATCGAGTGCAGCTCACCGATCGTCCTCTTCCCTTCCGGATCAGCAGTACGAGCATGTCGCATAGCGCTCTGATTCTCGATATCATCCCTCATCGATAGAGTTAACAGGATTAAGCAGTTTCCGGTGATGACTTTATCGACCATTCCCTTGATCAAGTCAATGTTGCCGGGATCCTCTCCCTCTTCGACATTCGAGATGATACCCTGTCCCGAGTAAAGTGTTGAGTCAGCGTAGGGGAAGGAGGGAAATGACGGAATCGATCGGCCTCACGGGTAAATCGAGGAAAGCGAGATCAGTGACTTCAGGTCCCGAGATGTCGATACAGACGAGGTTCGTCGAGAACGACAGCTGCTCAGAGGATCCGAGAACGTAGTTTCCTTCCTTCGCTGATTTGACATCGTCGTCGGATGCTTTTGCCCAACTACTGGGAGAGACCGAGGGATTGAGGATCGCTAGTTGAGCTCGACGTAAAGCAGCCTCCACCTCGTCCGGCGAGTGAAGGGCTTTGCCGAATCGTGTCTCGCTGATTCTGTCGAGAGGACGGCCGTCTGTTCCGGTCTCGAAGCGAAGGAAGATTTGACAGTTCCAAGGTTCGTCCGTTTGTCGAATTCGCACCTCGAAAGGGCATCGAGTGCAGGTGCCGCTATCTCGTGGAACTTTGATCTGCGCGCGAGTTGGGGTTAACGAACGCTTTGGGAAGAAAGGACGTTCGAAAGCTCACTCCTGAGATTGCCTCGACGAGCGAACTCTTTCCCGCAGATTGATTACCTGGGGGGTAAAACCGGCGTCAGTCAGCTCGATTGTCGGCAATGCGGTATTCGCCTTGAACAGCAGTAGAGGTGAAGGGGACTCACCGATGATAGCGATGCGCGGAATATCAATTTCACTCGAAACTCCCGCTGACCTCATTCGATCCATCAACGAGATCAATTCACGTCGATCTCTAGCATATCTTGACTGATGAATGCCGATAGCAGCTTTCGAATTGATTTCGGACATGGCGAGAGAGCGAAGTGGAATAAATTGCTACGAACGAAGGTGGTCAGGTTCCCCTCGAGCGGATTGCGAGTAAGCAGCTTACATTCTACTCCTATGATCAGTTCCTGGCGAGGTCTACGTCTCGAATTGCGAGCCTGCTTCTCGAATTGCTTTGTTGTTGAGTGAAACAAAGGAAGAGAGAGAATTGGAAGAGCGAGAGAGTTTGAAGCGCGATCGAGGTGGGCAGAGCTGGATGAGTAGCTCAGAAGAGTATCGAGGGTATAAGTGGAGTATCAGATGGAGGTAGGAGGGAAAGGTTGCTCAGCCATCTTTCGAAAAAAATTCAACTTCCGGCTCTTCACCGCCGACTTCGAAACAACTTGAATTCACCTCAAAGCAAGCACAGAGCGATACCAGTCCGGTACCGACTTCCTGCCAGCTCTCCCCAGCCAAATTCGTTACTCGACAGCGACATCAAGATGAGGCAGAAACTTGCAGCTCTCGATGGACATGAGCTATCAGTAGGGTAAAGGTCAAGACCAGAAGAGGGTAGGCTGTATAGCTAGCGACTTTCGGAGCGTCAAGAGCGACGTTTGCCAACTTTTCGCAACTCGACCTCCCGCCAAAATCGCTCGACTGCTCCCTCCCTCCCTCCTTCCCTCATCTTCCTCATCCTCGTCTCAACATCGCTTCGAGTAGCTCGTCAAGATCAGCTCCCTTCGAAGCCGATTCTCTCATCGCAAAGAAACTCGCAAAGGAACGGAAAAAGTTTTGGGTTACGGAGAAGAGGGCACAGATAGATTACGGAAAGGATACGGATAGGCTACGAGAAGGGGGCACAGAGACGTCTATGGAGGGGACAAGCCACGAAAGAGGAGGGGAGAACCTAGTATCTTCCGAAAGATGCGAGAAGTTGCTTCGCTTCGCCAATTCGAGTGATCTTCTTCTGTAACTCGGCTCGTTGTTCTTGAAGCTCGAAGCTCTCCGAGAGATACTGAGCGGCTGCCTCCCTGCCATTGTGAGCGAGCTGCTTGACGAAGGCTTGAGAGATGGCGGCTGGGAGTTTTTGGAGAATGTGATAGTCGAGGAGTCGAGGTACGTTATCGATGATACGCTGTTGACAAGAACAGTGTCAGACGTAGGAAGAAAGAGGAAGAGGAGGGAAAAGGAAGGACAAACCTTGTAAGCGACCTGTTTGGGACAAAACGAGCGAAAGTCAGCGGAGCATGAAGAGGGCAAACGCAGAGAGCATCAACGTACGGTCCACTTGGCAACGACGTGAGCAGCAACGTCGATCTCGTCAGCGTACTCGTCGGTAGGGAGTAGCTTCGGAAGGTCGGAAGCGTCGGCGTTGTATCCCAAAGCAGCCAAGGCTGATAGAGCTTTTCGAACCAAGTCCTCCTCGTTCTGTTGCCCTCCATCCGAACCGCTCTCGAGAATGACATCGAGCTCTACCTTGCGTTTATCCTTGAAATCGGCGAGTACCTTTTCGTAAGTCTTTTCGTAGTAAGGATTGTTGAGAGTAAACGGGGTCTGCTCAAGATTGAGCAGATCTCCAAGAACGTCTCGAATGTGTCCACTCAAGTCGCGTGCGACGGCGAAGACGATGTCCCTTCAGGAAATAGGAAGATCAGTCGGGAAGAACGGATAGCGAAAAGTATGGAAGATTCGACTCACTTCGCGGTCGACGTAAGACCTGATTCTTCGTAACGCCCAAAGTGCTTAGCAACAAGCTGCGCAAGAACTTCGGAGACTGGAGTTTCCATCGATTCGAGAGCGTTGTAGACGAGCTCTGGCCATCCTTTCGTCGTTTCGACCATGAGGGAAGACTTGGCTGGGAAAGGGACGTTCAACGGCGTCTCTCGAGTCTTGCGTCTGTTGAACAGAGTAGTCAGGGTCAATCACATACTTTGCGAAGGACGCGAGCAAGAGTGGGCTTACTCCTCAATGTGGATGCGAATCTCAGTCAGATTCATCTCGACGACGTAGCGCTGATACTGCTCAGTACCTTCGAGGCAGAGACGACTACGATTGTGAGTATCGTTGCAGTCGATGAATACCGGTCCATTCTTGACATGGTACTGATGGCAGAGCTTCGATCGTGGGTCGTTCGCAGCGTAGGGATGGAGGAGGGGACGAGTCGAGTTGACGTTGCTAGCGAAGACACGCTGAATTCGATTCTTCTCCTTGATCAGGTCCTCGTAGTTTTGACTACCGATGACGTAGTTGTCGAGGTCGGTTCGAAAAGCTTGCAGGATCTGAAGAAGCTCGCTGAGAGGATCATCGGAGGGAGGAGGAGGCATTTCATCGACTTGTGGCTGAGCGGCTTGAAGACCCTCGAGGACAACCTGACGAATCTCGGGAAGCCTGCAACGTAGACCGAGAAATCAGCTAAGTGAGGGGACAAATCGCACTGACAAGGACTCACTTGGATTTGATGTAGGAAGACAATTTCTCCGAGAGGTACGCCGTGAGATGAGGAATGCCGAGACGACGACGAACATCCAAAGCGATGGTCGACCAGGGGGTCGTCGAATTGAAGAAGTTTCGCTCAGCGTCTCGAGCGGCTTCGAAGGTGAGATTCCTTCCGAGATCGGCGGTACCGGGTAGACGAGTGGCGAAGTACCCGTTGGAGAGCTTGTGTCTTTGACCAAGCAGAACTTGAAGCCATTTCGAATGTTCACCCTCCTGAAGAGTATCAGCTTTCGTGAGAACGCCTGCGAAAAGGACAAGTTAGCTCGACGAAGCGAGACGACGAGCGAATCGTTGCAACGTACCGATAGTCCTCTTTCCCTCTGGATCAGCTTTACGAGCGTGAAGCATCGCACTCTGATTCTCGATGTCGTCTTTCATCGAGAGTGTCAAAAGAATGAGACAATTCCCTTCGATGACCTTGTCGACCATACCCTTAATGAGATCGATGTTGGCGGGATCCTCTCCTTCTTCGACGTTCGAGATAATGCCCTATCGCGAGCACAGAGCTGAGTCAGCGCGAAGCGACAAAGAAGCGACGACTGAACTCACGGGTAAATCGAGGAAAGCGAGGTCAGTCACGTCAGGACCGGAGATATCGATACAGACGAGGTTGGTCGAGAATGAGAACTGTTTCTTTGATCCTAGAGCGAGAGACCCTTCTTTGGCCTTCTGAACGTCGGCGTCGGTAGCCTGAGCCCAATCGTTCGCAGAGACGGAGGGGTTCAGAATCGCAAGCTGTGCTCGACGGAGCGCAGCTTCGACACCATCGAGTGTACGAAGAAGATCACCGAAAGGGATTTCTCTGATGGTCTCGAGAGGGCGTCCATCGTCTCCGGTTTCGAAACGTAGCGAGATCTTGCAGTACCAGGGGTCGTCCGAGTGTTGCAAGCGTACCTCAAAGGGACACCTAGTGCAGGTACCCGCGTCTCGGGGAACCTTGATCTAAGACGATGACGGAAAGGTGAAGTCAGCTTTGAGCGTTCGAAAAGGCGGAACTGACGCCGGGAGAAATGGCTGAATATGACTTACACCGCTGATAGCTTCTACGAGGGAAGACTTGCCTGCAGACTGATTGCCTGCGAGACCAATCAAGAGTCAGGAATGAGTGGTAAGAGAACGATGGAAAGGTCTGGATTTACCGATGATAGCAATTCGTGGCAGGTCCAGTTCGAGTCCGACACCGGCGGCTCTCATGTTGTTCATCAGAGAAATGAGCTCCTTGCGATCCTTGGCATAGCGAGAGGAGTGGATCCCTGAGGCGGCTTTTGGAGCGGGAGGACTAGGTTCAGACTGAGATTGGACCATCTTGGCAGTGGAGGGCGGAGGAGGTTGACGAGAGCGACGGATGTTACGAAGAGAAGGTATGTTGCCGACTAGTGAGCTGAGAATGGCGGTCGAGCGAGTCTTCTGAGAAAAGGACTCTGAGGGGAAGAGAAGAGGAAAAGGGAGAAAGAGGGAGGGCAAAAACTTGACGAGCTTGATCGACCATCTCCGGATCGATCTGACGCACTGAACAGCGGGAATAGGAGACAAGTAGGTCTATTCCCGCCATTCACAGCATCTCCGAAAAGGTCGACAGGAGACTCAAGAATCGGAGAGAGACGACGACCCACCCGAATCCCCTCCCGCTACCCTAAAGCTTTAACAGAGCAGCCTTAGAGTCTACAAGTCCACCAGAGCGCAAAGCAAGAATCGAGAGGAAATGTAGGAAAGCAAGAGCAAAATCGAAACGGTTTCCAGGGGGCACTCTCGACCACTCACCTTAGAATCGCCAGTAGCCCTCTCAATCGATTCAAGAACAGTATAGGAATACTGGGAACGATCCAAACTGCCTTCAACTCCAACGGTTGACCGACAGTTCCTCACTCAACTTCCCCAAAATGATCAAGCGACTATGGCTGTTCATCCTCTCGAACACGCAATTCGTAGTGACAGCATTGACCGCATTCTTCATCTTACGGATCCGAACGAGTCACTCTCTGTATTTTGGAGCAGGAACGCTCGTTGCGGCATTCACTGGTTCGTCCCTCCTCCCTCCTCCCCTCCAACATCCCACTAACTCTTTGAACGATCCAGCTAAACTCCTCAAGAAATGTATCAAGCAACCTCGACCTACGGGAGCAAAGAAATTTGAGAAAACTTATGGAATGCCCTCGACTCATTCTTCTTCAATCGCTTTCTTCGGAGTTTACCTTTCCTTGTCCTCCCTCCTCCTTCCTCTACACCCTCGTCTCACCTCCCTCATTCCATTCTACGATCAATACGTCCCGGTCACCCATTCGGCAACCTCTCTCTACGATTATCACCTCACTTCTCGTCCTCTCGAACGAATTGTCCGATTATTACTCGCTTCATTCTTCATCTTTGGATCCTCGAGCGTGTGTTGGAGTAGAGTGAGGTTGGGACATCATACGAAAGCACAAGTTTTAGCGGGAGCGGGGCTGGGAGGATCGATAGCGTTGGTTTGGTTGAGTATCTGGTTAGGGATCGATGGATGGAGCTTGATCTTGGGAAAGAACTTGAGGAATACACTGGCGAATCTTGTGGGAGGTGAGGTCGTCAGGAGGTTACCGGACTTGGCGTTTTCGGGATTGAAGGAACAGGGAGAAATGCTGGAAAGGGTAGCAGAAGATGCTGCGTTTCTCGCGCTGGAGAGTTGGAGGGAAGGGAAATGGGACGGTTTGGAGGAATTCGGACGATTTCTGATTGCTCGAGAGGAACTGTAACTATAGATGTTGAACGCGACTAGAGAAACTATTTATCTCGCAACTTTCTCTCGTTGTCAGAAAGTACTGAGAGATTGCAACTACGATTGAAGTACAAAACAAAGGAAACAGATTCGAAGCGATACTGAACAACTCTCTACGTTCTTCCCAAAATCAAGCGAGCGATCACTTTACTCATCTCCGTCCTCACTCCCCCCTCCTCCTCCCCCTCCCATCACACTTCCTTCATCATCCTCATCCTTGACTCCGTTTGCGTCCTCCCCGTTCGTCCTAACCCATTCCTCATACTCTTTGATGTTCTGTGGTCGATCCAATACTCCGGTCGCGGGATTCAGAGTTCTCAAATTCTTCCTGTTCACTGTGGGACCTCGACGTTCGACACAGTCAGAATGAGAGTTGACTATGGATAGAGAGAAGGAAACGCACGTAGTAAATCGTAGGACCATGCTTCTTCTTCGTCTGAATCATAATCTGGATCTCGATTCGAATACAAATCTCGTTTGATCCCAAACCAAGTCACTGTACGTCAAGAAGTTCTTCGATGCATCAGCCAAGGGAAGAGATGATGCGAATCAAGGCGATGAGACGTACGAGGTAGAGAAGAATTCGTTGGAATATCACCACTCCAATCTTCTTTCTCCCAACCTTGTGGAAGGATCTCTGTGAGCTCGCTCGCGCAAACATCAGCAGTCGATCTCAAAAGTAGATGTAATGCAAAGTTCACTCACCTGGAGTAACTCCCATAATTTGTTGTCGATGAGAAAACTTCGCATAACTGATTTTCTTCTTCTCCAACTTCCTCCTCTTACCCCCTCCCCCCCCCGCCGGTCCCTCTGCACTCACACTGACCCCCGCAGCTCCAGCAGCCAAAACATCTTCCCTCTCTTTCTGTCTCTGCAATTTCTCTCGAGCCTCTTCTTCCTTCTTTTGAATAGCAGGTACTGTTTTCACTACTCCACTCCTCAACTCTCTCATTTCTTTCGCGAATTCCAACTCGGAAGGTGAATCGACGTTTTCTTTCGTTTGAGGTGGATCGCGAGTCATCGAGATGGGAGGGGAGAGGGGAACGGGAGAAGTGGAGGATGGGTGGAAATCGGAAAGGAAAGATTTGGATTCGAGGATGTGATGCATTAGAGTTAGGAATGCGCGGGCGCGAGGTTGTGAGGGCATACTGTATGAGGGAGCGAGTTAGTGGGATCTCGAGAGGGAGAGAGGCGGAGACAGGAGGAGAGAGAACAAACTCGGAGGGGAAGAAGATATCCCAGATGTCGAAACCTTTTGGGAAATATTTCTCACTGACCCACTGTAAGTATCATGAGCGAGGTTAGGACTAAGTGCAGGGCGAAACAGTCAAGTGAGAGCAGAACTTACACCAGTTTCTTGGAATACGAGAAAGATAGCTTCGATAATCGTGGTAGGAGGACCTCTCGTCAAATGTGGATCATTCGCTTTCTCTGCGACCGCCTTAAGGGTAGTAGGAGCGTTATTGACCTCCCAATCCAAGAACGCCATTTTCAACATCGCTTTGATCCTTGGAGCGTCCGACATTTCTCTCCTGCTGACTTCCTCCGTTTGTAAACTCGGTACTGGATGGTACGTCCTCAAAGCAGTCTTCATTTGAGGATAGAAAGCCAAAGTCGTATTGACCCTGCCAACATTGATCAACAAACACAATTTACAATAATTGATTGCGAACTCTGGATTCGAGATGAGTTTTTGTCGAGTGTTGGCGGTCGTCTTCATCGAGGATAGGATCGCTTCGAGGTAGAGTTGATCAAAGTTTAGGTAGACTGGTGGAGATGGGGGAGAGTTTTGGTCGACGGGTGCGGTGAATCGGAAGGAACGATCTGCGAAAATGTCGTCTAATACTTGCCATTGAATGTCATGTCGTAAGATGGGTTCAGAGTCTAACTTCTTGATGGCCTAGAGGAATGTACGATCGTGTTCAATGGGAAATGAGGGGAGATGAGAAAGGAGGGAAAGGAGACTGACCCAATTGACCTCTTTGAATGAACGTTTTGATCTACTGAGCGCATGTAACTCTTCTGGTGTCTTCTTAGGTGGCATAACAGGTCCAAAGCTAGTCGTAGAGTGAAGGGAGGCAAGTCAAGAGATGAACCGGACAATCTCTTGCTCTTAGCTTCAACTCCACCACGACTCATCGATACAGCTATTCAGATATCGATAGTACTACAAGATACACTGTCGCATACTATAGCCTCTTCCACTCTCCTCTCCGCTTCCTTCCCGCTTCCTCTCCTTTCCTCTTCAAAAACTTGATCAACCAAACTTGGCATTCCACGCACTCAAGATACGGTCAGTCAGTCCAGAGGAGAACGAAACACACGACAATCAGATCGATACAACAGCAGGCAGCAGTGAAACAGTTCAGAAATCGAGTCAGGCAGTAAATTTCGGGGAGTCGCTTCAAACTCAACAAGTCAGTTTATATAGTCAGGGATAAGGTTACAGCAGATATCGGTAGATAGTTAGAAAGGGTTACTTAGTGGGATCGAGTTACAGCAAGAAGAAAACCCAGAAAACCTCAAATTCGTTCAGAAAGTCAGCGAGAACGGCGACTCTTCTCAACCTCCTTCCACTCCGAGCCGGTTCACGACAACAAGGACAAGTAACCAGAAGATGCCACCGAAAAAGTCGAACAATTCAAAGAAGAAAAAGGCAGCGGGACCAGTTCGAGGCTACGGGACAGTTTCAGTACCACGCAAGAAGGATCCCTTCGCTGAAGAACCCGAGCCTACTCCAGAGGAAGGATCAACTGTTGAAGTAGCTGAGGAGGAAGTGAAAGGAGGGAAAGAGGGAGAGGAGAAGAAAGTTGATGGCACGAAGGAGGAGGGGAGTTGGGATGATCCCGTCGAGGCAGAAAAGAGGGAATTACAGAATCTTGCAGAGCGGATCAGGCCGGGGTGTGATAAGGAGATTAATAGGATCGTAAAGGTGAGGTTTCTTGAGCGATGGATTTCACGTCAACCGCTGGCTGAATCTATCCCATCTCAATCCCACAGGTCATCGACTACGAACGTCGTCAATCTAAAGCTCTGTCGGGATATGCTTGGACTGAACAAGATCTCGTGAGTTCCTCGTCTTTCTACCCTTTCGCGAGATCGATTCGCTGATTCCTCTCCATTTTGTGCAGCAACGTCGTATCATCGATCTCGCCATACAAGACACCGCAGAAGACCTCCCTCAACCCATCCACGAACCCGAAGAGAAAGTCATCTCGAAAGTCGCAACTCTGTTCGGGATTCTCGAACAACTCGGTTTCACCTCTACTCGAATTCAAGAATGTCTCGAGAAAGTCAAAACCATGGAGTTGGACGATTGCTTGGATTGGATGTTCTTGCATTGCGATGCAGAAGAGCTGGCGTGCGAAGGACCGATTATTACGAAACAATCTTACGAATTCGATAATCCATCGCCTCTAACCACGACTACTACTACGACGAATGGAGGTACTCCAGCTGTAGCAGAATCAGCTGGTCCTTCTTCCCCTCCTTCTCCCACTTCGAAAGACAACCATTCGAAACGATCTCTTTCTACCACTTCCTTCCCTTCTCTGCCCACGAATAACCCTACTTCACCTCGTCAACCTCGCTCTCGCACAGTCACCTCCTCGAACTCGACTGCTCCCACTCCTGCTCCCGCTCAAGCTCCAGTGCCGAACAAAGAAGTAGCTTCGACCTTCGCCGACCTTCGAGCCCGAATCCTCGCAGCAGAGGAGAAGAAGAACGACAAGAAGAAGAAGAAACGATCTCTCAAAGTCGACGCTTCGACTGAATCCTCTCCTTCTCCCGTTTCATCCTCCGCCTCTTCCTCCTCTGACGAAGAAGAAGATCGTACGATCTCTTCGACCAAGGAACCTACTCCTTCCACTCCAGCTTCCGAACCCGAAATCGATGAGGAAGAGGAGGAGGCGGACGATCTTTCAGTCGACTCGAATGCTCGTTACGCATCGATCAAACTCCAACTTTCCGAGATTCAACGAGCTCAAGGGGCGAGTAAGAGAGCGGGGAAAGGTAAAGGAGATAGGAAAGGAGGAGTTGCGATGTCTAAAGAACAGGAGGAATGGATTGAGGGACAAGCAGAGGGGTTGAGGAAGAAGATCAAGGATATCGAAGGGGATTACACGTTTAGAAAAACGGACGCCGAGAAATTGTATCGGGAGGAGAGGACGAAATTGGACGCTGCTCAACTTTCGGCGAGGCTCAACGGAACGACTCTCGAATCCTCCGTACCAGAATTCCCTACTTCAATCGCGACTCCCGTTTTGAACTCGGAGGAACCTTCAACTCCTGCTACGAACGGCACTACTACCGCTTCTTCACCACCTTCACCGAGTCTCGTCAATGGTGGCTCAACAGGAGAAGGAGGAGAAGGTGGGAATGGAGGAGAAGAGGGATTCTTTGGTGGTTTACTCGAGGAAATGCCTGCGGAGGAGGAGACTACCGAAGAAGGAACGACGATCCCTATCCGCAACCTTTCTCTCCCGAAACACTTCTCCGGCAAAACTCCAAAAGCTTCCCTCGAAGAAACCGTTCGTAAACTCGACAAACCCGCTTCAGTCAAATTCAACGTCACTAGTCGATCCCGAGCGGTTCGAGCGAATGTCACGATCAAATGGAGTGACGGAAGAGTTCAAGCGCATGAGATGAATGATATTGCGTGTTGGGATCAACCTCAAGCTTACAATTATATCGCCACTATCGCTCTCTTTACAGTTGCGGGTCAAACTGCTGTCAACAAGCAACTACCGACGGTGTTTAGGGATTTGTGGGATGAGTTGGTCGCGAAGAAGAAGGAGGAAGATGAGGATGCGTACAGGGAGAAGTTGAAGTTGTACAAGAAGATCGCAGAACCGAGAATGCAAGAGCAAGGGAACAAGGTACGTCTTATCTCCTCGCACAACGTCTGACACCCTCGCTGACTCTCTTCGTCTGATTTAGGACGCTCGAGCTGGGAAGGGAGAGAAGACGACGACTGATGAAGAGCATGAGATCGCTATGCCTACCGAGATCTCGCCCGAAGCTTCTCAGAGGATTCAGCAAGAAATTCTCGCTCGTCAGACTTGGCCATCGTATCAAGATATGCTCGTGAGTGAACTCTTCGCTCGATTGTCCTGCATGAACTAATCGATTCGGAGTTGCTTTTTCACAGCGTCAACGAGCGAATCTTCCGATTGCTGCTTACCGCACTGAGATTATGAATACTATCGAAGACTCTCAATGTATCGTGCTGTGCGGAGAGACTGGATGGTGAGCTCCACTCTTTCCTCGCACTTCGTTCGAAACGAATCTGAGTTTCTCTCTCGTTACGCAGTGGTAAATCTACTCAAGTTCCCTCATTCATTCTCGAAC